>Ga0209631_10003385_pt1 | contig 18391 bp, 12 predicted proteins | sample COG_08_FD_184752 | JGI IMG/M metagenome (GOLD analysis project Ga0209631, IMG submission 184752) | Pelagic Microbial community sample from North Sea - COGITO 998_met_08 (SPAdes) (version 2) | ecosystem: Environmental > Aquatic > Marine > Neritic zone/Coastal water | place: Helgoland, sampling...
TTTTACTTTCCTTATATTGCGCTGGTGTTATTTTCTTGGATTTAAAGTAAATTTCCGCAAGTGTGTTGTGTACGTTGCCTTCAAATTGATAGTCGACTATATCGCCTATTAGGCGGGGATGATAGCCATCATAATCCATTTCCACAAAAAAGTCATTGTCTGGTTCAAATGTGTCTCTTTCGCCATTGTCGTGTTTTAGACCCACAAAATTTATTCCATTAAAGTTATTTACAGGTCTTCCGGTTGTGGTGTATGGATTATACCATCCGTATATATGATTTTCTTTTATGGAGAATTTTTTACACTTTGGTTTGAAATACTCGTCAAACTTATCATTGAATTTTAATGCGTTCTTTTCTAACTCATACAATACAGGTAACAATATTTTGTTAAAGTATTTATTAGTTTCCCCGTGATACTCTTGGAATATACTGTGTGTTTTTAATTTACAACGCTCTAGGTGTTTTCCAACAGGTATCATTTTATTCACCTTAGTATGTGGGAATTTTCGGTAATACCATTGGTGTGCATTGGTTGTATGTTGGTCTAATAAAGGTATTGAATGTTGTATATCCGTATAAGATAGTTGTGGGGCCGCGTGTAAGCTGCTTTTCTTATCTAAAACACAAAAATCATATCTTTCCAATAAACTAAATACAAGATCTCTGTCTTGGTTTATACATTCTAAATGACTTAAAGGTATAATAAAATCCTCACCGTCAACATCAAGATACACAGCTATAATTTCTGCTAACGCAGGATGTGTGTTATCATTGCCTTGGATAAATTCAAGATAACGTGATAGACTAGAAGATAACTTTAATTCTAGTTGGTTTAATTGATTTTTTGTTTCGATAAGATAGAACATACCTCATCAGTGTAATAAAATTTTATCTAATAACCACTTCCTCCTACAGGAGATGATGTGCTTCCTCTACTAGGTGTAGTTGTGGGAGGTGGTGTGTTTGTTCTACTAGGAGTAGTTCTTGTTTGATCTCTAGTGGCTGTTGGTCTATTAATTATATTATTTTTTCTAATTCTATTAGCTTTTTTCTTTTCTTCTTCTAAATATTGTTTATATTCTTCATCTACAGAAGTATCTCTTGCGGGAATAGGTAAATTATCAGAATAATATAATTTAGAATGTGATGTTAATATGTGTTTAGCCCCTTCCATAGGTCCTTCTGTTGGGTGAATATGATAAGAACCAATGTATTCAGTACCATCAGCATAATATAATTCTTCTCCTTCTGTTGTTAAATCTGTTTGTACTTGTAAATCAGGACGTTGAAATTCATTTAAAATAGGAAATAAATGACTTATGTTAGGGAATGATTTTTGTTTTTCTATTAAAGTTAATTGGTTTATTTTATAAACATTTCCTTTTATAGCCCAATTAATTAGTCCTACATCATGTAAATGGTGATCATATTCTCCTTGTTGTTGGTCAATAGAATTATAAGTTTTAAAACTAATTTCTTTATAACCAAATTGTTGGTTTACCCTTGAGGAAAAATATCTTTTATAATATCCTCTTTCATAATCTTTTTCTGTAGGTATTTTTTTAGTTGCTGGAATTGGTTTTGTTTTATCTAAAAATTTATAAGGAGATGGTTTTATGTTTAAATAAGTATTAAAATCTTCTCCTGTTCCAAAATTAACTGATGTTTCTGATTTTTTAAATAATTCAGCTCCTTTAGTTCTAAAATCAGTTCCTATAAAATATCTACCCTCACTTGTTTCCATGTAGGGACCAGTGTAAGGTTTATTGGGGGATAAATTACTATAAAAATTTTCTTCAAGATAACTATATTGAGCAGTTTTTACAATTATTTTTGATTTAGGTATGTATGTCATTTTAATAAGTTTCTTCTACTTGTAAAGGTATTTGACCATTTCCATTTGGACTATTATTAGAATTAGGATTAGGCCAATTAGGGTTATTTAGCATTTCTTGATACCAATTATAATCAATTTCATATTTACCATTTGTTCTGTAAAATTTAGATTTTTCTAAAGGTATATATCCATAATCATCATAAAGAGGAAGTGGTGTTGGTAAAGTTGAATTTGAAAAATCATTGTACCTTTGTTGTGATAAAGTTAAATTATCTATTGATCCAGTTAAACCAAATCCTGTTTTATTTTGTCTTCTTTCAAAACCTGTTGGTCCCCCTTCTGACCCCCCTTTTTGATAAGACACATGAAAATGAACTCCATTTGCATGTCGGGTTGGATAATTATATTCATTTAAATATCTAATATCTTCACCTGCAGAAGGTGATCCTACAAATCCTTGTATTATACTTTCAACTCTAGTAATTTCAAATTGGGCATCATTATCAAACGTGTTTTCTTTAGTACTAAATCTACCATTATTACTAGTAATTTTATAACTTGATCTTGGTGTTAATACTAAATCGATTGCATTTCCTTTAGCATGTCTACTTTGAGTATTAGAAGCATGTGCTTGATCATTACCTCCTGTAATTTCAATTTGTTGTAAAAACCCATTTTGTCCTCCTATTAAATATATTTCTGCTAAAATACTTACTGTTATAGCTGCTATTTCTTCTGAAATATCTCCTGCATTTGATATTTCGTTGTCTTTTTCTGTAAAATATGATCCAAATCTTTGTAATGCTTCTCTTAATTTATCTGCATTAGGGGTTGGTGATACTTTTGGTTCTTCACCATATAATTTGTCAGGATCTCCTGGAGACATTATAATTCCTGGTTCTGCGTCTTTTTCAGTTTCTACATCTAATAAAATTAACTGACCTGATATTTCTGTTGTCCAATCTTGCCCTGATGTTATAGTTTGGTTTTCACCATGTACTATAAAAGCTATATCTTTTCCTTGATATCCAAGAGGAAGTCTGTTTTTGTTTATTCTAAATACATTACCTATTATTATACCTCCTATACCATCTAATAAACATGTAAATTTTAAGGGAATTATTGCTGATTTTGGGGTTTTTATTTTTTTTCTTAATGCTCCCCCTAATAATTTACCATCTATTTTAAAATCTGAAACATTAGCGGTATTTGTTAATGGATATCTAGATTGTAAAAAATCTACTGCATCTACTACTGATTGATATAATTTATTTGCAGCAGACACAGATAATGTATTAGGACTATTTTCTTCATTATATATTCCTGTTAATGTTTCTAAATTATGAGCGTATAATCTTTGTGCGTCTTTTCTTAGTTTTCTTTCTTTATCAACTCTTTCATCACGTCTTTTTTCATCATAATTATAAACATTATTAAAATCTGAAAATCTACTAGTAAGACCCTTATTAAGACTATCAACTGTTACACTTTCTACATCTCCTATAGACCTAGGATCTTGAGCTACTATAGCCATTGTAGATGCTAAAGCACTAGGAATTGTAGAATTAAAATTAAAATCTCTAACTATAGTTTTATTGTCTTGAATATTAAACTGATAAAGATCATCTGGTTGTAAACCTTGATTTCCTTGATATGCTAAATCAATTACTCTTACATGTGATGTATTTTCTTTGTCTTGATGTACAAGAAAAGTATGTGAATTAGCACAGGCATTATTTGTATCTTCTTCCCATAATTTTTTTATAAAGTTTAATATTTTAAAATTTTTATTAAGAGAACCATCTTCATTATATCTTTCATTAGCATATAATTTTAATAAATATTCTACACTAAAAAATATAAGCCCAATACTATAATCAGTAGCTAATGCTACATTTCCTTTAGATAAAGTCTTAATTGAGGTATTTTTTAAATCATTTGATCCAAAAAATTGATTTAATTGATGAGGAAATAAACATTTACTAGGATCTAAAGATATACCCAATATATTATTTAAGGGAAAATCAGGAACTTTATCTAGAGTATTAGACTCATCACTTTCAGATATTTCATTTTCAGTTTGTTTTTTAATAATAGGATCACTTTCTACTTTATTAGTAGTATAATTAAGATAATCATATATACCATCTTCTATTTCTCTAGACCAAGTTATTTCTGCTACTGGTTCTTTTTCTTTATATTCTTCTAAAACAAAACTATTCATAATATGTGCTAAAAAATCCCATCTAACATATGTTTTAGGTGAACCATAATCTCCAAGACTTGAGGGAATTCTTGCGGGGTTTATATTTTTTGCTTCATTTGGAGCTACTCCACTATTATCATTTATAGTTATATCTTCTCCCTTTGATATAATGAATACATCTAAAATGTCATTTATTTCGTCTAATTCATTGTTAAACTTCTTTTGTCTATTAACCTCACCCTGTGTAGTAGCTGAATATGCCTTACTAAGTATTTTGAGTTCACTACCATAGTTTTTATCTGGTATTAACTGAGGGATATCTTGCTCCCTTCTTAATTCTTCTTTTCTTTGTAATTTATAGTATACATTCATCCCGGATAATTCCTCATCATTTGTTGCTTCAAAAAGCCGTGTTCTATTAGAATCAATAGATGATGCTAATTCTTGAAAAGCTTCAAATAATGCTACTTGTGTTTCGGTTTTAGCTTTTTTTTCTCCAGTTAGTTCATCTCTAGTAAATCCTTCAGTACCATATTCCTTTATAGCTTCTAAATAAAATTCAAAATCGTCTAATTCTCTTAATTCATTATCAAGTTCATTTTTTATTTTAAATCCACTTCTTTTTCCTTTTAAACCATCTAATATTTCTCCTGTTGATATTATTTCAGTAGTACATTCATATCCCCCATTAGTGGTTGCTTTAAAAGAGAAGTTTTTACAAAGTCCTAAAAAACCATCATAATTACCACCTGTAAGTTCTTTATATGCATGGATTTGTTTTTGCATTTGATCAAACGTTGATGTGTCATCCCAAAATATTCCATTTTTACTACTTAATGTTTTTCTTTGTTTTTCAATTTTTCCATTATTATTAATGTAGGGAGTCCATTGCCATTCTAATAATAACATAAATCCTGGTCTCATATATAACCTTTCTAAAACTTCAAGTTGACGTCTATTATGACAAACAAAATTTACTTGAGCTTCTCTAAGTGAACCATAGGCTGATTTAGTTCTTATGTTAGCATCCACAATACCAGGCATTGGTACTATACCAAAACCATCATCTGCATCTGCTAATATAGTAGGATCTCCATATGCGTTTCCTTTTCGATTACCATGTATGAATCCTTCTCTTGGTTTATTTGAATCTTTTCCGTGTGGAATTCCTGCTTCTAAAATCCAATTTTTAGCTGTGTCAGAAGAATTTTTAATGTCTACCCCTGAAGATAATCTAATAGTACATTGACGTTCTACAGTGTTAGTATAAAAAGCACCATTAGATATTCTTATATTATTAGTATTTACAGCTGTACCAGTAGATGATGTTTTATCTTTTACAATAGTACTATGAAGATGATTTGCACTTCCAAATCTATTATTAGTATTACCATGTTTTAATATGGCTTCTCTAATTTTTAATTGAAGATCTACATATGACTGAAAACTTTCTTGGAATATTGACATAACTTATTCATTTAATTTTTCAAAATCCTCTAATATACTTTCTATATCTTGAGGGATTCTAATTTCTATACCAGGTTTTAAATTAAAACTATCTCGTCTTATAACACCTGGATTAGCTGTAGTAATAACCCACCATAAATCCACATCTGCATAAAATTGATGTGCTAAATTATCTAATCTGTCTCCTGAAGTAGTAATAACATAAATGTCATCAAAAGAAAGAGATATTAGTGGATATTTTATGTTTTTATAATATCTTTTTCTATTTGGAGTAAGTTTTTGTTTTATGTTTTCTGTTCTGTATGGCATATTATTATATTAAACTCCTAAATCTGTTGGTAAATCATTTGCTCCTATATTATTAGGATTATTTGGATTATTTGGATTATATTTAATTTTATCAAATCCTAAAGGATCAAAAGTACTAAATGGTTGATTTAAATTAGTAGTATCTGGATTTAAAGATGCACCTTGAATAGGAAATGATTCTCCTCTAAGTTTTTTTACACCTAACCCACTTGCTCTGTCCCTATCTATAGCAGATCCATTTGATAACCATCTTTGTTCTTGTTTTAATTTTCCATCTCTTTGATCGTAATGAGGTAATATAAATGGTGATTCTGATACTGATTTTTGTGGTAAGAAGTTATGAATTGGTTGGAAGTTAACACTAACATCTAAAACATGAGGTAGTACTAACATATGAGAATCCATTCCTTTTTCAGGACTATCTATTGCAATTTCCCAAGGATAATCTTTTTGCCATGTTATCCCAATTGATTTTAATACTCCTGGAACCCTATTTAAATAACTACCTACTGTTAATCGTATGTAAGGAGTCATTATTCTACCTGAATTTTTATTATATTCAGGGGCTGTGTTTGATGCTAAAAAATTTAGTTTTCTATATAAAGGCATCATTTCATGACGAGATTGAGCTGCTATTTTAAAACTTAAACTTATGTCACGGTTAAATGAATTGTATGTGTAAAAATTTTCTGCTCTACCATTATATTTAATTTCATTATGGTTAGCAGAATAACTATCACTAAAATCATCTAAAAATGCTCTAAATACCATTGCTTCTGCTTGGGTAGGAGATGCTTGTTTGACAGCTTCAAATCTAAAACGAATTAAATCTCTAAAACCATCACCTCTAAAATCACCGTCCTTAATATTAACGATATCCATCATGTTTAATTTATCTACTTTATCTTCAAAGTAAACATTATAATCTAAAGTACCATCTTTATTTTTTTGAGTTATTTTAACATCTCTTTCTCCATTAACACCATATACGGCTCCTGGATTACCTAAACCTAATCTTGATTCTCTATTAAAGGTTCTATTTTGATCTTTTGTTCTTTTAGCATAATTAAAACCAGGTTTGTCTAAAGTTCTTAAAAAGTTTTGTACGGTTGTTCTACCATTTAATTCATGGTTTCTATATTGAATAGCTCCTCCTGTGTTTGTGTATCTTCTTATTGTAGTATTACCAATTCCATAAAGAGATTTAGGACCACCAAGATAAGAATATAATTCTTCTCCAGTTTTTAAATCCCCACTGCTACCTGTTCTATCCTCTATTTTGTCTTGGAATAAATAAAGTAATCTATTTGTTTGTTTATTTCTTTTTTGATTTTTTGGTCTATCTTTGTCTTCATCATCTGCAAATAAGTTAGTTCCTAAAAAACCACCTGTTGCGTTTATATATCCTTCATTTGTTCCTGGTATAAGACCTTCTCTTTTAAAATATATTCCTGTTCCCGCTGTTCCTATTGAAGCTAAAGTGTTTACTCCCGCATTATATGTTCTTTGATTAGCATCTGATGATGCAATAAAACCTGCCATAGGTTTATCCATTCTAGGATTTGATAATTGTAATCCTACTTGTTTTGCTAGAAAAGATATTCCTTTAGGGGTAATTAAAAATTTAGAAATTCTTGAAACATCTGTAATATTTCTTTCTGCATGGGTTACTGCTCCCCCTCTTATAAGACCACCTGTAACAGTATCTATGATAGGAGGGGCTTCTCCTGTGAGGTTAAATAAGGGACCTTTCATAAGAGGTGTTTCTTCTGTAGAAGGCCAATCTATAGGGTTTGCTCCTCTAAGGTCTAAGTTTCCTCCCGCTAAATTTGATTTTAAATCTTTTAACCCCATTAATTAAATTTATTTTTTAGTAGTGACCGTCTGTAGGTCCTGTGCCATTTACATATGGTCCACCGAAATTTTTACTATTTCTACCAGTAGTAATTACATTTCCAAATCCTCCATCTAAATCTTGGAAATCAGAAAATCCTGAGGGTCCTGGAGATGGTCCTACTGTTACTCCATTTTTAGTGTATGAATTTGTTAGTAAGTGTTCATGTAAATCTATTGGTCCAGGGAATTGTAATCCTTGACCATTTTCATCACCAAAAATAGGGCCCTTATTTCCATCTAAATCAAGTTCACCAGGTTGATATACTCCTGTATGTGAATTACTTGATAATGTTTCTTTATCTAGTAATTTAACTAGTTGGTCATTTTTAGGTCCTCTTACAGAATCAAAAGGAGAATCACTAAGTCCTTCTTCTGTAAAGAAATTTCCATTAGCTGGATTTGGTCCTTCACCATCAGGTCTTTCTACTGTACGTCCTAATGTGCCTCTTTGATGTCTATCATATAATGATGCTTTATTTTTTAAACTCATAATTTTTTATTTTATTATTTATTATACATATAAATTAGCTGAAACTTGTTTCATATTTTACTTCATAACTATTTCCCTGATTATTTATAGGGTTTGCATCAGCATAATTTGAATCTTTTTCTCTTATTAATATTTGATTTGTAAATGGTACTCTGAATTTTCTTTTTTCAGCTTCTAATAGAGCTTCTATCATAGTCTCTTTATTTATTCCTCCAAATCCCATTTCACTAGCTTTACTTAAAGGAACAACCATTTCTGCTTCTCCACCTTCTCCTATGGTTGCTAAAGTACCACCAGGTGATGGTTCTACTATACCTCCTTCTGCTAATTGTACACTTTTAGCTTTTTGTACAGTAGCTAATAAAGCCCCAGTAACTCCACTAGCTAGTAATAATCCAAGACCATAAGGTATTCCTGCAAAAGTTCTATATATAGAACCTATAGCACCAACTATAGAATTTACAGCTAATACTGCCATTATTCCTCCTAAAGCTGCAGCTGCTAAAGTTGATTCAGATAAAAATGCAGCTAAAGATGCAACTCCATCAATTATAGGGGTAAGGATAGAAGCTATATCTGTAAATACTCCTTTAAGTTTTGTTACACTAGCATTAAAATTATCTTGTGCAGATAATTGTTCTAAATTAGCAGCTATATCGTCTCTACCATCTGCTCTTGCTTCTTGTGCTAATTTATTTAAATCTGCTTTTTTAAGTAATTGTTCAGATAACTGATCTGTACTCATTCCTACAGATTTAGCTAAAGCATCTTGTTGTAAAACATTTAATTTACTAAATTCATAAAAATCACCTACATTTGCATTTATTTCTCTAGTTAAAGTTTCAAAATCACCTGTCAATGCTGCTGCTCTTGCTCTTTCTAAATTAAGTTGTTTACCTATTAATAATTCTGCTTCTAATTCATTACTTATGGATGATTCAAAATCTAATAGTGCTTTTCCCGCTGATGCTACCTCCTCTAATTCCATTCCTAGAGCTTTAGCTTGAGCTACTGATTCAGCTATCAATGCAGGATTAGCTCCTAATTGTGCTCTAATTTGACCAGATATTTTATTTGTAGCTTCTAATGTTCCTTTAATGTCTAATCTTACTCCAGATTCTTGTTCTGCTGCTAATACTCCATCTATTTGGTTTAAGTAAGCTTCTCTTATACCTTGACCTGTTACGTTAGCTATTTTAGATAATTCTCCTGCTGCTGCTACTGTTAGTACTTCTGCTTTAAGTAATCTGTTTGTATCTAAAAGTTGTTCTTTAGTAAATTTAACTCCCGTTCCTCTAACTTCATTTAAAGTTTGATTAGCTTCTATTAATCCTTGTGTAGTAACTAATATATCCTCAGAACCAGCTGATGTTAATGCTAATTCATTTCTAAAATTTTTAGCTTCTTTACTACTAAGTGCTAAATTTCTTCCTATATCTCTAACTGAATTACTAGCTTGAAAAGCGGCCACGATAACACCCGTAAAAAATGCTGGTCCTATAGCTTCTCTAGCTGCGGATCCAATTGTGGAAAAAGCTGCTCCTATAGTAGATTTTCCATTTTGAGCAGCTAATTGCATGTTTTCTAATAAATCCTCTCCTAATCCTAATTCACCAATAAAGGGTATGTCTTTAATACCTTTAAGAATATTATCAAATATTCCCATTTTTTTATTAATTTTATCTCTAGTTTTTGACTCATTGTCTAATCCAGCTTGTATTCCTTTTAAAGTTCCTAATTTTTGAGCTAAATTTTCTGCTTCTGCTTTAGCTAATTCATCACCTTCCATGGCTAAAACATTTAAACGTTCTACTTCGGCTCTTACTTCTTTTTCTAATGATGTAGTTTTTTTAATACTTGCATTTATAGCATCTTTTCCTCTTACAATTTCTTTAGTTTTATCAAAATTTTCACCTATAAATTGATTTGTTTCTCTATGGAGACTAAGAACTTCTTTAGAAAGATCAACAGATTCAGTTTTTGTACCCACCATTTCTTTAAGAGCTCTTAATTGGTCTTGTAAGATTGCCTTAATAGACATTTCAGATTGTTCAACTTTTTTCTGATTGTCTAAATCTTCTTTTGAATATTTGTTTTCTTCCATGTTTTGGTTAAGTTATTCGAGTATAAATATGAAAAAAACAAAGACATCGTATGATGTCTTTGATTAAAAATTGTAAGTTGAGGATGGGTTTACATTGGGACCCAATGTTTTTTTAGAAGTGGTTGGCTTCTTATAGGCTTTTTCTGCTTCTTCATTTTGTTTTTTGTTAAATTCACTTATTTTTTGAATATGAAAAAGCCTCATCCAAGTAGGCATGTTGTATACTTCAGAGTGTTTAAATCCACCGCCGCCATGGAACACTAAGTCATGCACTTGGGAAAATAGGATATTCCTATAGTTGGGCGTCAGGCCAAAAAAAGTTAAGGCCAACAGGTATTGATGATGTTTTGAGATCCCCGTTTCTACTCTCATATTCAAAAGTTAAATCAACATTTGGTTGAATTTTACTAATGTAATTTCTTAATTCTCTAGAATCTCTTGCTAATAATTGGTTATCTACAAATTCACGAATTACTTTTGTATCTGTGTCTCTATCAACAGATGTAATTATGTATTTCATTCTAGTAGATAAATCATAAGAAATATTTTTATTAAGTCTTTTAAGACCTTTTATTTCTTTATCAATTTTTTGTTCATCACCATGAGTTAAAAGCTTAAATGTAACTAATACTTTTGATGTTGGTAATTGAAATTCAAATTCATTTTTACCTTCTTTAATTAATGATTCATCTAAATTTAAATCTTTTACTTCTGTAAGATCTATTGTTTTTTCTTCTCCATTAAAATTAAATGTATAATCTTTACCATATCCTAAAATACGTGCTGCAATTAACACAGCATTTTTATCTCCTAATAATAGATCATTATAATCTATTGGTGTTACAATAAGTGATTGTAATAATTTATCAATTACTGTGCCATTTTCTATTAGATTTTGGTTAGTTAATATGTCTTCTTCACGAGCAGTCATATATTTCATTTCAAGGACTCCTGTACTTAAGGGTGAATCTTTTGAATATAATAAGCCTTTTGAAGGTAGGGTAACTTCCTCTGTGGGAAATTGGTTTGTTTTTTCTTCCATAACGTTATTTATTTATTAAAACTAGTTCAGATATACATATATAAAGAAACAAAAAAGCGCCAAAATAGGCGCTTTTCTTTTATATAAATTAACTTTTAGTAATTTAGTATAGCGTAATCCATTACAATAGTCATTGAAATGTTTGCTGGTGTGTCTGATGTCCAATCCATATCACCAAAATTAGCATTTTGACAATAAGCACCTTTTAAAATCCATTCTTCAACAACATCACCTACTGGTCCTAATGTGTGAATATGAATAGTTTTCTTATAAAAATCACTGTAACCATCTCTACCTGTAACTGATTCATGTGATAATCTAACCCATTCCATTACTGCTTGAGCACCTGATGGTGTTACTGGATCATAAAGTTCACATGTAATATTGTCCCAATTAGCTTTACCTTTGATTTTTCTTTTCACATTAATGTGATCAAGAACTACTTCTCCAAAAGAAATACTTGGTCTTGAAATTTTCTTTATAAGATATGAAGGTATTCCGTCAATTTTCATTAGAAACCTATTTTGTAATTTAGGTTCAAATGCTGTGAACATCATATCGTTAGTTGATTTTATTGCCATCTTTTATTTTTTTAATTGTTCTATTATAAATATATTATTTTTTAACTTTTTATGCAGGGAATGTTGCTCCTGTTGGTAATACATTAAAGTCAAGTACTATGAATTCAGCTGTTTTAGTTGGTTGTAAATAAATTGCACCTACTAACTGGTTTCTATCAATTACATCTGGAGTATTGTTGGATTCATCCATTTGTACTCTAAAGGCAAATAATCCTTGTTTTTGTTGTACTGATTCTAAATATGGATTTACTATATTTAAGAATCTTATTCTTGTTTCGTCTGTATTTTGTTCAAATACTAGATATTTAGAAGAACTTCCAATAAATTTCTTAAGTGTAATTAATAATCTTCTAACATTAATTCTGTCTAAAGCTGTTGATCTTTCTTGTAATGTTTTCTGACCCCATATACAAACTCCTGTTTGTGGGAATGTTGCAATTGGATTAATTTTAGCATCATATAATTTATCTCTTTCAGATTGGTTTAATCTTATTTTAGCTTCTAATACATTTCCTAATATACCTCTATTTAAACCTGCTGGTGCAAACCATTCAGCTTGAAGTCTGTCTGATTGAGCAATTGCTCCTGGTACTACTACTGAAGGTGGAACCATTACTGGTACATTTGTAGATGAGTCAAGTACTTTAATCCAAGGATAATATACTGCTGCGTAATTAGTGTCTAATCCACTTACATTTGTTATTGCTGTGTTTACTGAAGCGTCTACTGTGTTTAAATCCATTATAAAGAATGCATCTCCTCTGTCTTCACACATATCAATACCTGCGTTTGCTATTAAAGGATGTGTTGCATAATTTACTCCTGGCATAGCTAACATATTAATGTCATATTCATCTTGGTTAGATAAAATATTTAAAGCTTTTGTGTATCCTTTATAACCAGCAGCTGCTGTGTCGTTTACATCAAAACCATATAAATTATCTCCTGTTGTGTATCCTGTTACAAAATTTGCTGGGTCTTCATTTCCTGCTATTCTTACTATATCTGGTCTAATACCATCTGTTCCTCCTTGGAAACAAACTGAAAATTTAAGTTGTGAATTTTCTATTGCTGTTGATGAAAGTGAAGCACTTAATGATCCTGACCATATACTTGAACTTGGATGACCATGATAATTTTCTACGTTAAATTCTCCTGATATATTTGATAATGCGTTATCTGGTAATGGTTTTATCCAGTTATAATTATCAAATGCTTTATCTGTAAATTTCCATCCTAAATATGCTCTATTACTATAATTTCCTCCTATTACTTGTGATCCTTCATAAGATGCAGAAGGTATTATACAATCAACATTTAATGAAGCTGTATTAATTGGATCTAATACTGCTTTAAATCCTTTAGGTGATAATTTAGGTGAGTAAGCTTTAGCTGTTACTAAGTCATTTACTTCTACTCTAACATGTTCTGAAATATTTGGATAATTTCCTAATAATTCAACTTTACCTAAAGTATCATTATATTGTGGATATCTATCTCCAATTATTCTTGAAATATATTTAGGAGAAGTTGGATCTAAAGTAACATTATTAAATTGTTCTACAATTGATGGATTTTTATCATCATCATTGTATTTTCTTATTATTACAGAAAATTGTGAATATTGTTCTACATTATCTATATCTCCTGGTTCTTTTAAATTAGCAATTGAGACTTTATAATCTGAATTACATGAAGTACCATGAGCTAATGTATGGAATCTAAATAATTCTTTTGTTGATTTTTGTGTATCTAAAAATTGTGAAGTAATAAAAGGTGTAGTAGCATATGAATATTTTTCAACTGTTCCTGATAATCCATTAAATGCTAAATCAGCTGATTGAGATAAGAAAATTATATCTCTATTTGCATTAACTCCTTTATATCCGTCTACATCTACTCCTTCTGTTGTTGTTGATAAAGAAGCTGTATTTGTTAAGTCTTTTACTTCAATATTAAAAGAGGCTCCTGCTTCTGTGTTTGCAATAGAAATTACATTAGAAGCTGAAGTTATAGTAAATCCTTTAGTTCCTGCTATTAATGCAAGAGAAACTAAATTAGATAATTGAGTTCCACTTATTTCATTATGTCTAGTTGTACCTGCTCCTGCACCTGTAACTGATGTCATGTAATCTGCCATGTTAGAACCAGTAATACCATAATCTAAAAATATGGCTGATCCTGTTAATGTAGCTGGAACTGCGGCTCCCATTGAACTAGATGCGAATATAAAAGTAAATTGTTCACCATCACCATTTGTTAAAACTATACTTGCAGATAAACTTCCTGAATATGCGTTTGATCTTACATCAGCTCCACCTGGAGGTATTATACTTCCTGTTGGTATAGATGAAGGGAATGTTATTGTTGTTACTTCTTTAGTAGTTGAACCTAACATGTTTGAAGTAAATGTTTTCCAATTATTATAAGTGTACCCAGGTAATGTATCTGTTCCACCGTATGTAGTAGTTGATTTTTTACTATTATTAGGATTGTCACCTAATTGTTTAAATAAATATTCTTTACTAGATGGATTAAGTGAAGCAGAAAGTTGTGTTGAAGTAACGTTAGTACCAGCTAATGTTAAACTAAAACTTTCATCTACACGACCAAATGAACCACTAGGTCCTACCATTGTAGATGATTCTAAACCTGGTTTTGAAGTTGCTTTAGATGGGAAAATAACTCCCAATAATACGTTTCTATTTGATGATGCTGAAGGTGCTGAAGAAGCTGAAACTGCTACTGCTACAAATGGATTTGTAGCTGTTGCATAAGTGTAACCTCCACCTGCTAATACTCTTGTTACAGTAACTGATCCTGCATTTTTTAAATATTCTCTTACTGTTTGTGGTATAAATGTTTCTGAGCTTAATCCTCCGAATCTTCTTTCATATTCTGCGAAGCTTCTTACTACTGTTGGTACAAATGCTGGTCCTTTTACTGTTGGTCCTACAATTGCTGCGCCTATTGCGCCAACTCCTTGAGGTAAAAATGTTTGATCGTTTTCTCTTGTAAATACCCCTGGTGAAATAATTTGTTCTGCCATTTTATATTATTTTATAATGTTATGTCTGGTTGGTTGTTCCTATATAAATATGAAAAGGAACCACAAACCAAACTAAGATAAATGATTAAGTATAAAAATTAATCATTAATAAATATAAATGGGTTTTGTAAAACTATTCTGTAGGAGTAAATTCTCCAGTTTCTACATCAAGGCTTCCTCTTCCATATTTGTCTGTGAAAGCTTTGGCTATATTACTTTCTTCTTTTGTTAAAAGATCTAATTGTTTTTTTAAAACAATTTCTTGATCTTCTAATTTCATTTTAGCTATTTTTATTTGACCAAATTGTGTACCTATACTAGTTAAGTCCTCTTGTAATTTTTTAATTTTATCTATATCCTGTGATGGGATAATAGTTGGTGAACTTGCAATTTCGTGAGGTGTTGGTATTTTTGTTTTCTTTTTTGCCATAACTTATTTATTTAATTAATTAATACTTTAATCGGATATACATATATGTAAAAAGTAAAAACCGTTAATCTACTGTATTTATTTTGCCTATGTTTGCTGTTGCTACTGTATTTACTTTACCTATATTAGCTGCTGCTACTGTATTTACTTTATGTGTATATCCTGTAGCAGCTGCTGTGTATACTAAATTTATAGCACTACTAAAAGCTATACCATTAGTTATATCACCACTTGTTTCTAGAGGGTCTTCTTCTTCTTGGGCTTGGTCAAGAGCTAAAACTAATGCTACGTTAAAATCATTATTATTATTAATTTGAGTAGCAGCTGCTGCATTTAAATTAAATGTAATTGTTCCACTTGATCCAAAAGCTGTTGAATTAGAGTATGTTGTAGATCTATCTATATTATCAAAATCACCACTTGAAAGCGCACTACCATTACTACTACCCGCAGAGTGTTTTATTGCTATTGTATTGTGAAGACCATCACTAGCATCACCAGCAGTAGCTGTTAATTGAAGCGAAATACTAGAAGCACCTGATATACCTGATGTGTCAAAATGTATAAATGTTCTTATAAATCTAAATGTACCCCCACCTCTTCCCGTGTTTTTAAAATATTGAATGGCATTTTGATCACCTGTAGCACTATCAGTAGCTGCACCAGTAGTTGAAGCAAGTGCGTCTCCATAAGAAGTTTGACTTGCTCCTACTATAAATCCTTTTCTATTTGATGCTAACGTTGCCATTTAAATTATTTTTTAGGTAAATAATAAGTTGTACTATTAAAATAGCTGTTTGTTGGTGGGTTAACAGTTATAGCTTGATAAGTTACATTAGGTATATTATAAATATTAGTTTCATTAGTGTTATTATTCCACCAAGTTACTTTAGTGTTTGATTTTGTTAAAGTACTTAAAGATGAACTAAAATTTTTCATGTTTTCATCACCAAAAGTATCATAAAATATACCATCATAAGTTGATAAAGAATCTTTAACATCATACCAACTACCTGTTATAATATTTACATTAGATTTGTTTAAAGCCCACGCCTGAGCCTTGGGTATTATGTTGGGGTGATTTTCTATTATGGTGTGTGTTGAAATTGAATGAGAATGCATATAACCTGCTGATATTCCCATTCCAAATCCTATTTCTAAAATGTCACCTCCATTTTCACATACATAAGCTGCTGAAGCTGACATTAAGGGATTTTCCCAATCCATCATAACTTCAAAATCTCCTCCAAAAGATGTGTCTGTGTAGTATATCTTGTCTGATTCGAATGTTAATGTTTTGTCTGTGTAACTCATTATGCTGTAACTTCTACAAACGTACCAGATGGGTTAAAATATATTTCACCATTAATAGAACCTAAACAATAACCAATTACTCTTACTATATCACCATTACCTGAGGGTGCTGTTGATGTAGCTTTACCAGCTGTTGTTGATAAAAACAAAGGATCACCAACAGTACCTGGATCATGATCTAAAGTTGTCATACCTCTAAGCATCACACCATTAGTATCTGATGCAGCACCTAAAGCAACACCTATCATACCATCAGCTGTAGCAACAGCGTCTGCGTCGGTTAATGCCCAATTTCCACTTGCGTTATAATAGTATATTTGACCTGCAGTCATAGACGTTGTACTACCAAAGTAAACTACATCTCCTCCTCCTGAATTACCGTGTGTAGTAGATGATATTTTGAATTGCAAACTAGGAATAACCACTGTATTATTAAAAGTAGCTTTACCAGCAGCTGACATATCTAGGGTTAAAGCTGTAATATCAGCTCCACCATCTGTTCCTTTGAAGATGATGTCTTTATCATTAGCAGCACTATCTATAATTAAATCTCCAACATTGTTGGTTATTTTAGAATCTGTAGCATCGTGAAGAAGAACTAAATCACCACCACTACCAAATCTAAGTTTAGAATTATCAGGGAATGTAGTTATTGGTTTATCAGATCCAGCAGAACCATCTAAAAAGAAATATGTTTCAACACCCCCTGATCCATCATCACATCCAAATATTATATCTTTATCATCAGCTAAATTTCTAATGTTTAAATGACCAGTTTCATTGTCAATAAAAGTGTCAGTAGCATTATGGTATAATCTTAAATCATCACCTGTACCTATATTTAGGTAATTATTATCTAATAAATCTACACCACCTACAAATGAACCTGTTCCAGAAGCTGTTATGTTTCCTGCTGCGTGTATTTCTCCACTTGCAGAAAAGTTTGGGGCTATTACTAAACCTTTGCTTGGGTTGTAAGTTAAATGGCCGTCAGCTTCTAAACCCCTATTTGCAGTACCACCTGCAGCACCCTCAATGAATGTAATTTGGTTATGTTCGTTAGTGCTTTCATTGTCTGTGATTAATACGTGGGCTGCGTTTGTTGAATTTGTAACTGTAACACCTGCTATTACAGTATTTAAGGCAGTACCTCCTACTGTTATAGCGTCTGCTTCTAAAGTACCATCAAAGTCACCGTCTACTGCATCAATGTTACCTTTAAAAACTGTAGCTGTTACTGTACCAGAACTAGGATTATATGTTAAATTACCATCCGCTTCTAAACCTCTGTTAGCAGTACCTCCTCCAGCACCTTCAATAAAAGTAATCTGGTTTTCTTCGTTAGTGCTTTCATTGTCTGTGATAAGAACATGAGCAGCGTTTGTTGAATTTGTAACTGTAACACCTGCTATTACAGTATTTAAAGCAGTTCCATTTACTGTTATTGCATCTGCTTCTAATGTACCATCAATGTCAGCATTACCTGATATATCTAAACTTGCTGCAATTATTTCGCCACTAGCGTTTATAGCACCATTTATGTCTATAGTTGTTGCAGCTATCTGTATTTCTGTGTCTGCTACTATGTCTAATTGACCATCAGTACTAGAAGCTATATAAATGGCTGCGTCTCTAAATGATAATTTATTATCAGTTGCTACCGT
>Ga0209631_10003388_pt1 | contig 18384 bp, 10 predicted proteins | sample COG_08_FD_184752 | JGI IMG/M metagenome (GOLD analysis project Ga0209631, IMG submission 184752) | Pelagic Microbial community sample from North Sea - COGITO 998_met_08 (SPAdes) (version 2) | ecosystem: Environmental > Aquatic > Marine > Neritic zone/Coastal water | place: Helgoland, sampling...
TCCTCCACGAGTATTTACCCCGATCATTTTGATGGCGAATTCCATGTGTTCTCCGTGGATTGGACCGAGAATGAGATTCATTTTTTGATGGATGACAGTGAATATTTCACCATCAACACGAGCATGATGAATGGGCAGCCTTATCCGTTTAATAATCCATTCTTCTTTATCCTGAACGTCGCAGTTGGTGGAAACTGGCCGGGTTATCCTGATGAGTCCACCACGTTCCCAGTCTTCATGGCTGTGGATTACGTGCGGGTCTATCAGTAAAGCATAGACATAAAGAAGAATAAATATCGAAGAAAAAAGGGGAGCCATGGCTTCCCTTTTTTTGCGTTGAAATTTGACAGTAACCGGCCAAAATACCGCTATAACGTCACTGAAACGTCACACTTCGAGTGAATCAGACGGTTCCTCAGGATTGCCTATTAATTTCGGTGCACCGCCCATTTAACTCAATTCATTCGCCTTATGACCCGCTCATTATTTATGTTGTTAGCCGGATTTCTCTGCTATACGAGCTCTACCCAAAGCCAGGAATTAACCACAGAACAGATTGAGTTTGAAGGTCTCTCACGCACCTATTTGCAATACATTCCTGCAGGATTTGATGCCTCCAGCTCCCTTCCGCTTGTGATGAATTTTCACGGCGGAACTGACAACGCCAACAGCCAGTTGAGTATCGCGGACATGCGATCATTAGCAGACCAAGATCAGTTCATTCTGGTTTACCCTAATGCGTACCCAGAGCCCGAGAACGGAGAAACCAATTGGCAGGTTGTGGTATCCGGTGATTTGCCATTCACTGTTCCCAGCCCACATGACGACATTGGGTTTATCGATAGCCTAATCGACCAGGTACACGCCGAGTTCAACATTGACTTGAACCGGGTCTATGCGCTCGGGTATTCCAACGGCGGCGGTTTTACATTTGATCTTGCTTGCCGCCTGAATGAGCGCATTGCTGCGGTGGGGGTTGTCGCTCGAACCATGTACATCGAATCCTATGAAGCATGCAACGTCGCACACCCAACAGCCGTCATGACAATTCTTGGAACAGCGGATTACATTTCAGACTACAACGGCATTACGTATGAGGGCACCCTTTATTATGCATCGGCAGAAGATTCACATCAGTTATGGATTGACGCCAATGGCATCGAGGGAGAACCTGTGCAAACAGCTGTTGCCAATACCAGCGCCAATGATGGAAGCACAGCGGATCTTATTGCATGGAACAGTCCTGATGAATGCATTGCCCTCGAGCATTATCGGATCAATAACGGTGGACATGACTGGCCGGGGACATTTGGAAACATGGATATAGTAGCCCATGAGGTTATCTGGAATTTCGTCAAGAATTATGGGCTTATGGGGCATTTGGATTGCGCATCCAATTCGATTTCCGATCAGTGGAATCAGGTGAAGGTTGACTGGAGTGTCTTTCCCAATCCAGCAAATAACCAATTGAACATTGCTACACCGGATGCAGCATCGTGGTCATTCAATCTGAGCAATGCGCAAGGGCAAGTCATGCAATGCATACAATCTAGCGGTTCCACGCATACAATTTCTTGCGATAATCTGCCTCCCGGCATGTACTGGATGAGAGGGAACGATGCCAACGGGAAGCACTTCTCAACGCGTGTGGTGATTGAGCGTTGAGGCTGCGTTCAAAAAAAGCCTTTGCCATTCTCGTTGATTCCACGAACACGGTTGAATGGGGCAGTGAGTGGTTAGTTCAGCTCATGAGTGCATTCAGTGTCGCAGAAGGACGCATGATGGCCTCTGCTTTGGCGTCATCCATGCGGTAGTATCCTCCCGTGTCCACTGCGCTTCCTTGGACCGCAATTAATTCCTCTACAATCTTTGTTTCTGACGCTCTTAGGGCTGCGGCAATGGAGCTGAATTCAGATTGAAGACTGGCGCTATCGGACTGTGTCGCAAGGGCCTCTGCCCAGAATAGGGCGAGGTAGAAGTGCGAACCACGGTTGTCAATGCCGCCAAGACGACGAGTGGGACTCTTATCTTCATCCAAGAAGCGCCCTGTGGCATCATCGAGGCATCGGCCCAAAACGCGGGCATCAACATTGCCTGTTTGGTCAGCACAGTGATCCAAAGAAACGGCGAGGGCAAGAAATTCACCGAGGCTATCCCAGCGCAAATAGTTTTGGCTTTGAAGTTGTTGCACATGTTTGGGAGCGGATCCTCCCGCTCCCGTTTCAAACAATCCACCTCCGTTCATTAAAGGAACGATGGAGAGCATCTTGGCCGACGTGCCCACTTCGAGGATGGGAAAGAGGTCGGTCAAGTAATCGCGCAGAACGTTGCCCGTGACTGAAATCGTGTCCTGTCCTTGTACGATGCGCTCCAGTGAGAAAGTAGTCGCAGCAACCGGCGCAAGGATTTTGATGGTAAGTCCTTCGGTATCATGTTCTTGCAAATACCGCTTCACTTTTTGAATGAGTTCCGCGTCATGTGCACGGTGTTCATCAAGCCAAAATACAGCCGGATTGCCCGTCGCTCGGGCACGCTTGACCCCAAGCTTCACCCAATCTTGGATGGGCGCATCTTTGACTTGGCACATCCGGAATATATCTCCGGCGTTACCCGATTGTTCGAGCAAGGGGGTTCCATCTGCTGCTAAGACCTGCACAGTGCCGTTGGCGGGGAATTCAAATGTCTTGTCGTGCGAGCCATACTCTTCCGCTTTTTGCGCCATCAAGCCAATGTTTGATACGCTGCCCATTGTGCATGGGTCGAGGGCTCCGTTGGCCTTACAGAAGTCAATGGTTGCCTGATAAATGCCTGCATATGAGCGGTCTGGAATGACCGCCTTGGTATCCTTGGTCTGTCCTTCTTTGTCCCACATTTGACCTGAATTGCGAATCATGGCAGGCATCGATGCATCGATGATCACGTCTGAAGGCACATGCAAATTTGTGATGCCACGATCCGAGTCCACCATGGCCAAATCGGGTCCGGCATCAAAAGAATCTGCGATGGCATCTTGGATACGGGCTTGTGTTTCGGCAGGTAGTGCATTCATCTTTTCGGCCAGGTCACCCCAGCCGTTCCGCGAGTCGAATCCGATGCTTTCCAATTCTTGATGAAATGCCTCAAAAACAGGCTGAAAGAAAGCCTCGACAAACACCCCAAACAAAATGGGGTCAGAGACCTTCATCATGGTCGCCTTAAGATGAAGAGAAAACAAGACGCCCTTCGCTTTTGCATCGGCCATCTGAGTTTGGGCGAAAGCTTTCAAACGTTCTACGTCCATGACCGCGGCATCAATGATTTCGCCCGCTTGAAGGGGGAATGGGGCCTTTAATTCTCGTTGATTGCCGGATTCGTCGGTGAAGACGAGCCGCACGTTGATGGCATCGGCCACGGTGTGACTTTTTTCAGATCCGTAGAAGTCTCCGCCGTCCATATGGGCAACGTGGGTGTTGGAGTCCGCCGTCCATTCTCCCATGCTATGCGGATGCTTTCGTGCATATGCTTTCACAGCCTTTGGCGCGCGACGGTCGCTGTTTCCTTCTCGTAAGACCGGATTTACAGCAGAGCCTTTGACGCGATCATAACGTTGTTTGGCATCGCGCTCGTCGTCGGTGGCGGGTTCTTCGGGATAGTCGGGCAACGCATAACCCAAGGCCTGCAATTCTGCAATGGCAGCTTTGAGCTGAGGGATGGAGGCACTGATGTTTGGAAGTTTTATGATGTTCGCTTCGGGTTGTTTGGCCAATTCTCCTAACTCCGCAAGAGCATCATTCACCCGCTGTGCCTCTGGCAAGAGGCTGCTGAATGCGGCCAATATGCGCGCAGCCAAGCTGATGTCTCGCGTCTCCAATTCGACATTTGCTCGTTTCGCGAACGATTTCACGATGGGTAAGAAAGAATAGGTGGCCAATGCCGGAGCTTCGTCCGTCTTCGTGTATATGATCTTTGCCATGTTGTATTGGTCTCAATTGTTGGACTCAATTGCCAGAACAGTCGCAGGGAGAAACGCGTTTTTCCTCCCGGTCAAGCGGTGGCAAAGGTCGGTTGTAAATCGTGATAAACCAACGTTTTCACTCGTGTGTTCAGCCCATGTTTAATGTACTTCGTAGGTCAAATAGGCTGCGACATTCCAGAAGTTCATTTCGGAATCACTGAAAGGCTGAGCGGCTGGAACGGCGATGCTCAGTTCATGCACGCCAGGAGGAAGGTCACCCAAAGGAATTTCTAAGGGATCGACTTGGCTTCCCGGACACCACCCTGTGCGGGAGAGATCACTCGATGCGATGCGTTCGTCCAGGCTGTCTCCACGCCAAAACGTGCGGTCCATCCAAACACCCGAAGATGGATTGAAGCGCCTGAAACTCGCACAATCATCCCGCCAGGGCGTAAAGGTCAAACAGGAATCTCCGTTCCAGGTGAGTTGGTGTTCACACGGGACGAATTCGTCGCCTTCGCCGTGACCGCCGTGCCCCGTCACGGTGTAATGCAATGCGGCGTTGTATGCGGTTTCATTCAAGGTCACGGGCACAGTCAGCGCGGACCGAGAAAAGGCATCATAATGGTGCTGTTCACTTCCAAATTTGGTGGTATTCACAAGGGCAATGGTCCGCAGAGATGGCGCGGTCACCACGGTTGCTGGCTTCGCTTCAAACCGCACCCCCACATCGAGGGTATAGCCCTCCGGCGTCCATGTATCGAGGTACACTCCGAGGGTCATGGTGTCACCGAGGGTTTCCCATAAATGACTGATGTCCGACTCCCAATGCACGGAATCTTCCCAACGAGGAATGTACACGGGACGGTATTCGTCTATTCTTTCCACTTGGCTGAAGTGGCCGACGCCAAACGGCGTAATGAAACGGAGCAGCTCCAGAGTGGGAGCATAATCGGTAGATGATCCCGTTTGCTCCAACGTGATTCCTGGAAATTCCGAAAGGGTATCGGCCGTGAAGCCGACGTCGAGCAAACTGCTTGCGGCCTCAGGCAGGAGCATGAGGGATCCGGATTTGTCCCAAGGGTCACCAGCCGACTGCAAAGTAATTTCGGCTGTAATCTTGGGTCGAACGCGGTAGAAAGGAACCGCAAAGGATTGCGTCAAGACACGGCCGTTATCCCATCTTTGCCATCCGTCGAGTGCAGTCAATGAGTCCCAATTGGCACCAGGTGCGAAGTTTACGTGCATTTTCTGCATGCACTCCAGGCGAACACTCGATTCCAACGCGGGAGGTTGGCAGGCCGGGAGGGTGGATAAAACCAAGGCAAGGCAGAGGCTTCCTGTGAGGAGCCAGCGCGATTGAGGAAACAATTTGGTCATAGATGATGTAAATTCAGCAGTTAATTTCACAATCCTTCTTTTCAAAGATGACACATTTCCACATCAGACATTGCTTTTTGGCTGCAGGTTTTTTCTTCATGGCTGCATTAGTCCCTGTAGAAGCCAAGGCTCAAGACGATTGCGACGGCACACGCTATCGTTACACGGCCGCGTTTGATAATTTTTCGGTTACTCCGGATGTGGAATACGGCAATGCGGTCAATGCGACAGGTTTAAATCAATCACTGCTGGTGGATATCTACGAACCGGAGGGGGATGACAATGAGCTGCGTCCGCTGATCATCATGGCGCACGGTGGGTTTTTCATTGGCGGCGACAACAACGGAGCTGATGTGGTGCCGCTGAGTCAAGACTTGACACGCATGGGCTATGTCGTAGGTTCCATCTCATACCGATTGGGAATTGACAATTTCTTGGATGTTTCGAATGCATTGATACGTTCGGTATGGCGGGGGTATCACGATGGCAAGGCCGCAGTACGCTATTTTCGGAAGACGGTCGAAGAGGATGGAAATCCATGGGGCATCGATCCCGACCGAATTTATGTTGCCGGCGTTTCAGCCGGTGGCTTTATCGCAATGCATCTCGCTTATGTCGACGATGAATCGGAGATTCCGCCACAGGTCGATCAAACCGCAGCGGGCATGGGCGGAGGCCTTGAAGGCGAATCGGGCCATGCGGGGTACAGCAGCGAAGTGGCCGGTGTGATCAACATTGCAGGGGCACTGAAAACAGCGTCTTACCTCTCAGCAGGAGATGAACCCTTGATTTCTGTGCACGGCACAGAGGACGGCACCGTCCCATTCGGCACGGGCATGATTTCTCTCAGTGGCATTCCAATTACGGAAGTCGATGGGAGTTCGATCATCCACGAAATGGCTGAATCATTGGGCATCGAAAATTGCTTTACCGTCTTGGAAGGGGCGGGGCACGTGGCCCATGTCGGGGATGCGGATGCTTATTACCAAACGCTTGGAACGGTCTCAGGAGCCTTGTCGAGTTGGTTGTGTGACGCATATGAACCGATTTGTGGAGCATACGATTATGGTGTGGTAGGCATCGAAGAGTGGCTCGTGGCATCAGAAGGAGCTTGGCGTGCATTTCCTTCGCTGCTATCATCCGGTGAACCATTGCAAGTGCAATGGTTGGACTCCCGCGGTGCTGGAGCAACTTGGGCCTACGAGATCTACGATGCGAGTGGTCGCCAAGTCGGAGGAGGTGCGGGAAATGGAGATTGGTATGCGATTCCGACTTTGGGATTGGAACCAGGACTGCATTTCTTGAGGATAGCTGGAGTTGCGGATGCCCAGAAGTTTTGGGTGACTTCGCTTGACTGATGAGGGTGAGAGATTGAGATTCCAGGTCTTCTTCGCAGTGCAATGATTGGCGTCAGGTAAGGCGTACAATGAACACGATTTGGATCGAAAACCATGCTTGTGGGCTTGAAATAGTCAGTAAAACCTTGTATTATTGCGGCGGTTTTTTGTACAATCAATGATCCATTGTACACACCCTCACTTCCAATTCCTTCATAATGACGACCTCTGAAAAGAAATCTTTTCTTTGCTGGCTTTTTGGCCTGATTTTGATTGGCACATCGACGTTCAATGCAGCGCAAGCTCAATCCGCGGTAATTACGGGAACGGTTCTTGAAAAAGGAACGAACAGCGCTCTCATTGGAGCGACAATTATAGAAAAGGGGACAACCAATGGAACCAATGCCGATGCATTGGGAGCGTTTTCGTTAACGGTGGATGCGTTGCCTGTAGAAATAATCGTCAGTTTTGTCGGGTACGAAGCTCAAATTCTTCTCGTAAATGATGCACGGCCTTTGAATCTTTTTTTGGAAGAGGATTCGGAGTTGGTTGGAGAAGTTGTCGTGGTTGGTTATGGCCGTCAGAAGAAGCGAGTTTCAACCGGTTCAATCGCGAAAATTGACGCCAAGGACATTGAAGGAATAGCTGTTCCGGATGCCATTTCTACTTTGGAGGGTCAAACGGCTGGCCTGATTGTGAATGAGTCGAGCGGTCAGCCGGGTTCCGGAAAATCAATTTTGGTTCGTGGAATCAGCACCAATGGAGACAATTCGCCCCTTTTCATTGTGGATGGATTGCAGCTCGGAAACATCGATAACATCAATCCCAGTGACATCGAGTCCATCGATGTTTTGAAAGACGCTGCTTCGAGCGCCATTTATGGAGCGCGAGCGGCAAATGGTGTGGTCATCATTACCACAAAAAACGGGAGCGGAAAAGACGAGGGAACGGTGACGTACTCCACGAGCTATCTGAATTCACGTCCCTGGCGACTGCCTGAAATGTTGGGGGCAGAAGATTACCTGATGTTGACCCGGGAGAAGTTCGCCAATGGCAACCAACTTTCGGGCTTAGATGTCCTCGGATTCCCAAACGTTGGTGATGCACTGCCGGCGAACACGAATTGGATGGATGAAATTTTCAATCCGGCTTCTGTTGTGAATCACCGGGTAACTGCGACCACGAAAAATTCGTTTTTGTCTATGGACTTCTGGGATCAGAATGGTGTGATTGGAGGGGAGAAATCTAACTATACGCGTTATGCCGTTCGATACAACTCGTCAAAGGATTATGCTGGATTCATAAAAATTGGTCAGAACCTCTACCTGAATCGTACCGACAACAACAACATCGGAACCAACAGTGCTTTTGGAGGCGTTCAATCAGATGCATTTGCATACGACCCGTTAACGCCTGTTTACGACGATGCAGGTCAATACGGATTTGCCCAATCTCCTTGGGTCCAAAAGGAATACATCAATCCAATCAGCCGACTTTGGTTGATCAATGGAGACAGCAAGTCTGACCAAATGATCGGTAATTTCTTCCTTGAGGCCGAAGTGCTCGATGGGTTGCGATTGAAGACGGACTTTGGCTTCGATCTGAATTGGTGGGATTATAGGAGTTTCGTGCCGACCTATGAATTCCATGCTGCCGCACAAAATTTGACCAACGATGTCTACCAGGGATCCGGAAACTTCCAGGGGATGCAATGGGAAAATACGGCGAACTACACACGCACAATCGATGACAAACACAACGTTGATTTCCTTGTTGGAACGTCGTACCGAGCGAATCAATTTCGCCAGCTTGGAGGGTCCTCGTCGAACATCCCAATGGACAATCAGTTCAATCCAAATTTTCAATACCTCGATGCGGGACAGGACACCTTGGACTTGACCTTCGGCGGAGCATCAGTGGACTACGCTTTGATCAGTACGTTCTCACGGTTGCTCTATAATTACGATGAGAAATACCTGTTTTCGGCGACTATCCGGCGCGATGGGTCCTCGAATTTTGGTCCTGGCAATCAGTTTGGGATCTTTCCATCCGCTTCAGTCGGCTGGGTCGCATCGAAAGAAGATTGGGTGCAAGACATCGAGGCCATTAGTTTCTTGAAACTTCGAGCGTCATGGGGGATCAACGGCTCCGACCGAATTGCTCCTTTGAGTTATGTAAGCCGCATCGAAAATGTGTTTACCTATGCGCTTGGAACGGAAGAGCAGGTGTTGAATACAGGGTCTGCACTCGCCACACCGGCCAATCCAAATGTGAAGTGGGAAGAGAGTGAGCAAATCGACATTGGCCTGGAACTCGGGTTGTTTGACGACAAGCTTTCGGTCGAGGCAGATATCTATCAGAAGACGACAAAGGATTTGCTGATGACTCAACAGATACCGGGCTATGTTGGCGCGACGAACAACCCAACTTCAAATTTGGGGGAGATTAGAAACCGCGGAATTGACCTGGTGTTGGGCTACCAAATGGGACAAGGGGATTGGAAATTGAAAACGCAATTGACGTATACACACTTCAAAAATGAGGTCGTTAATGTAGCCGGAGAAACAGGGTATTTAAACGGATGGGGATGGCCCGTGCGAAACACTCCGATATCGCGCATGACAGAAGGATACGCAGTGGGACATTTCGTCGGGTATGAGGCGGATGGAATTTTCCAAAACGAGGCGGAGATTTTCTCTCATCTGAACCAAGAAGGCGATTTACTTCAACCCGATGCGGCTCCTGGAGACATTCGCTTTCTTGATTCGAACGGTGACGGCATCATTAATTCGGATGACATCACAGACATAGGCACTCCTTGGCCGAAGCACATCATTGGGATGACGGCCAACTTCTCCTACAAAGACTTCTACGTCAGTGCCATTTTCAATGCGCAATTGGGCCATGAAATTTACCGAACGTATGAGCGGTCCGATGTGACCTTCACAAACTATCAATCATTTTGGTTGAACCGCTGGACTCCGGATAATCCAAGCGAAGAACTGCCTCGATTGACATCGACGGACCCCAATAACAACCAGCGGCCTTCATCGTTTTATGTAGAGGATGGAACCTTCTTGCGCATGCGCAATTTGCAAATTGGATGGAATGTGCCGGATAACATCGCTTCCAAAGTGAACATGAAGAATGTGAAAATCTACCTGACGGGAAATAACATTTTCACCATCACGAATTATCGCGGGTTTGATCCGGACATCGGCACCAGCGGTTGGATTCTCGATACGGGAATTGATAAAGGTTTCTACCCTAATAACCGATCATTCGGTGCGGGACTTAACGTTTCATTCTAAAGTGTAAAAGACCATGAATAATTCACTTAAAATAGCACTCGTCCTTTCAGGATTTGTCCTTATCGCTGTGGCATGCAACAAGGAACGGTTGGAAGTCGATCCGGTCAATCAGTTTTTGTCGAGTAATTATTATGAGACTGAGGAACAAATTTATTCGACGTTGATTGGAGCATATGACCCCATTGGCTGGTCCATGGCCTTTGGACAATGGATTTCTCCCGTGATGTTTGGAGAGATTCGCTCCGATAATGCGAATGCAGGTGGTGATCCTTCCAATAACGATCAGCCGGGATGGCAGGAATTTGATGATTTCACCAACACGAATACGAATTTGGTGGTTCATCCGATGTACCGTCGCAACTACATCGGCATCAACAGAGCCAATTCACTCCTTGCTTTGGCAAGACTGGAGTCGGATTTGGTTGATGTTTACAAGGCGGAGGCGAAGTTTTTACGGGCTTATTATCATTTCGAGTTGTTTCGTCATTTCGGACCCATTCCAGTTATTACGGAGCCTTTGACCCCGGAGGATGTGAACCTCACTCGCAATACGCTGTCGGAGGTGATGCAACAAGTGGTACAAGATTGCCAAGAAGCTGCAGCAACGTTGCCTTTGATTGTCCCGTCTGGACAGGAGGGAAGAGCGACCAAGGGGGCTGCGCTTGCATTAATGGGTAAGGCTTACTTGTACTGGGCTGACATGAAAGGAGACGATCCAAACCTGTTCAGTGATGCCGCGGATGCTTTCCAACAAGTCGTTGATCTTGGGCTTTATGAACTCGTTGATGACATGCAGCAGTTGTACAATTTAGGTGAACGAAACACATCAGAATCAGTTTTTGAAATTCAGCACAATCCACTTTATTCAAGCGATTGGGGGTGGTTTGAGGGAATAGATGGAAACGGAATGATTCAGTTGTGTGGCATCCGTGGGTTGTGCGACCAACATCCAACATTGGAGACGGGGTGGGGTTTCATGTCCGTGACTGAGGGGCTGTGGAATCACTTTCTGTCGGATGACACGTACCGACGAGATGTAGCGATTGTATCCGAAGATGAACTGGCTCAGGACTTGGCAGATGCCGGCTTGAGTTGCGATCCGATCATTGACGCAACGCAGAACAATCCAATCGACTTCACGGGGTATTTTCAGGAAAAGTATTCAAATTATAAGTCGTTCGCTGGCACCAATGTAAACGGTGGGAATGAACACTTGACCAAGGCGCTAAACACCCATGTGATGCGCTATGCTGATGTGCTCTTGATGTTAGCCGAGGCTCTGCATCGGGGCGGTGGTGATGACATTTTATCCATGGCATACATCGACATCGTAAGAGAACGAGCAGCTGGTCCGGGGAACAATGCAGGTAACTTCCGAACGGCTTCAGAAGTCATGGCGGAAGAGGGGATGACATTGCAAGAATTGATTTGGTACGAGCGTCGCGCGGAATTGGCATGTGAAGGCGATCGATGGTTTGATTTGGTCCGTTCAGGTCGTGCAGAATCGAGTTTGTTCAGTGGTGACGGTGATAAGGAAGCCAATTTCAATTCAGATCACTTGTGGTTGCCCATTGCACTGGAAGAGACCGTTTTGGCAGATGGCCTTACCACTTACCCGGATGCTTCCCTTTTCAATTAAACAACCCAGAGCAAATACTTTAATCGTAGTAAACCAAACATAGAATTTCATGAAGAATTATTTGAGAGCATTTAGCATGCTATTCATCGCAGCCGTGGCATTGTCAGGATGCCGCAAAGACGATGAGCCAGAACCGGCTGATGTCATTGCAAGTTTCCAATACGAAATCAGTGCAGAGAACTGGTCCGAAGTGGCATTTGTGAACTACTCCCAGAACGCATCCTCGTATGTATGGGATTTTGGTGACGGAGAGTCGAGTACGGATGAAAATCCTGTTCACGCTTACGCGGCAGGAGGTACGTATGAGGTTATTCTGACGGCAACGGGCGAAGCGGGATCTGCTGCCCGTTCCGAATCCATCACACTAGTCGACCCGAACACGGCTGGTCAATTTTTAACCGGGACTGCGGGTAAGACATGGATTCTCGATCGCGAAAATATCGCACTGGGAATTGGTCCTGGCCCCGGAGATAATTCGTGGTGGTCGTTTGGTGGCGTTACGCCATTGAGTGAGCGGCCTTGTATTTTGGATGACGAATACACGTTCAATGCGGACGGTACATGGGAGAAAAACACCATGGGAACTGTTTTTGTCGATTCGGATGCGAACGGCGGTTGGCTCGGCGTGTCTTTTGAAACGTGCTATGACGAGAGCGATGAGGGTTTGTTTACCGGTCCAAATGGCGAAGACCTGAGTGCCTATGCTAATGGAGGAGATTACACCTTTGATTTCAATACGGCTCAGAATAGCATTACCATTGATGGATTTGGGGCCTACATTGGTTTGGTTCAAAAAACAGAGGCGGGTGATAATTACATCCCCGTATCGAGTAAGACGTACCAAATTCTCAATATGGAAACGGGTGATATATCGGACCGAATGGAGGTTGCCATTGTGGGATTGGATGGAAGTTTCGCTTGGAACTTTTACCTGGTAAGCTATCACGATCCAGCGGATATTCCGCCGGTTCCAGCGTCGGCTCCAGCGGCGAGCTTTACGTTCGTCAAGGAGGGAAACACTGTTGAATTCACCAACACTTCAGCGAATGCCACCACGTACAGCTGGGACTTCGGTGACGGCAACTTTAGCAGCGATGAAAATCCGATTCATACCTACGCAGGCGACGGTGAATATACCGTGGTTCTCACAGCAAGTGACGATGATTTCCAAAGCGACGAAGCCAGCCAAATCATCGTAATCAGCAATGCCGTGTTCTCTGCAGCTGATATGTCGAGCCCAGAAGGGAAAGTGTGGAAGCTTGATGGCGAAGCTTCTTACATCGTAGGACCTGTCCAAGGCAGCAGTGAATGGTGGGGTGGATTGGATGCGGCGGGTGTAATGGAACGAGCGTGTCAAATGGACGATGAGTTCATATTCTATGATGACGGAACGTTCCTCATTGAGACCCAAGGTGAGGTTTGGGCGGAAGGATACATGGGTGGATCGAATGCATGCGTCGCAGATGATTTGTTGAACCCTCCTTTCGACGTTTATGGATCGGGCACGCATTCCTTCTCAGCCACAGACGAAACAGTCACAGTGACGGGGCTCGGTGCTTACATCGGTTTCAATAAAGCGTTCAACGGAGGTGAGTTGCCCAATGAGGGAACCGGCACTCCTGCGAGTGAAATCATGTACGAAGTATTTGAATACAGTAACGTGGACGGAGTCGAACGAGTCACAGTTACAGTTGACTACGGAGCAATGCCAGGCGAAGCATTCTGGACGATGCGCATGATCGCCGAGTAGTGCTTCTCAGCATACTATAATACCCACATGAAAAGGGAGGTCGGTTTCAAAGCCGCCTCCCTTTTTTCATTCAGAGCTTTAGAGTTTATCAAAACTGCGCTTTCGAAGCGGGGTGTCGACGCCACCCGTATGGTCGATGCTTTGAGGTTCGAACAATAAAATCCATGTTTCTTCATCCGCAACTGGACAATGTTCGACTCCTCGTGGAACCACCAACAGTTGACCGGGCAATAGCACCTCCGTGCGGTCCCGAAATTGTATTTTGAGCTTGCCCTTCACGACATAAAAAAGCTCGTCTTGGTCGGCATGCGCATGCCAAACAAATTCACCTGCCACCTTGGCTATTTTTACATCCTGCCCATTCAGGTGTGCAATGATGCGGGGGTTCCATTGGTCTTGGATCAGGTCAAATTTGGTCAGAAGGTCGATGGGATTCATAACGTCTTGACGGGAATATTTGCACGTTCAATCAATCACCCGCGTCATTGAAAAACGCGGATATAGTCGATGGCCATAAATTGGGGAAAGGAGGTGGTTTCATCCGGATATCCTGGCCATTGTCCGCCGACAGCGATGTTCAAGATGAAAAAGAAGGGGTCGTCAAAAGGATAATTCTGTGATCCACTGACGGCATTGTTGATGCTGAAAAAAGGAGTGTCGTCCAAGAGCCAGGTGATTCCGGATTCATTCCAATCGATGGAGAACACATGAAATTCATCGGCAAACGATTCTGAGAAAGGGATGTTAGTTCCTTGGCCGGTGTATTGGTGCTGGGAGTAATCATCCCCGAAATGAACGGTTCCGTGGACGTAATTGGGGGTGGATCCGATCAGTTCCATGATGTCAATTTCTCCGCAGGCGGGCCACCCGGTCGCTGGATAATTTCCGCCCAACATCCAAATGGCCGGCCAAATTCCCTGTCCTTCGGGCAATACAGCTCTCACATCGATGCGTCCATATTGGAACTCTTGCAATCCGATTGATTTCATCCTTGCAGAGGTATATCGCCAGCCTTCGTCAATGGCGACAATCATCAGGTTGCCGTTGGCTACATAACTATTATCCACAGAGGCGGTATAGTGCTGCAATTCCTGGTTGCCCCATCCTGAAGCTCCCAGGTCATAGGTCCAGTTGGTTAAATTGATTTCAGTTTCATCAAACTCGTCGGACCATACTATCGTACGTCCTGGATAACTGTCTGCTGAAGTATATCCTACAGTCGTCACTTGGATGATTGTGTCGTCATTTTTAATCGTACCGATTGCTTCTTGGGAGCCCCCTTCGAGCAGTGCATTTTCCGACCCCATGATGACCACACGGAATTGCTCGTCCTCCTCTTTGAATTCGTCCACAATGATTTCAACCTCAATGGATGCTGCCGCCGTTCCCGCGGGAATCGTGATGCTGCCTGAAACGTGAATGTAATCTTCTCCTGGAAGAGCTGTCAGCGGTTTTGTTTCGTAGTAAACTGTAACGTCGCGGTCCGATGAAACGTCTAAGACGAGGGGAAATTCAAAGATGGAGTTCGCTGAATTTTCAAAACCACTGATGTCGACCGGAAATTGTACCGAGGGAACCAGCGTATTTTGTTCTTCGTCCCTTGCACACTGGTTGAGGATTCCGAGGGATAAGAATAGAAGAAGTAAATTGATTTGACGCATGTAGAATTCGGTGAAATGGTACCAAACGTGAGAATGAGGTATGAACTCAAAAAATGGACAATAATTTTGACACTTATTGGACGAAATCAATCTGGAAAACGATGTAATTTACATCACAATCTACTCAGGGATTGAAATTTTCAAAATTTGGATACATGACAAGGAAATGGAAGCTACTATTTGTGTTCATGCTAGCATCAATGACAGCCGAAACTTTGCAGGCTCAACATTTTTTGAGTACCAGTGGAACAGAGATATTGAATGAATTGGGAGAACCTGTTTTGCTCAGAGGCATCGGGTTAGGGGGATGGATGGTTCAGGAGGGATACATGCTTCAAACGTCCGGATTTGCAAATCCGCAACATGAAATCCGAGCCACCATCCAAGAGCTCATAGGGGAAGAGGCGACTGGTGAGTTTTATGCAGCATGGCTTCAAAATCATGCCAGAAAGGCGGACATCGATTCTTTGAAGGCGTGGGGATTCAATTCGGTGAGGTTGCCGATGCATTACAACCTGTATACGCTGCCCATAGAACAGGAACCCGTGCCTTATGAAAACACGTGGTTGGACATTGGTTTTGAGTTAACGGATAGCCTCGTTTCCTGGTGTGCTCAAAATGAGATGTATGTGATCCTTGATTTGCATGCAGCACCCGGCGGTCAGGGTTATGATGCGGGGATTTCAGATTACGATTCTTCGAAGCCCTCGCTATGGGAGAGCATCCAAAACCGCCAAAAAATGGCGTCGTTGTGGAAGCGAATTGCAGAACATTACGTCGGCGAACAATGGGTGGCGGGGTATGATTTGCTTAATGAGCCCAATTGGAATTTGCCGGGAGGAAACGCTCTGCGCAACTTATACGTGCAATGCACCGACAGCATTCGAAGTGTAGATCCCGATCACATCTTGTTCATTGAAGGGAATTGGTTTGCCAACGATTTTACAGGCCTAACCCCGCCATGGGACGATCAAATCGTTTACTCACCACACAAATACTGGAGCCACAACGATCAAGGATCGATGAACTTTGCCACCTCCATTCGGGACTCGTATGATGTTCCACTCTACCTGGGAGAAAGCGGGGAGAATTCGAATGTTTGGTTCCGAGATGCAATCCGTTTACTGGAAGATGAGGGCATAGGCTGGGCGTGGTGGCCGCTGAAGAAAATTGAAAGCATTTCAGCACCGATGTCCATCGTGAAAACAGACGACTACCAATATTTACTAGATTACTGGAGTGGAAGTGCTCCAGCTCCGACGCAGGAGTTTGCAATCAATGCGCTAATGGAAATAGCTGAAGGATTGAAGGCTGAAAATTGCATGATTCAGGAAAATGTGGTGGATGCTATGTTCCGACAAGTGTATTCGGATGAAACCCGCCCGTTTACAGATCCACATCCGATTCCGGGAGTCATTCATGCGACCGATTTTGACTTGGGTACAGTCGGTAACGCCTACTACGACAACCAAGTGGCGAATTACCATGTGTCAACGGGCAACTATACCTCCTGGAATGATGGATGGCAGTATCGAAACGATGGGGTAGATATCCAGTTTTGTGATGATGCCGTCAACTCCAATGGCTTTAATGTCGGTTGGATTTCCAGTGGTGAGTGGATGAATTACACCGTTGATGTAGAGATAGGTGGGCTGTATGATGTGGAGTTCCGGGTGGCTGCGGATGGAGCAAATGGCGTTTTTCACCTGCAATTGGATGGCATCCCCATTACCCAGGGGATATCGGTGCCTTCCACAGGTGGATGGGAAGACTGGGGGAGTGTGGTGGTAGAAGATGTCCTCTTGACGGAAGGGGAGCAAACGCTGCGTTTCTACACCGATCAATCGGGGTTTAATTTGAACAGTTTTGATTTCGCGTTTACCGGGGTCCTCTCGAATGATGTGGATATGGACTACCTCACAGGAAAGACGCGCGGTCCGAATCAAATTGCGCTGACCCTGAACAAACCAATCGTTCAGCCGCTGATGGAATCGCCGGGCGTGTTCACGCTTTATGCGGATGGAGAATCGATTCCTTTTTATGCGATGGCGATGGATTCGCTCAACAACCGAACCATTGTCTTTGATTTGGATGAGTCGCTCAATGCGACCCAAGTTTTGAAAGCGTCGTACGTAGGAAATGACATCGCCTCCAGTGATGGGAGCTCCCTTGTTACTTTCGAGATGGAAGATGTGATCAATGATTTAGATTATCGGCATCCACTTCCTGGCTGGGTAGAAGCCGAAGCATTTGTCTCTCAATCTGGAGTGGAACTTGAGAATTCTTCGGACGTGGGAGGCGGGCAAAATGTAGGCTACCTCGACCCCGGGGATTACTTGGAATACGATGTGCTTGTGGAGCATTCGGGTGAGTACACGGTCAATTTTCGCACCGCATCAGATTACGGAGATGGATCCATGGAATTGCGGCTGTTTCGACCTAGTGGTGTTTCCACGTATTTGTGTGAAGCCCAATTTCAGCCGACGGGAGGCTGGCAGTCTTGGGCCACTACAAGCGAGACCGTCAATATGGATGCCGGTATTTATCGGCTGAGAGTTGACATCACGAGTGCGCCGTTTAACTTCAATTGGATGGAGTTTAAATTCGAAGGGGACGAGGAGGAAGGCGGCGGCAGTGAAGAAGATGCATTCGATCACCCGTTCCAAACAGTCGTGACCTATCCGAATCCTTGCAGCACTGAAGCGACCATTGCGTTTGGCTTGTACTTCCTGCAAGACTTGACCCTATCAATCTATGATAGCCGAGGACGCCCGATTTACGCTCAGTTGTTTGAGGACGTGTCGTCGTTTGAGCACACCATTAACGTCGATGCTTGGGCTGCTGGTTTGTACCACGTATTCGTCTTGCGTGAGGACGGAACGGTGGATTCAGGTAAGTTGATTAAAATCAAGGAATAGCCAGCGAACTCAGCCCCGTCATTGTCGGATCCACCGCAATGTGCGCTGCCGCTCCCCATCGACGATGCGGATGAGGTAAACCCCTTTGCTCGAAGTGCGCGGGTCTATGCGAGTCGATGTGCCGGGTTGTGCCTGATGAATGGATGTGCCGTTGGGTTGAAAAACTTCAATTGTGGCATGCGGCGGGATCCCTGTGATTTGAAAATCCTCTGCTCCGGGATTGGGGAAGATGGCGGTTTTCCATTCCTCTCGGCTGATGCGTTGCACGTCTGTGCTGGTGCATCCATCAATCCATGAGATGCCGTCGAGGTTCCAACTGGGCTCTAGATTTAAGCACATGTGATCCAAGGCGGTGGCTGCAATGTCAACGACGCGCGGTGTATTGCTGTAATCAAAGGTGATGAGGGATTCCGGTTGCTGCCAATTGGCACCTTGAACAGTTCCGACAAGTCCA
>Ga0209631_10003391_pt1 | contig 18373 bp, 13 predicted proteins | sample COG_08_FD_184752 | JGI IMG/M metagenome (GOLD analysis project Ga0209631, IMG submission 184752) | Pelagic Microbial community sample from North Sea - COGITO 998_met_08 (SPAdes) (version 2) | ecosystem: Environmental > Aquatic > Marine > Neritic zone/Coastal water | place: Helgoland, sampling...
GGTCGCCGGTGATCGTGGACTTGGCCCAGATTTGTTCGAGGACGTCCGGGGCGATGGAGTCGAGCGCGCCTTGCGCGTTGCACTGGAGCTGGATGGGCCCGCCGAAGAGCTTGTACTCTTTGACCTTCTCGAAGACCTTGACCTTCATGCCGCGGCGTTGCATGGAGAGCGCGGTGATCAGGCCGGCGATGCCGCCGCCCGCCACGAGCACCTCGGGGAGATCATCCCGGGGCGGTTGCTTCTTGAAGACGCCCCGGATGCCATCTTCGCCCACGGTGACGGGGGCGAACATCGGAGCCTCGTAGCCGGTCTCCGCGCGCGCCGCCTTGGCGCGAACGGGCGCGCGGGTCTTCGCGCTGGCCTTCGCGCGGAGCGCGTTGGCGCCGCCGAGCTGGCGAGCCACGGTCTGGGTGCAGGTCGCGGCGGACATGGTCGTCGCGAAGATAAAGGTTGCCCTCGTGCGAGTTTGTTTGTCGTGGTCCCGAAGGAGGAGCGGATGGAGACGCGAGCGGAGTTAGCGCGTCGCGTGACCGTGTGCGTGAGCCGGTGTTTGCGGTTGGGCGGTGCTTACCTAACCCTGCGCGTCGTCGACGCGAACGTTCGTGAGACTCACGGGCGCTTCCGCAGTGGCTCGAGGCGCGACGCCCGAACCCGTTTTGCACCCAACATTCATTCACGGGCTCGAAAAAAAAACGCGATTTTTATGGCAGCGCGTTTTCAGCCAATCAAAACGTCGCATTTCGCCATCGAGGCAAAACGGAGGTGGACGTGGGCTCTTGGTGAAGTTTCACCCTCGGATCTCAAGATTCGCTCAGATTTGTCATAACGGGTGACTGAGAGTGACCGATAGGCACAGTTGGCGTTCGAAATGCGCTTTTGGTTGAACTGTGAAGATCAACGGGTCGCCAGTCAGCGGCGGTGAAGAGTTATCCATATGCGCCTATCCAGATCCAGAGCCCCACTTCCGCCGCGCGTATCCATTCCCGTGTGTTCGGCCCATCGAACTTCACGCGCGAACGTCCAACACACTAGTCGGCGAGTCGTATCGCATCGAGCGCAGGTAGAGCTTCGCGACGATGGCCATGCTCACGTGCGCACAGAGCGCGTCCCATCACGTCGCCGGTGTCCGAAGAATGAAGATTTCCTCGAGCAAGGCGACGCATACGTGCGGAGTCCCCGTCGTCCGATCCCGATCCTCCGCGCACAACGCGCGAAGGCTCTCCCCCGCGGTCGTCGCGCGCGCCTCCTCCGAGACGGCCGCGTCCACCTCGTCCGGCACCTGCGCCGCCGAGGATAACTCGGATCCTACCGGGACGTGGAGGGATAAAGTTCGCGACGGCGCGGTCGCCTTCGCCGCGACCGCCGCGGTCGCGCTCTCCCTCGCCGGACCCGCCGCCGCCATCGGCCCGGACCCGCGCGCCATCGAGACCGGCAAGTGCCTCCTCTCCCAGTGCCAAAAAGAGCTCGCGGGATGCCTCGCCGACGAGAAGTGCGACGAATCCCTCGTATGCCTCCAAGGATGCTTCGGCAAACCGGACGAAGCCGACTGCCAAGTCAAGTGCGGGGATCTCTACGCCTCCAAAGCCATCCAGACCTTCAACACGTGCGCGGTGTCCCAAGCGAACTGCGTGAAGCAGAAGCAAGACGACGGCAGTTACCCGGTGCCGCCGGTGGAGACGATGGCGCCCGGGTTCGACGCCAACACCTTCGGGGGCAAAGCGGGCGGGCGCTGGTACATCGTCGCGGGTCTGAACAAAGACTTCGACATCTTCGACTGCCAGGAGCACTTCTTCGCCGCGCCGGACGCGGATCACATGGCGGTCAAGATCAACTGGCGCGTCGCGCGGCCCAACGGACAGTTTTACGAGCGATCCGACGTCCAGACTTTCTACGCGGATGAGCGCACGAAGTCCATCATGCACAACAACGGTAACGAGTACCTCCACTACCAGGACGACTGGTACGTCCCGGGGTATAAAGAGGGCGAGTACGTCTTCGTGTACTACAAGGGTACCAACGACGCGTGGGACGGCTACGGCGGCGCGGTTGTGTACTCCACCTCCCCCGAGCTGAAGAAGGAATACGTTCCGGAACTGACGGCCATCGCCAAGAAGGTCGGGGTCAAGTTCAGCGATTTCGTCGTCACCGATAACACGTGCAAGGCGCAGGCGCCGCTCAAGGTGACCGCGGTGAAGGATCTGGACACACTCGGCGATGACGTCGTCGCCATCGAGAAGGAAATCGTTCGGGACGAGAAGGCGCTATTCTCGTTTGTGGGGAAAGAGGCACGCACGGTCGCGAGGGAGGTTGGCAAGGACGCGAGGCTCTTCGAGAAGGAAATCGAGAAGGACGTCAAGGTGATCGAGAAGGACCTCGGGCTGGTTTCAGTCGGTAAGGTGCAGGTTATTCGAGGTGCGAGTGATGCCGTCGATTTGCCCACTACGCCGCTCACGGGCAAGGCCAAGGCTGAGCAGGCCAAGGCGACGAGGCTTGTGAACAAGGTGGAGGCGAACATCGGCCGCATCCAGGACCAGTGAGCGCGCACTTGAGGTGAAGCGAGTACATTGACCCTATTATCACGTAGACTGAGTATTGAAACGAGTTGGAATAATGCAAAGGACGCGAGGGCTGCACAGACGAGAATGCATTTTTATTCACGCGCTCTCGATCGGCCACGTCGATCGATCGATTGGAACCGGCACCGGCACCAAGCTTTTGGTCATCGGACCGCTCGACACTAGTAACACTACCACGACACGCACGTCGACGTAAACTTAAGCCAATGTCCGCCGCCGCCGCCTTCTCCCTCACCGCCTCCGCGCGCGCCGCCCCCGGCGCCAAGGCGCTCCGCGCGCCCCGCGCGGTCACCCGCGCGGCGACCCGCCCCGTCGCGATGACCGTCGCCGGTGAGACCAACATCCAGTTCGTCAAGGGCACCAACGAGACCTCCGTCCCGGACGTCAAGCTCACCCGCTCCAAGGACGGCACCAACGGCACCGCCTTCTTCCTCTTCTCCGAGCCCGACGTCTTCGAGGCCACCGAGCTCGAGGGCGAGATCACCGGCATGTTCCTCATCGATAAGGAAGGCGAGCTCTCCACCGTGGACGTGAACGCCAAGTTCCTCAACGGAAAGCCCCAGGGCATCGAGGCGACGTACGTGATGAAGACCACCGAGGAGTGGAACAGGTTCATGAGGTTCATGGAGAGGTACGCCGAGGACAACGGACTCGGGTTCGCCGCCAAGAAGTAGGAGCCTCTAGGAGCGATCGATCGGCCGATCGCGGGGGAAAAATATGGATAGAATGGGTCACTAACACTTAGCAGAATACAGTGTCAATGGACATGCAGCTCGCGATAATACACGTCTCTAACGCCTAATACGCCGCCGCGCGGGCGCTCCGCGGGGTCCGCGGGCCGCCCGTCGACTTCACCGGCGACGACGGCGCCGAGAAGCTCCCGTTCCGCCTGTGCCCAGCCTGCGCCGTGCTGGCCCGCGCGTGCCAACCCCCCTCCCGACGCCGCTTATCTCCATCACTGCTGCTCCATAGCCGACCGTCGCACCGCCACTTGTCGAAATGTACCCGCGTCCCGCCATCCCCGCCGCAGCACGCGGCGTCGTGCGCCTCCAGCTCGGCGAGTGCGGCGGACCAGTCACTGTCCGTTTTCCCGATGTCGACAGCCACGTGGCGCCAGCACACCGGATTTGCACTGTCAACGTCGTGGTCCACTGGCAGACCGATTTTAATCCCATCCAACCTGTGCCGCCACTTGGCGTAACCCGCCCTGTAGTGCTCCAGCACCGCGCTTAAACTGGACTTGTCGAACGGGACGTACGCCAGCTCCGACCGCCTGCTCGTGCCCAACGCCCCGTACCGCACGGTAGGGGGGGCCTTTTGGCAATTAGGGCCCTTATGGCAATTAGAAGCGTCTTCTCGCACCCGTTCGCGTATGAGCAGCACGATGTGCGCGTGTGAGTGTTCCACGCCGTCGTCGTCGATCACCTTGCTTCGCATGCGCAGCGGGATCCGTTCCACATCGTGCCATCCCGCGGTGAGGAACATGGCGACGAACACCGCCTCCACGCATCGTATGGGCATTCCTTCTCGCACGATGCTTTTGGCGGTGTCCATGACTCGGCGGGTGGGGCGGTCTTTGTTGTTTGTGAAGTACAGCTCCTCGGTGTGATTGTACTGCAGATTCGTGATGAGCGTCTGGGCCGCGTGTAGCCTGACGCGTATTGGCGTGTTTGGGCCGATGCCGTGCGGCGGCCAACTCGGTTTGTTCGGTGGGGCCAGGTTGAGGGAGGAATCCGCGAGGCAATGCGCGTGGGGCCCATTGACGATTGTCGCGATGAGTCGCTTGGCGCGTTCGGCTTGGGTCTTCGTCAGTGGCACGTTCTTGGTGACGAGGTGGCGGAGGTGTTTGAGCTCGGCGACCTCGGGGCACGGCGAGTGGGACGGCGCGGAGGTCGACGCGGAGGACGCGCTCCCGACTCTCAACTGCGCCGGATTATTATCAGGTCCCGATTCGGACGTAATGGAGGGTGCCTTTTTCGGCGAAGGCGCCGGGGACGCGACCGCCGCGACCGGTACGTCGTCCGCATCCCCGCGACCGGCATCGTCGTCCGCTAACACTACGGCGATGGGAAGCGGGTGCGCCTCACCGCCTGACCCTTGACCGCCGCCCATCGGGCTCGGTCGGCAATGTGACCGGTCAGACAATTATCAATGCGTTTTTGGTCTCAGCGAACTCCGCCGGGACGATTTTACCTGGCAGCCAAGTCTGCGTATCTGGAGGTCCGGCTCGGACCCACTGGCCTCGGTCACCATGTCGGCCACGGCGGCGTTCGCGTCGTTACCGGCGTCGGTCCAGCGGCGTTACTCGCCAGGGGTCTCGATCACCGCGCGTCCCGCGGCGATCGCGCGACGCGCGAGCGCGGCGGAGGGCGCACCGTCCGTGCGGCGTTGGGAGAGGACATCATCGGATAGTGCCGACGAGGACGGCGATGATGATGTCGTCTCCACCTCCGAGACGGCGGCGCCCAAACGGTTCAGCAAGACCCTCGCCGGCGGCGACGATGACTCCTTAACGTTCGTCGACCACAGACGGATGTGCCGCGCGGTGACTCGGTGCAAAACCCCAGACGAGGTGCTCGCGCTGGCGTCCGCGTCCATGCCATCGTGGAATAACATCACGCTCGCCGCGAGTTTCGTCGCCATCGCCAAGGGCGCCGCGAGGAGCTCGCCGGCGTCGGTCAAGGCGTTACTGGCGAGCGATACGTACGCGCGGATGGAGCATCGCGCGGCGACGAGCGCGGTCCATAGCCTGGGCGCGCGCGGCGTCGTGAACATCCTCCACTCCGTCGCCACGCTCCATCAGAACCGCGACGTCAACCCATCGACCGATCTCATATCCGCGTTGGACCAAGCCGTGGAGAGAACGGGTGGACAGATGCGGCCGAAAGAAGTGGCCGCCGCGATGTGGTCCTACGTCGCGCTCGACGCGTCACCGCTCGCGCCCACGCTGTCATCCTCACTCACCTTGGCCGCCGCCAGGGTCTTGAGCCATACGGACACCGAGGTGGATCACCAGGGCTTCGAGCTCGGCGCGGGCGCCCGGGAAGTCGCGAGTCTCGCGACGTCCCTCGCGAAACTCGGCGTGACCCTCGGCGTTACTTCAAGGCGTCACCACAAGGGTACTACCTCGAGGGGCGCCGGTTCGTCTTCTAACGGCTCCCGTGTGCCGAGCTTCGGCTCGTGCGACGTCGGCGACACAACGTGGGAGATGTTGATCATCGTCGCGGCGGCTGCGGCGGCGGAGCGGGACGCGACCGCCGCGCTGCACCCCGCGGTGAAACGGTCCGCGCGGGATATGAACGGTCAGGGCGTCATGAACGCGCTCTGGGCGTACGCGGAGATGGCGCCGGGTGGATTCGAACCCGCGACGCGTGGGTCACCGGACGGCGACGCTATCCACGCCGCCGCGGACGCGATTTACGACAGACTATTCACCCTCGCGTCGAGTGACGACGCCGACGCGATGAATTCCGCCGAGGCCGCGGGGTCACTCGCGGCGTGCGCTAAGATCAAGACCCGGGGTCTGGTCCCTGACGCGCCGCCGGAGACGTTGCGTGCGCTGTGCGCACGCGCCAACGCACTCGCCGGGGCTATGTCGGCTAAGGAAGCGGCGAATTGCGCTTGGGCCAGGTCTCGTTTGTCGTCGTCGAATGATGACGCGAATTTGGAGACTGAATGCCCTATGGACGGGCTGGACGCCGCGGTGGTTCGAACGTCGCGTGTAATGAACGGCTGGGACGTCTCCACCGCGCTTTGGGCGTACGACGGTTTACGTGAGGGTGAGTTGCGGCGGCTGGACGGTGGAAAAGAAAAGTGGCTTCCGGAAGACGCGCAAGAAGGCGTGGCTCGGTTCCCTCGTTCGGTACGCGTCCGTGGTGACATGTTTCGCGCGATGGACGCCGCGCTGGCCCGGACGCTGCCGGCTATGAACAGCTCGGAGAAGGCGCAGGTGCCGCGGTGTTGGCATCACAGGATCGAGGAGTTACGAGAGGAGTTGGGTCTGAGAAACGTGGAAAATTCAGTCGACGAGGCGTACGAGTAGCGACCTTTGTTAGTGCGTGACCCGACTTGTCGGAAAGAATAGACTAAGAGTTATCGTCTCTCATCGTAGTAGCACTACGGTACATTCAGTACACACGGGTTAACCGGTAACCCTCACTCACGTCCCTCTGTTTGCTCTGTTGGTGCGCATCCACCGCTCTACATCCTCCGGGTGCGACTCGGGCGTCGGGGGAAGAATAGTCGCGGCGCCGCTCGAACTCTGCGCTCGTACGCCGCCCCCGGCGCGACGCGGCGCGTCCACGAGCTGCCACGTGGACTCCGCCATCGCGGAGCTCACGACGACCCCGCCGTAGTCCGTCTCGTCGTCGGAGAACTCAGGGCTGTTTTCGCTGATCGTCCCGCGTCTCGAGTCTATTTGCCCACCCGAAGTCGTCTGGTGAGCGCCATGGTTCAACCCCTGGTTTAAGTGACCGGGTCGGCCCCCGAAGACGGACGACATGAGCGACTGCGCCCCGCTCAAACCGGAATGCGCCGCGCGCTGCAACACCGGCGCGATCGCGGCGCTCTCCCGCATCTCCCACGCGCCGCCCAGCTTCCCAGCGAGCGCGCCGGCGATGCCTCTGGTACCACCATGCCTGGCGTGTGACTCGCCCTCGCCCTCTCCCTCGCCCCGGCTTCGCCGCCGATGTCGCTGTTTCGTCGATCCTTTCGCTCCCTCCGACTCCACACTTAAACGCCTGCGCTCGAGCCACGGGCGGGCGTCCGGGAGATGCTCATTGGGTGCACCCCTCGCCAACGTCGTCAACACGAGCGCCAACGTCGCGAGCGGTCCCCACTCTTTCGGCGGCGACGCGCCCAACGCGTGTCTCGCGTCCGCGCACAAGGCTCCGGCGCTCCTGTGCAACAGCCGCGTCGCCCTGTGCAGCTCAGCGCGCGCGTCCGCCGCCGCCGCTTCTTTATCCGCCTGTTTACTCCACTCCGCGTGGTCCACTCGACCTTGGGTGTGTGTATGGGTGTACTGGTTAGCGGTCAGGTTCAACGCCCGTTCTCCGGTTTCGTAGACGACGGCGCCGACTCGACCGATGCCGGTTCCTATCCCACCCGCGACGGTTCCTATTCCGCCCGCCACCGCACCCACCGCGCTCGCGACGCGGCCGTTCGTGTCGATGTCGTGCAGCGCGGCTTCCACGCGGTCGATTCCACGGTTCAAACCCCGGTTCAGACCCTCCATCAACCGCCGATCGAATTTATTCCCCGAATGTTTTCCACCGCCTTCACCCGCCCCTTCGCCCGCGTCCCCACCCCCCCTAACCTCCCCGCCGACATTCTCCGGAAGGTACAGCCGCAGCTTGACATCCCCATCTGCCGGTTCATCTTCCCAGAACGACCCGCGCGTCCACACCTCGCTGTCGCTACCACGGAACGCCCCCCGGTGCAACGCCGGGACTCCCAGGTACGATGATGCCAAACGTAAAAGTTCGAGCGTCATCCCGAGCCCCGCGGAGATCTCGTGCGGGTTCAGGCCCCGCGTGTCGCCCGGGTCGGGAACGCGGAGCCCGCACACGGTGACCGCGCTCGGGGGCTTGGGCTTCGTCGTTTGTAGATCGCGCGTGTTAAAGCCAGGGTCGGATCCGACGAGAGGCCTTGGGTCTCCGTTGACTGCGTTTTTAGTCGTAGTTGTTTTGGAATCGTTCGGGTCGGCCGCGCCTTCGATGCCTTCGTTCGCGGCCGCCGCCGCTCGCTCCGCCGCGATGGGGAACACGAACCGGAGCCGCGCGATGCATCTCGCGCGCTCCACCGCGAGCTGCTCGCGCGTGCTCTTCAGCCGCAGCGAGTGCAGCCTGGTCTCTTCCGGCGCCGTGGACTGAAACATGGCGGTCCTTCGTGACCGCGTCGTCGCCCGCGCGGCATCTAGCGCGGCCGCTCGACCGGCCAGCGCCTCGCGCATCGTCGCGAGCTTCGCGCGCTCCTCGCGAATCGCGGTCGCGACGCGCGCGTTCTCGGCACGCGCGTCTCGGAGGTCATCGGCGACGGCCCGGGCGCGTTCGGAGGCGAGCGCGGCGTCGACTGCCGCGTCGTCGCGGGGTCCCATGGCTCGCTCCAGCCTCGCCTTGGCCGCCGCGTGCGCGCGCGTGAGCTTGTCCAGCGTTCGGCGGCGATCGTGGAGGGTGCGGCGGACGCAAGGTGCGCACGCGATCGGTCGATCGGGCATCTGCGAGATGGGAGGTGGGAGGAGACGGGGGGGCGTCAGCGTCGGTGTTGTCCGAGTCCGAGTCACATACATTATCCGCGGGTGGGGCGGGGATGGGTGGGGGCTTGGGTTTGGTACCTGACAGTTGGGGCACGCGCATCGCCCGCGCGTGCCCGACATCTGCGCCGAGGCCGTCGAGACCCCGGCGCGCGAACGCGGGGTCCCGATGCCTTCCTCCCCGACGACGCCTCCCCTCCCCGAGGCGCGTCCAAGCTTTGAAAGGGCACCTCGTTTTCCCGGGAAGATTCGAGTAATAATTCGTATTTCGGGTTCGTATGAGCAAACGGTTGTATACCGCAAATACTACTCGCATAACAGCACGCTGCCCAGTTAGAAATAGTGCTAGGCCCTCGGAACAAAGGCTGATGACCTCGCGGAAACTGGCACCGCCGCTCCGCTCCTCCTCCGGGCATTCTCTCCCGAGCCATAACCGCGCCACGTCGTCCGGCGCCGGTGGGTGAAGCAAGATGGGAAAGAAAGCCAAGGGAAAACATCGCTTAGGTACGTCCCGGAGACGTGACATCGCACCACCCACGCGCCGCGCACCGAACGCGGCGGCGTGGTCCCGCACCGCCGCCAATAATAAATTCAGCCGCCGTCGCCCATTTCATCTCTGACCGCCGCCCGTCTCCGTCTCTCTGTATACTGCAGATAAGTTCTACTACCTCGCGAAGGAGCAGGGCTTCCGCTCGCGCGCATCCTTCAAGCTCGTCCAGCTCAACCGCAAGTATGACTTCTTCAGCGGCGCGCGCGCGTGCATGGACCTCTGCGCCGCCCCCGGCGGTTGGCTCCAGGTTGCGCAAAAATACATGCCGATGTCATCGCTCATCGTGGGCGTCGACCTCGCGCCGATCAAACCCATACGCGGATGCACAACCTTCGTCGACGACATCACCACGCAGTCATGCCGCGCGCAGCTCAAGCGGTGCACACCGGAGGGAACCAAGTACGACATCGTCATCCACGACGGAGCGCCCAACGTCGGCGGCAACTTCGCCGCCGAATCCTACACCCAAGCCGCGCTCACCCTCGACTCACTTCGACTCGCGTCCGAGTTTCTACGAGAAGGCGGATGGTTCGTGACGAAAGTGTTCCGATCCACCGAGTACCACGCGCTGCTCTACTCCATGCAGCAGCTGTTCAAGAAGGTTGAGAGTACCAAGCCAGTGGCGTCGCGCGGCACGTCGGCTGAGATTTACGTCGTGTGCATCGGTTACCTCGCGCCGGCCAAGATCGATCCACGATTGCTCGATCACAGGACGCTCTTCGCGGACTACGAGGGGCCCAAGCAGGCCGTCGACGTGCTCGCGCGCACGAAGCAGACGCGTAACCGCAGCGGCTACGAGGATGGCGCGGAGGTGCTGTACAAGGAGTGCCCCGCGGAGACTTTCGTGCACAGCGACAAGCCCGCCGAGCTGCTCGGACAGTACCACGCATTTCTCCTGGACGCGTCGGTGAGTGATATACCCGCATTACATACCTCACCCCACACCACCCGTACCACCTCGATACACCTCGATACGGAGGGAGGCTGCACACAAGCGCGCGGCCGATGAAGCTAAATAATTTCACAGTTTGTCCGACTGTCGGTGAAGAAACCTTTTGCTAACACACGAGGCCAGCGCGCGCACAGCTGTGTCGGCACCCTCGGCACCCTCGGCGTCCGCGTCATCCACCCTGCCTCTGACCACCCACGCACTCCACTATTACCCACACCGCAGGGCAAAAAAGGCGTGGTCCCCCCCAAGGACGGTTTCATGGACCTCGACAACCACCCCGCCACCACCCCGGAGATTCGCTCCTTGTGCGAAGATCTCGGCGTGTTGGGCAAGGTGGACTTCAAGCTCCTCCTGAAATGGTACGGTTCACGTCTCTGTTCTCTCGTATCTCTCCCGAGTCTAAACGCGACCCTAACCCTGAATACACAGGCGACTGGCGATTAGAAAATCCGCGAGCCTCGACGGTAAACTCAAGGCTAAACTTCGCGGCGGCGTCGTCGCGCCTGGCCCTGACGACGAAACGGCCGACGGTTCATCTTCCGACGACGGCGAGACTGAGGAGGTGAACGAGGACGATAAGCTCATGGACGAGATGGAGTCTTTGAAGTCCTCGATGGACGCCAGGGCTCGAAGGGACAAGAAGAAAAAGGCGAAGATCAAGGCGAAGGAGCGCCAACGCGCGGCGATCGGTCTCCACGGGCAGGACGAAGAGGGCGCCACCCAGACGGGCGAGATGGACCTCTTCTCGTTGGCGAGGATCAAGTCCAAGGCTGGTCTCGATTCGGTCTCCAAGGCTGAGGCGCCCGGCGTCGACGCCGCCTACGATTCCGACGACGAGATTGAAGAGATGGTGAGTTTATTTTTTGATCTCTAACTGTTTGCCCATATGAACTTTGTGTTTTACAGGCCAAGCACGACGACGACTTCGAGTACGACCCCGACCTCGACGGCGACGGCGCGGACAACCAGAAACGTCTGGAATCCGAACTGGACATGCTCTACGAAGAGTACAAAACGAGGCACAAGAAGCGGGGGACCAAATTCGACGCCGAGCAGAAGAAGGGCAGGGCCGACGGCGTGGGAGCGCAGCGCACGGCTCTCGGCGCCGGTGAACTCGACGAGGACGACGACTCCGACCTCGACGCCGACGCGGATGCCGCCGCGGTGCGCACCAAAGACAGGGCCGCCGCGAAGGAGGCTGAGAAGGACGCGCCGCAGAACCCTATGCTGATGGACCTCGGCACCAAGAAGGCGATGAAAGCGGAGGCCAAGGCTGGCATGGGGGACTGGTTCGATAACGACCTATTCGCGCAGCCCGGCGTGAAAACCGGCTCTGCTAAGCAGGCCAAGGCTGAGGCCAAGGCTGCCGCGAAACGCACGGCGGCGGAGAAGGACGCTGAGGACGATTCGGACGCGAGCGGGTTCGACGACGACGACGATTACTTCGCCGCCGACGAGAGCTCAGATTCGGAGGAAACCGACGACGAGGAACCGGCGGCCGCTAAAAAGTCAAAGTCTGATAAGAAGAAGACCGATAAGAAGACTGATAAGAAGACTGGTACGAAGACTGGTACGAAGACTGGTACGAAGACTGGTACGAAGAAGTCCGCCAAGGCTGACTCCGACAGCGACGAGGACGATTACGACCAGCTCCGCGCGGCTGCCGACGATCTGCGCCGGAAGGAGAAGGAGAAGGCTGCCAAGGCGAAGGAGAAGGAGGAGGCCTTAAAAAAGGCCAAGGCGGCGGCGAAGAAGCGGGGCGGCAAATACGACGACACCTACGACGACGACGAGGATTCGTCGGAAGATGACGGCGGCTGGGGCCTAGAGAGCAACGACGCCACGGGTACCACCATGTCCCGCGCGCGAAAGGGTAAGGATAACGCGGGGTTCATTGAAGCCGCCGCGGAGATGTCGGGGTCGGATACCTCCGACGAGGACAAGGACGTCGACGACATAAGCGACGGCGAAAAGGCTGAGATACTCGCCATCGGCAAGAAGATGCTCCGCAAGAAAGAAAGGGTGAGTCGCCATGCATCCCGCGCGTTTAATCGTTTCCCGTCACGACCCGCATTTGGTTGGTTTCCGTCATCGACACGCGTCCGTCGGCCAATGATCAACGATTAAATTTTTCTCAAAATAAAACTAATCGGCATCGTCTGAATCTAACTTCTCTGATGCGAAATGGTTGCTGAGGCCTGGACGCCCGTCACTTTCCCGCTTTACACGCTTTACACGTTCGACACACGCTCTCGACACTTTAACGCCGTTTCGTATCCTCGACTGACGCTTCTTCTTCTCTGACTGTTTACCCATATACAGGATCGAATCATCGACGACGCGTACAACAAGTACGCCCGAGACGACGACGAGGATCTCCCCGAGTGGTTCCTCGAGGATGAGCGCAAGTTCATGCGCCCGGCGCCCGTGTACGACCAAGCCGACCTCGACGAAGCCGCGCAGAAGCTCGCGGCGGTGGACACCAGGTCCATCAAGAAGGTTGCCGAGGCGAAATTCAGAAAGAAGAAGCGCGCGGAGAAGAAGATGCAGGCGGCGTTTTCGCGAGCGTCCACAATCATGGAACAAGAAGACGTCCCCGACGTGTCCAAGGCTAGGGAGATTGAGAAGATCTACGCCAAGGCTCGCACCGCGGCGCGTGGTAAGCGCCGCGAGATTAAGCACGTCGTCGCGCGTAAGTTCCACAAGGGCAACGCCGGCGGGCCATCCGTGGATAAGCGCATGCTCTCGGACGTGCGCGGGCAGAAGAGGGCGCTCAAGGCTAAGGGTGGGGTCAAGAAGGGTGGGCGCGGGGGTCGCGGCGGCCGCGGCGGCGGCGCGAACAGGGGCGGCGGCGGCGGCCGCGGTAAGAAGGGGTTCAAGTAGAGCGAATTCTCATACATTCATCCTACGTCTATCCTTTGGTGCGAATTGCACCGTCACTCGTCGTCGTCGCTAGCTAGTATTCCTCAGACTTGGCAAACGGCGAAGTCCAACCCCTCACTTGTCGTCGTCGCCGCTATTCCTCATGGCGCCGACGCAGGCTGCGTATCCGGGCAGCTTCGCGATCTCCTCCGCAACCTCTGGCAGCGACAGGCCTGTTAACAAAACACGATGTCATACAAATTGCCCATACGCTAATTATAACAAACTCACCCAAGAACTGCGGTCCGCTCACCGCCGGCTTCTTGCGGGTCATGGCGCGGACGTTCACCGCCGCGATCACCTGCTGCCACGCGTGCGTGGGCGAGGTACCTTGGGGCGAGGTACCGGGGTGAGTTGTTAGTAATTGGGTGGTATTTGGGTATTTGAGTATGGAAGGGAGACTGTTTACGCACTCACCCCGCCACGTCAGGCTCGGTTCGTCGACGTCGGAGACGACCACCACGAATCCCGTCGGCTCCCGCTTGCCACGCGTCACGTTCCCGTTGGCCTCTGCGTTTCCAGAAGCATTTCCAGAAGCCTCACACACGCGTGACTCGTACCACACCTTCCGCGTCGGGTCCATCGAGCTGGTGTACCTTCGCCTGGTGGTGAACCCGAGCGGTAGGACGTACTTGCTCTGTACACAAAACACTTGAAGTCATACCAATTGCCCGTACGCGAATTAAAATATACTCACCTGCGCGGAGAACCTGCCGGAGAGCTCCGGCACCACGGAACCGATGGCGATGACCTGTATTCCCCCCGCGATGAATGGGAGCGTCCGGGGCGGGGCGGTGGGGACGGCGGAGTTGGCGTATTGCGCGGCTGCCGCGGTGGCGCTCTCGTTGGGTCGCTCGCGGCGCTTCGGGAGGAGCTTAGGCGGCGGCTCCGCGTGGGTGACGAGCTGAGTTTCCTTTTCTGTTTTAACGTCTTCGGTTTCACCCTCCGAGTCCGAGTCCTCGTCCTCTGTGTCCTCTTCGTCGTCGTCGTCGTCGTCGTCGTCGAAGGATGACCGCACGTTCGACAGCATCGCGCGCGGGCGCTCGTCCACGTACAACGCCCCGCCCGGGAACAGCCTCCGAAGCTCGCGTTCACCCGAGCTCTCTTCCGGGCCCGTCGCGTGTGCGTTCCCTGTGTACGCGAGTCCCGGAAAGTTGCGTTCGCTGAGCGCCTCGCCGGCTTCGAGGAGCGAGTGCAGCCGCTTGCGCGTGGCCTCCGCCTTGGCGGCTTTCTTCATCTCCACCAGTCGGTTACGGCGGAGGTACGCGGGGGCGTCGCGGAGCATCTCGAGCGCGTGCGCGGGTCGGTCCCCGCAACCCTCGAGCTGGCGGGCGAAGTAGCTGTGCACTGGTTGCGGGTGGGCCCCCGCGGCGCGCGTGTCGTCCCCGGGCGGCCCGACGTGCGCATCGCCGCGCGCGACGGATCTGCGGTCGGAGGACGACGCGGACGCGATGTGGACGCGGTCGGGCAGACCCGGCGCGGGCGTCGTCGTCGGCGACGGCGATGCGGTCACCGACGGCCGCGCCCTCGGAAAGCTCGAGGCGGAGGCGGAGGAGAAGATATCACGTCGCCCGGCACACGGGGGCGTCTCCCCTTCCTCCGGCGTTCGCGCGTGGAGATGCCGGGCGTTGCGCAGGGAGGCGGTCACGAGGGACACGAGCGAAGCCCCGGGCGCTCCTTGCGCGGCCGCCATGGCACCGAGGTGGACGACCCGGGGGCACCGCCTCGAACTGTGCCTCGGACGGTGAAAAAAGAAGACGGTTGATTGCACCCGCTGACTCCCGTGTTTGAAAAAGGCCGTTCCCATGCATACGCCGTGGGCGCGTGCGGGACGGTGACGGAGAGGCCTGTGCGCGATCCACACCCACCTCGTCGCCGCCTCGCCGATACGTGAGACGACTCAGGGGCGACGCGCGCGACGGCATCGCGCGAGACCGGTCGTAGGACGTCGCATCTACCCGAGGGGCTGCTCGCTCTGCTCGAATAGTTGACGGCGAAGGGAGCGCGCGCGGGTGCCTCGGAGGACACCATGCCGGCGCCCATGCCCCCGCGCGACAGAACCCAGGGCCCATCCTCCGCGTCGAGCGTCGAGCACGACTACCACATCATCGAGCTCGTCGGAGAGGGATCCTTCGGCAAGGTGTACAAGGCCCGGCGCAAGTACACAGGCCAGATCGTCGCCATGAAGTTCATCGCCAAGCACGGCAAGACGGACAAGGACATCAAATCCCTACGCCAGGAGATCGAGATCCTCCGCGGACTCCGGCACGATAACATCATCGCCATGGTGGACTCGTTCGAAACGAAAGCCGAGTTCTGCGTCGTCACCGAGTTTGCACAAGGCGAGCTGTTCGAGATCTTAGAGGACGACAAGTGCCTGCCGGAGGATGAAGTCCGAGCGATCGCCAAACAACTGGTCCGCGCGCTCCACTACCTCCACAGCAACCGCATCATCCACCGCGACATGAAACCGCAGAACATCCTCATCGGCAGCAGGCGCGTGGTCAAGCTCTGCGACTTTGGATTCGCGCGAGCCATGTCCTCTAACACCATGGTGCTCACGAGCATCAAAGGAACGCCGCTGTACATGGCGCCCGAGCTGGTGCAAGAGCAGCCGTACAACCACACCGTGGACCTGTGGTCGTTAGGCGTGATCCTATACGAGCTCTTCGTCGGCCAACCGCCGTTCTACACCAACTCGATATATTCGTTGATACAGAAGATTGTACGGGACGCCATCGTGTGGCCCGAGAACATGTCGCCGGCGTTTCGGTCGTTTCTCAAAGGGTTGCTCAACAAGCGGCCGGGCGAACGGTTAGCGTGGCCCGACCTTCTGGACCATCCATTCGTCAGGGATAACACGAACGACGGCGGCGTTGGAGGTGGAGGCGGGGGCGGGGGCGGGGGCGGCGGGGGTGGTGACGCGCCGGGCGGAGGCAAGGCTGACGAAGGCTCCCGCCGCGGACCCGCCAAGCCCGGGGGCTCAACCGGAAGATCCGGCTCGTCTCCAAAACCCGGGTCCGACGCTTCTGGAAGGGCTTCTGGAAGGGGCGACGCGTCCGACGGGGAACGGCCGAGCCGCGCGTTCGCCGCCGCGGAGGCGCAGGCGGGCACCGCCGACGGCCGCGCCGCTCTGCGCGAAGACCCGGCGACGCTACGCGCCGTCCTGGACGTCTTAAAGGTCCCGGCGGGATCCGAACCCGCGACGTCCGCGTTGCGATCTAACCGCGCGGATATCAAATCAGCGCTTCGCACCGTTCGACTACTCGGACGGAGTACCAAAGGGAGGAAACGGGAGGGGAACGAGAACGATTTGATATCGTCGGGCGCGGCGGGCGTCGCGGTGTTTTCGTGCGCCCGGGCTGCTTTGAACGCGAAGATGGAGGACGTCGCGGCGTTGTCGCTTCGAGCGTTATCGGCGGTGGCGACACCCGCGTCATCCGCGGCGCCTAAAACTCGGTGGCTTGGCATCGGGCTTGAGGCGTACCTGGAGTTTTTGACCAAGGTGATGTCGTTCGGTGGCGGGGATCCGTGTGTCAGTGGTGTCCCAGCCGCGGCTTGCGCCTGCGCGGCGAGCGCGTTGCGAGGAATCGGATCGAATTCGAATCAATCGGCCGCCGGTACCGGTGAGTCCGTCGCGTCTGCTCGTGCGTTTTTGGGCGACGGGAAAACGTTCACGGAGCTCGCGCGTGTCATCGACGCGGCGGAGGGTGCGGAGCGGTCCGCGATGATCGGCGCGGCGTCCGGCGGCGGCGACGTGGACGAACGACTGGCCAACGCTCGAGCAGTCACGGGCGAGGCGGCGAGGGCGCTGAGCGCGTGCGCGAGCTTGGGCGCGCTGGGCGGGTCGTTAGGCGCGGCGCTGGTGAACAAGAAGGTCCCGGGTTCGATTCCCGCGTTGGTGCGGCTCGCGGATTCCAGGAGCGGGCGCGCGTCGTTGCCGTACGACGTGCCGAGAGCGCACAGAACCGCGGCGACGGCGGCGTTGGCGGCGGCGGCGAAGGCTTTGCCCGATTTCGCCGGTAAACTCTTACGGCTGGACGCCCTGGACGTGATGCGCGACGCGCTCGCGGACGACGCGTCACCGCCCGCGAGGTCCGCGGCTGCGTTGAGCGCGCTCGTGTCCCTCGTCACGCGGCTGTGCGATCCTACCAGGCCCGACGGTGACGACGTCTCGGGCGCGGGTTCGAATTCGAGTTCTGAAGTATCATCGATTTCAACCCCCGCGGGGGTTTTGGCGGAGCGGGGCTTGGTCGCCGCGTGCGCCGCCGCGTTGGACCCCGCGCGTCCCGGCGTCGTCGCCGCGCGCACCAGGCTCACATCCCCCGACGCCTCCGATGTTCTCCTCGACGAAGGGCCCGACGGTGAAGCCGAAGAGGCTAACGATTTGGCCGATTTCGAACGGTACGTTTCTCTTTTATTTCCGTATGGGCAATTCGACTGACGATGTGTTTTTCCCTCAACAGAGCCATCGCGACGACGACTCGGTTCGCGGCGCGACTGCTGCACTTACCGTTCACGCACCCGCTGCCCGCGCCGGGTAGTGCGGACGCGAACGCCGCGGAGGATGCGTTACGACGGTACCAGGAGCAGCTGCTCTCCGAGGCGGTCGTCGCGGGTTTGGTGCAGGCGCTGGACGGCCTGGAGGGTGACGATTTAGTCGCGCCGGCGGGATTGCTGTCTCAGTTGGTGTTGCGGTCGAGTTCGTACGCGCGGCAGTTCCTAGAGGCTGGCGGACTGGACGAACCGCTCGTTCGCAGGCTGTTAAGGCCCGGGAACCCGCCGAGCGTGTTGGTCGACGCGTTGCTCGCCGTCTCGCAGGTAAGTTTCTTTTATTTCCGTATGGTCAATTAGACTGACACCGTGTTTTGTTTCGCAGCTCGCGAGGCTGAGCCAGCGTCACTACCCCGCCATAGCCCGCGCCGCCGTGTGCGACTCCACCACGCGCTTACTCTCCCACGAGGACCCGGGGGTTCGGGCGCGGTCGTGTAACTTACTCGGGAACATGTGCAGGCACAGCGGGTACTTTTACGAGCACATCGCGCGGCACGGTATACTCGACGCGCTCATCGCTCGATGCGAAGATTCCGATAAAACGGTGCGTAGTTTCTTTTAATTCTCGC
>Ga0209631_10003394_pt1 | contig 18360 bp, 20 predicted proteins | sample COG_08_FD_184752 | JGI IMG/M metagenome (GOLD analysis project Ga0209631, IMG submission 184752) | Pelagic Microbial community sample from North Sea - COGITO 998_met_08 (SPAdes) (version 2) | ecosystem: Environmental > Aquatic > Marine > Neritic zone/Coastal water | place: Helgoland, sampling...
CTCGACAGATTCAAATCGGTCTACACCTATCGGCAGCAATGCTTCATCGCCGATAAGTTCAAATAGAAGTACACCAATCGGTAAGGTTGATTTTGACGCGTACAATGCAAGCTCGACAGATTCAAATCGGTCTACACCGGTAAATTCAAACCGAAGTACACCTTTAAATTTTTCGAGTAGTGAGAGCGATGGCGGGTCCTATAACAATACGAGTGGAGGATCTGATATGGAATATTAAACTATAAATATATGAAATGTAATATGTAAAGATGCGTACTGTATTTGCATGCTTTTTAGATAATGACACCGAGCTAATGGAAAAGCACTGGCTGAATAGAGCAGCTGCCGCCGTAGCACCATCTGCCGGAGATCAAGTGCCAAAAATTCACGTCGAGTTGTTTTTTCCTAATAACGACGATGGTTCCAGTGAAGTGGTTAAGGGACAGGCTTGTTCAATACATTATAATAACAAGGTATTCCTCGCGAATAAACGATTTTCGAGAGTTCAATGGACCTTTCGTTCGATGCAATTAAACGATGAGCAGTATGAAAAAGTCTACAAATATTGTGAAGCTCATGTTGGTTGTTCGTTTAATCATGTCGGTTATTTTTTGCAACCTGTGAACAAATATATTAATATCAAATACGATTGGCCCTCGAATTTTGGCGACTACAAACCAAGATTCTTTTGTTCTGAGATATGCATTGAAGCTTTGAAGGCGGGTGGTGTTCTGCCCGACGGATGCAAATCGAACATTCATCCTCAGGAAATGTTTAAACTACTTGAAGACGGAACGACTAGAGGGTGTGTCAGGGACATGAATCAGCTTGCGTTCAATTTTTAACGACACAGTATTCAAAGTACGCTGAAATATAGGTAATAAACGAGCTGAACAGTATGGCGTAAACCCATAAAAAAGGATGGGGCTTGAAAATGAGAGCATTGACCATAGCGTTACACGCACTGATCAAGCCAATAAGAAGAGCTGTTTTGAATCGCGTTGAGTAAAATATTTCAAACCATGCAACGACTGGAATAAAATAGACGGCATAAAGAGCAACGCCACGGATGGTCCAATCTTCTGCAATCAAAACTGAGTTCGATAACACAAGAATTCCAAAGGCAAGACGTAAATAGTAGAAATTATGTAATTTTTCATTGTATTCGTTTACTGTACTAGTATTTACCCTCAATGGACTGGTGCACTGTAGGGTTCTTGTGACCACGGCTAACGATACATTTAGAAGAGTAGCCTCGAGCACATGCATCACCACCTGAAACAGTCCTATAAATATGCGTGTTTTTTTCTACAATGTTCAAAACACAATATCATAGCATTTTCCGTATCCATTCCCTTGCAGAAGCTGTGGCCACCCCGATTCGAACGAGTTTCACAGACCTCTTACTCTACGTGGTCGACCTATATGATGTATTGCTAAGTGTTGAATCAGGTGCCTTGCCAGCCGCACAAGTAGGTGAGCTTGACGAGCTCTTGGACAAAACCACGAACTACTTACTCGACAATTATGATATGCTTTACAAAACTGTACCGGGTCGCTGTCTCGGGTGGACCGTTGGAATGATGTTTTACTTAGTTATCATGACGCTAATCAACATGAAACATAAAACATGTTCACTATCACCTGCTGTGAAAACGTACGTGAAGAAACACCGTTTGCGTCTGTACGAATCACCCGACCCAAACGAGTGGACGCTCTCTGATCTCATCAGCATGTTAGACGTCATATCTTTGCGATGGGACAAGCTAGAACCATGCGCAGAATTAGATGGTCTCCTAGAAATTCTCTGGACGGTGTCATCGCGATATATCACTCAGATGATGAGCAGAGATAAAATGGACGTCGACATGTACACCGAGGAAGTGAACGGAAAGAAGTCTCATGTTCGACTCTCTGAGGTGGGAATTGTTGCGAGCATGAGCCGCTTCTTCTGGTGCAAACAACTACTTCGACTGTATCGAACGTGGACGATTCATATCGAAGATGATACGCCGATGGAAACCAATTGGGACAAATTTATCACAGGGGAGAAGAAACACTTCGTTACTCGCCGCTTTCGAGACCAGATTACTAAGTATATGTGGGATCGTATAATTTTGATTGGCGACAAAGAAATTTGCTCACATGAACAGCTAGGCGGCTCTCAGGTATCCGCCATGACATGTGTGTTTGGACGATTCCCAGCTGGTATCCCGTCACTGTTCCAGAAGACGTTGACGTACGCAGAGCCAGAGGAGGTCCTCGAGAATAGAAGTCTACGCGATTTCTGCTACATAAACATGATTCAGCAGCATTTTATGGCGGTCTACAATGTAAACTGGCCCACCTACTTTCTCGTCTTTGATGTGCAAGTTCACAGGCATAAAGAGGCCATCGAAAGGTCGGTTGTTCCGATTGTGATGAAAATTATGGGCTGCTATTACGTTTATTTTAAGAACACCTTAATCAAAAACCCATCGGGAGGTTCGTTTGAACATGCGTTCATCCTCTGGTGTTATGTATTACGAGAACAATGTGATTCAAAGTGTTTCGATTCCATGGACTTCTCGCCGATTATCGAACAAATTTTGGAGGTGGGGGAGATGGTCGATAATACTAGAGAAGTCGTTGGCTTTTTTGATCTGGACGATGATTTTTAAACATATATAAGTAAACTCTGTGCAGGTATATGAACGATTTGAGTAGCATGATTTTGCCGGGACAAAGTAGACACAACCCACTGATTCTTCCACGTCAAAGTGACCGGGATATTATGCCAGATCTAAACGATGATAATGTAGACGATATGGAAGAACCATGCCCCGTCGAGGACGAAGCCGTTGCAAAACAATGTCCCATTTGCTGCCATTCAAGTGGTGACGGTGGATGGATCTCAAAGCTAAACGAACTTGAAGATTCTCTAACAGGTACGATCAGTCCAGAAGAAATATATAGAACACAGTTTCAGTTATTTGAAAAAATCGTGAAGGAGCCGTTGAGTTTGCAGGGGAAGGAATATCCCGATTTATCGGTCGACGATTTGCGTGAACATTATTCAAAACATCGAATGAATATCGCGCAAATAGTCTCTAAGGAAATTCTATTCTGTAACGAAATGCAGAGACAGTTGCGCAGCAAGCAAATTGCAGTGGTGAATGTAAAAACGGGGTCGAAGCGTCTTCTCATGGCAGGTATTCGAGAATGGCAACGCCTCTCAAAACACAAGCTCGATCTCATAAAGTACTACAATGGACCGTTGGCGAAGAGGCAGAAGACGACTTCCTCCGTGGGAATTAAACCGTATGAATTTGGATAAGTGGTAGTATATATACAAAGTGTATGCTCTTAAAAGATGAGACCAGCAAACCCTAATCGACGCTTCGATAGTGGCGCTTCTGGTGCGACAGCTTATAGACCGGGGCCAAGAAATGGGCGCCATTCACAGCCCGGAATTGCTGATATGCGTAACCCTACGCTTACAAGCACCCAGATTTCTCTACAAACAAATACCACCACTTCGCTTCCTCTCATGTGTCGGCCGTGGAGAGATGGGTGGGAGAAATACTACAAAGAGGGGACCATTCTGTTTGCCTTTCAGGGTGAAGGTCATATTCGATTGACTGTGGCCGCAGACATACCTACATTGAATTACATGTGCGACAAGGCGAACTCACGCATGACGGGGGATACAGACTTGATTGCGAGTGATCACTACCCGAAAAACATAAACAAATCTACTAACCCCAAAGCGTTCAAATGGGAGTATTTTGGGTGCGTTCGCAACGATATGCTGTCCGAGTCAAGCCTGCAAAAGTTGATGAACTGTGATGTATGGGGAAGAACTATGATGGCGAATATCTTTGGCAAAGTCAAGCGAAATGATCTGGTCGGACTGGCGCTCTGCACCGTAAATGTTAACCAACTTTATGCTTCGCATGTTATGCCCAATGGAAACATTGCCCCAGCGGCTGTGACAGCGGGGACATGCCTCATGGTTTTACCCACTGTAAACAACCTATTAGGATGTGGATATACAGAGAAGGACATGGACCGAGAGGGTCCCGATGGGTTGCGTCGATACATCAAGAATAAATTAGATCCACTTGGGGTAATCGAGATTCATAAAATGTGGCCTCTAGGAACAGTGCAGCATAATGTTGCCCGATGTCCCACTAATCACAAGATCTTGCAAAGTTTGCGCTCGCAGAACGAGTATATTCTCTTACCGAGGATCGAAGTAATGTTGCACTAATAAATTTTATTCACTATATATTCTTATCGTTTTTTATAAAATGTCCTACGGTCTCATAAAGAAAAATAAGGTGGCCGGGCCCCAGTTTGTTAGTAATGTACGATTCGATGATTATCATATTGCCGAGTGCAGAGGGCAGGTTGGTTCTACTGGCACCTCCTCGACAGATATTCCAGCCGCACGAGAAGAAGAAGTTTATGATGTAAAGGAAGGTGAGCTCCTTGTTTGCAAACGCAACGGTTCTATGTATACAGATGGATACTGCCACGTCTTTAGTTCAGTAAATGGCTTTCCCAACACGGCTACTTTGAAGGGGGATGAGCTCAAAGAAAAGATCTTGCAGGACGTGGCTTTCATCGGCCTTGCAGAAACGGAATACAAACACGGCGGACTTGGGTCGTGGTCAGAACAGGGTTTTGTCGCTGCGACTGCAGGCGTGAAAACTATTTTGAACGAATCGACCCACGATATTTACCCCGGGATGAAGTTGATGCTCGACATTGATTTGACCCATGGGAGGAAAGCGACTCGCGAGAAAGGTATTCCTAGATCTAAAGTCAGATTCACAATTAAGCCCGCTGGTGACGACTGTGCTTTAATTGCGGAAGCGTTGCGATTGAGCGCGTCTGCTATAGGCGTCGTAGCAGCTGACACCTTGTCAAAAGAGCTTGATAAACTAAAGAAAGACCTTGCAGCAGAAAGGGCGAAAGGTCGATCTCGTTCGGAAGATACAGTAAAAGAATTAAAGAAACAGATCGCAGACGCTCAAGCAGGGGCTTGCGATGTAGGTGGTGGTGTTAAAGGCATGCAATCCTTTTTGCAAAGCTATCGTCTTTTGAACGAACGCGTCATTGGTCGTGCTTATAGTTACGCAAGACCGGGGGAAAGATTCGAAATTGGGCTTGGTGTGAGACATGCTTACTAAGTAAATATACTATAAAAGTGATACGATTTATTAAAAATGCAAGTTTGTACCTTATGCGAAGATAGTCTAGTTATAACCGATCGATTACGACCGAATTCTGCAACGTTCGAGTGTGGCCATGAGTTTCATCTCTCGTGTGTCATTTCTTATTCCAAGCAGAGGCTCAAGAACACGTGTCCAATTTGCTGTACAGATAGCGTTCACCCATTTGCAAATATGGGCGAAGACAGTATTATCGCAATGCAAGCTTTGATCGACTCGCGGCGGAAGACCTCAAACCTCTCCGAAGAAGCGTCTGGTGGGTGGGGCTGGTTCAAGAAAACACCGACTTCTCTTACCAGTATGATAAAGAGCGGGAAGAGTCTGAATTCTCTAAAATTAGATGGTCATTTGCCTGAGGACCTTGTCGAGGAAGCGGTTTCATGGAGCAAACTATCAAAGGTGTACACGATGGAAGCGTTAATCAACTTTGGGTTCACGTATCAACACATGAAGCGACTAGGGTTTAGCACGGATGATTTCAAAAAATTGAAGCTGTATCAAATCAAAGACTTGGGAATCACCGCGGAAGACATGATGCAAACAAGCATGACCATTCATCAGCTGTCCGAATTAAAAATCCCGTTGCATGAGCTCCACGCACTGGGCTTCACATGGTCTGATTTGGTCAGTATGGGGGGAGACGTGGAAACACTGCGCACCTTGACGGACGACCTCGGCGATTTAAAAACATATTTTGAACCCAGTGACTGGACCGATGTCGGGTTCACTGAAGAGAACATTGCAAAGTACGAGTGGGACACATCGAAATATACTCCCGTTAGACGCAAACGACAAGGTAAATTGTCAATACGAGTAGGGAATATGGTATTTTAATTCTTAATTACTTTAATAATAAAATAAATAAAGATTCCGACCAGAACAATGTCAAATGCAACAGGTGGAATTTCGAAATTGTAACCCTCAATTTCTGGATTAACTTTTCCAACAGAAATGTGCGACATTTGTAACAAAATTAAACATTATTTATAACCTCTTTTTGCGTTCGATATACCTTTCTTAATATGAAGAAATGTACCAATAGATAGGCAATATGTGGTGGGTATGTTACCGAATAGAATATGCTCACTATTATATTCAGCACAATATAAAGTTTGAATGTTCGAATAAAGCGCACAAAGAATAGCTCTTTTGTACAGCTATTTGTCAAATTCGTGTGTACATAATCGATAGGTACACACTTGATACAGAGTGTACAGTGAATGTGAGACTGTCCGGTCTGTTTATTACACTTATTACAGAACTGTTTTACCTCCTCGTTCGACTCTACATAAAACATAGACATGGTAAAGTAGACGAGTAGAGTAGAAGAACATATAATTGCTAAACTAGTTGCTTCATCGTATGAACTGAGAGAGTATACTGTGTTAAAAAAGACATATGCAAAGACCCAGTTCATTTTTAATAAGTTGTGACTTCTTTTATAGATTCGATGGATGTTGCAGTTTTTTCCATTTGTCTTGCAGTCCTTTAAAAATGGTGTTTTTTTCCAATGGTTCAGATGTCTGTATCCACGGTTTATAACAGTTTGAACATAAATTAATCGATGTCTTTTCACCAGCGTCCATGCATGCAACTGGTACCCAGTTTTCGTTCTTCTTACTTAACCTGCAGAAAGCACATGAAATTTTAGAATACAGTTCCCCCGATTTAGAGAGACAACCTCCGCAGTAGAATGTGTCTCTTAAGAAATGTTTATTGTACTCCATGAAATTCCCACATGAAGGACATACGGTGTAGAGAGTATTGTAGAACTGGAGTAATCGCCCAATGAGATTGATTCCCTTCAATTCCGTTTGAGAACAGAGTTTGTTTTTTATTTCTTTCCGCATTTCCTTGGCGTTTCTCTTTTGTACTCTACCGGTGGTTACATCGTCGAGTCCGTCTATGGGACAAGCTTTCTTTTTCCCGTCACTTACCTTTTCGGAGCGCTTTCCACAGTATAATTTCATCGTGTCGTCGTCGACTAGTACTTTGCGATGTCCATGCGCATGAAGATTTTTGGTTAAAGTGTCACTGACCACATGATTGACAAAAGACTTGAATGTTTTGCAATGGAGGCAGATCAATGCCGTTCCATGCGTTGCATTCAATGGTTGTCCATTTTTTATTTTAAATTTCATTCTGATGGCCTTGACTTGTAGAATATATATATGAGCTGGGAGCGTATACATCCTAAAATTCTGTTTTCTATCGAACACGTCAGCGAACGCACGAATCGATTCAAACTCTAGACGATCCAGCGATTTCAAGAAGCCCTTCAGACTCGTCTTACTCCCTTCATACAAATAATTATCTTGAATATGAGATAGGGCACTGATCGTTTCTTTGCGGACATTGAAATATTCAAGCCACGATATGGGAATACTCTTTTCTTCCTCTTCGTAGCGTGACGCAAGATCCCACATGAGATCGTGATGACTCGATGGAAAGAATTTCGTGACAAAGCTTAAAGACATAGCGTCGTCTTGTCTATCACATTCCTGTAAAATGGTTTTGCTGAATGAATTACGATGCGGTCTAAACAGGTGATGCACTTGTGATTTATTGATGCTTGCAAATATGCTCTCTATATTTTTAAAAGCCAAGGGATCGACATAATCAAATTGTTTGTATGTGCGTACGATATTCATGGCTTTCTTCACGGATTTTTTAAACTCCACCCAGTGGTAGTGTCTCTGTAGCTGTGAAAGAATCGCAGGTAATTTAGACACTCCAAATATGGTAAACTCTTTCAACGTAAAGAAAAGTAGCTGTTGGTGGTCGTTGTTTATAAAAGACAGCATCATCGCTTTAGTCAATGTTTGAAACGTTTCAATTAACCGAACACGTTTTAGAAACGGTGGTCGCACAACCGAGTTTTTATATGCTCCTAAAAGAGACGCTTTCATACAGCCCAATACGAAGATGTAGCAGCTGTCGTGTTCTCGGACATACTTTGACAATATGTCTTTCAAGTTTCGTATAGTGCACCTCTGCGGCAGGGCTTTCGACAGGAGGTGGCATATTGGGTTGTCTGGTCTTTTATCGGTGAAGAACGAACAACACGACAGTTCGGTTAAGACATCTTGAAGCATCCCCTCGTGGAATATGCCGTGATTTCCGTCAAATAAATCAATGGAAGGGTGTAATTTTTGAATGATGGCTTCTCCGTTATATTCAGTCAGAAAATGTGTGTCTGTCAACACGGACATCTTCGAATAATTGAAACGTTTGTTTTCGTCAAAGTATGGGGTTGCCAGCTTATTCCATATTGATGACAAGGTGCCATTATTTTCATATATCCGTTTATTCGTTTCAATTTGGGTGTTGATTTCAATAACCAGTGGAATATGCATGTCAATATATAGCATAAGTTCATATCTGATAGATGCGTCAACGGAATGCATAATTGCATTGGCGATTGTCAGAGTTTTTACCAATGTTGTATAAATAGTGCGGCCAACAGCACGTTCTCTAGATTTTCCAACATCTATGGGATCCCAAATGAGAGTATTGGGAAATGGAATGAGAGATGTCGTTTTGCATCGATCCGCGAACGTTCCGATGAACAACCATTCGTGTTGAGTATTCGTAAAATGTGTGTGCAACTTGCCATACAACTGCGACTCTTTTAACAGGGGGTATATTTTACGACCGTTATTCGGTTGAACACGGTCGACATTTACTGGAAATGATTTGCGGGTGGGTATGGCATGTTAGATTGAATATAATACCGAACCGGCTTTCCATTAACCGTTCGGATTTCAATCGTGTACGCTGTGCGTTTGTGTTCCACTAGTGGTATTACCAACCCCTCGTAGGTGTCTTTATCGGAGCAGACAACCGATTCGATGGTATATTCACCCGGGAGACCGACGATGTTACCAAAAGATTGCATAATCATGTCGTCGTGAAGGTATTCACCGTCCGCTTTAATTTCCAAAACACATTGGTGTATAAGAAATCGCAAGCACATTATACAAAGTTTGGCATCTTCACTGGACACCTTCGCTTGCTCCTGATTAGGCGTAAAGTATTCTTTCAAGACGAAAGCATGATCACCAGCTTCATGAATTTTTAAGCCTTCACATTCAATGCCACGTGCACATGACTTCTCTCCCTTTGAAAAGTCTGGCTCGCATAAGTATTTTTCCTCATGAGCGCGACAAACAACTTCCACATTCGGTTTTAGTTTAGTAAAGACGTCTTCACGATGCACAACCTTTTGTGGAGTGGTCAAGAGGTGCTTGATGTACGGATATTGAAATGGTGAAATTTGACATTTCTCACCATTTGCGTTCATCCCGTTAAAATATTTTGCCGAAACGAGACTTTCTTGGGTGGGAGTTTCAAATTCTTCATCAAAATCGAGTATTACAATGTCGGAATCATCAACTTCAACCATTGGGGGCGCAGGAATCGTCTCAAATGCTCGTTGTTTGTAAACAGGGGCACGTTTTTCACCGCGATGCGACCGAGAATCATTCTTCTTTTGCGACTCTGTATCCGAATCAGAATCCTCGTCTTGAGTCGCTTTCTTCTTCTTCTTTGCAGTTTTATTTTTAAACCATTGCGCGAATGATTCTTGTATATTTGTCATTTTAGTTGTAAACAAAGAAGCTTTTATACCCGTCTTTGAGGAAGAATCCGAAACGCTGCAGGTGTGAAACCCTCAAGTGGTGTGAAACCCTCAAGGTGTCAGGTGCGCTGCAAGTGTGAAACCCGAGTGGATGCGTCTGTGTGTACTGCTAATTTGGTGTATGTATGTTTTACATTTTGACGTCTCTGATATTATGGTAATAGTACTGTATGGTAATATCACTGTCTATTTATGTCTAGGAAACCTGTTTCATAAGATTTCGCGTTTACATTTACACGCGTCGTGTATCAAGTGGTAGAGGAATATAACAGGGATTAGAACAAGTGCTCCGACAGGGCAGTGGTAGTGACGCATATTTTTATGGACACTGGCTTATATATAGCGCAGTCTTTACAGAAATCACGTATTATAAGACCAGAGATTACCCGTTTGCCGCAACAGACGCACAATGACGTTGGTTGTGATAGACAAGAAAAATAGTCGTCAAGGCAATGGACTGTCAGAAGTCGTGGACGTGGCATATTTGTTACAAGATCAAAGGTCTAGGAGGTTGTATTACCAAGTGGTGTTCTAGGAGGTTGTGTTACCAAGTGGTGTTGAAGGAGGTTGTGGTACCAAGTGGTGTAAAGAAGGTTTGAATGTTTTGACGTATAAATATAAACAAATAATTATTTAAATGCTCGGAATCCTCCTTGCTCTATTGTATTATCATGCTATCCACCCTACAATAGTGCTAAAAACAGGTGCTGGATACACTTTCTTTATGACGAGTCTCTTAACCTCTTACTCTTGGCTCATATTTGATTTGGATTCACAGCTCTTTTACTTGACCTATGTCTTTCAGGTTATTTGCTCAAAGAAATCTAGAGCAGTATAATAGACATGTCTTCTTCTGACCATATTATGTTTATCGAAAGCACCGTAAAAATGATACTCGAACATCAAAATCGACGAGCTTTGGTTAGTCTATTCCAAAAAAACAAACCACGATCTCGGTTCTACGGTCCACAATCACTGGAAGCGCTTAGAACAATGGTGTCATGGTGTAAGGAACATGAAAAGGAACCATTTAACCATACAGATTTTCAAGAGATCGGAAGACGCCTAGGAATTACAATCGCGAATGATGATAAATTCTCAGATTGTTCAAGTTTGTTAGTATAAAAAACGTGTGCATTTAAAAAAATGAAAGAATATCATCCACAGTTGAAGCAAATGTTAGATAAGTGGTTAGAATTTGATGGTGAATGGAAAGAGAAACATTTAAATTTTATTTTGCACATCGCAGTACTACACGAAGACAATAGTCTGGTTCGACGAATGGTCGAACGAGGCGCTAATATATACTCAGACCCTGAATCATGGTATGCTGGGTTTTTAAACAATTACATGTATAAATAAACATGTACATACTAAATAATGACTAAACCAAACCAAGCCATAGGTGATATTTTTACCAGTATTTTGGGATCTGCAAATGCGGGGATGGATATGAGACTTCAGACAGATCTTGCAGAGTTTCAAATCTACGGTGATCGTGTGGAGCGATCCATGCAATTGTTTAACCGTTTGATAGAGCAACGTGCAGTCCTGAAGGAAGAAACGTCTCAAGTGATTACCGATGTACAAAACATGCTCAATCAATTGATTGTCGTCACAACTCTTATTTTCGGGATCTGCTTTGACTTTGCTTCCCCGGGCGACTTTAATAATAATGACACGCTGATGTTAGAGCATAGCGTAACCATGGCCATTCCGGTTTTCTTGTGTGCTTACGCAATATTAGATTCAGTTTTTTTGTCTCTTAAAATGTCCGAAGTAGAAGCGAGATTCCTCGGGGGGACTTTCAGTCAAAGAATCGAAAATATGAATTTTAAAACTGTCGACGTTGAGAGTTTAAAGAACGCCAGTTCTTCAATCGGGTTGCTGCAATTAATTATTTTGATATCCACAACGACACTCTGTTGGGCGTTTCAAATGAACACTGCAAAGAACGATGTTTGGCAGGGGAATTCGTATCTGTTTGGTTGGCGAGTGATACTAACTATCGTCTTAATATGTGCGATGTTGTTACGTATCATCATTACATATGGACTCTACAAACGATCATTCTTTTACTTTAAAAGGCTTTTTGGAACGGGAAATTCAAAGGATACACTTTTTCATGTGGTTAGCCGTTTAAACAGCAAAACGTCTTCTATCAGCTGTCTTGCGCGGAATTTAGAACTCCTTTTTGAAGATGCGGAAAACGACATCAACAAAAAAGTCTCCAACCTCAAAGATTTAAGTAAAGAACTAAGAAATAGAATTACATCAGACGGGACAAGCATTAGTGGCTATGTGTCAGCTTCACTCTCCGGTTTGTGGACAAGCTATACAGGTCAGGTAAAACAGCCCGACTTTTTACGGGCGATGGGTGCTCTCAATTTAAAATCAAAAATTAACACGGCGCGGAAAGAAATTGACAGTTACAGCGACACGATTTATGAAATGGGAGACACTGCACCAAATGTCTGTAAATTAGAATCCGTCTATACAACTGGTTCGGTACGTTATGCAAAATTAAATCTTTAAAATTTAGAATCTAATGTAAATGTATTATCACTACCCGTGCCCACATCAGCCTTGGAGTATTCACTCACACGTCGTTCAAAAAAATTTGTCTTCCCTTCTAGGCTTATCATTTCCATGAACGCAAATGCATCTGGAATTTTAGTGTTATAAAATTTCGTGTACCCCAATGTTACCAAAAGATGATCTGCCACATATTCAACATATTGTGAGAGTAGTTCCGAATTCATATTCTTTAAACGCTCGGGACATATTTCTGCAACGAAATCCTTTTCTAATTTCACGCCAGAATCAACAATGTCGTAAACAACATTTTTGGGCAATCGTGGAAATTCTTTATACAGCTCACATGCAAAATCCCTGTGCAAGCCCTCATCTCTGGATATAAACTCATTCGACATGCATAACCCCGGTAATCGAATGTCTCTATTCTTTAGCCAGAAGATAGATGCGAAGCTAGCACTGAAAAAAATGCCTTCGGTGACAGCTTGTGCTATTAAACGGAGCGAGAAATCAGTGACCGGATCTATTTTTTCATTCTTCATCATACGCTTCAACACCCAGTCAGCCTTTGCTTTGGTCGTCCGGTGATTGTCAACCGCTTTGAACTGTTTTAAGCGATCTTCCTCATTCGGAACGAATTTTTGAAGTAGTAATGCATACTGCTCACTGTGGATACTTTCCATCGCAGCTTGAAACGTATAGAAACTTCTTGCTTCGGGTAACATAACTTCCGACATGAAATTCGTGATTAAATTTTCAATGACGAGACCGTCACTTGCAGCGAAGAATGCGAGAACAGCGATAATAAATTGCTGTTCCTGATGCTCCAATTTATCCCACTCATCACAACTTAAATCAACCTCCTCGGTAGTCCAGAAGCATGCTACGTGCTTCTTATAATATTCAAATAATTTTAGGTGTTTAATCGGATACAAGACAAAGCGATCTGTTGTTTTCTTTAAGACGTGTGTCATTTTATAAATTTATTTTTCTTTAAATACTTCTATTTTTTTTGATAAAATATAACATATGCAAGGGGTGATGACTTGGGTAAAGACACTAACGATTTAACTGACCGATCGTTGCATAGCACGTATGACCTGTCGTCATGTTTCATACAGACAGCTGTGTAATGACCATACCCAACGTTTCCTACGTGATTGATTGATCCAATGAACATATATCGCTCTTTATGAAGTGAAATTTCTTGCTCCAAGACAATAGTTGAATTATTTTTATTATTTCCAATGAATCTCTTTAAATGTAATGTCAGAATAGTAGGGTGTGTTTTTATGAACATTTTTTTCTCGGCCTTTGTTTTCCCCTTGCAATGTTCGCATTTGAACCCGTGTAGACTTTCCGTTTGTTCAAAACGGTCAATTAAAGATGAGATGGTCTGCTCTCCTACATTCAAATCCAGACTAACCGTATGAAATGGGGATTTAGTCACACTTATATGTTGACATTCTTCGCATAAAATGCTTGATTCAAATTGGCCTCGAAACACGTTTGGCAAGGACGGTAACTCCTCGTAGAGTGTATCAATGACAAACAGAAATAGTTCATGTGCATCACATTGACGCAAAACCCGAAATTCACGATTTGACCTACTTAATCTTAGCACAAATTCGTTCAAATATTTTATATCACAATTCGCAAATAAGAGCTCAATAAAAGCTGGTATGATCGAACTATTATGGTTGTATTTGACGTCTCGGACGCTAAATACAAATGGTCTCATGTAACGCAAGCTTTGTAATACACTATTTATATAACAAGTATTTCCTAAATTTGCAAGTCCTAACATTTTACAATATATCTAGTCATATTTATACTTTCATTTGAACGTAACCCACAAGCTCATCAACTGTTTTTGACTTTCGCTCGATCGTCTCTCGTATGCTTTTAGTGATTGCATTTTTTGTTGACGTAAACAAAGGCTTGCTTACATCATACATATCAAGTTTATTACTTTCAGGTAGAGCCTGATCAAGAAATTCGTCCTTTCGGATAATGTATTGCCCCTGCATTCTGACACCGTTTTTCATTAGGTATAGAATTGCACTCACAAATGCTTTAAATTGAAAATGTGTGGTTGGTGTTTTATTCAAAGTCATATTGATAACCAGTTCCCAGTACCTGTACACTTCGGTTGTCAGCATTGACACTATACGTTCCTGTTCTTTCGGTGTTTTCTGTATCACTTGCGACGAATTCATGTTTCGTCGATTTAAAGTGGCGTAGAAGTTGTTTAAAATGACCGGATACACTTTCACTGACTTGCTTTTAACACATGATCTTAAATATTTCTGCACATTTTTTTCAATTATCCTCCGCGTTTCGTCAGATTTGTCCTTCTCATGTTTCCAACGCCTCTCAGAAAATAGTAGCATGGAAATAACGCTGCGTGCGACATGTTTATATTCCGTTCGACTAATGTTGTAATCTGCACTGTTAATCACTGTACCATCCTTCTTTCTTGAATATTTTAGTGGGTCGCCCTTTTTGAATTGTTCGGTGCCTCTACATCTGCTGCTCAACTCCCATGACATGACAGACTCGCCATCAAATTGTTCCCCTGATATTTCACAAACATTCATTGAGTTGTTTAGTTGTCGAAATCCATCACAGGCAGCGTGACAGTGGTGGATTTTGCCCGTTTCTTTGCAAACATAAATTGAATACACGTTTTCAACAAAGGTTTCTTTACACAATCCCACCTTCGGCTTGATATACTGATGGACAATGTAATATTCTCCGTTAAGCAAGTGAAGCTCAATTGAGTACGGTCGTACTGTGCAGGTTCGTATGTTGCATTTATGACCCTTGGCCAGAGGACTGTTTATGACCGTTGAAATTGCATCTGCGACGGTAGCCGTGCTAGGTTTCGTTTGCATTTACAAAAGACACGGTTGTTTTATATAGTTCGTTTCCGTCGTTTTCTTTTTGGCAGAACCTCGGAAGGTGATACCAATAGAAGCTTTTCAATTGGAAAGCCCGGTCGTAATGCGTCGTTAAATTCTTGCGTTTGCAGACGCTCCAGTGAATAAATATGCGTGTCACTCTCTGTTTCAATCTCCAGAAATTTAGTTCTTCTCGAATGAAAGGCAAGCGCAATATCCTTCAGCAGTGATTTGAGATGGCTAACGTCTTTGACTTTTACCTTATTAATTTTGACGACTTGTGAATATTCGGTGAAAGATGCATCGATTGATACATGTGACTGTGGTGTGATATGAGTACAAATCACCATAGTCTTCATACCTATACCACCCTTTAAAGTATGTAACAGCGAAGAAATATCCTCAGACGAGCTTTCGTCTTCGTCGTCCTCTTCGTCTTTCAAATGATTCATGTTAAGGTCCATAAACACCATGCCACCAAAGCACACATACTCAATGTCTTCATAATTAGGAAAACGATGACAAACCTTAAAGTCGATTGGTTCTGGCTTTATTTTCAAATTTAACTGTTTTTTACCGCGTAAAATCGATAACTCGACCTCTGTATCGAGATGCAACAAGAATTCGACATCGTCTAATACCACCAGAGCATCGCAATATGGAACCATAACCTTACCGAACGAATTTACATTAAACCTTTTTACATCACTTGTAATACCAAGTAGAATATCATTTTCTTTAAGGCCTGCCTTGTCTGCTGCGGTTCCTTTGAGTATATTCTTTATAAGAGCCCCCTCGAAGCTCGATTCGACTCCCTTAAATTGTAAATAGTCTTTTGTTAGCACTTTGAATTGAAACCCGTAAGCAGGTGTCCGCAAAATAATTGATTCAAAATTAGTCCACCTCTTGAAAAAATCACAGATCATCTTTATAGGAACTGCCAAACTTATGCGCTCCGACTCGGCGACACTTGCTGTATTAATTCCAATAACCTTGTTCTTTAAAAACAGCGGACCACCAGAATTACCGCCATTCAATGTGATATCAAGCTGCAACATGCCACAACCACGTCCACAGAGCGTGCCATCAGACAATTGACGATCGTCGCATAAATTAGGAAACCCGATCGCACGCACTCGCTGACTCTGTCCACGGATCATTGTTTTATCGTCCAACTGTAAATTTGGTATATTTTCTAAAAATTCAGCATGGTCTTGGGCGTACCATTGTGGGTGATCTCCAAATGGGTTGATTTCTAAGACAGCCACGTCAATGTTCGGAACAACAAACTTAACATATGCTTTCATGAAACTGCCGGCACGTTCGGGCCATTCAACCTTACACATTCTCGAACTATAATTTTGAACGACATGAAAATTGGTGAGCAAATATCGCATTTTTTTGCCCGGGAAGTTAGAATTAAGAGTCTGTTGATTGATAAAAAAAGCTGTGCCACCACTCTCATAATCTGTTTCGATCAAATAGGGTTGAACGGTATTGTAATTACTACCAATACCGACCACCTTTACAATTGACTGTTTTACCAGTTGAGTTGTTTTTTCGTTCATATTTGTTTTATATGAATTCAGGTGTCTTTATATACCCCCAGAAACAAACTATAAATACGTATGTGAATTTACCATATGCATTACTACGAAGATACCATTAAAATGCTTTCTCTATACGATGAAGAAGGTGCAAATGCTATGGTAAACTTCTATGCGCAACTCTCACAAATTCGAGCCATCTATGTGCACGCGATTGTCATAGCTATTAATTCCAAAGACACTGACTTTACAAAAACTCTTAGAAATTCGATCACTAGGGAATCGTGGATGGGAGAGATTTCTCTGTGCGACATCCGCAACCAAGTCATATTCACAATGGTCTATGAACACAACTGTATCATAGCGAGTGAGCCGTATGTCGATTCGACTTGTGAAGACGCAGTTTATCTTAGTTTTGACAGGATAAGTACGATTGGTGAACATATAAAAAATTTAGGTGTCCTAATAGAGACGTGTTATTATGTAAGACAGATAAACATTATCAAAAATAACCGTGGTAGTATCACCAAAGAATGGAGAATGTACCACGACTTTATCGCCAAAAATACTCTGTCGGAGAACGTGTACTTTGTTTACACGCTTCTAAAGCCGATTATGTTGCAATGACTTTGCGAAAAATACGCATCCAGCGTTTTAATAAAAACTTCATCCGCTTTGGTACTGGGTTGAAGGACTGCTCACACGAGCCTTTTTGACCAAAAATTTCAAAGGTATAAGCTTCTGGGACACCAATATGTGTTGCAAAATCAACAGACGTTCCATACGCTTTATAACTGCTCTTTTCAGCTGCACTACCCACTGTGCAAACACTGCAAAATTTGCCCCATTCTTTTAAATTTTTCAACATAGTTTTTTGATTCTTTGGTTTTTGTAACGTGGAATCATATGGACAATATAAACTGTATTCCCCTGAATGTACGTTGACATATCGCTTAACACCTTTCTTGAGTATACTTGCGATTAATTGACTCTCTTTTTCACTAAGTGGATGTGCGCCTTCGTATTCTTCTGACCATCGTGCATACTTATGCTTTGTGCTTGTCATTTGGAAATTGCGATTGATATCGACGCCATTACTGTTTTTTCTCTGACACGGTGCGCCATTTTCTGCGTGCCGTCTGCCGTCAATGTTTGAAATTGGTAATATTGTTATTCGACGCTTTGGTTTGATGATTTTCAAAGATTTTATTAATTTCAACGCCAATTCGCCGGTAATTCTTTCACGAGCGTGTTCGTTAAAATTGTAGAATTGATCATGTTTCAACTCCTTTTTCCAGTCAACAACAAGAATACCGTGATGTTCGGAACACGTCAACTCCTGTACGGCCTCACACTCTTTGCGAACACTTTGTAAAATTTCGTCCGTCAAATGGTACCGTGCAGAAGCGAAGCTGAAAAGAAGGAAGAATAAAAGAAGTAACATTTTAAGAATAATACTCGTGATTAAATAGCCTAATTTTTTAAAGTTTTGATCTTGTGGCAGCTAGTGCAGAGCA
>Ga0209631_10003396_pt1 | contig 18352 bp, 11 predicted proteins | sample COG_08_FD_184752 | JGI IMG/M metagenome (GOLD analysis project Ga0209631, IMG submission 184752) | Pelagic Microbial community sample from North Sea - COGITO 998_met_08 (SPAdes) (version 2) | ecosystem: Environmental > Aquatic > Marine > Neritic zone/Coastal water | place: Helgoland, sampling...
ACCTACGTTGTCCTCGAGCAAACTGTCGAGGACGTCGAACGCGTCTGCGTTGCAAAGGCAATTTGTCATATCCGCTTCGTCCGACGGTCCGACTATGTCCACCACGTTCTGGCAGCAAGACGCGGTGGCGCCCGTGAGGCACGGGATGAGAGACGGGAGCGCGGACGGGAGCGCGTCTATCAACTCGTCGACGTCGCACAGCTGCGGAGGCGGCGCGGGAGACGGCGGCGACATCGGCGACGGCGGCGACTGATACTGGTAATTTGTTGTCACCGGGGCTTCGTCTTCGGTCGGCGACTGATACTCGTAATTGGTCACCGGGGCTTCAGTCGGCCAAGTGTCACCGACGCCTTGATCGACAATCTCTGGAAGTAACACGGGTTGCTGCGGAAGGTCCTGGGGCAATTGGTCGGACGCGGCGGTTGCGGCCATGGCGAAGTCCACGAAGAGAAAGGCTGAGTACGCCGCCAGCATAGCCTTGGGCCCGAACCGTAGGCCCTGCGCCTGGACCTCGCCGCCTCGCGTGTATCCGTACATCTCGCACACGTCGCAGACCCGTGTGGCGGTGGTGATGTCGTCGCCTAGCGGCAGTTCCCGTGGGTCCGGCGGGCACGTCACCGCCACGCAGAGCGACTGGAGGCACGCGTTCCGTCGTTCTTGTTCGTTCTCCTGGCAGGCGTAGCGCGCGTCCGGGACGGCGCACACGGGCGGCCCGCCCGGTAGGTCGCACACCGCCTGCGCGTAGACGCACGCGCACTCGTCGAGCTTTTGGGCGCGATCCACGCCGCCCACCTCGTCCGGGTCGAACCCGTCGCAGCGTTCCTTCGGTTCGAGTCGCGAGCGGTTCTGGGCGCTTCTCAGTTGGCACGGCAAGTCGCCGGCTGGGTCTGTCGCGTCACGCGGGCGGGCATCCGCGGCATCCACGAGGAGCGCCCCGATGGTCCCCACGAGCAGCGCGATCCCGATGATCGACGTGATGTAGAACTCCGTGCGGCGCGTCATCGTTGTGCGGGTTGGGGCTGTCGGCCCTCGGTAGGTCGCAGCGAGACTCTCGTGTGCACGAACCGGGCTTCTTTTTCCGGGCCACGTCAAAAGTAGAGGCGCAAACGGGAACGTATGGTGGCCGCGGACGGGGGCGCGGTGGCCCCGGAGCCCGCGGCGGGGCGCCGGGCCAAGCGGACCATCCGCGCACCGACAAAATTCGACGACGACGCCGGATTCAACGACGCCGATCTTCAGCGCGCGCTCAAGGCGAGCATGAAGCACGTCCGGCGGGTCTCCTCGACGACGGTGCCCGAGTGCCCCGTGTTCACCCCGACCGCCGAGCAGTTCGCCGATCCGTTCGCCTACATCAAGAGCATCACCCCGGACGCCATGCCCTACGGCATCGCGAAGATAATTCCACCCGAAGGTACGCGCGCGCGACACTTCACGCGCCGTCCCGCGCGATCGAGCCCCCGCGCCAGCTGTGTTTTCTTGGTATTTTTCGCGCCCCGCCCAACCGCTCCCCCGCTCACCACCCCGTCCCGCCTCCGACTCGCGCAGGATGGAAGCCCCCGTTCAACGAGGAGGCCGGCGGCGACGGCATCCCTTTCGATACGAAGCTACAGACCGTCAACCGCCTCCAGGAGGGCCTCCACTTCGAGGACGGCGAGCGGTACACGCGCGATTCCTACCGCCACATGGCTGACGCGTTCAAGGAAAAATACATGGAGACGCACGCGCGCGTCGCCGACGAGACCGCGCGGTTGGCAAATGAGAACCCGGGGTGGAGCGAGCACACGTGCGGCGCGAGGGCGCTCGAGGAAGAGTTCTGGAGAATCGTCGAGACGGACGTCGAGAGCATTCGCGTCGAGTACGGAAGCGACCTCGACGCCGACGTCTACGGCTCTGGATTCGCAACCGTGCCCGTTGGATCGGTCTCGGCGGCGGCGGGCGCGAGCCCGGACAGCGACAGCGACGAGGACGGCGGCGTGCCGCACGCGTGGGACTTCGGCGAGCTCATCGCGCACCCGTCCAACCTCCTGCGCGTGGTGGGCGGCGACATCCCGGGTCTCACGCGGCCGTGGCTGTACTTTGGCATGATGTTCAGCGCGTTTTGCTGGCACGTGGAGGATCACTACCTCGGATCCATAAACTACATGCACGCGGGCGCCGCGAAGACGTGGTACGGCGTCCCGACGCACGCGGCGGACGCGTTCGAACGCGCGGTACGGGCGATCGTCCCGGGCATCTTCAAGGATGCACCGGACCTGTTGCACCGGCTGGTCACGCTGGTGCCGCCCGCGGTGCTCGCGGGTGGGCACGGCGTGCCCGTGTGCCAGACCGTACAGCGCGCCGGGGAGTTCGTGGTGACGTGGCCGAGGGCGTACCACGCCGGGTTCTCTCACGGGTGGAACGTGGGTGAGGCTGTGAACTTTGGAACCGCGGACTGGGTCCCGATGGGACGAGCCGCGTTGAACGATTACCAACACGGCGTAGGCAAACGCGATTCGATCTTTTCGCACGAGAAGATGATTTTGGACACCGCCAAGGCGTTCGTTCGGCGGTACGGATACGGGGACACGGAGTCCAATTCGCAGGAGGATCAGGCGCTGAGGGCGCCGTGGATCGCGAGGATGGCGGAGTCGTTGCGCGCCGAGCTCGAGATCATCGTAAAGGAGCAGAGGGCGGGGCGAACGGCGGTTAAAGGACGGGGCGTGAGGGAAGCCGCGGGGTCCGTGAAACCTCAACACGAGGAGGAGGACGAGAACTGCGCGCTGTGCAAGGCGATGCCCCACCTCGCCGTCGTTCACTGCGCTCGCTGCTTCGAAATCGCGGAGACGATCGAGATTGAACAGGCGGTCGCGAGGGCCAGGGCGGAAGGGAGGAGCGCGTCGGGCGCGGCTTGGGCGTTTCAGGGCGGGGGATCGACGTCCGCCGCCGCTCGGCTGCGGCAGATGGGACGGTACCACAGGCGACGCAGGCGCAACCGGCCGGTGTTCTGCCTCAAGCACGCGCTCGACGGGAACTGCGGGCACGGAGTCGGCGGATTGGTGATGACCGCGAACGCGTCCATGGACGAATTGGAGCGAACGCTCGCGGCGCTCAAAAAGTGACGACCGAAGAATTCACGACTTCACGCGAAGCTCAAAGCTAACGCATAACATTAACACTTAAAATACAAACGCACGCGCGCACGGCCGTCTCGGCCGATGTATACCTTGTACCCCATCGAATGAAATGAAACATCAGATGTACACGTTGAGGAGGTTCTCCACGGTTCGTCGGAGCCCGGGCGCGGCGTCTTGGTTCGCGCCCCGATCCGCGAGAACCTCGGCGCATCTCGTCTTTCCGGCGTCCGCCGCGAGCATCAGCGGCGTCCGTCCTTCGCCGTCCCTCGCGTCCACGTCCGCGGGCGTCGACGCGAACGTCCCGCGCCCCACGCCCGTCCCGAACGGCCCAGCACCGCCGCCCCCGAAGGAGTCCGAGCGGTACAGCGCCCGCGGGGTGAGCGAGTCGCGGCGGCGAAGTAAAATCTCGCAAACCTCCGGCTCGTTCGACTCCACCGCGACGTGCAGGAGCGTCCGATCGCCAACCATTCGGCGCCTGTCCGCGCCCGCGTCGCACAGCACCGACGCCGCGGCGATGTTCCCGTGCGCGATCGCGAGGAGAAGCGCGGTCCTCCCGATGGAGTCGCCCGCGTCGAGCAAACTCGGTTTTTTAATTTCACCTGCCTCACCGCGCTCTTCACCGTGGTCGCTTCCCATGACCGGCGAGCCGGGCGCCGCGACGTGGGCGTCGTTCTTTTTCATCGCGTCGTCGTCCCCCGTCAGCTCGCTCCAATCGGTACCCTTGAGCCCCGGCGACGGCGGCGCGGGGCCGAGGGACGAAAAGATCCGCGAGAACGCGGCGAATGGGTTGAGGCAGTTCATGTGTTCGTCCCCGCCGTTCGCGCCTTTACCGAACCCCGTCGACGCCTCATCGTCCTGGATCGCGCGGAGGACGTCGATGACCACGCGGACGCACTCGGCGTGCCCGCCAACGGCGGCGGCGTGCAGCGCGGTCCCGCCCGGGATCGCGCCAATCGATCGCGACTTGTCGATCGCCACCGGGTCGGCGCCGTGTGCCAGTAACGCGCCCATGACGGCGTGTCGCCCCGCTCGCGCGGCGGCGATGAGCGGCGTCGCCCCGTCGGAGAACTCCACGTTCGCACCCGCGCCGCATCGCAGGAGAGACGATGCGACGGCGCCCGCGCCGCCGTCGTCTGCTCTTCCGTGCGCCGGCGAGAAGCGCGCGGCGGGTGAGAGGTGCGATGTGGGCGATCGGTCGGTTGGCGCTTCTGCGGATGGATCGGGGCGGTGTCTGGTGGCGATCTCGAGTGGCGTGCGGCCGGACGCGTCCCTCGCGTCCGGGGAGATACCCGCCGCGGTGCATCGGTCGATGACGAAGGCTGCGCACTCTGGATTGGGCGACGCCGCCGCCGCGAGGAGGGCGGTGGCGTCGAGATCGTGAGTTCCGAGCTTGATGAGCTCGACGGTGGACGCGAAGGCGCCGCGCTCGATCGCGAGAAGCAGGGCGTCCGCGGTCGTGCAGTCGCCGTCGAGCGCTTGATCCTTACTCACCGCGCGATACTTTACGAGCGCGCGCACCTCCGCGGCGCGGTCGTCGAGCACCGCCCGCCTGAGCGGACCGACGGGCGCCTCCGAAGAAGCGTCCTCCAACGAGACGAAGACCGACGTCTTGACCGCGTCGGGGGTGCGAGGGGACGCATCGCGCGCGCGGAGGCGCGGCGCAGCGTCGGGCGCCATCCGATGGGTCGGATTCCCGCGCGGATCGGTGTTTTGCGGCCGGGAAGGCGCCGTTCGTGCGACGTATTTGACGCTCGTGAGCGGGATGTTCAACACTTGAGCACTAACACCTCGTTTTCGCGCCATTCTAAAGTCGCAACTGTTTGCTCGTTGGACTCAATATATTCTCGCGAATTACACAATTATATACCAATTGTGCGTCGGAGAAGTCAATACGCATACGAGAAGAAAACACCCGTTTATCGCCGAGTTTTCCTAATCGAGCTCATCATTCGTAGGTGAGCCCGGAGGGAGAGACACCATGAGTGGCCCGCCCCCCAAGCCGACGACATGCAAGGAAGCGATCAAGAGGTTCGAGACGGCCAAGGGCGTCAAGGCCGCCGAGGAGGAGAAGGTGCGCCGTGCCCCGTCCTCGTCCGCCCCACCGACCAGGACCGCCCGCTGACTTGAAATATCGAGAGACTCACCACCCGCCCACCCGTTCCCTCCCTCCCGCTGTTCAGGTCCTGCTGTACGCGCAGGTTCCCCCGATCGAGAAGATGGACGCGGCGCTCCAGACCCTCACCGCGTGCAAGCACCTCTCGCTGTCCACGAACAACATCGAGAAGATCCAGCCGCTGACGGGGCTGGAGAACCTCAAGATCCTCAGCCTCGGTAAGAATCTCATCAAAAAGCTGGACAACCTGGACGGCGTGGCGGAGACGTTGGAGGAGCTGTGGATCTCGTACAACAACGTGGAGAAGCTCAAAGGTGTACAGCAGCTGACGAAGCTGCGGGTGCTGTACGCGAGCAACAACAAAATCGAGGACTTCGACGAGCTCAACAAGCTGACGGAGCTGTCCAAGCTCGAGGAGCTCCTGCTCGTGGGGAACCCGATATACACCGAGGCGGAGGAGCCGAACGCCATCGGAAGCGACTACAGGCTGATGGTGCTCAAGCGGGTGCCGCAGCTGATGAAGCTGGACGGCATCGCGGTCGACGGGGAGGAGCGCGAGAAGGCGGCCACGTTCGAACCGGCTGACGACGACGAGTGATGGATTAACCAAATGTAACCCGTAATAGACACAATTAGCACACCATTTGCCACACGAGTACGTCACAACGCGCTGGGAATCATAATTCAGAGGACGGGACTTGGGACGAGTTCGAGTTCGTGTGTGCGCCGACGCCTTCGATATTACCAATCGACTCTATCTCGCACTATACAAGACGGCTCGAGCGCTTCAAGCCGTCCAAACGAATAATCGGAGCCGCGAATGACCGTCAGCATCCACGCGCGGTGTTAAGAAAACTTTTCAATTCGCCAGCTCCGTTCCCGGCCACCTTCTCCGGGTCATCACTCCAAGCACCACCACCCACCTCGACGGAAGCCTCGAAGCCTCGAGGCCCGTCCCCATCCCACTAATTTTACGTATCCTAGGTAAAAAATAACGCGTCCGAAGCGCCGCTTAGCGGATCTTCTTGCGGGAGTAAGGGAGGAGACCCTTGACGAGGGGGAGCTGCTCGCGGCCGAGTTGGCGCTCCTTGCCGAGGCGGGTCTTGCGCTCGGTGGACTTGTGGCCGTTGAGATGCTGCTTACCAGGGCGCCTGTGGAGGACCTGTTTGGGTCGGGAAGAAAAATGGGAGAACGGTGAGCGGCGGGGTGTCACGGTGGGCTCATGGAGGCTAATTTATGCGAGGGCGGGACAAAACCCTGAAACCCTCAAGCCTTATCCCGGGCCGGATGCGCGCGCGTCCGGGCCGACGCGAGCGATTGAACGTCACTGAAACGTACCTTGCCGGAGGCGGTGATCTTGAAGCGCTTGGCCGCGGACTTGTTGGTCTTGGCCTTGGCGCCGGGCTTGCCGCACACCACCGAGAACGCCGCGCGAGCCTGCACGGGCTTGGACTGCACGGGCATCGCAACGGCGGACACCGCCTTGCGGAAACCGAGGCCGGAGACCTTGGCGGCGGGAGCCTTGACGGCGGAGGCGGACATGACGAAGGAAGCCATGGTTCCGAGAGTTTGAGACGGTTGAGACGCGCGAGTTGAGACTCGTGCGCTGCTCGAATAGCGCGCGGGCAGGGCGTCATGGACCGCTATATCCACTTTACTCAGAGTCGGAGTCCACGTCGATGAGATGTTCGGTCGGACACTCGGCAAAAAATGTACGAGTGTGGGTTTAAATGACTCAAGAGAACGGTCGGTTGACACGAATATCGAAAAAGTCTGGAACAGAATCTCAGTGGGAGCGAGTGGCAGTCGACCTGTCCGTGGAGAGGAGTTTGTTCGGGAGGCTCTTCCGCCGCCGACGGCACTCTCGGGCAGCGCGGAGGGCGCGAACGCATCGTCGATCGCTCGCGTGGAGCTCGACGCAACGATGGCATCTCGGGATAGGACGACGCGTGGCGCGCACTGGACGTCGCGCGCGCTGGGGGCGCCGATCGGTGTTCACGCCTCTTCGGCTCGAGCCGTCGCTTCGACCGCCGCCGGATCGTCCGTCGACGACGACGCGCGGGGGTCAATCTACGCGCGGACCGGGTTCATCGCGCCGAGCGCCGGGGAGGGCAAGACCGGCGTCGGTCTGATGGAGATCTGCAAGTCGCTCGTCGCGGGAGGCGTCGCGGGAGGCGTCTCGCGCACCGCGGTCGCGCCCCTCGAGCGCCTCAAGATTTTACAGCAGGTGGCGGGAAGCACCACGACCGCGTACAACGGCGTGGCGCGGGGGCTCGCGCACATCATGAAAACCGAAGGGATGGCCGGCATGTTCAAGGGCAACGGCGCGAACTGCATCCGCATCGTGCCAAACTCCGCGTCCAAGTTCCTCGCCTACGAGACCCTCGAGGGATGGCTCTTGGCTCGAGCGCGAGAGAGCGACCCGAACGCGCAGCTCGGACCGATGACCAGACTGACCGCGGGCGCCGGCGCGGGTATCTTCGCCATGTCCGCGACGTACCCACTCGACATGGTCCGCGGGCGCCTGACCACGCAGGTGGACGGCAAGTACAAGCAGTACACGTCCATGTCGCACGCGGCGCGGGTCATCATCAAGGAAGAGGGCGCCCGGGCGCTGTACAAAGGGTGGCTTCCGTCCGTCATCGGCGTCGTTCCTTACGTCGGCCTGAACTTCGCGGTGTACGGAACCCTGAAGGACGTCGTCGCGGAGTATCAAGGCCTGAAGAGCGGCAAGGAGCTCTCCGTGCCGCTCGGGCTGGCGTGCGGCGGCGTCGCGGGCGCCATAGGGCAAACGGTGGCGTACCCATTCGACGTGTGCCGGCGGAAACTGCAGGTGGCGGGCTGGGCGGGAGCCAAGGCGCTCGCGGAGGGTGAGGCGAAGCACCTCGCGGATATCAGGTACACCGGGATGGTGGACTGCTTCGTGAAGACGGTGCGACACGAAGGGGTGGGAGCGCTCTTTCACGGGCTGAGCGCGAATTACATCAAGGTGGCGCCGTCGATCGCCATCGCGTTCGTGTGCTACGAGGAGGTGAAGAAGCTCCTGGGCGTGGAGCTGTACATCTCCTCATAGGCCGTGGAGCCGTACATCGTCTCAAGGGGCGTGGAGCCGTGTGTCGCACGACGGCTCGTATTTATTTATCATCGGGGATCCCAAAAGCAGGGAGGATCGCATAGTGAATAGTGAATGCTCGCGAAAGAAAGGCTTCTCTTCTCTAATATACCTTACTCGAGAGGCTAACACTTACATTCAAACGAGCGAATCACTTGATGGAGGAGCCGTCGGGCACGCCCGGATCGGCGACGCACGCCCCCGCCGCGCACGTGAGTTTCTTATCGCCGTACATCGCGACGCCCCCGACAACCTTCAGCTTTTCCTTGACGGCGTCCCAGAATTTGCTCTTGCACTCCTTGGGGTAGCCCGCCGCGCCCGGCGGCACGCCCTCGGCGGCGACGACGTCGCCGACCGCGGCGCCCTCGGGCACGTTCACGAGCTTGACGCTCATGTTTCCGTCCACCTCGGCTTCGGTGGCGAGGATCATGGCCTCCGAGGTTTGGCCCGCGAGCTTGGCGACTTTGAGGTTGAGGATGGTGAGGACCATCCGGTTTTTGAGTTCATCTTCTGGGACAAACTTGCGCAGGCCGGTGATGACCTGGCGTGTCTCCTCCGGTCCGACCTGCACCTGGCAGCAGTACAGCTTGTCGGAGTTCTCCACGTGGCTGACCTCGATGACCTTGCCGATCGCGAGGCGGGCCTTGACCACGGGGTCCTCGTCCGCGGCGGGCTGCGCGAGCTTGCCGGCGGGCTTCTCCTTCTTCTCCTTCTTCTTGCCGCCGCCGCCTTCGCCGCCCTTGGGCTTGGCGCCGTCCTTGGGCTTGATCACCGGCTTGAGGAGCTTGACGATGTAGTCGCAGGTCTCGTTGAACTGGCCGGGCATCGGGTTGTTGCGCTCGAACGGCTTGGTCATGAGGTACCCCGTCGCCTCGCATCGCTCCTTGTACACCGCCTTGGGAGGGTTCCAGATCTCGACCCACGGATCGTCGGGATCCACGCGGAGCTTGGGAACGGAGTCGCCCATGCTCTTGCCGACCTCGAGGATCAGGTCGTCGACCTTCTTGCAGGCCTCGTCGAGCGCGCTGGACATCTCGAACGCCGCGGGTGTGTTGTGGTCGCGAGGGGATCGCCGATCAGCCTCAAAAAAATCGAAACGCCGCCAGCCGCTGACAGACTGGATTGAAAAACAAGCCTTTCGTCTGTCTCACACTCCTACTAGCTAGCACTATGCCGGAACGACCCTCCGGACGCCGCGACCGGACGGTGGAGCCGCGCCTTTCGCGCCTTCCCCGCCGCGCCCACCCTCCGGCGCGACCCTGTTACCCCTGAACGTCCCGCGCAGCGACGCGAGGTCGACACCCGCGGACAACTCTGCCGCGCCGGCTGTGTCGTCGATGTTTTTACTAAGAGTCACACGGGGCCAGTCGAACGGGGGATCCGCGTCCGCCCTCACCGCGTCGGATACCCTGTACAGCGCACGCGCGAGGTCCGTGGGCATCACGCTCGACGTCGCGCCCGTCCCGCCCACGACGTACCTCGACGACAAGCCCACACCGCCGTCTTCAAAGTCGCGAGCGTGTGGCCCCGAAACATGTATTTCGTCGTCAGGCCACCCCCGTCCATCGCGACCGCCCGGCGACGCACCGCCCGGTGACGACGCACCGCCCGGTAACGACGCACCGCTTGGTGACACGCAGAACGCCACCGCGCACGCGGTCCCGAGTGCCGAGCCCGGATGGCACGAGAACGCGTGAATCACCGCCCGTAGCGTCCGGCTCTCTCCCTCGATGCCGACGCCATCCCCCGCGTCCCCCGATCGAGCGCGCGCGTCACGGAACACGAGCACCGCCGTCTCCGGCGGCGCGCTCGCCTCCCTCGCGGCGAACACGCCCCGGACCTTATCAGCCTTCCCGGGACTCGAACCGACGACCTCGCCGTTACCGTTCGCGGACCTCGCCGCCCTGTTCTTCGTCATCGCCAAACAACGCCTCGTCACCTCCCGCCACACCTCGCCGCTTCCCATCGCGTCGGGCTCGCATAACCTCGCGAGCGGGTGCGACGCCTCGACCCCTCGCGCGGACGCGACGATTGACATCCTGATCGATCGTGGTCGCGCCAGTTCACGTCGTCGGAGCTCGTCGGAGGACGTCGGGTCGTTAAAGTCCTGGTCGTCGACTCGAGCGTTGGACAGATCGTCGTGTTCCCCGGCTCCGGTCCGTGTGGACTCTTCGGACCTCGCGATGAGCACGTGCGCGTGCGCCACTCGCGCGGCGGCGCATCCCACGAGTGGTTCCAGCCACCGCTGATGCGCCGGTCGCGAGTGCGCGTCGATCACGATCGGATCTAGGTACGTCTCGTGGAAGCGTCGAAAGGATGGATGGGTCGATGGACCGCACTGCGCGCCGTCCGTCGTCTCATCGTCGCCCGCGTCGTGTGCGCGCGTCTCCGCGTTCTCCACGTCCCGCGCGATGAACGCGTCGAGGTCGTCCCCGCCGTGCCTCGCGAAGGCGCGCGATACCGTCTCGGCGACGCGCATGGCGCTCTCGCGTCGGTCCCGATCGTCGGCACCCGAGTTTGACGTTTTGGTGGTCATCGCGGCGACGATGTACCCTGCCCTGCTCTCGCACAGCGCCGCGGAGCACGTGGCGAGGTCGAGATGTGACGTGGGTGACGCCACACCCGCGGCGAGGGAGTGAAGCGAGGGGAGCATGCGGCACAGCTGTCGAACCCGGAGCGGTCCCGGGCTGGTCAACGCGTTCACCAAGCACGTACCCGCTTTACTCGCGACGACCACGCCCATGAGCCACGATTCTCTCTTCTCCCCCATGACGGCGGACCCGTATCCGCGTTACCCGGGGCCCTCGGAGGTGTCGACGCACGCGAACCGCGCCTCCACGCACTTCCGCGCCGCCGCCTCTGTCGACGTGCTCGTGTCTCGGATGTGCCAAATATTTCCAAGATTGGCGTTTGGCCACGTGTCTCCGTCACAAAACTCGTGCGCGATGGCGAGCGGACTCCTCGCCGCCGCGCCGCTCGGTATCGCGGCCCCGGCGCCTCGATCCCGGCGGCGCACGCGTCGCGGCGTCGTTCACGTCGCCGCGGTGAAGGAGGAGGATCCGCTCGTGGTGGAGAACTGCAGCGGCTGCCTGGGCCCCGATAGCTGCCCGTGCCCAAAGGCTATCCGCCGAGCCAAGCAGAGACGTTCGCGGGAGGCGAGCGGAGTTCGGGCCGAGGCTGAGGCCGCGCCCGGCCGCCGCGCGATGCTCTCCGCGCTCGCCGCGGTCGCGATGGGGGGAAGCGGCGCGGTCGTCCCCGCGGGCCCCGCGGTCGCGCTCGAGAACGGGCTCGTCTCCGACGCCTGGTCAGCCATCTCCGGCGCCCCTTCCGACCTGACGTTCCCCGAGGACTTCCTCGGTACATGGCTCTGCTACTCGACGCTCACGAGCGTCGATAACCTCCAGGGCGAGAACATGGTGCAGGACATGGCGGTCGTCAACCGCGCGCGCAAGGACGTCGGCCAACAGATCGTCTACCCAATGAGGTTCGTCAAAAACGACCAAGGCCGCGTCGTGATGGACAGAGCTTACAACGTGGTGAAGATGGCGGAGGCCACCGCCCGGGCGTACAACGTCATCGACTCCGTGGAGTGGGACATAAACGACCCGAACGTCCTACGAGGACGGATCGGAGGCGCGGACGGGCGCAGCGTGTTCTTTCGGGTGAACCAGCGCTCCGAGGAGTACCCAGAGTCCGATCGCATCGAGACGTCGGAGGTGGCGCAGATCGTGTTCGACGGCGGGGATAACGGGGGATACGCGCCGACACCCACGGAGGACGGGCTGCCTTCCAACGCCATCCCGGTGATGTCACTCGGGGAGAACGAAGGGATGCCGGGGGCGAAGCAGCCGAAGGTCAAGTCGAGCAGGACGTTTACGAAGTGGAAGTTTCGAAGCTCCGCCGTCGCGAAGGACGGTCCGGCGATCGTCGCGAGTCAAAACGTGTACGATTATCTGACATCGTTCGACAACGGGTTCATCGAGAGCAGGGGGCAGCCCGTGACGCAGTACACGTACAAGCTGGCGCTGTTCAAGGCGAACCAGTACAACCTCGACAACTGATCGATGTATTTTTTAATCCAATCCGCGATGGAACGACACCGAGGACTCTTATTCGTTGCGCGCCGTAGATCTTTTACAAACACAGACCGGTCCCACCTGACGTTCTCTCTCTATGTGGCGCGCGGCCCTGGCCAACTCGTTTTGATGAAAATATTCGTCTCGAGGGCGGCGACGGCCCGGCCGCCCGCCCTCGCTCCTGAAAAAATAAAGGTACTCACAGTAAAGGTACTCCCGGGGGTCGTGATCCTCCCCCTCCTTCCCCTTCCTCTCACGCCGAAGCCTTGGCCGCCTTCTTCTCCTTCGCGATCTTGAGCAGCTGCTCCCTCATCGCGGGACCGAGTCCGGCGTACGCCTCGTCCTCCATCTCAACCTTGTCGGCGCTCTCAACGTACTGGGACAGCTCGTCGAAGTTTAAGTACCGGTAGGTATCCGAGGCGGTGGCGTCGAGCTTGCCGGCGTACTCGAGGTACTCCTCCGGGGTGGGCAGCCTGCCGATGATGGCGCTGACCGCCGCGAGCTCCGCGGAGGCGAGGTACACGTTGGCACCCTTACCCAGCCTGTTGGGGAAGTTCCTGGTCGACGTGGAGACGACGGTGGACTTCTCGGCGACTCGCGCCTGGTTACCCATACAGAGCGAGCATCCCGGCATCTCGGTCCTCGCGCCAACGGCGCCGTAGATGGAGTAGTACCCCTCCGCGGTGAGCTGCTGCTCGTCCATCTTCGTCGGGGGCGCGACCCACAGCCTGGTGGGCAACTGGCCGTCAAACTCCTTGAGCAGCTTGCCCGCGGCGCGGAAGTGCCCGATGTTGGTCATGCACGAGCCGATGAAAACCTCGTCAACCTTGTCCCCGGTCACCTCGGAGAGGAGCCGCGCGTCGTCCGGGTCGTTGGGAGCGCACAGGATCGGTTCCTTGATCTCGTCCATGTCAATCTCAATCACCGTCGCGTACTCGGCGTCGGGGTCCGCCTCCAGGAGTTGCGGATCAGCGAGCCAAGCCTCCATGCCGGCGATGCGGCGCTCCAAGGTGCGCCTGTCGCCGTAGCCCTGGTCGATCATCCACTTGAGCATGACGATGTTGGACTGGAGGTACTCCGCGATGGGTTCCTTATCGAGCTTGATGGAGCAACCGGCGGCGGACCGCTCGGCGGAGGCGTCGGAGAGCTCAAACGCCTGCTCGCACTTGAGGTGCGAGAGCCCTTCAATCTCGAGGATGCGGCCGGAGAAGATGTTCTTCTTGCCCTGCTTCGCGACGGTGAGGTGACCTTCCTGGATGGCGTAGTACGGGATGGCGTGCACCAGGTCGCGGAGCGTGATGCCGGGCTGCATGGTACCCTTGAAGCGCACCAACACGGATTCGGGCATGTCCAGCGGGATCACGCCAGTCGCCGCGCCGAACGCGACGAGGCCGGACCCGGCGGGGAAGGAGATGCCGATCGGGAAGCGCGTGTGCGAGTCACCGCCCGTGCCGACGGTGTCGGGCAGGAGCATGCGGTTGAGCCAGGAGTGGATGACGCCGTCGCCCGGCCGAAGGGACACGCCGCCTCGGTTCCGGATGAAGTCCGGAAGGGTGTGGTGGGTCACCACGTCGACCGGTTTGGGGTACGCGGCGGTGTGGCAGAACGACTGCATCACGAGATCCGACGAGAACCCGAGGCACGCGAGGTCCTTGAGCTCGTCACGGGTCATCGGGCCGGTGGTATCCTGGGAACCCACGGTGGTCATCTTGGGCTCGCAGTAGGTGCCGGGGAGGATGCCGCCGTCGACGCCGCACGCCTTGCCGACCATCTTCTGCGCGAGCGTGAACCCCTTGGTGCTCCCGGGGGGATTGGACGGCAGCCTGAACGCGTCGGACGCGGGGAGGCCCAAGCTCTCGCGAGCGCGGGAGGTGAGCCCGCGGCCGATGATCAGGTTGATGCGCCCGCCAGCCTGTACCTCGTCGAGCAACACGTCCGTCTTGAGATCAAACTTGCACAGCTCCTCGCCGGTGCCGTGCCTCTTGGCGACGCCCTGGTACGGGTAGATCTCGACGACGTCGCCCATGTTCATCGCCGTCACGTCCATCTCGAGCGGTAAAGCCCCGGAGTCCTCCATCGTGTTGAAAAAGATGGGCGCGATCTTCCCGCCGACGCAGACGCCGCCGGTGCGCTTGTTCGGGACGTTCGGGATATCGTCACCCATGAACCAGAGCACGGAGTTGGTCGCGGACTTACGGCTGGACCCGGTGCCCACGACGTCGCCGACGTACGCCAGCGGGAACCCTTTCTTTTTCAGCTCCTCCATCTGCGCGGGCGCGTCCGTGATGCCGTCGCGGGGGATCTTGAGCATGGCGAGCGCGTGCAGTGGGATGTCGGGGCGGGACCACGCGTCGGGCGCCGGGGACAGGTCGTCCGTGTTCGTCTCACCCGTCACCTTGAACACCGTCACGGTGATCTTCTCCGCAACCTTGGGACGGCGGGTGAACCATTCGGCGTCGGCCCACGATTTCATCACTCGAACCGCGTGTTCGTTCCCGGCCCGCGCTTTAGCCTCGACGTCGTGAAAGGCGTCGAAGACGAGTAAGGTGGTGCTGAGCTGATCGGCGGCGAGCGGGCCGAGGACTGGGTCGTCGAGCGCCGTGACCATCGGCGCGATGTTGTACCCGCCTTGCATGGTTCCGAGGATCTCAATCGCCTTGGCCGCGTCGACGAGGGGGGACGATGCCTTGCCCTCGACGATCGCGGCGAGCCACGACGCTTTGACGTAGGCAGCCTCGTCGACGCCCGGCGGGACGCGGTTCTCGAACAGGTCCATGAGGACGGCCTCGTCGCCGGACGGGGGTGACTCGAGTTGTTCGCAGAGGGACGCGACTTGCTTGGCGTCGAGGGGTTTGGGCGCGATGTTCTGCGTCGCGCGCTCGGCGACGTGCGCGTCGTACTCGGTCAGGAACGTGGACGCGGCGCGGGTGGATCGGCACGCGATGGACGCGACGGACGCGGGGAGGAGGGATCCGGTCATGGGCGCGAGGACGCGGGATGCGAGCGCGCGGGATGCGAGAGGCGCGGCGATCGCGCCCGTCGCAATCCTGGACGCAGACGCGAACCCTCTACCGGTGGATGGGGGCGCGGGAGCGCGCGCGCCGCCGCGCTCCAGGAGGCGGCGCAGCGCGCGGCCGTTCACGGTTCGCATCATCACGATCCTGCGGGTTGGGAAGGAGGGAGGGAAGCGGCGGTGCAGAGGTCAGCGCGGGGGTTCGACGCGCGTTCGACCCTTCGATCGGGGAAAGCGATCGGGGGAGCCCAAAAGTGGTTTTTGACTTCGGTTGACATCCTGTCCTTTTCGACCTAGGTTAGCGGGGGTCGATGGATGGCGCGTTTGGACGATCGATGAAGTCGGTTCGCCTCCGTGTGGGCTGGGGACGTACCGAGAAACCGTTGGGGTGAGCGCGTGTCCTCTGCGAGGCTCGCTCGTCTCCGAATGCGGCGCCGTCCTTTGGCTTCTGCGGAAAGGGCAAAGTATCTAATTTCTCGCGCGACAAACTGCAAAAAATCGAAGTGGGGGCTGATATGGTTAAGTAGTCGCATCATTGTGCAGAAAGTGCAGAAAACAAACAAATAATGCCGACTAACTGATATGTATAATTGCATTTAAAATCGCTGGCATCGATGATTATCCAGATCTCACTCGCTTCCCGCTGTTGAGGGCATCGGTACCTCTCGCGCGCGCCTCCCGTCACTCTCGCTCGCGCGTCTGTGCACGGACACCGGACACGTCCCACGCGGAAAAGATGTTCGCGGTCGCTCCTACCGTCGGCGTGGGCATCCTCGGCCTCGGCCGCGCCTCCACGCTCCGTCAGTCCGCGCGGATATCCACGTCGCACGATCGCGGATGCCTCGTCGTGCGCGCCGCTCGCAAGGGCTCGCCCCAGAGCGCGCAGGGCCGCAAGAAGATGAGCAAGGGCAAGATCTCGAAGAAGAACCAGGAGTTCATCGAGCAGGACAACGAGAAGGACGCGCAGATCGAGGCCATGCGCAAGGCGACCGCGGCGACTCGCGTCAGCGTCGACGAGGGCGACGCGCAAATCCCGAGCAGCGGAAAACTCGACGGGATGAGCTTCGAGGACAAGCTCAAGGCTGTGAAGGAGGAAGGAGCCGCGAAGCGCGCGGAGATGGCGACAACCGAGGCGCCCCGCAAGCTCATGGACGAGATGCTCACCGGCAAAACACCCGTCATGCGCTCCTCCATCTACGAGGAAAAGCCGTCGGGGATCACGTTCGGTCAAGTCGGCAACGCGGCGACGCCAGACGACGAACTCAACGTCTTCGTCAAGATCGGCGCCGGCCTCCTCTCCCTCGGCCTCCTCGTCGTGTTCATCCCGTCCGACTTTGTGTTCAGCACCAACGTCTCGCAGAACCAGACGCAAGGAGAGCTATCACCGGAGGTGCTGGAGCAGGTCAAGAAGCAAGCCACCGCGTACGAAGAAGCGCTGGCGTCGTCGCCGGAGGACGTGGACAAGCTCAAGGGCGCCGCGGAGTCCTACGTCGTCCTCGAGGACTACACCGCCGCCATCCCGCTGCTCACGAGGCTACTGGAGATCCAGCCCAGCGTGGAGAACGCGGGTAACCTCGCGGACGTGTACGCAGCCAACGGCAAACGGCTCAAAGCCGCAGAGGTGTATCGCGACGCGGTCAACGCCGAGGTGAGTTTTTTTCTATTTCTATTTCTATTTCTTCTCGTATGGGCAATTCGACTGACATCACGTGTGTTTTGTTTACAGTGGTCCGGCGCTCGTCCTTCGCCTACTTTGTTGAAGGGCCTCGTGGATGCCCTCGACAAGGACGGGCGGTACGGCCTGGCGCTCGAGTACGTCAAGAAGTTCGTGGCGAATGGACAGGTGGACGACGTGGACGGGGCGCTGCTGGAGGCGAGGGTGTATTCCGGCTGGAAAGGCCACGCCAAGGAGGCGGAGGCGGCGTACCAGTCCGTCATTGACTCCAATGCGGATGACTTCCGCGGGTACCTGGCGAAAGGGGTGTTCTACCGGGAGATTGGCAAGCCGGACGCCGCGGAGGGGATGTTTCGGCAGGCTAAGGCGTTGGTGCCGGGTGAGATGAAGGAGGTGGTGAGCACCGTCATTCAACAGGCCAAGGCGCAGGGCGCGTTATAACTTTTATTACTCGAATCGAACCAAACTTGCTCGCAAAATCACTCGTCCATCCACTCGTTGGTGTTCCTAATAAACAATCAGCGTACCGCGGCCACTGTTTAGCGCGTCGAGCCTACATCAGACACGCATCATGGGAGCCGTTCAGTACTTCGGCAACGGTGAGTGTCCACGATCGTCCCGTCGACGTTCACGAACCCGCGGACACGTCGGAACCCGCGTCCGCGGGGGCTTTCCGGCAAACCCTACCGTCCGAAGATTTTGGGATCTTCAGCGGGGGACCCATCTTCCCTGCGTGCGCGTGCGACCGAGGCACGATCCCGGGCCGTTTGACTGACGTAGACATCCCTTCCCCCATCCCGTCGCAGCCGCTAAGGTTTACGTGGGCACTGAGATTGCCATCGGCATGGGCCTCGGCCTCGTCGCGGGCGCCGTGTGGAAGGTACGTCGACCCCCCGACCCATCGTCCCGCCCGCCCCGCACGTTGCTCAGATTACGAAAATATCCAGGACTTCCCCGCTAACCTCTCTCCCTCCCCTTTCCTTCGCAACGACAGAACTGGCACTGGCAGACACGCTCCAAGTCGGAGGCGTACTTCGCGAGCATCAAGACGAAGTAAGCGTGGGACGAACCCGCGGGCGTGAAGGACGTCCAATGTACACCGTAGCACCAAAATTAGTTGACTTGTGAAATGGAACTCCGTGAAATGTATCCAACACATGTATCTCACACGCATCCCTACGCCGCTAGACTACGCCGCTAAACCGCGTCACTCACTCACTCGCTGAACAGACGGACCACGTCGTCATCCG
>Ga0209631_10003397_pt1 | contig 18351 bp, 14 predicted proteins | sample COG_08_FD_184752 | JGI IMG/M metagenome (GOLD analysis project Ga0209631, IMG submission 184752) | Pelagic Microbial community sample from North Sea - COGITO 998_met_08 (SPAdes) (version 2) | ecosystem: Environmental > Aquatic > Marine > Neritic zone/Coastal water | place: Helgoland, sampling...
GGTTAACGTCGTCGTCCGAGTCGGTGGAACCGCCGTGGTACAAGTCGCTGAAGCCGTCGTTTGGTTTGGACCCTCCCTCCCTGGCCGCCCTCCGCTCCGCGCGTAGCCTCGCCCTGTTGCCGGTGTCGATGCCGAGGTCCCTGGCGTCCTGGTCTAGGAGCTCCTCCGCGAGGTTCTCGCTCGCGGATCGAGGGACGCTCCCCGGGGGCTCGACGCTCTCCTTCGACGCTTTCCTTCGACGCGTCTTATTCCCGATCGAGTTCACGACGCCTTCAATGCCGCGCGCGATGGACGAACCCGCCTTCGGGCCTTTAAGGTCGTTCAACCAGTGGCGAAGGTGGTCGTAGTCCGTTCCGGTTTCGTCCCCGGGGACGGCGTGTTGACCGCCGGGTCGGCACCTCGAGGAGTTGGAGCGTCGGTGGTCGACGACGTGGAGCCGGGTGGACCGCGGCTTCGTGGCGAAGATCTGATCCGCCCTGTCGCTCTCCAGCACCGTCCCTTTGAAGAACGCCCGGTTACCCACGGCTCGAAGCTCCCGGACGACCCGCACCGCCGGGTCCGCGTACTCCCTAAGTACGTTCCACACGTGGTTCACCGGCGCGAAGACCCGCGGGTGCCGGGAGACTACGTAGACGAACTCATCGTAATCCATCCGTTGCGGGCACCGCCGTTCGAGGTCCCTCATGAGCTCTCTGTACGGCTTGTACACGTCCTTCTGGGTGGTGTCGCCCCAGTAGTTCCTACCCAGCGCCTTGCGACGCCTGGCCTCCCCACCCAACGACTCCCACCTGGACTCTGAGAGGCGAATCGCCGTCATGAGTTCCTCCTTTGAAAACCATCCGTCGTTGTCGAGGTCGAAGAGCCTGAACGCGAAGCGGACGCGGCCAAAGGATCCGGAGATGACGAAGGACGCGAGGCCGACGATGAACTCGCGGAAGTCTATCGTCCGGTTGCCGTCGCAGTCCAGGATGTCCACCAGCCTCTCCAGGTAGATGTCCTCGGGGAGGCCGAACATGCGCGCAAACTCGCCCGCATCCACTTTCCCGTTCCTGTCATTGTCAGCTTCTCGGAAGAGGCGATACGCCCGGCGAAGGCTGCCCTGGGTCATCGCATCGATGCTGTCCAACGCGGTGAGACCCAACGCATCCTTCGCATTGCTCACCTCCTCCTCCCCCGAGACGCAGAGCGACGACACGCACCCGCCCATGCGCCGCTCGCGTGTGGAGTAACTTCAAAGTCAAACGCGTTTCTAACCAAGTCCCAGAATTTATGTCACCTCGGTTTTGGCCATCAAACGCTTTAGCTTTCGGTTCCTTATCATACGCAACCCGGGCGGACGTTCAAGACCACGCCCAGCGATGCTCTCACTATCTAATCCTACGTACGCACCGTCACGCCACGAACCAGTGGTCCTCGCCCGCCTCGTCAAACCCCGGGAACGTCTTCGCAACCTTCGACCGCGCCTTTTCCATCCCAAACGCAAACAGCCGAACGGGACCCGAACCGACGTCGTGCCGATCCAGCTCCACACCCGCGCTCACTAACGCCTCACGCGAGGCTGTGTCCTCCTGCTCGAGCCGTTTCTTCGAGATTGGCTCGCCGGGGCGATACTCGATCGCCCGAACCGTCGCCTCAGCCGCCGCGACGAGGATCCCGATTTTCTCGTCCGAACTTGACTCGACCCCCCGCACCTTGCGCCTGAACCCGGACCCATCCCACCCGCTTAATAAAGCCCTGAGGTCGTCCACCCACGCTCGTAGGGTATCCCCCGTGCCCCACACCTGCACCGCGCGGCCCCGCGCGGGACCCCCCGACGCCATCAGGAAATGCGCCTTGCACCGTCTCAGCTGCGTCAGCGAGCACCGAGCGTGCGTCCGCGTGCTCTGCGCCGGGTACTGCCGCCATAGATACAGCGGTTCGTCAACCTTACCCGCGACGAGCCCGGAGACGAACCACCGCTGCCAGAAGTCGGCGTCCACCGGCCACCACCCGCTGGGACGCCGGCCTTTCCTCCCTGTTAACTCATACGCGGGATCCGCGTCGTGCGCGCAGTCGGCGACTACGCCGTCGAGCACCCAAAGGTCCCGGTACGGCCGAACCACCTCCGCCGGTTCATATTCCGCCGGTTCGGATACGGCAACGTCGTCCTCGCGTCCGTCCCTCATCGCCACGCGCTCCAACGCGCTACGGCGGTACAGACCTGAACCGCGAAGCGCGGGTATCTCCACGAACCGACCTTTTCGCATCGAACTCGGAGTGAGCTGCGCGTTTTGCCAATCGATCCACCGCTCCATCCCCGGCCGTCGCCACCCGCACAGCTGTACGGTGCTCGTGGCGCAGTCCCACCGCGGGTTATCGATGAGTGATGCGCGCAGCGTCGCGAAGGCGTGTGGCGGTCGAAGGTCGTCGGATTCCATCTCCCCGACGAGTTCGCCTCGAGCGGCGGCGTACGCGGCGTTCAAAGCCTTCCCTTGCCCGCTCGGTCCGTGCGCCTTGACGTCCAGGACCACGAGTTGGTTGCCGGGTGTGACGCGCGAGACGACCTGCTCGACGGTGAGTGGGGTGAACTTGTCGGATTCCCAAGCTTCGAGCCTCGAGACGGGGAAGCCCCCGGCGCCGGCGGGATCGTCGTCGGATGATGTGTACGATGGGGCGGCGGTGGCGCTCGGGTCCGCTCCCTGGTTCCCGTCGTCCCCCCGCGTCGCCAGCGCGGCGGCGAGGGCGTCGAGCCACTCCCTGGATCCATCCGTGGACGAGTCGTCCACCGCGATGAGCTCCAAACCCCCGTGCGTCTCCAGACCAACCTGGGACAGGACGCTCGCCACGCAGTCGGGGAGCCACGGCATCGCGTTCCTGCAGGGCATCAGCACCGAGACGCACGGGGTGTGTGTCGATGGCGACGGGTCTTCATCGCCGCCGACCCGGACGCGCTTCGCGCTCGGTGGATCCGCATCCCCCGGGATCCCGTCGCGCCCGTGAGGAGACATGCCCGGACGCGCGGCGCACTGTGGGGCACCAGCCATCGACCCTCGAGTTATTCTCGGGGGGTACAAAACGAACCGGTGAAACGCATTATCCACCGCGCGCCGTCGTGGAAGGCATCCCGCGATGCCCGTCGGCGTCGCGGCGCGTCGCCCGCGCGAGGCCCCGCACGTCGCCGTAAACCCGGAGACGGAGCGGCAGCTCGAGGAGACCCGCGCCAAGATCGAGCTGCTCCAGAACGTCACCGAGGAACGCATGCGCTCGCTGACCAGGGACGAGCTCGTCGGGGTCGTGGGCGACCTGCTCGCGCTCGCCGCCCGGTCCGAGTACGAGCGCGAACGCAGATTCCGTGAAGCCACGCGACTCGCCGCGGAGAGGTCCGCCGCGGAGAAAACCAGGTCGAGGCGCATACCCGGGCAAGGCACCTCGAAGCCCACCCTCGAGGAGCTCAAGGCTCGGGAGGTTGCCAAATGGGAGGCGCAGAGACACGCCGCCGAGGAGGAGGTCGCCGCGGTTCGCATACAGAGGCACGCGCGCGGTTACCTCGCGCGCGCCTTCATAGCCGGTAAGAAGGCCACGATCGCGCAAGCTCAGGCCGCGGAGTACGCCGCCGTCGAGTCCAAACGAAGACGGGAGGCCGCGGCGGTGACAATCCAGTCGCACTTTCGCGGGTTCGTGTCGCGCAGGGAGACCAACCGAGTATGGCTTCAGCTGTGGGAGCGTCAGCGATCGGAGGCCACCGCGTTGCTCGAGGAGGCGAAAGGACTGCGCACGATGTCCACGCAGACGGCGAGCGAGGCGTCGAAGGGCGACGCCATGGACGCGCTAAGAAGGCGGGGTAAGGAGAGAAGGGCGGAATCGGCGCGGCGTCGGGAGGAGCGAGCGGCGGGGGCGGAAAAGTTACCGGAGGGTCTGGACGCGGCTCAAGTCGCGAGGCTCGCCGCGCAGTTCAAGCGGATGCAGCAGTCGGACAGCGAGGACGAGGACTGATCTAGGTACATCGCGTGATAGCTTTAGTAGAGTTACATAGTTGGCACTTGACGAGAGTCAGCACCCGATCCCGGTGCAGTTCTGGAGATCGAAGAGCTGCCCGTACCACAGCGCGAAGGGCTGCATCACCGTCCCCACGAAGAGCTGCGACGCCATGAACACGGTGAGCTGAAGGTACCCCGGCGCCTTGCCGGTCTCCGGGTCGATCCACCACGGTTCCTCGCCCTTCTCGTACAACGGCTTGGGCTTAATTAAGTTCGACGTTTGTCGCTCCTTCTTGCCCGCGGCTGCCACGACGGTCAGAGCGCGGTCAGAGCGCCGGGGGACGCGTGCGGCGTTCGTGACATTAGCCCGGATCCTCCGAGGGGAGGCGATCACACCGCGCGATGCGAGGGAGAGCGACGCGGTCGTCGTCGTCGCGGCCATGTTGCGATCGGTTGTGAATGAGTTGAGTGCCTTCCGAGACAGTTGGCAGCTCTCTCGCGACATCTCCAAAATCCGGCCAATTTTTGAAGCCGACCGTGATGACACTTTTAGCGGGCTTTTCTGACCGTTCCCAACCCAGAAAACCGGGTTCGACAACAATTGACACACGCGGGCGTGTCGCGAAGCAGAGCAAACAGTCAGCAGAAGCGTAAATATCCCGGTAAAGATTCGGGGGACCCGATATTTTATAACACCTCATCTTCGAATTCGTACATCGGACTGTACAGAATAGCTCCCGGCCACGTCGAATCGATGAAATCCCCGTATAAATAACTCGTCAGAATAGATTGTCGTTTTATTCGGGGATTATCCTTGAGTTTTAACTCGTCATCGCCAAAATGCCGACGATACCATCAACATCATCTGATATCTCAACACCCTTTTTGGCTCGAAAATGTCGTCGGAGGTGTTATAACCAAAATTAGGGGTGGGTTTTAGTTTTGGAAATTTCGCGAACGTATGGCTTTTCAGTCACAGCGCTTTAGCCTATTTCGATGGCAATTCAATCGGGGCGCCTTTTGTTGAAAAGGGCCTTTCCCCCGTACGAATTCGACACACCTTCTAGCGACGCGCGCCGACGCTAGAGATCGTGTGACGGTACCGCGTACCTCGCGTATCGTTGGTTAACACCTAAAGTAAAAATGTCCGGCGCACGCATGTACGGCGCGTTCCACCCGGACGCGCAGAAGGGCGCCGAGAATGACACCCTTCTCACCAACAAGGCGAAATCGGGGTCGAATTCGCGAATTCTCGTCGCGGTCGGCGCGCTCTGCGCCTTCTCCGGCGCGGCCGTGGGCGCGTACGCCCTCTCCGGCTCCAACGCCGGAGGTTTCTCCGGCATCATGCGCCTCGGCGCGTCCGAGACGTGCGGCACCGAGCACTGCCTCACCCTCCTCCAGGGGGACAGCGAGCAGCTCAGCACGATCTTCGACGAGTCCTTCTCCACCGTGTGCTCCCAGGCGAACCAGGTCGTCGAGACGGGCTCGACCCTCGGTCTCAAGGAGAAGAAGCACGCGCTGTGCTCCGTGCCCAAGTGCTTCGATATCCTCAACGCGGAGCTCGGAAAGGTCTCCAAGGATGAGGCCAAGCAGCAGTCTATGAAGAACGTGGTCATCACCCAATTCTACGACCTCTGCTACCCCACCTCCACCGCCGCGATGGGCAGGAAGGAGACCAAGAAGGCCACCCCCGCCGTCCACGCCGCGCCCAAGCGCTCCAGGCTCGGATCCAAGTGCAACGTCGACTCGTGCCTCTCCCTCCTCAGCTCCGACGATGACAAGATCAACGACATCTTCGGTGAGTCCTTCGACACCGTCTGCGTCAAATCCCGCGAGTACCAGTCCAACCCCAACGCCGAGCTCGGTGGCCCCGAGGACGCCGTCTGCGACGTCGCGGAGTGCTTCGACCTCCTCAACGTCGCCCTCCCCAACGAGGACAACAAGCTCAAGGACATCGTCATCAACGAGTTCCAGGCTATCTGCTACGGCGGCGCCTCCGCCTCCGCCGCCCTCGGCGAGGATGCGCAGTGCAACGTCGACGCTTGCCTCACCCTCCTCCGCGGCAACGACCAGGCCATCGACAACATCTTCGGTGAGTCCTTCGACCTCGTCTGCGTCAAGTCCCGCGAGTACTCCGCCAACCCCAACGCCGAGCTCGGCGAGGTTGAGAACGCCGTCTGCGACGTCGCTCAGTGCTTCGACATGCTCAACATCGCCCTCCCCAACGAGGACAACAAGCTCAAGGACATCGTCATCAACGAGTTCCAGGAGCTCTGCTACGGCGGCGCCTCCCTCGGCAAGAAGGAGTCCAAGAAGCATGTCAGCGAGCCCGTCAGCAAGGTTGGCTTCAGGGAGTGCAACGTCGACGCTTGCCTCACCATGCTGCAGGGGGAGAGTGAAGATCTCAACAGGGTTTTCGGTGAGAGCTTTACGACCGTGTGCACCCAGTCTAGGGAGTTCCAAACTTCCGGTTCTCTCGGAGAGGGTGAGAAGGAGAACACCTCCGCCGTCTGCAGCGTTCCCAAGTGCTTTGAGACCCTCAACGTCGCCCTCAGCGACGACAACAACCTCAAGGACATTGTCATCAACGAGTTCCAGGCTATCTGCTTCCCGGAGTCGGCCTAAATATCAGTGCCATCCGAGGATGAGATAGTAGCATCCTCACTCGTAGATGATGATCTTTCTGCGCGGCCAAATGGGCGATGTCGATTTTGTATAGAATGTCGCCCGCTGGGAAGATTGTAAATAACGAGACTCATCATTCATCTGAAGAAATCGGCTACATCGACGCGCGCGCGAGACTACTTCCTATCCGTCGCCTCCGTGGCGCCGTACGTCAGCTCAACGTCCCGTATCTTCTCCCCGTCCTCCTGCACCTGGTCCAGCTTCTTCCCAGCCGTCTCGATCGGCAGCCAGTACGCCACGCCGGACGTCGTGAAGGCCAACGCCGCGAAGAACGCAATCGCGCCCGTCATCCGCCCCGACTCCACCATCTCAACCGCGAACAGCGGGCACAGCATCCCGCCCAGCCTGGCCACCGCGTTACCCATACCCATCGCCGTCGCTCTCACCGACGTGTTGACCGTCTCCGGCGCGTAGATGTACAGCACGGTGAACGCCCACATGCTAGCAGCCCTGGACAGAAACAGCGCCAGCGTCTCGAGCCAGATTGGAAAACTCGCGTACCCGAGAAGCACCAAGAGGGGCACCACGTTGAGCGCCATGGACGCGGAGAGCGAGTTCCTTCGGCCCATGACGTCCACGGACAGCGCCGCGAGCACCAGGCCCGGGAGCTCCGCCGTGGACGACACGAAAATGTCCCTGTAGGCGCCGTAGTCCAAGTCGGGGGAATCGTGCGCGGTGCACGCCATCTCGTCCGCCCCGCCCCGGCTCCCGCCCTTCCGCCCGTCGTCCCTCGCCGCGCTCGAGTCCACGTGAACCTCCGTCGTGAGCAGCACCACTCCGTAGTACGAGAACGCCACGGCGAAGAATATGAACCAGAGCATGAGGGTCTGCTTCCGTTGCCCTCGTTCGAACAGCCGAGCGATTCTTTGAAACGGCTTACCCGCCGCCCTCGTGAACCGCTCGCACCCGCCCGAGCCCTCGTGCCTCGCCACCGACACAGCGACGGGACCCACGAGCGTACCCTTGGGCAGCGCCTTCGTCCCGCCCGTCCGCCCGTTGGCCCTGGCCATCCTCGTGAGCGTCGCCTTCGCCGCGGCTAAGTCGCCCACCGCCGCGGAGTGGTACGGCGACTCGGACATGAACGGGATCATCAAGAGCAGCACCGCGAGCGGGATGGTGGACAGCTGTAGGAGCAGCCTCCAGGTGTAGTGCGGGAGTATCGCCCACGCCAGTCCGGCGGCGAGCACCGAGCCGAGGGTCCAGAACGTCTCGATGACGGTGAGCCACACCCCGCGGTTGCCCGAGGGCAGGAACTCCATGAAGACGCTGAACGCGACCGGGACGCCGCCCAGCCCGAACCCGACGATCGCGCGCCACGCGCAGAGCTCCTCGTAGGACCCCGCGAAGGATGACGCGAGTCCCGCGACGAAGATCCAGAGCGTGGTGCAGAAGAACGCGAGTTTGCGTCCCTTCCAGTCCGCTATCGAACCCCACGTGGGCGCGCCGAAGAGCATCCCGACGAAGACGACGCTGGTGAGCATGCCTTCTTGCCTGGGCGAGATCCCCCACTCGCACCGCGCCGCGGGTCCGAGGAAGGACAGCAGCATCATCTCCATCGCGTCGCCCATCCACGCCAGCCCGGTGACGCACAGCATCACCAGCTGGTACGGGCCGAAGCCGATGTCGTCGATGGCCTCATCGACGGTCCAGGTGGGGTGTTGGGCCTGTGTAGCCTGGACGCCCGGGACGGCGGGCGGACCCGGGGGCGTCTCCGCGGCCTCGGGCTGCTCCACGAGGCCGTCGCCCTGTTCCATGTCCACGTATCGCGCTGACGTGGGCCTCATTTTGGCGAGGTGCTCGCGGATTTCGGAGCCCCTCGCGGGTGAGGTGTGAGGTGAGAGACCTAACCACGAGAGATCTCAAACTGACACGACGGGCTCGCGGCCGTTTAAGAGGCTGAACGTGCGCACCTCGAGTGAGCCACGACACACACCCCGGGCACACATCGGACCCACAAAGGGACCCGGATTCGCGTCCACACGAGACGTCGAGGCGTATCTGAGTGAAATCAGCCCCCGACGTGCGTCGAGATGTCCACCGCGATGCTCCACCCCGTCCCCGGGGAGCGGCACCCCTCCCGGCATTGCGGGGGAACCACGACATCCGACGCGGAGGTCGCCAAGTCCGTGGCCGCGAGCTTCAAGGCGTTCGACTCGGGCGACAAGGGATGGCTCAACAAGCACGACCTCAAGTGCGCGTTCATCTCACTCGTCGGCCGCAAGCCCGACGCACGCGAGGTGTCAACGATGAGGGACGCGTGCCCGCGGGGCGAGGTGGACTTGAGACACTTCCGCATGTTCATGGAACCAGGGCTCGTCGCCGCGGCGAAGGACACGAGCCAACGCGCGGTGCACGAACGGACCATCGCCACGTTCCGAGCGTTCGATAGGAACGATCGGGGGTACATCACCTTGGAGGACGCGGTGATCGGGTTCCGAAGGGTCGCGCCGGGAGTCGGCGAGGGCGTCGTCGCGGATGTGTTTCGCGAGGCTGATCTCGACGGCGACGGGAAGGTGACGTTCAAGGACTACGCCAGAATCCTAAACCTGGGTCAGCTCGAGACGGTGGCCAGCGCGGCGGCGGCGAGCGCGTGAAACGACGAACGGCACTCACGATGCATAGGATAAATAACGTAGCACTCATCATTAAACGACACCCATCAAACGACTCTGAACGCGTCCGTCATCTCCGTCGACTGCGTCCACAACGCGCACGAGTTCTCTTCGGTGCGCCACTCGAAGAACTTGTCCGGCAAGTGCAGCTGCTTCGCCAGCGGATCCGTCTCGCTGACCAGGAACCAATCCTGTGCCCGCACCAGCTGCTCCCGCGTCGCACCGCGCGGGTACTCCAAACCCGGGTCCACGAAGAACTTACCGCTCACTGCTCCCGCCTCGGGGGATGAAGCCTGAAAACAAAACACGATGTCATTCAATCAAATTGCCCATACGCGAATTAAAATATGATAAACTTACCAGCCACACGTGCGTCTTGGCGCCCTCATCCGCGTCGCGTATGCCCATCTTAGACATAGCCTTACCCTGCGGCGTCTGACGTTCCAACTCCGGGTCCCTGTTCTCCGCCGTGAGCTCGGGGAGGATGTACCGCACCAAGTTCGTGGTCACGATGCCGGGGTGGAACGAGTTGGCGACAATGAGCGAATCGTTAGCCTCGACGCGGGCAATCTCGTCGGTGAGTAACACGTTCTCCGCCTTTGACGCCGCGTACGCCGACCATTTCTCGTACTTTGGTTCCCTCCGACGCCAGTCCAGGTCGGTGATGTCCACGGCGCCGGGGAGCATGTTCGCGATGGAGGAGCACGCGACGATGCGCCCGGCGACGCCCCGTGCCTGAGCGCGCGTTCGCATGGCTCCTCGCAAGGAATCCTGCACGAGGAAATGAGCGAGGTGGTTGACGCCGAAGTGCATCTCGTGTCCCTGCGCGGTGCGGTCGAGGGGCACGGCCATGATCCCGGCGTTGAGGATGAGTGTGTCCAGCGGGATCCCGGCATCGAGGAAGGCTTTGCAGTAGTCGGAGACCTTGCGCAGGTCGGTCATCTCCAGCCCCGCGCCCTTCAGGACGACGAGATCGGCGGACGGGACCTTGTCCAAGATGGCGCGGCGCGCGTCCTCGCCCTTGGCTTCGGTGCGGCACGCGAGTACGACGCGTTCGCCTTTCGCGGCGAGCTGCTTCGCCGCGGATAGACCGACGCCGGAGTTGGCGCCGGTGACGAGGATCGCGCCCTTCGCGGGCGGGGGAGGCGTCGGGGCCTCCGCGGCATCCTCCGCGAACGAAGGGAGCGACCACGCGCCGACGGTCGCGGCGACGCCCCCGAGGATCGCGCGGCGCGCGGGTTCTGATGCGACGTCGATCTCGGAGCGATCCGCGTCCGCACGGTACGCGCGGACGCGGGTCGAGCGACGCGATGGGGCTGCGCGACGCGCGTCCCGGCGGTTATCCATGCCCGGATAAAGCTCGGAGGACACGAGGCGATCGGCGACGGACGCCCGCGCGGGGGCGGCCGCGACGGGCGCATGGGACGCCAACGCCGCGAACATGATACCGAGTAGGTCGAGGTGACCCGAGGGATCGACGACGGATGGACCGCGCGCGGGACGAACTGCGCGGAGACGACGTGGCCTCACCGGATATGATGATTTATAATCGTTTTTCTCGTCTCGTTTCGTTGTTACACCGCTATTTACTTGAGTTTCTTAGCCTGCGCGTTGGCGCCCACCGCCCTGACGCACTCCTCGTCCTTCCATATGATCCCCCGCAGTAAGCACCCGTTGGCCCGAACGGTCAGAAAGTACCCCACGTCGAACGCTCCGTCCACCACGCCCTCCACGACGTGACCGATGAGATTCTCGCCACCCGGCGGCACCGGCCTCAGCGGGCCGTCCGTGGACATCACCTGCCTCAAGGGCTGGCCGATCTGCGCCTGCGCCGCCTGCGCCTGCTGCGCGGTGATGAACACCGGGACGCTCGTGCCGGTCGCGCCCACCGTCGCGGGGGCACCCGCGGGCTGGGCAGTCAGAGGCAATGCGGCGTCGGCGTTGGACGCGCTCTTGCGAGGCCGACCCCTGGACCGCTTGGGCAGTGGCTGGCCGTCCGGTCCGAGCTTGCTGCGCTTGGATTTGGACCCGCGGCCGGAGTTTGACGGCGCGGGGACGCCCCCACTCGCCACGAGCTTCGCCTGCTCGCCCCGCGCCTCCGCGATGAGCGCGTCCTTGGTCTCCCGGTTGAGATTCTTCCATCGCTTCCCGATCACCTTCTGCAGCTCGAGCTCCACGTTGGTGTCGTCCTTACCCGCGTCCTTGAGCTCATCGCGCGCGGCCGCGAGCATGCCTGGGTTCTTCAGCTCCTCGCGCTGCTGCTGCTGGTACCGGTTGAAGGCGAGGAGCGAGGGCGACATGGCCAGCTCGCTGTGACTCGTCCGCTCCGCCACCTGCTTGAGCGAGGGCAGCGCGCCCTTCTCGCCGTCCCCCGTCGTCGCGGCGCCCGCGCCTCCCTGACCCATGACCGTATGCGTCGACGTATCGGTGCGTCCCTTCCTCGATGCGCCCTGACCGTCCGTGGCCGCGGGCGGGGCGCTCTGCGTCCCGCCCAGATTTTAGAGCGCGTTTCAATTGTTCTCCTCGAGTTCCGCCGTGAATTTAGGTCTTCCTCATTGAGACGAGGCACGGCGAAGGGGTGGCAGGATGTCGAGGCTTCTCGCCAACCTCATCATCGCGGGCGGCAGCATGCTGGTCAAGGCGGCGTCGCAGGCCTACCAGAAGGCCCTGGTCAACGCACAGCGCTCGGGGGTGGCGCAGGAGGCCGCCAAGGGCACCGCCGCGTCCGTGTTCGGGAAGAAGACCATGGCGCTCGACGAGGCGCGCATGATCTTAGGGATCGACGCGGGCGCCACGCTCGAGGAGGCCATGGCGCGGTACCAGAAGATGTTCGAGGCGAACGAGAAGGCCAGCTTCTACCTACAGTCCAAGATTCATCGCGCGAAGGAGCGGATGGAGCAAGAGTTTGGCACCGGATCGGAGGAGGAGGAGGACGGAGCGGCTGGGGACGAGGAGGGAGACGGCGGCGATGCGGGGGGGAAAGGGAACCCCAACGCCGGAAGGGGGTTCGCCGCGAGCGGCGTCGACACCGAAGACAAACCCAAGCAGTAGTCCTCACGCGAGACAGTAGCACCAAGTAGCACGGTTAAGTAAGCCGAGATATTAACTTCACCAAACTATCTAATCGCGTCTGTCCGCTATGACCCGAAGCTGCGACACGAGCCTCTCGCCGTGATCCCTAACCATACCCAGCGTCGATCGTTGCGACGACACCACCCTCTTCGCAGCCTCCGCCGCGTACCGCGAGCTCAGAACCCGCGCACCGTCGCCGCCCGGCGCGGGGCCGCACCACTCGTCCATCGCCGCGAATACCTTCCGGGCGTCGTCAACCTCCGACGATGCAGCACAGCTGTGCGTCGCCGCGTCCACGACCTTGGCGATGGCATCCGCGATAGTGCCCGCCGCGAGTTTGACCGCGGCGACGAGCGCGGGATTGCCCGCGATCTTTCCAGAAGCCTCCGATGTGTTTCCAGAAGTCTTTCCAGAAGTACCCGCGACGGCGCCCGCCCACGACTGCGTCGCGACGACGACGCCGACGCCCGCGTCGGCGACGGCGTAGAACGCGAACGGCACCGCACCGTTCGCCGCGCGGTCCACCGCGTCGTCCTCGCCCCGTCTCAGGCCCGACGCCGCGCGCGTGCACAGCTGTGCGAACGAATCGGCGAACGCCTCGAGCTTCGCGACGGAGACCTCGTCGGGGTCTGGCGTTTCGCCCGCGACCCGGCGGATGAGGGAGGCCAGCGCGTCGAGCATGGCGTCGCTGACGGCGTCCGCGTCCGCCGTCACCGGCGCGAGCACCTTCGCCGCGTCCGCGAGCGCGTTGACGTCGCTCGGCTCCGTCAGCGTCTCGATCGTTCGAAGCGTGGCGAGGGCGTTGAGCCCCGGGGCGTTCGGGGTTGAGGAGACGGCGGCGGCGCGGTGAAGCGCGTGGACCTCCGCGCATCGCCTGCGGAGCGCCGCGCGCCAACCCGCGCGGTGCGCGACGGACGCGCCGGCGCCCGTGCCGGCGTCGTGGACACCCGCGACGGGCACGGCGCACCCGGGGTTTAGGTCCGAGCCGTCTCGAGCCCGCCACCAGTCCGGGACGGCGAGCGCGTTCGACCCGTGCGTCGGCGGCGCCCACGCGGGGTTGGTCGCCAAATCCTCGTTGTACCTCGCGGTTTGCCACGTGGCAATCAGCGATTGACACGCCGTCGCCGCGGAGTCCAGCGCGCCCATCACCGGGCCCGGCACCCCCGCCGGCACGGCCCCGACGTCCGCGCCGCCGCCGCAGGACATCTCCCGCAGAGTCGCCCGGACCTTCGCCACCGTCGCCGCCGCCGACGAGTGCGACGCTCGAAGACGCTCGTGAAAGTCCACGTACTCCAACGCCTTCGTGTACACCCCGTTCTCGTACGCCTTGACGCACCCTTCCGGGATGTCCCGCCGGACCTCGTTGCGGAGGTTGTCCGCGAACTGGGTGACGCGGAACGTGACCTGCGGCGCGGCTCCGCCCTCCGCGACTGGTAAGATGTGGTGGATCATCGAATCCATCTGGATGTTCTTGATGTCTATGGGCGCGAAGACGTCCCGCGCCGCCGTCGCCGCGCCGAGCAGCGCGTACACGGAGCTCAGACCGAGCCGAAGCTCCGCGTGGTTGGGGCTGGAACCGATTCCCTCCTCGGCAACCGCCGCCGCCGCGAGGAGCGACATGGCCGCCTCCCTCAGGGACCCGTTTTTCGCAGACTCGTCGGTTCCCTTCGCCGCGAGCACCGCGTGGCCCGTCGCCTCCGCGCACAGCGCCTGCGTCGCGAGCAGCGCGGCGGTATCCGCCGGGGTGGGTTCCCTCGGGTCGGGACCCGCGAACGCGGGCTTGGAGTTTCGGTACAGATGCATCGCCGTCGCGGCGCGCGCTCGACCCTCGCAGTGCCCGAGCGAAGGCCGCGCGAGCCCCGGCGGGACATCCTTATCCCCCGCGGTGACGCGCCACGACCCGCCGTTTTGTCCAAGCTGCGCGGAGATGGCGTGCGCGGCGATGACCCGGCGCAGGCGACGCTGCGCCTCCTTCCCGTCGCTCCCGCCCTCCGCCTCGGGCAACGCGTTCGCTTCTTCGACAAACTTATCGCCGAGCGCCTTCGCGACGCCCGGGTCAGTCCGCACGATCGCGTCGCAGTACGGCCTCAGGTCCCTCGCGCAGCTGGTCCACGTCCCGAACTGTGCCCAGTAGCTAGCCATCGCGTCGCCGAGTGACCCGAGCGGGGATCCAGCCGGCGATTGAACCGAGCGATACGCGAATTCGACGGCGAGAAGGTACGCGCCCCGGCCGGCTTTGAAGGCACCGCCGAGTCCATCCGACGCCGCACGAATCTCGTCAACAAGCGTCCGCCCCGCGTTCAACGCCGCCTCGGTACTCGTACCCGTACCCGTATCGTCGTTCGATGGCTCGAGCGCGACGCGTCCGAGTAGTTTCGCCAAGTCACTTGAGCTCGACCCGACTTTCACCGTCCCGACCCCGCCGACGACGTGCGCGTCCGGGGCCATCCTCGTACCCCCCGCGGGCACCTGCGGCCGGTGCGTCACCGCCGCGTTCGTCGCGGGCATGGCGATGTCCATCGCGGATGACATCGCGATCCAATCGTCGGGCGCGTGCGTCAGTAAGTCGCGCCAGTGTCGCATCGTCTCCCCGTTCTGGCCGAACGCGGCGGCTTGCACCGCGCACAGGTTAGCTCGCTCCGCCGCCATCGGCACGCACTTCGTACCCAACGCACCACCCAGCAGCTCCAGCGCCTTCTCCCCTTTCCCGCACTCCCTCAGCACCCTGGCGTAGACCAGCAAGGACTCCCTGTCCGCGATGGATCCCTTCGCCTCCAGCTTGGAGCACATCCCGGCGGCTAACGCCAGCGCCGTGGGATTGGCCTCGGCCTGCATGAGCATGGCGCAGACCGCCCACATGACGTGTTTGGGGTTGTTCGTGAGCCTGTACAGCTTCATGGCGCACTGCTGCTGCTTGACAAAGTCGTAGGCCCTGGCGTACGCCTGGAAGAGGAGCGTCAGGTGCTCGGTGTTGCGCGGGTCCCTCTCGGACGCGCGTTCGAACATCTCAACCTGCTGCTGGGCGGCACCGACGTTCTTGTAGAAGAGCGCGAGGGTGTTGAGGACGGTATCGTCGGCGGGTCCCTCGGCTCTGACCTCTTCGCAGAGATCCATGCCCTCGTCCTCCCTGCCCATGCGCGATAGCGTGATGCCCTTGAGCACCCGCGCGATCTGCAGAGTCGGGTACTTCTTGAGCAGATCGCCGATGAGCCTGAGCGCCGCCTTGTTCTGCCCGGTGTCGACGCACTCGTAGATGGGGTCGAGCTTGCGGTGCAGCGAGATCGAGTCCGGCGGTGCCGCGGGGGGCTTGGTGCCCTTGCCCATCGTGCCTCGTCGGATCAAGACGAGCGGGCGCTACGTGATGTGGCGATGGCAAGGCTCGGGGAGGGACACTTTTGCGATTGTCCTCGAGCTGACGAGCCTGACGAGCGGGTGGGCACACTTCTTTGCACAGGCAAGAGACAGATCACCATGAGCTGGCAGTCTTACGTCGACGACCACCTTATCGGGACCGGTCACGTGGTCCAGGGAGCCATCTGCGGCGTCGATGGCGCCATCTGGGCCGTCTCCGCCGGGTTCAACGTGCGTCCCCGCGCGTCCCGCGGGCCCGTCCCGTCCCTTTTTTTTAGTCGTTGAGCCGCGTCGAGCCGAGATCCCTTACCTTCCTCCCCCGTCATCCACGCAGGTGTCCCCCGAGGAGGTGCAGAAGTTGGTCGCGGCCTTTGAGGATCCCTCCGGGCTCCAGGCGGGCGGCATCTACCTCTGCGGCGAGAAGCACATGTTCATCCGCTCGGACGATCGCTTCATCGCGGGCAAGAGGGTGCGTTGTCAGTTTTTTTTCCCTCGGCCCGCCCGAGATCCGGGGACTCACCACCCGCCCGTCCCTTTCTCTCACATCGCAGGATAAACAGGGGATCTTCGCGTGGAAGGCGGCCACGTGCGTGGTGATCGGCACCCACGGCGAGAACATCCAGGGTAACAACTGCAACACCTGCGTCGGTAACCTCGCTGACTACCTGCTAAACTCCGGGATGTGATTGTGTTGTTGGGCGCAAAAACAGAAACCGGGGCGGAACGATTCTCCCCCCGCGTTAGCTTGAGGGGTTGTACATCGCAAACAGAGCGGCTCAGTCCCCTCAGAGAAAATAAGGACATCGCACTCATTTCTACCCTATCAGTCGTCGCCGCCGATCTTCGGCATCTGGAACCCCGCGAACGGGTTCTTGAACTGCGCCTTGGGTGGGGGCACCTCGTCGTCCTCATCCGCCTCACCGCCGCCGGCCTCGTCCTCGTCGTCCATGGCCCTATCCATCTTGTTCACCCCGTACTTGGCCAAGGTCTCCGTCGCGACCATGCCGAGGTACTTCGACGCGTCCTCCTCCTTCTCGATGGTCCCCTCCTCGCGGAAATTCGAGAGCTGCGCCTCGGTGAAGCCGCCCTCCCTGTTCGTCCCCGACCTCGCCACCCGGAACACCAGCCACGCCAGTAAACCGCCCTCCTCCCCTTCCTGGTCCGACTCCTCCGGGGTTGGAATGAGCGAGTCGAGGATACCCACCACCGGGTTCCTGCCCTGGATGAACCGGCTGAACCGCGCGCCAGTCGCGCTCGAGCGCTTCTCGCGCGTCCGAAACATGAGAGACTTGCACAACTCCCATCCGGCGCGGTCGTCGCGGTCTAGCACCTCGAACCCTTCGCCGTCCGCCCCGGCGAACCACCGCGGGGGTAGCTCGCTGCGCCACTGGCTCAGGCTCTCGCCGTTATCCTCGAGCTTCTTCCTGAACGCGATGAGGTTGTTGTCGCTGCGCAACGTGGGCAGGCACATCTGCAGCAGCGTCACCCCCGCCGAGTACGAGTCGAATCGGTCGGGGAGGTTGAGCTGCCAGAGCGCGGGGGAGAGCGCGAGCGCCACGGGCGTGGGCGGGGGCTCCGGGGTCTGCGTGGACATGATGTACTCCTCCGGCCCGCTGAACCGCGGGTCCAGGATGAACTCCTTGGGCTGGTAGTTGAAACCGAAGCGGAGATCCGCCGCCGCGCCGAGGTCGATGAGCTTGAACTTACCCTTGACGGGGTCGAAGATGATGTTCTCGGGCTTGACGTCGCGGAGGATGATCCCGGTGCCGTGCGCCGCGCTGAGGTTCTCCAAAATCTGCCCGAAGATGGTGGAGATGATCTTAGCCTTGCGCTTCGTGCCCTTGGGCTCCCCGTCGATCGCCACGCCGCTTTTGAAGAGATACGGCTCGACGTTGTAAGGGAAATCCTTGTCGTTCATGAGCTTGAAGAGCGTGTCGCTCCCCTCAAACTTCCACACGATCCAGAGCGGATCCTCCTCCTCCTCCTGCCCAGCCCGGGAGTTAAGCGCCCTCTTCCAGATGCTCCCGTCCTTGATCACGTTCCTCCCTTTGAAGTTCTTCGGGCCGTAGAAGGCGCCGCAGTAAGAGGCGATGGCGTCGGGGCACGCTCGCTGCAGCCGCGAGTTGGTCCAGATCTCAGCCTCGCCGTAGTCCTTGCACTGCTTCAGCACGTACGTCTCCCCGTCGTTCTTGCCGGTGGCCCTGTACACCACGCCGAAGCCGCCCTCGCCGAGCTTGTCTTTCACGACGAAATCGTCGATCGTGTACCTCTTCTGCCCCAAGAGCGGGCGGAGGACGTAGTAGTCGACGAAGCCTCCGAGGACGCCTGGGGTGATTGTGAGGTAGAGCCCGAGGGTGGCCAGGATGAGCGCGCCGACTTCGGTGATGACCCTCTTCTCCTCCATGCGAAGCGCGGGGTCGAGGGTGGAGCGGTAGATCATGTCACCGCAGTTTTGAACCTGATGGGGAGGATGGGGAAGGACCGGTTCGTCAGTGAGTCGTGCAACGTTGGGAGATTTCTGTTGTCGATCCGCGCGGGCGGCTGGTTGGACGGCGGGTATTCGGTGTCTCGACGCACCGTGCACGGGAGACCGACGCCGGTGGCGAGGTCGGAGATGACCTGCTCGATGGAGGCGCGCGTGACGACCGCGCCCGATCGCGCGCCCGTCCGCCTCA
>Ga0209631_10003402_pt1 | contig 18329 bp, 12 predicted proteins | sample COG_08_FD_184752 | JGI IMG/M metagenome (GOLD analysis project Ga0209631, IMG submission 184752) | Pelagic Microbial community sample from North Sea - COGITO 998_met_08 (SPAdes) (version 2) | ecosystem: Environmental > Aquatic > Marine > Neritic zone/Coastal water | place: Helgoland, sampling...
CATTTGAATCTCATTGACCACTCCCACGTTTCGGAGTGCTGCGTTGGCAACGACCTTTCGCAACCGATTTTTTCAAAAAGCCCACTTTCAACCCGCACCGATGAGCGCCGTGGCCTCCTCCCTGGCGCAGCGGGCGTCCCCCGCGGCCGCCGGTTCGCGCTCCGCCGGGCTCCACGCACCCCGCGCGGGCCATCGCGCCCGCCCCCGGTCCCTCCGTTCCAACGTCGTTCGCGCCGTCGTCGCCGATCCCGGTGCCGCCGCCGCCGGAAAAGGTTCCGATGGTGGATCAACTCGGAGCGTCGTGCAGCTCTTCCGCCGGCCGTTCCTCAGCGACGAGGCGGGCGCCACGCTGTGCCGCAAGGCCAACGCCAAGCCCGCGGTGAACGGCGCGATCGCCTCCGTCGTCACCGAGCAGTGCTTCAACGTCGAGGTCACCTCCGCGCTCACCGCCGACGAGATGAACACGCTCCAGTGGCTCCTGCGCGAAACCTTCGAGCCCGACCTCTTCACCGACGCCACCCAGCTCACCGGGGACTCCGTCGTCGAGGTGGGACCCAGACTGGCGTTCCAGTCCGCGTGGTCCACCAACGCGGTGTCCATCTGCCAGAACACCGGCCTCGGCAAGGTGACCCGCCTGGAGCGCTCCAGGCGGTACTCCCTCGTCGCAGCCGCCGGGAAGACGATCGACGAAAAGGCAAAGCTCGCCTTCGCCTCCCTCGTCCACGACCGCATGACCGAGTGCGTCTACGACTCCCCGCTCGCAACCTTCGTCACGAACACCGTCCCGGAGGAGGTTTACACCGTCCCGGTCCTCGCGGAAGGCAGAGCGGCGCTGGAAAAGGTTGACAAAGAGATGGGACTCGCGTTCGACGAAGAAGACTTCGACTATTACCTCACACTCTTCCGCGACGACATCGGACGCGATCCGACCAACGTCGAACTCTTCGACATGGGCCAGAGCAACTCCGAACACTCCAGGCACTGGTTCTTCGGCGGTAACCTCATCGTCGACGGCGTGCCGCAGCCCAAGTCGCTTTTCAAGATGGTCAAAGAGACGATCGAAGGCGAACGAGGGCACAACTCGGTCATCGCGTTCAAGGACAACTCATCCGCCATCCGCGGCTTCGTCAACACCCCGCTGAGGCCCACACGCGCGGGCGGGCCGTCCCCGTTGGCCCCAAGGCCCGTCGACCTCGACCTGCTTCTCACAGCGGAGACCCACAACTTTCCGTCGGGAGTGGCACCGTATCCTGGCGCCGAGACGGGCGCGGGCGGCCGCATGCGCGACACGCACGCCACCGGAATCGGCTCTTTGCTCACCGCCGGGACCGCCGGGTACTGCGTGGGTAACCTCCGCATCCCCGACAACGTCCAGCCGCACGAAGATGAAAAGTTTGAGTACCCGGGAAACTTGGCGGAACCGCTGCAGATTCTCATCGACGCGTCCAACGGCGCCAGCGACTACGGTGAGTGTGTAAACAGTATCCCTCCCATACCCAAATACCCAATTACCACCCAATCACTGACCCCCCCCCTCATAAACCCCATCGCAGGTAACAAGTTCGGCGAGCCCCTCATCGCGGGCTACTGCCGCTCGTTCGGCCAGCGTCTTCCAAACGGCGAACGCCGGGAATGGCTCAAGCCCATCATGTTCTCCGGCGGGTTCGGTCAGATCGACCACTCGAACCTGGAGAAGACGGAGGGCGACATCGGCATGCTCGTCGTTAAGATCGGGGGACCCGCGTACCGCATCGGCATGGGCGGCGGCGCGGCGTCCTCAAAGGCTGGCGGCGAAGACGAGGCCAACGCGGATCTCGACTTCAACGCCGTGCAGCGCGGCGACGCGGAGATGTCTAACAAGCTCAACCGAGTGGTCAAGGCGTGCGTCGAGCTGGAAGGGAAGAACCCGATCTTATCCATCCACGATCAAGGCGCGGGAGGTAACTGCAACGTGTGCAAGGAGCTCATCTACCCCAAGGGTGGCGAGCTCAACATCCGCGAGGTCAAGCTCGGCGACGCCACGCTCTCCGTTCTCGAGATTTGGGGTGCCGAGTACCAGGAGAACTCGGCTATGCTCATCGCCCCGGAGAGTTTGCCGGTCGTGGAGAAGATTTGCGCGCGTGAGCGATGCCCGTTCTCGGTGCTCGGGTCCATCGACGGCAGCGGCCGCGTCAAGCTCGTGGACCCCACCGCGCCGCCGGGATCGCCGGTTCCCGAGGATCTCGACCTCGAGAAGGTTCTCGGCGACATGCCTAAAAAGACGTACGACCTCAAGCGCATGGATCTCTCCCCCACGCCTCTCGACCTCCCCGCCGGTACCTCCGCGTCCGACGCCATCGACCGCGTCCTTCGCCTCCCGTCCGTGTGCTCCAAGCGGTTCCTGACCACCAAGGTTGACCGGTCCGTCACCGGCCTCGTCGCGCAGCAGCAGTGCGTCGGGCCGCTCCAAATTCCAATCGCCGACGTCGGAGTCATCGCGCAGACGCACTACGGCATCACCGGCGGCGCCACGTGCATCGGCGAGCAACCCATCAAGGGAACCGTGAACCCCAAAGCCATGGCGCGCATGGGACTCGGCGAGTCACTCACCAACCTCGTCTTCGCAAACACCACGGGTCTGAAGGATATCAAGTACTCTGGCAACTGGATGTACGCAGCGAAGCTGCCGGGTGACGGCGCGCACATGTTCGACGCGTGCGAAGCCTTGTGCGCGGCGATGGGCGAGCTGGACGTCGCGATCGACGGCGGGAAGGATTCGCTGTCCATGGCGGCGCGCGCCGGCGGCGAGGTTGTCAAGGCTCCCGGATCCGTCGTGATGTCGGGTTACGTAACCGTCCCGGACGTCACCAAGACGGTCACGCCCGATCTCAAGCTCCCCGGCGTCGGCGAGCTCATGCTCGTCGAGTTTGGCGGCGCGGAGGCCAAGCGCAGGCTCGGCGGTAGCGCCCTCGCGCAGGCGTTCGACCAGGTGGGCGACGCAAGCCCGGACATGGACGACTGCGCCTACTTTAAGAAGGCTTGGGAGGCGACTCAATTTTGCGTGTACAAGCGACTCATCTCCGCGGGTCACGACGTTTCGGACGGAGGGTTCGCCACCGCCGTCATCGAGATGGCGTTCCCGCACCCCGACGCCGGCGTGGACGTGACCTTACCCAACCCCACGAACGACGCGATGGCGGCGCTGTTCGCCGAGGAGCTCGCCATCGTCATCGAGGTTGACCCGTCCAACGTCGAAGCCGTGAAGAAGGCGTACGATTCCGCCGGAGTGACGGTGACGTCGATCGGTAAGACGACCGCGGACGGCATCGCGTCCGTCAAGGTTGACGGCGCGCCCGACGCCGTGATCGCAGGATCCGTCGCGGACCTTCGCGATACCTGGGAGCACACCTCGTTTCTCCTCGAGCGCATGCAATCGTCCGAGGCGACGGTGGCGGCGGAACAAAGCGGCCTCCGCGGCCGCAAGGCGCCAACCTGGAAACTCACCTACACCCCGGAGAAGACCCCTGTGGACGTGATGGAACAAACCGACAAGGTGAAGGTTTGCATCCTCCGCGAGGAGGGCACCAACGGTGACCGCGAGATGGGCGCCGCGATCCACGCCGCGGGCATGGAGCCGTGGGACGTCACCATGTCCGACTTGCTCACCGGCGCCGTGAAGCTCGAAGATTTCCGCGGGATCGTTTTCTGCGGCGGTTTCAGTTACGCCGACGTCCTCGACTCCGCGAAGGGCTGGGCGGGCAGCATCCGATTCAACGAGTCTCTCTGGTCGCAGTTCCAGACGTTTTACGACCGAACCGATACCTTCTCGCTTGGTATCTGCAACGGCTGCCAGCTCATGGCTCTCCTCGGGTTCGTCCCCGCGGAGGGCGGCCTGGGCGCCACCGACGACGTGAAGCAGCCGCGTTTCATCCACAACGACTCTGGAAGGTTCGAGAGCCGTTGGACCACCGTCGGGATCGAGGCCAACACCCCCGCTGTGATGCTGCAAGGTATGCAGGGTTCGCGCGTCGGCATCTGGGTCGCGCACGGCGAGGGCAAGGTTAAGTTCCCCGACGAGTCCAGGGTGTCCGACATCCTCGCGAGCGGCCAGGCTTGCGTGCGTTACGTCGACCACACCGGCGAACCCACCGAGCAGTACCCGCTCAACCCCAACGGTTCCCCGCACGGCATCGCGGGTTTGTGCGACGCCACCGGGCGGCACCTCGCCATGATGCCGCACCCCGAGCGGGCGTACCTCGGCTGGCAGATGCCGTGGGCGCCGGCGGATGCGGGCATCGACGCGGACGGTCCCGGGCCGTGGATGCGCATGTTCCAGAACGCGAGGGTCTGGGCGGAGGGCTGCGACGGCGAGGATTGCGCGCAGCCCACGAGCGAGCAGCTCAACGAGGACCAGTCGGGACAGTGATGAGTTTGGACGGGACGCTAGGGGGAGCACGGGGGGAGCAAGAGCATTTGATTTTCATTTTACGGTTAGCGTTTTATTTGAATGAACATGTGAACGACACAACTGTGATCACCGAATCGACGGAAGAGCGTTCGAGAACGACACGCCGCCGCCTCTGCTGCGCCCGCGCGCGGTCGCCGGCCTGTCCGCGGACGTCCCCGTGTTGTCCGGCACGGGGACCCGTCCGCTCCCCGGCAACGCGTTGCTGAACGTGAACCCGCCGTCTCCGGCGGAGTCACCTCTCGGCAAATCATCACCAGCTCCGCCGGCGTTCAACCTCCCTCCGTCGTTCGTCCTTCCTCCGGAGGCCATGAGCCGGTCCATGGCCGCCGCGTGTTCCTCATCCAGCCCCTGACCGTTGGAACTCGACGCGAACCGGGATAACTCGGGTCTCCGCTGGGTACCGGCTGTCGGTACGTACCCGCTCGCGTCGGTGCTATCGCGATCCGATTCGGAGTCGTCAAAGGCGACGGCGCGCGTCGGGACGCCGGACGCGACGCGCGCGCGCTCCTCGTCCTCGTCGCTCGATCCGTCCACCGCGAGGAGGGAGGTTCTGGCGGAGGCGAACGAGTTGGACCGGGCCGGACCCGGGCCGTCGGCGCCGATCCAACCCGGGCCGTCAAACGGGGTAGGGTTAGGGTTAGGGTTTATCCGTGTCCCTTCCTGTCCTCCCCCCTCGCCCCGCTTGGCCAACGCGCGAGCCGCGGCGCGCTCGAAGACGTCCTCGGCGACCAACTCGTGCCCGTCGTCGTCATCCGTGGTCTCGCCGAAAAACTCGGCACGGAAACCTCGGGAGTTGGCGGCGGATTCCATCGCCCTCGCCGCGGCCGTCTCCCGTTTCGCGTCGTCGTTATCCATCGCGCCGGTCTGGAACATGCGCAGGATCGCGTTGTTGTCAGCGTCGTCGGAGAACGCATCCAGGAGATCGTCGTCGGCGTCGGCGGAATCCTTCCGGACGTTCGCGGAATCCACGACGGAACCCGCGGCGGCTGCGGCGGCGGCGGCCATGGACGCCTTGAACGACGCGCCGCCCTTCGCCGCCATGCTCGGGGCGGACGCGGGCTCGCCCATGGCAGGTGGTCTCTTCGCCGGTGACTTTCTGCTCGGGGAGCGCCGCGAAGGTGAGCCGCCGCCGCCTCCTCCGAGGGTCATCGCGCCGAGCGGTGGAAATTCGCGCCCCGGCGAGCCACCCGCCGCGCCCTCCGCGTCCCTCGGGTCGTTCAGCCACGGGTTCGGCGGCGGACGAATCGGGGCCGACTCCAGCGACGTACCACCCTCGCTCGTGACGTCGGACTCGGAGCTCCTCAGCGGCTGGTACGGGTGGTCGTGAACGGAGTCGTCCTCCACCTCTCGCAGAAAAGCGTCAAATTCCTCCTTGGCCTTTTGGTCCGTGGAAGGGGGAGGTACTCTGGCGGGTGAGCCAATGGGCGGGGTTGACCTTTCCCTCGCGGCGTGAATCGCCCGCGCCCGGAGGACGTCGTCGTCGTTCACGAGTGAGGCCTTGACGGAGTCGACCGACGCGTAGACGGCGCGGTTCGCGGCGGCGGCTGCGGCTGACTTTTTAGTCTGGCGAACTTCCGGACCCGGGCCGGCGGGTGGCTTTTTTGGCGAAGTGCCGGACCCGAGAGTCTTGAGCTCGCCGGCGGCCGGGGACGTCGCGCCGTAGCTCTGCTTCGTGGTACCTCGCGCGATGAGCGGCGCCGCGGTGGACGCGTCGTTGGCATCGGCGGCGGCTCTTCGTTTGTTACGTCGTTTCACCGGCGGTGTCGAGTCTCCGGCGAGTTTGGCGTCGGATCTGAGCGACGGAGCTCCAGAGACGTCGAGGGTGTCCAGGCCCTCGATGTCTTCCAGCCCTTCCCCTTGGAGGTCGGGGAACATGGCGCGAAAGTGCGCAAAGTTCGCGGCGTTCGACTCCATCGTCGGCGGCGAGATCTTCGGAATTTCTTTACCCGGGGAGGAGAGGCCGAAGAACGCGGCTGTTGAGTGCGGGGATTCGTTCAAGGCGTCCATGACGAATTCTTTGGCGGCGGAGTGCGAGTGCTCCGCGGACCCGTAGCTGGCGTTCTGTGGCGTCACGAGTGAGATCGGCGCAGGTGTCGGCTTGAGGTCGGACGCGGGCAGCGGCGAAAGTTCGAATCCGGGGATGGTTCGGATCTCGTTACCGGCGTTGGAGCTCGCGCCGCCCGTGGTTTGGTGCGGAGGAACGGTGGCCGGGGTCGGGGGCAGCGTCCCTCCGACAGTCTTACTGACTGTAGTCGCTCCCGCGGTCCATTCGCTGATTGAACTCGGGCCGATTGAACTCGTCGATGAATTGGGCGGAGGCGCCGAGGGCGGCGGCGGCGCGATGCCCCGCTGCTCAAGCGCCGTCTGCATCTCCAACACGCGCCACTCCATCGCATTCTTCATCTTCATCACGCCCGCGTTGACCGCCTGTTGGTTCGCCAGCGCGGTCGTCTTGGCGTCCACCTCCGCGCGGGCGGCGTCGACGAAGGAACGCGCGCCGGCGAGTTCGGCTTTCGTTTCGTTGAGTTCTTTCCGGAGAACTCCGGCGGATTCGTACGCCTCCGCTGCGGCGGTGGTGGACGCCTTGGCGCTCGAGCTGGCGTCGAATTCCTTCGTCTTCCACCGTTGGAGCTCCTCGTAGATCTTAACCTTTTCCATGAGCGCGGATTCCGCCGCCTTTTGCGCCTTGGCGGCGGCCATGGCGAGAAGTTCGTTTTCGGCTCGAACGTCGTTTATCTGTCGTCAACAAAACACGCGTCATTCTAATTGCCCATACGGAAATAAAAAGAAACTCACCTTTGCGAGTTCCATCGCGAATTCCTCCGCTGTTCGCTCCTGCTTTTCAAACTCGAGCTCGAGCGCGGCGTCGGACTCCTCGGCGCGCTTGATGGAGCGCTGGACGACGCGCTCCACGTCCTTACGCGCGCGGTCGAACCACGCGCCGCGTTTACCTTCGAGTTCGATCCGGGCGTCCGCCGTTTCTTTGCGTAGAGTTGCAATCTCCGATTCCGTCTCTTTGAGTCTCATGAGGAACACCATGTTATCCGCGGTGAGCTTCGCGACGCCCTCTTTGTGCCTCGCCGCGGACGTCTCAGCCTTCTCCGCGCGTTCCAGCGCGATCGCGAAGTTGGCGCGCGCGTAGTCAGCCTCCTCCAGGCGCGCCTCGTAGCCTCGAATGTCCCTGTATGAGTTGAACAAAATGTCCCGCGTCAGCCAAATTGCCCACACGAGTTACGAGAAATACGAAAAAGAAGTAAACTAACCTTCGCTCCTTTTCCAAGACTTCGATCCTCGCCAGCGCATCTTGCAGCGCGGATTTGGCCTGCTTGGCGGTCATCTCCGCCACCTCCTTCTCCCTCGCCGTCGTGCGCAGTCGGTTCGTGGTCTCCTCGGCGTACCCCGCGGTGGACGCGAGCTGCTCGGTGACCGTCCCCGCCGATGTCTCCGATCGATGCAGCGCGGCGGCCAGCGCGGCGGAGTGCCTTCGAAGTTCGTCGAAGCCGCCGGTGAACGAGTTGAACTGCGACTTGGCTTCTCGGAGCTTGAGTGACGCGCGGCTGGCGTTCTTGCGCCGCGTGGTGCCCGATACGCCCGGCGCGGATGTCGAGTTTGAGCTCGAGTTGCCGAAGCCCGGGGTGCCTCTGTTGGGATCTGGTTCCACCATGGCCTTGGCGCACTCCTCGAGCGCTTGGGTTACGTTGTCGCACGCGCCGGAGATTTTGTCCCAGAGGGTGGTGACCGCGTGGGATTGCGCCTGGGTGGGCGGGGCGTGGCGTGTGACCACCTTGGCCTTGACGCCCGCGCGGGTAGAGGCGGTGCGCTCGTTGATGGATTTCCGGCCCTCCTCGCGTCGGCGTTGGTCGTTCGCCTTCTTGGACGCGGCGGCGCCCGCGGCGGTGGCGCGGACGGGGCTGGCGAGCGCGGAGGGATGCACGCGTCGTGCCGCGTGCGCACCCTTGATCGGGGAGGCGCCCGCGGACGACGGCGCGGATCCCGGCCTGTGCGCGAACGCCCCGAGACCGCCGCGAGATCCACCCGTGGCGGTCGTGGGGCGAGGGGGCGGGGCGCGCCTCTCGACCTCGCCGTCGGCCACGTACGCGGCCATGGTCTTCTTGGGCGACGCCTTCATCATCGCGACGTCGTGGGTTCCGGAACCCGCGGCGATGCGCGCTAGGATGTGCGCCCGGGGGGTCGGCGACGGCCCGGTTAACAAATCGAAATGGGCACATTCCGAGGAAACGGCTAACGGCTAATTCTGACTGTATCCGCCAGAGTCGAGGAGCGGGCTGGCACGGCTGAGATGAGCAGCTTCCGCGCGAAAGAGCTGGATGATCTCCGGATGGAGCTCCGAAGGGAGCTCCGCATGTACGGCGACGATGTACGCACCCCGATCCCACCGCGCCGTCCCCCCATCCCACACCAAACCCGTCACCAGCGTTTCATCCAACGTTTTAGGCATCCCCAACGTCCCATCCATCCCTAACCGCCTCTCCGCGTCTCCATGCGTGATGACCACCCGCAGGATGAGGACGATGCGGTCATGGGCACGCCCACGCGCTCACGCCTCGGCTCGGCGTCCCGGTTCGGCACCTCCGACCGCCCCGCCACCTCCACCGGCCTCCTCAATCGCCCCTCGTCCTCCCAATCCTTCCACAAGCCGTCGACAACCACCGCGCGGTCGTCGCTGGCGCACGTGACTCCCATCGCGGAGCGGCCGTCTCGCGTCCGGCCAAACACCGCATCCAACACCGCATCCACGACCACAACATCACGTCCAATGTCAGCCACGAAGACGCGGCTGATGGGTCAGTACGCATCACTCGGTAAGCTCGCCATGGCCACCCCGAGAGGAGGAAAGGAAAACGTGGGATCGAACATACCGGGATCCGCGCGTAAACGACCGACGACGCCGCGGGACCTTTACGACTACAACGGGCGGCGAATCGACCCGAACGGTCCTCGCAAGGCGTTCACGCCGAGGTCCACTAACCGACCAGGCCGCCGCGCCTTCGACGAGGAGGACGATGAGGACGAGGACGACGTAAGGTACGAAGGGAGGCGACCGGCGACTGCGAGGAGAGACGAGAGGCAGAGAGACCCTCGTGATAAGTCGTCGGCCCGCCCAAAGACGAGCTCGCGTTCAACCGCGAGGCCGTCCACCGCGACGCCGCGTGTGGAGTACGACGGCAACGGCCGGCGAGTCACGCGGGACGGGCGACTGGCGCGGGACCTGCAATGGCGGGACAACGAAGGCGGGCCCGGGGCGAGCTCGGGAGCGACGGTTCTTCGAAAGACTCGATGGGGCGGCTTTAGCGTCGAGGAGGACCCGAAGCTTTCATCGCGGCCGGGAACCGCCGTGAACAGACCCAGGCCGAACACGTCGTCGGGGAGTAGGACGGCGCGTTCGTCAGCAGGTATACACCACCGTCCCGCGTTCGATACCGGGCCGGGCGGGCTCGGTATCGACCACAGGGACCCGAGGCGACGGGCGTCGAAAGACGATGAAAAACCAAAAAAGAAAAAGTCATCCGCGGGGAGTCGACCCGCGACGGCCAGGGCGGCGACCACGCGCCCGTCCACCGCCGCATCTAACCGCGGGCGAAGGTACGAAGAGGACGACGGCGCCATGGATCCTCGCGCCCGGATCATGGCTGCGGCGGACGTGGAGGAGCGAAGAGCCGCGGCGGAGCGCGAAGCTGACGAGGAAATTCAGCCTTTTCGGTCCCGGCTCCGGGGGCCCACGTCGGCTCGATCGCGCGTGCGCACGCCCTCCTCCTCCAGGGGATACGACGCAGTGGATCCACAGCGTGGACGGGATCTTCCCACGTGGCAACAGCAGGTAGCGGGCGTACGTGCGAGCCAGGAGTTCGGAGGCGGGTACAGGTCAGCGGCGCCGAGCGCTCCGTCGTCGCCCGTCGGAGGTCGGCAACAGAAACAAACTACGCACACGATGCCGGGTAGGGTCGTCGCGCCCGAGGAGTTGGTCGCGGATGTGACGCGCGCGATCCCGTCGGTCGTAAACCCGCCCGGTAGCGCGTACTTCGATCGATCGTCGAGGCCGCAGTCCGCGGCACCCTCGCCCGCGCGGCCGATGACGAGCCACGGGGCCCCCGGGTACCGCACGCAAAGAATCGACCCGAGCGCTCAGTTTTATCCAACCGCTCAGAGCGTTCATTCGGTGCCGGGGACACCGGGTGGGTACGGGATAGGTCTGGACGCCGCGCACGTGAACTACTTGCAGCAGATGCAGCAGCAGCAGCAAATGCAGCAGCAAATGCAGCAGCAAATGCAGATGCAACAGCCGCAGCAGCCCCAGTACCATCAGGGGTATCACCAACCGGGGTATCAACACCACACGCAGACGCATGCCCAGCAGCAGTTCCACCAGCCCGTCACCGCGAACGACGACTTTCAGGCGACGCTGGCTCGCGCGCAGGCGCTGGCGTACGCCCCTTCGCCGTCGAAACTCGCGGCATCCTACGGAGGAGTAGGTCATCATCAACCACCCGGATACGCGTCGCAGGGCGCATCACCGGCTCTGGGCGGATACGCCGTCCCTACTAATCAGTACGAGTACCGTAACCCTAATTACCAGAACCTGCCGCACCAGCAGTACGTACAGCAGGCGTCGTCGCCCGGTGCGTTTTATCCGGGCGGTGCGTACGGAGTGGGTGGGGCGGCGACGGGCGGCGCGGCGGCGGCGTTTCATAGGTACGGCGGCGCCTTCTGAGCAAAAATAGCTAAATTATTTGAGACGAGTGTTCAAATCGAATCTACTAGAGAGCGGCGTGTTCCTCCGGGAAGAACAGTTTGAGCGTGTTCCGCCTGTAAATCTCCGCCAACGTGTCCGCGTCCTCCCCTTTGACCGCCGCGAGAACTTCGAGCACTTGCGCGATGTGACACGGCTCCGACCTGTCCTTCACCGTCTCCCCGGTGTCGATCCCGTTTCGTTTTTTCTTATCCTTCGCGGGCCACTTCGTTTGTATTGATGAATGCCCAGGGTGCGACGGTTTGACCCCGCACCAAGGCGCGTCCGTCTCGATCATGATCCGATCGTTCGGCAATTTCTTTACCACCTCCAGTGACTCATCCGTGCGTAGACTGCATCCGTTGATGCCGACGTAGATGTCCGGATGCAAGTCCAGAAGCTCCCGGGCCTCTTCCCACGTGCCCGTGAATGAGTGCACGCACCCGCCGTTGAACCCGTCCAGGTTTTGCTTCACGATCGCCGTGAAGTCCTCCGCGGCGGCTCGCATGTGCAGGAACATGGGAAGGCCTGTGGCTCGGGTGATTTCGAATTGTCTCTCGAACCATATCCGCTGCGTCTCCGGGTCGCAGAATTGGATTCGATCGTAGTCTAGCCCGCACTCGCCGACCGCCACGACGCGCCCGCCGGCTTTACGACAGCTGTGTTCGCGCGCGATCGCGGTGAGGGATTCGAGGTACGCGTCGGCATCGCCGGAGGCTCCGAACTCGCCGCATCGCGTCGGATGCACCCCCACCGTCGTGAACAGGCGCCGCGTCGAGGTTGAGGGTTCGTCGTCGGCACCCGACGTTTCAGCCAATGGGCGGTCGAATCTTTCGGCGAGCTCGAGGGCTTCGCGCGCCTCGGAGAGCGTGCCCGCCGTGACCATGACCTTCTCCACCCCGGCGTCCCACCCGCGGCGGAGGACGACGTCCAGGTCCGGGTCGTGGTAGGTCTTGCCGTGGTACTCGCCGCGGAACATGCCGTCCGTCAGGTTCGCCCCGACGTCGATGTATCCGCGTTTCGTCGGGGCGTCTCCGCCGCTCATGGTGGCGGTCGTGATGCGCGCGGGTTTGGGCCAGCGCGGGTGCGACGACGACGGGGTGGACGCGAGCCCGACACGGATCGCGGTGTGGACGCGGGTCGCCAGTCTGCACGCCAGCGAGACGCGCATACGTCACTGGCGTCGTTAGGTTTCGATTCGTGATGACTGTCCGGTTGGCAACAATACGTCACTAATGCCCCGCGCGTCGGCACGGTGGGTCGCCGCCCCGGCGGCTCCCCTCCCTCGGCGATGTCTCCGCGCGTACCCCGCGCGTGCACGCGCCGCGGGGGGTCAGGGCCAGGGCGCAGGCGGCGGAGGGTACCGGTACAGGGCGGGTGGAGCCATGCCGAGAGACCCGTACCGCGTCCTCGACGTGGAGATGGACGCGAGCCAGGCGGAGATCAAACTGGCGTTCAGGCAACTCACGAAACGGACGCACCCGGACGTCAACCCCAGTGACAACGCGGCGGAGACGTTCAGGCGGATCAACGCCGCGTACGAGATCGTCGGGGACGCGGAGCGACGTCGCAGGTTCGACCTCGGGAACGACTGGGAGGTGCGACATCAAATCTTCAAATCTTGCAACGTGGAAATGCCCATCCATCCCCGACTCTCTCTCCCTGACCTCCATACCCAACATATCACCATCATCGCAGGCCATGGACGAGGGATGGATGCCCGAGGCGGAGACGAAAGCACGCGCGCGGGCTGCCGCGTACAATCCAAACTCACAGGCTGCCGCGAAGCCCCCAAACTCGCGAAGGAAACGCGAAGGAATGGACGTGGCGGTTTTCGACGAAGACAGACGACAAGCCGGTATCAATCGGCTCTACCGGATACGGTTCAAACGGGTCTGGGGGGTGTGGTGCAAGGTGTGGATGGCGGGGCTAAACGTGGGCGTGCCCGTGGCGTCCGCGTACTTTGTCGTCGTGGGGCTCATGCACGAGAAGCTGCCCATGTTTAGATAAAGCGCGGGTGACCGTACCTCGTTTATTGGAAACTAGTCTTATTATTGGAAACTAGTCCCGATGGTGGCGTCGCTCGCGTCGTCCCTCGCGCGCGGCGCCGCTCGCGGCCGCCGCCAGCAACTGCCTCGACTCCTCCGCCGCGCTCTTCAGCTCCTTCATCCGTGTCTTGATCACGCTCACGCAGAACTCGTCCGCCTCTTTGTCGAAACGTTCGTCCCGCGTCAAAACCCCGCCGGATTTTTCGCGTCTCTCCTCCTCCGCCGCCGCGGCTTGCTCCCGCGCGTAGCACTTGGACTCCTCCGACGCCAGCTCATCGTGAAACACCCACTGCATCGTCCCAGCACCGCTCTTCTCGGGTACCCACCCGCTCTCCGGCAGCTGCGTCTTCAGCCTGCAGCACCGCCCGTCGCAGTAGTCGAGCAAGTCCAGACGCGTCAGCGACTTTTTCTCGCCGAAATTTTCGACGAGCCAGTCGTCCAAACTCCGGCCCCGCGCGGTGACCCGATCGGCGTCCGCCTTGACGAGCCGCGCCGCCTCCTCCGCGAACACATGCGGGGGAACCGACGCCGCCTCGGCGTCCATGTCGTCCGCACCCTCGGCGCCGAGCAGCGCGTCCATCTCCTTCATCAGCCCGTGCATGTGACGCGTCTTCTTCCGACCGAGCGACGCCGCCGTACCCGCCTCGTCTTCGTCGTTGCCGTCGTCGTAATCGACGCTGTCGACGTAGTCGCTCTTGACCCAGTCCTCGTCCCTGGACACGCCCGCGATGCGTTCCTCAGCCTCCTCGTCATCTTTCCAGAAATCCGTCTTTTCGTCTCCGGACTCTCGCCGGCGAACCTGTGAACAAAACACGCGTCATACTAATTGCCCATACGGAAATGAAAAGAAACTCACCTTCTCCACGAACGTCGCGACTGTTCGGCTCAATCCGTCCGTCCCGTCAAAGTACTCCCGCGACCAGTCACCGCCCGTCAGGAACCTGAGCGCCTTGGCCATGACGTACCGGTGCGTTCGGCTCCAGTTATACGCCACAACCTTGACCGGCGTGTCCTTCCCCGCGGGTGATGCGAACCAGAGCTGCAGCGCTCGTCTGCTCGGGTAGTCGGAGACTTTATCGCCGAGGTATCGAAGCGGCACGAGCGGGGAGATCCGTCGCCACTCCTCGGGCTCGGACGCCGCGTACCTCTTCGCGGCGTTGACGTACGCGTCGCCGTGAGGTGCGGACGATAGGTACCGCTCCACCATGTCGGACCAATACCCGTTAAGACCCGGGTCCACCGCGTTGGTTGACTTGTACACATCATTTGTTGTACTCGACCCCAAATCACTCGACCCCAAACCCGGGTTGCCCATGTACTTTCTCCACTTGTTCCCACTGAGCACCCACCGTGACGCGTGCGACTTGCGGGAGTAGAGCTCCGATTTGCCGATCAAGGACGTCAACTCGGGCGGGGGCAGGGGCGCGAGGTCGTCGTCGTCCAAATTCCTCGGCTTCACGCCCTCCGCGAACCTTCGAGCTCGGCGGAGTAACATGGCGAAGCTCGCGTGCGTCCACGCAATCTTGCGCAGCTTGCATATGCCCTCGCCGCGAATCTCCCACCCCGTCGCCGGGCGTACCATGAGCACGCCCGCGACTCGGGCTTTGGTGTGCTCGCTCACCGTCGCCCATAGCGCCACAGCGTTGGTCATGGACGAGCCGACGAGGATCACTTTTCTGAATTTAGCGTCGTCGGCGACGGCGAGGACGTCGTTGGCCATGAGGTTCCATCGCATCGACGCGAACGCGTCGTCGACGCCCAGCGCGTTCCACCCGCGCTCGGATTCGCCGTGCCCGCGGACGTCCATGCTCACCACCGGGACGTCTCCCGGCACGGACTTGTACCAAAACTCGGGTTGTTTCTCCCTGGCTCCACCGAACGCGCCGCTCATGGCGACGACGCCGAGGTCGTGCCAGTGGTCGCCGCCGATGACGTGCTTCGGCCACTTGGGCATGCGATCGTCGTGTTTTTTCTTGGCATCTTCCGCGCGTTCGGCGACCTGGTCCACGACGAACCGGCCGCGATGGACGGGGAACCACGCGACGTTCAGCTGCGGCGCGGCCGGGTGGTTCACCAGCGGATCCCCGCGCCACAGCGGCGCGTGGTGCGCCTCCGCGGGCACCTCCAGGTACCCGTTACCGTCACGCGGATACAGTACCGTGGATATCGATCCTCCGTGCGCCAGTAAGACGACGGTACCGAGCGTGAAGAACGCGCTCTTGGCGACCATCGCGACGCGGAACCACCGGTTACGTACGATGTCGCCGACGCACCCCCGGACCGGCCGAGTGATCTCACCGGCGCCGGGAAGGAGCGCGGACCGTTCGTCCGCCGTCGCGGGCGATCCCATCGTGTGTATCGGAGATGCCATCGCGCCGGATGGGTCTCCGATGGGGCCGTCGCGCGCCCCGGCTAGTGCGTGTAGTGCGCGGAGGTGTTACGCGTGAGTTCAACTTTATGATACATTTATACGCGCTTTGCGCGCCATTTTGTTGGACCAAGACACCCACCACGAGCGTCCCTCGTTCGACACATGGCGCCGCACGCGGTGCCGAGTCTCGCGCGGCTCGGCCTCTTGTCGACCCGCGTGAGATGTATCCGCGAGTCGTGCGGCGCGCGGGCGCGTGCATCGCGAGGACACGCTGCGGCGGCGGCGACCGCCCCCGAGACGCGCATCACCCCGGGTGAGACCTCTACTTCTCGCGGGTGGTGCGACGACGAGCTCGAAGCGCTGCGGGGCCACTACGCCTCCGAGGGTTGGGTCGTCGTCCGCGGGCTGATCACCGCGGATGAGGTGCACGATCTGCAGCTCGCGACGGACGCGCTCCAGGCCGAGGTCGCGCACATCACGCGCAGCGTCCGGGACCGAGGCGTCTTCTTCGAGGTTCAATCTCAGTCCGGACGCAAAGGCGAACCCGCGGTGGCGCCCGGGGTGCTCCGGAAGATCACGTCCCCGTCCAAGCGCTCACCCGCGTTCGCATCGCTCGCGCATCACCCAAACGTGCGATCCGTGTGCGCACAGCTGTGCGGCGTGAGCGGCGCCGAGGGTCACGATGTGAGCGGCCGTGAACCCACAATTCGTTGCGTCGTCGACCAGGTCAACCTCAAGCATCCGAAGGTCGGCACCGGCTTCCCTTGGCACCAGGATGTCTCCTTCCTCAAGCGCGACGCGAGGCGCGCGTTTGAATCACACGGCGGGTGCAACGCGGTCGTCGCGCTCGATCACTCGCACGAACGCAACGGGGGGTTCACCGTGCTCGGAGGTACCCATCTCTGCGGCGAACGATGGAGTGATTTGAGGTGAGTTTTATTTCTATTACTGTTATTATCGTACACTTGTATGGGCAATTCGATTGACGACGTGTTTTGTTTGCCATTTACAGAGACGCGTACGACGGCGTTCCTTCGTCGAGCGACGGCCTCGGTTTGTTCGACCTCACCAGGCTCCGATGCGAGGCCCTGGCACCGGGTGACGCGATGTTCTTCCACCCGGCGTTGGCGCACGGGTCGGGGGAGAACACGTCGGCGGAGCGGAGACGAATCGCCACGCTCTGGTTCGTCGGCGGACCCGAGGATTAGGATTGAAAACTCTTAGACGATAGTTTAGTTAGAGACGTGGTGAATAGAGTTCGTGGTTAGCCTCTTATAGGAGCTGATATTATTGACAAGCGGCGCTACTGCGGTGATACTGGTAATCATGCACTAATGTGATCGGGAGGGCGTCCTCGCGCCCCCTCGAGAGTCGTTGCGCTTCCCCAAGGCGGTGAAGCCAATGGAAGCCTTTTCTTCGCTAATAAATGAGCCCAAATCGAATCGTGAATCATCTCGTCGATCGAACTTGTTTAGCGGTCGATGGCGAGACCCGCGTTGGCCCAGCCGTTGAAGCCACCCTGCACCACGAACGTCTTGCCGAAGCCCTGCGACGCGAGCGCCTTGGCAACCTTGGTAGCGTCGCCGCCGCCGTTGGCGTCCAGGATGAGCACCTTGGTGCCCTTCTTCACGCCCTTCAAGCTCGCGACTTTCAGCGCGGTGAGGTTCGCCTCCACGTCGCCCGCGAAGCTGCCGCTGAGCTTCTCGCGCGGGATGGACAGGACCTTGCCGCGCGGGACCTTGATCTCCCCGCGGCCGGTATCAGCACGGATGTCCACGATGACGCACTTGCCGCTGGTGACCAAATCGTACGCCTCGACGGGGCGGGTGGAACCGGCGTAGCCGCGAAGGACGCCGCCGAGGACGCCGAGGAGCACGGGGGAGAGCAGGTAGATCGCGGCGGCACCGCCCGCGACCTCCGCGAGCTCCGTGGGAGACGCGGTGGTGAGGAAGCCGGTGACGTCGTCGACGGAGGGAAGGACGGAGGACGCGGCGGCTCCGACGGCGCCGGCGGCTTTACCCACGATGCCGACGGCGGGTTCGACGTCGATGCCCTGCGCCTTGATGGCGGCGCCCGCGGAGTTGGCGGCGCCGGATGCGGCGCCGGAGACCTTGGAGGCGGCGTCGGAGACGATGGGTCCCGCGGCGCGGCCGGCGTAGTCGGCGCCGGCCTTGACCACGGGCGTCGCGGCGGACACCGCGCGCTCGGCGAGTGGCTTGACGACGGGGGTCACTTTGTCGACGACCTCGCCGACCTTCTCGACGCCCTGCGCGACGACGCCGAAGGCTTCCTCGAGCTTATCGGCCGCCTTGTCGATGCTGTCGAAGACGGCGAAGAGGTCCTGTGGTTGTTGTTAGATGGGCGGTTAGGTGTGTTAGGCGATGAGTTCCGCGGGTGGCGATCCGACGCTTCGCGTGTTTTCGATCGGGGGGGGAAAGATTAGTGGTAAGGATGGGGGCGCACCTCGCCGAGTTCGGAGGCCTGCGCCGGGGAGGCGGCGGCGACGGTGACGGCGGCGACGGCGGCGGCCTTCTCGACTGTTTGAATAAGAATCGTGGGACGGGGAGGTGAACGTCAGGTGATGGGACGGACATCGTCGCGTGATCTCACGCGGTTGGCAACGTTTCGAGGCGCCGTCGAGGGTCCTAACAGTTGCGCACGAAAACGATTCGCGCGGGAGACTCACCGTTGGAGAGCTCGGCGCGCGCGGCGGCG
>Ga0209631_10003405_pt1 | contig 18313 bp, 13 predicted proteins | sample COG_08_FD_184752 | JGI IMG/M metagenome (GOLD analysis project Ga0209631, IMG submission 184752) | Pelagic Microbial community sample from North Sea - COGITO 998_met_08 (SPAdes) (version 2) | ecosystem: Environmental > Aquatic > Marine > Neritic zone/Coastal water | place: Helgoland, sampling...
CAAAAAAGAAAATCTGTGTCGTTGTCATTTTTATTGAAAAACCTGTTTTTGGTCAAATTTTGCATCAGATCACATATGGCTCTTGAGGAATACAAAATTTTCAGAATCTAAGTATAAAACGCAAATTTCATAGCTTTACAGATGAAATTGAAATTGCGCCGCAGAATCAGAAGAAATGGCGGTATTGAAAAACTCATGAAAAATAACCTCAGAAACGTATTTTCATTTTATGGCCGAATCACTGCCGTTTTGGAACAAAGAAGCATTTTCAAAATATTGAATAAGTTCTTTTTGAGCTAAGATTAAATTTGATTTTGCAATATGTACTTCAGAAATATCTCTCTTTTTGATATTAGAAACTAATAATTTCATTGATTGTTGCCAAATTGGAATTAAGGAAACAGGCATTGATGACAAACTCAAAGACTCGGGGATTGCATGATTTTGGGCTAGGTCGCATAATGCATAACTATGATCACCCATTCTTTCCAATGTCCTAACCAACTTACATAATTCGGACGCCTCCCATCTTGAAGTTCCGAGAGAATCTTCTATGCTAGCCGATTCGAGAATTTGACCTACTTGCCTCTCAAGTAACAGCCTTAATGCATCTACTTCATTCTCTCTTTCGCTAGAGTCATCAAGAATTTCTAGATTATCACCGGTAAGTACCTCTGAAAAGTCTCTTACTTGTTTCGATATAAGTAAATACATCCGGTTAATACTAGAATGTAATGGCATTTCTGAAGGATTTAGTAAACTAATCATTTCGAGCATGTTGCCTTGATCATTAGCAATCTCAAGGCCACGAGTAGAACGAACAAAATCACGAAAAACTTTGCTTTGAATACGGGAAAAATCATTATTTGAGAATATTTTGATTTTATCAGCACCAGATAAATATGCAGCAATGAGATGATCAAAAATCATATGATCAGGTATAATCTCACAATCAATCTTTACTTCCCTTTTTCTAAGTAAGTTTGATGTGTCGGCAATTACTCTAAGGGCTCCTGAGGGTCTCCATTCAATCCTAATCTCATCTCTAGCTTCTAAACCATGCTCTATAATCCATTTTTTAGGAAGACTAACTGTATATGTTGAACCTCCAGTTAGTTGAATTTTCCTAACTTCAGAACTCGTGCCTGTCTTAGAATACATAATATGACGACTCAATAGTACTATATATAATTATAGATGCTCCGCAGTAATGCTTTTTTATTACTAACTATATAGATTATATAATCTAAAAGTGATAAACCAAGTATTAGTCGGAAATGACATGGAACCGATTATGACCGTCGTCCTTATGCTAGCAATTGTTGTTTGTGCCTACATGGCATGGAACATAGGTGCCAATGATGTTGCCAATGCAATGGGGACCTCTGTAGGTTCCAGAGCCTTGACATTGAGACAGGCAGTTATTATTGCTGCTGTGTTCGAATTCTGCGGGGCTTTCTTTGCAGGTGATGCAGTTACAGATACTGTTAGAAAGGGTATCCTAAATATCGATCTCACAGATGAAACTCTAGTTACAGATGCATTTGCTAATGATTTGATGTTCGGATTCATTGCGGCAATGATGGCAGCAGCAGTTTGGTTGACAATTGCGACTCGATTCGGATTGCCAGTTTCAACAACGCATTCAATAATTGGTGGAATAGTTGGTGTAGGATTAGTTCTGGAAGTACAACATAATGCTTCACTAATAGATTGGGAAGTTGTGAGAAAAGTAGTCATGTCATGGGTAGCAAGCCCACTAATGGGAGGTATTCTTGCATTCATCACATTCTTCATTGTCCGTGCGAGTATTCTTGAAGCAGATGATCCAATTGCGAGATCTAGATGGTTAGCGCCGATTCTTGCCTTGCCTACATTCTTCACATTAGGTCTAGCATTACAATTTAAGGCACTAAAAGGATTCATCTCAAGAGCAGCTTCAGAAGGATGGATTGATGATAAGAACGACTGGTTGCCAGTGAAAGAGAATGGAGTTTTCGACCCATTCGCAGAAAATGCTTGGTTCCCTATAAATTCTCTAATTGTAGCATTTATCATTGGATGTATTGCATCTATGATACTTTGGTATGTTCTGAGAGACTATGATTTCAAGAAGCAAGGAGAAGGGTTCCAAGGTGTAGAGAAAATTTTCGTTTGGCTACAGATAATCACTGCAGCATATGTTGCATTCGCTCATGGTGCTAATGACAGATCTAATGCAATCGGACCGATGGCTGCAGTTTACGACATCCTATCTAGCGGTGGAGATTTGGCAGCTAAGGTAGATGTTCCACTTTGGTTAGTACTACTAGGTTCCGTAGGTATTGCTATCGGTGTAGTAACATGGGGATGGAGAGTAATGGAAACAATTGGTACTAAAATTACCGATATTACACCAACAAGAGGATTCGCTGCAGAGTTTGGAGCGGCAACTACTATCCTGATTTTCTCAATGCCATTCCTAGCAGTGCCTGTATCAACTACTCACACACTGGTTGGGTCGGTAGTAGGAGTCGGTTTGGCCGGAGGAGCAAAGAATGTTGATTTCAAAGTGTTTGGTAAGATTGCAGCATCATGGGTAGCAAGTCTCCCAGCAGCAGGTTTTGGTTCAGTAACACTCTATGTTGCCATGGGCTCAGATCCATTGAAATTGATTGTAGTACTTCCTATCTCATTCTTATTAGTAGGATATGTCATTTGGAAAACTAGTGGCGATGAAATATTTGTAGAAGATGCATTAGCAGATGCTGGTGCAGACGGTGGAAAATATGACCCTACAGTTTTCGAATTATTCCACACTCATGCTGAGGCAGTAGAGGAAACTGTTGAGCACATGTTGACTGCTGTGAAAAAGAGCGCATCGGGAGAAGATGCATCTGAAGAAATCAATGCTACAATTGAGGCTGAGCTAAGAGCTGATGACATCAAGAATGCATTGAGAGAGAAGGTTAGCAGTAAGGGCTGGAAGCTATTAATCGACAGTGATGAGTTCCTATACATGCTTGGAAGACAAGACAGAATAGCAGATTATGCACAAAATGTTGCAGAACAACTGTCTTTCAGAGAACTTTACACTAATGAAGAGGCAAGAAAAATGGTAATCGAGATGGCTGAGGCGGTACAAAAGACTGCAGCAGTTTACGAAGATACAGTCTTGCACCTGAGAGATCTAACACTTTCTGGATACACCAAGAAGGGAAGAACTGAGTTAAGGGAATTAATTCATCAAGTAAATCTTGCAGAACATGAGGCAGACTTAGTTGAAAGTCGTGCAGCAGGGTTCGTATTTAGAGAAGGAGTAGATGACCCTCTTGCAGCAGTACACATGTACAGAGTATTGCAGAGACTTGATGATGTTGCTAACTCTTGTGAAGATGCAGCTAATGCATTCTTACCAATAGTTTACAATTAGTTAGACCAACCGACTTCTTCCAGTATAGAATCGACATCACTAGATCGTATTTTATCGAGTGTTGGTTGGAAAAATCTCCAAGCGAAATACCCTACAAACATACCAGAAAACAAATCGAACATATAGTGCTGTTTGGTTGTGAGTATACTAATGCATAGAAGTGTCCATTCAACCCACAAAAGTATCATGAATGGTTTCGCCCATTGAGTTTCTGAGTAGTTGTGATTTAACCAATGAGTAATCATTCTTGCAAGACAATATGAATGAACAATATGAAGACTTGGCCACGCATTCCAAGGCTTGTCAGAAGTATGTATAAACTCAAAGAGGATTGTCTCTAGACCATTCATAGAATCCCAATCAATTTGATTCCTCATGTCAACTTCTGCTGGAAATAATAAGAAGATCATTACACAAAATAGGGTGGCTAAAATTAGCATTTGCATTGCTGATATTAACTCCAAACGACCTTTATCGTCCTTAGGAGTCAGAATCAAAGTTGCAGGATAAAATAAGTACAAAGCAGCATATGGAATTATCATCCAATTAATTACAGGTACAGAGCGATCATAGGAATTCTCAGGAAATACAGAGAATGCATCTTCAAGATAAAAATGGGCAATATTATTAGAACCAAAATAGGGTACTGCGATAAAAACCAATCCGAAAACAAACACCTCTAGAGGGAACCAGTTTCCATTAAGAATTTCTCGGCGCTCCCAAGAACCTCTCCAGAATCTGTTCCAAGGCATTGTTAATCTAGATATGATTGAATCATTATCCATGACTAAGACACATTAAGTGAAGCATATGAAGTTAACATTGTCAGTTTATGAGATTATTATCTTCATCAGGCAATAAAATTGACATGACAATTGTAATGATTATTGAGCCAAGTAATGCACTAAGGAAAACTTCTAAATTTGCTAAACCAAACTGATTAGTTGGAGATCTGAGATAAGCAATTCCTGCACCTAAATTCTCATCAAATGCCCCATAAGCTACAACAGAAAATAAACCGCCAATGGCACCAATTAATGCACCTTTAGATGAGATTCGACCCCATAGAGTAAGTAGAACAGGGGCCACTGTCGCAGCAGCTAATAAGTCAGCGAAAAGGAATATCTCAAATACTCCCAAAGCATTTAATTCAAAGTACAAAATAGTAGGACCGGTAGCCAAATATATCGCAATAGGTATCATCCCTACAGTGATTAAACGTGCTTCTTTAACGCCTAACTGACTATCACTTAAATCTCTAGAAATTGTAGCTACAATGGCATTTTGCAAAGTATCAACACTTGAACAAACGAGAGCCATCGCAAGTACGATAAATGAAGCAATAAAGAATACTCCTGCATCATCAATCAGGTAGAAAAATGCTGCAGAGGGGTCTTCAACATATCCTCTACCTGCAACTACTGTTCCAAGTACACCCATTACAAAAACCAATGGCAGAACCATTCCAGCAGCCAACCAAGCACCCTTTGTTAGAGCCTCATCTGATTCAGATGCCCATGCACGTTGCCAGTTCCCCTGAGAAAACATCTCTGCAGCAGTAATTGCTACTACCAATGCCAAACCTGATTTGAAAGAGTCCATGTATGACATTGAACCTATGCTCCAGGAATCTTCAGGATTGTATGCCTTTGAATCCGTAATCAATCCATCAATATCTCCTCCAAATAAAACCAGTAATAGAGTAACTACGAGGAAAACTATTGTCCATGCTTGAATCCTGTCAGTAGCCAATGAAGCCGGAAGACCTCCTCGAGAAACATATCCAGCAGTCACAACTCCAACTAGCACCATTGGAATCAGAGAATTAGTATCTGAAAGAATTTCCATTGATTTACCGATGGCTGTAAATTCAGCAAATAGGAATGTGAACATGTAAAGAAATGAAATTAGTCCAACATAAATCTGCATTCCACGCCCCAATCGCATCCTAACATAATCTGCAAGAGTAACTCCAGAAGGTAACCTAGAACGAATTATTGGCCCAACATAAGCTAACAATAGAAATGGAGTAGCTGCTGAAACAGCATATCCTACTACGTCCCAAAAACCTCCATAATAGCCCACTTCAGAAGGTCCGAAAAGTATCCATATCCCCATGCCTGAAGCAAATAAGCTCAGACCAATTCTGAGCCAATCTTGTGATCCACGGGCTGAAAGATATTCATCCACATTGACTTCTTTTTCATTCGTTGCTTGATATCCTATATATCCAAAAAAACCAAGCGTTGCAAGCATCAATCCATAAGCGATTATTGGTGTTATTTCCATTTTCAATTCCTCCGCTGGCATTACCCAGATCAGGTTCAAGGGTCGTTACTTGCGTAACCTCTCAGCAAAAGCTCCCCATTAACTGAGACCGAGATTAGGCTATTGAATATATTCACTCAGTTTTCAGGTTGCATGAATTGATAATCCCAATTTTGTGGGGGCTCGAATGTTCTTTTAACAGAACGTGGACTTATCCATCTTAACAAGTTCAGTGGACCACCTGCTTTGTCATTAGTACCACTCGCTCTAGCGCCACCAAACGGTTGTTGAGCGACTACGGCCCCGGTTGGTTTGTCATTAATATAGAAATTACCTGCTGTGAATCTAAGCGCATTGAATGCTTTCTGCACATCTGATTCGTCATTGGCAAAAATTGACCCAGTAAGTGCGTATGGAGATGATTCATCACACAATGTTAGTACTTCATCGAACATGTTGTCCTCATATACGTAAACGGTTAGTACAGGGCCAAATATTTCATCTATCATAGTCTCTGATTTAGGATTAGATGTCACAATAATTGTAGGTTCGATAAACCATCCTACTGAATCATCATAATTCCCGCCAACAATTACTTCACACGAGTCATCAGCCTTGGCTCTATCAATATAGCCAGTTATCTTGTCGAAAGATCTTTGGTCTATTACAGCAGTCATGAAGTTGGTAAAATCCATCGCATCTCCCATCTTTATTTTCCTAATTTCATCACATAATTCATCACTGATTGATGACCAAACTGATTGAGGCACATATGCTCTACTAGCTGCAGAACACTTCTGGCCTTGGAACTCAAATGAGCCTCTCAGTAATGCTACTAACAAACCACGCTCATTACAATTAGGATGAGCCACAACAAAGTCTTTACCGCCTGTTTCACCAACGATTCGAGGATATGAACGGAGATTGGGTAAAGCTAAACCAATTTCCTGCCAAAGACCTTGGAAAGTTGCAGTTGAGCCGGTGAAATGTAAACCAGCAAAGTCAGGATTTGCTAGAGCTACCTCCGTTATTTCTGCACCGGAACCTGGTAAGAAATTTATCACGCCATCTGGTAATCCGGCTTCCATCATTAACTGCATAAGAATGTAGTTAGATAAGTATGAATTTCTACTTGGCTTCCAAACAGATGTGCATCCAACAATTGCAGGAGCGCTAGGAAGGTTAGCCGCGATACTGGTGAAATTAAACGGTGTTATCGAAAGAACAAAACCTTCCAAAGGACGAATTTCTGTGGAGTTTTTAACTCCTGGAGGGGAGACTAATGGTTGAAGATCGTCATGAAAATTTCTTGCATAAAAACAATTAAAGCGCCAGAAGTCAATTAATTCACATGCAGAATCTATTTCTGCCTGAAAAACTGTTTTTGATTGATTAAGCATGGTAGAGGCATTTACTTTCATCCTCCACTCTCCTGCTAATAAATCAGCGCACTTCTCAAAAATTTCGCATCTGGATTCCAAACCAATATCAATCCAATTTTGTTGTGCATTAACAGCAGCCTTACAAGCATTTTCCATCTCATCTTTACCTGCCAAGTGAACTCTTGCGATAATGTGATTATGGTTATGAGGAATTACTTGAGTTGTAATATTTCCAGTAAATACTTCTTTACCATTTATGATGCAAGGGATTTCAATTACTTCACTAATTTGCCTATCAAGTTCTGCTTTGATTTCAATTCTCTCTTTACTACCCGGAGAATAACCGAGGATAGGTTCGTTAACTGGATGACTCATATTACGGCGCTACTAGATAATGCATTTTATCATTACTAGAAGAAATACTAGAAGTTTAACCCCATTCATTAGGATCGTCTTTCTTCGACTTTTTCCACTCTCGATAACATGACTTACAAACGGTGACTCTCCTAGAGTTCCCTAAAAGACCGTCTTCTCCCCAAACATCAGCTGCTCTGTCAAATGCTAATTTACGGCCACCTATTTTCTTGTCAGCCCAATTTCCACATCCGGCAACATCACAACGAATTTCACCTGAATATTCTTCTTTCTCTTTCTTAGATGGACCTTTCGCCGCTGAAGCTAATTGTTGTTTTTTCTTAGCTCTGGATTTGAATCCCATAGCACTTCGAAAAGACACCTGAATTAGAACGTTGCCTCTTCGGCAGGTACATCAAATGGACCTCCTACCTTGGCGATTGATGCCTTTCTATCCGGACCAACGCCTACACTAACCACAGGAATTCCTGATAATTCTTCTATTCTTTCTACAATATGTCTAACTTTCTCTGGCATTGCGCCATAACCAATCCCTTCCGAACGAGATCTATCTGCCATAGATATCCATTCCTCATCTGATAATGCAGAGAATCCTTCATGAGTCTCGTAAATTGGCTTACATCTTGCTACTTCTTCAGAAGTTGTTGGGAAATATTTTATCACCTTACCATCAAAATCATAGCCAATACAAATTTTAATCTCGTCAAGTCCTCCTAAAACATCCAATTTCGTGACTACTAAACCAGTATATCCATTGAACCTATGAGCATCTTTCAAAGCCACCATATCTAGCCATCCGGTCCTTCTTGGACGGCCAGTTGTGGTACCAAACTCATGGCCTACTTGTGCCATATGATGGCCTGGTCCTTCGTCAAGAGATAATTCGGAGGGGAATGGCCCATTTCCAACTCTTGTCGTATATGCTTTTGTTATACCGAAGCATTGCTCAATATGGCCTGGATGAATTCCCGCACCATGAGTTGCATTGGCACGACTTGTTACTGAAGATGTGACAAAAGGATATGTGCCTTGATCTATATCTAACATTGCTCCTTGAGCGCCTTCAAGAAGAATCCTTTCACCATTTTGCAGTGCGAAATCAATCATTAATCCTGTTGGCCTGATTGCATCAGAATATCTTTCTAGAATCCATCTCAAGTCTGATGTTAAAGATTCAGAAGTAATTCTTTCTGAGACGTTGACTGAATCTAATTGCTTATTCATTCTAGAAACTATTTCTGAAATCTTATCACTGTCTGCAATTACATTATTGATGTCGCAAAATCGAATTCCTACTCGTTCTATTCTATCGCGATAAGCAGGTCCGATTCCTCTTCCTGTGGTGCCAACTACTTTGTCAGCAGAATCGTATAATCTATGGAATGGTAAAATCACAGATGCTCTCTCACTAATGAATAAACGCTTACCTTCTGGCCTTTCCTTCGTTAAAGAATACCATCTATCAAGCTCTTCTTCGAGAACCCAAGGGTCTATCACCATACCATCTCCAAGAACTAAGTTACATTCCATTGACGTTACACCGGAAGGAATTTGATGAAGTTTCAAAGTTGTATCTCCTAGAACTATTGTATGTCCAGCATTGTTCCCTCCTTGAAATCTAACAGCCCAAGTAGAGTTGGGCGCGAGCTGATCAATCGCCTTACCTTTTCCTTCATCTCCCCACTGGGCCCCTAACACAATATTCGCTGGCACAAGGTCTCGGCTTAGCCGAAGGCGAATGAATAGTTCGGTCCAAGAATCTTGGAAAAATGATTAAAAAAAAACTTAGAACACCTAGCAAAGCGATTATGAAGGGTAGGCATTTCGGAGGCTTTGTATGGCTCAACGTCACAGTGTAGCAGAAGCACGTCTTCTCAAAAAGTGGATATGCATGAAATGCTCTGCAACTCATCGTGGTAGTAAACCTAGAGCATGCCGAAAGTGTGGTTATACTAACCTAAGGCCTAAAGCTGCAGAACGCCGAAGTACCTAATTGATTCTCTTTCAATTGTGTCTAATCTCAAATAGTAGACTAGAGTTTAAACTAGAACTTATTTTCGACGCGCTTCTGCTAGAAGAGTTTCTAATGCGGTCTGTATTTGAAGACATAATGGACCAAAATGAAGAGGTAGATTTGGATCATTAAAAATATCATCAAGCATGGATGCAGTCATTCCAAGTCTCAAATCCATTTCTTTGTTTTTATTTAATAGCCACTTATCTACTGATTCTTTTGCAGTAGTACGTATATTCCTAGGTACTTGCGAATCATCAAGTTGACTTAGTACAGATGCAATCTGTTGGATGCGGGATTCGATGTCTGACACATTACCACCAAGTCGCCGACAAATGACATGTCCTTAAGCGCATCCCTAGATTAGTATGATTATTCAGATGATTCTTGTTCCCATGTAGCCCATGGCATATCAGTATTAGAAACACCTAAACCACGCCCTGAAGGGCCTAATGCAATTAATCCAACTGAATGCTCGGGTGATATCAATGTATTAATTCCCCAATTCATAGATTCTTCCAAAGAATAAGTTTTATCCTTTATTTTTTCATATACCTTGTTACTTAGAAGTGCTCTAGTAATAGCCTCGCCAATTCCTGTTGCAGCAACCGCTAGACCTTGTTCTGCCCAAAACCCAGAACCTGGCAATGGTACGTCTCCGACTCTCCCTGGAGGTCGAAAACTGCAACCTCCAGTACTTGTCGCAACGACAATCATGCCAGTTCTATCTCTAGCAATAACGCCTACTGTATCTCCTGTCATCTCCCTTTCAGAATCACCAATTTGACCCTTTGGAGATACACCCACAACTTTTTTCTTGGTATGTCCTTTTTCGTCTGCCCATATTCTAGCACCTTGAGAAGTCAAACCATTGATTTCTTCATCTAACAAATCCGCAGCAACTAAAATTGGATTAGGGGTCTCTTCCATAGCAATAACAAAACCTATTTTCCCATCACCTGTCTGTATTGAAGCATCTGTTAAGACCGACCCATCTGTGCGCATTACACTACCTGTTCCTGCATTGAAAACTGGATCATTTTCTAGAATTACACAAGCCTGAACTGCAGCATCTAATGCGGTTCCTCCTGCAGTAAGAATTTCAGCAGCCTTGTTTATTGCAACCTGAAGATTATCTTGACGGGCTGGCCCCGGACCAGCACCACCATGGGCTATAACTGCTGGAATTGTCATATTTACATACTCCCTTTCAGTTGTGAATTTACTTCAATCTTAAATTGTAATATTAAAGCAACGATAAAAATTAATCCCGCCACTCTGAAACAGGTATGGTAAGTCCATAAACCAATTCCCTCAACTGTCTCAGACCAAATATAGGCAGCTAATAGTGGTCCAATTATCCTGGCTAATGCGCTATATCCTTCTTGAGCCCCCATCACTGCACCTAGTTCATAACCAGAGTTGGTAGTTGCGAAGGTAAGCAATGATGATTGTGTAGGCGAAAAGAGTGCGTTGCCAATGGCCAATGCTGCGGAGCTAAAGAAAACAATCCAACTAGCACTTGCGGGCACATATGGTAAACTAGCAATTCCTAATCCACAAAGTAGAGTTCCAAAAATCATTAGGTTTTTCATGCTAAATCTATCTGTTAATTTACCAATAAGACCACCTTGGATGATTACTCCAATCACTCCGATAAAAGCAAAAATCCATCCATTTTGCATTTCGCTGAAACCAAGGCCACCATTTTCAATTTCCATAGCAGTAAAAAGTATGAAAGTACCGTGCATCATACTAAATCCAAACATAAATAAGAAATTAGCAGAAATTAAAGTAGATATTTGAGGGAACTTCATAACATTGATTAGATTTTCAAAAATACTCCTAATTTCTTTCACAGGAGACTCTAACTGATTTTTTCTAGATTTTTTAGGGAGGCTCTCAGGAAGCCAAATTATTGCTAATAACAAAGAAATCAGGGAAAGAATACTTGAAAATATACATGGCAACAAATAAGGATATTTTGACCAAAATGTTGTGTCAAAAATACCTCCAATACTTGTTGCTGGATCTGACAATAAACCCCCAATGAAAGGACCAATCATGAATCCGAGACCAAAAGCAGCACCTATCATACCCATTCGTCTAGATATTTCACTAGACTGACTTATATCACCGATATACGCCCTTGCAACTGCAATATTACCATTACCTGCTCCAGCTAAGAAACGAGCGATGAGTGCCATACTGAGGCTTTGTGAGAGACCGAAAACTATGAAAAATATTGAATTAGAAATCAGACCAAGAATAATGATCGGACGCCTTCCATAATTATCGCTAAGTGAACCAAGAATCGGAGTGAAAATAAACTGTGCTAGAGAATAACAAGATATCACAACACCGACCCATAAGTCCCTTCTCCCAATTTCCATTATTCCTTCAGCAGAAGCCAAGTCCTGAATAAAATAAGTTAGAAATGGGATAACTATGGTGAATCCTAACATATCTATTAGGACTACAAGAAATAATATTCCCATCGGAGAACTCTTTCTCCCGTTATCTCCCATAAACAAACCGTGCAGGTTGGACACTTAGTATTGAGGGGGCATCAGGCTGAAGGTTGAGTATCAGCAGTATTAGAAATAGTATCAATAACTAATGCTAATCTTTCAACCAATGAAACTTTATCTTCTGAGCCGACAAGTGCATGTTTTAGAACCTCGTCTAGTGAATCTACAGGGATTACAGTTACCATAGACTCGTATTGTTCATCAATTAATACATCTTGCATATTAGAACGAGGGATGATAATAGTTTCAATACCTGATTTAGCCGCTGCTTCAATCTTAGCGGAAACTCCGCCTATAGGGAGTACTTCACCTCTGATTGATAGAGAACCCGTCATTGCAAGATTTTGTTCAATGGGTAATCCTTCAAATGCACTTATGATGGCAGTGGCCATAGTTATCGAAGCACTATCTCCGTCGACATTATGAGTTCCAGGGAATTGAACATGTACATCAAAATCTTTAATGTCATTTCCAGTTAATTTTTTCACCACTGCACTAATATTTGTCACTGATTCTTTAGCCAAATCTGAAAGTCCACCAGTGGCTATGACCTGACCTGATCTGCCATGTGCTGCTGTCACCATAGCTTCTACCGGTAATACTACGCCTGAATAATCTGAAAGTCCTGAATCTGCACCTAAAACTGCTAATCCGTTAACTCTTCCAATCCTCTCGCCTTTATTCACTATCATAGAGTAATCTGCTTGTCTTTCCAAATACCTGTCTGCAACTTGTTGCTCAAGCGGTTTTGCAATTGCTCTGGCTCTAATGATGTGTGATGCAGTAGTAATTTCTGCATTTTCTTCAACTGCTAGATCACCTGCGATCCGTATTAAACCTCCAAGTTCACGTAATCTAAGCGATAGACGGCCTCTACGACCACTACGTCTTTGCGCTTCTTTCAAAATTAATCCAATAGATTCAAGGTCAAAATGAGGAATAGGTTTTCCAGAGGTTTTCTTCCTTTCATTGACTACTTCCTGAGATACGAAACGGATTAGTCGGCGACGATTTCTTTCAGTATCGGGCATATCTGTGTTAACATATACTTCATACCCATATCCTCTGATTCTACTTCTAAGTGCAGGGTGCATGTTCTGTATGCTATCAAGATTCCCTGCTGCAATTAAAATGAAGTCAGTAGGTACTGGCTCTGATTTAGTCAAGGCTCCAGAAGAACGTTCAGAACGACCTGAAATTGAAAGAGCCTTTTCTTGCATAGCAACTAACAAAGCTTGCTGTTCTTCCATCCTGAGCATTCTAATCTCATCGATGTAAAGTACGCCTTTGTTTGCTCTATGAACAGCACCTGGCTCAACTCTTTCATGAGCAGGTGTGGCCAAGTCCGCACCTGACTGGAACGGATCATGTCTAACATCACCCAGTAATGCCCCAGCAAGAGTCCCGGTAGCATCGATGAATGGAGGTTCTTCATTTCGTTCATGTTTCACAAGAAGTTTGGGGATATTTCCTTCATCCCCTGCAGTAAGCCTTCCTCTAAGGAAGAAATAACCAAATATCAATAAGAATGAACCGAAAATTAAAGTTAATATTTCCCCACTAGAAAGTGTTGCTAGAACTAAAGCAGCACCAACTATTAGGACAATGAACAAGAGTGTTCGATTTGTTCTTTCTCTCTGTTGCCGAATCAAAGCTTTACGCTCTGAAATTATCCTTGAACCTCTACCGGCAGGAACTGTCCGTACTTTAGGTTCATTCTCATCGTCTTGATTTCGATAAACTAGTATATCTTCTAATTGTTCTTTAGGGAGAAATTCTGTCATTGAACGTGCTAACATTGACTTCCCAGTACCTGGTTCACCAACCATAATCACATGTCTTCTCTGCTCTGCGGCCTTTCTGACAACTATTGATGCAGCTTCTTGACCGATTACCTGGTCAACTAATTTTTCAGGTATAGGGACATCAGCAGTAGAAGTGATCTCAACTTTCTTAATCCATTCTTCAACAGGTATTTTACATACAGGATCTTTATCTTTAGCGACACCAAAAGCGGAACCATCTTCCCAACTTTCGAGAGGGTTGTCTTTGACTAATGATTCATCTGTTTCGTCTGACAAGTGACTCCCTCGGGATTAGTCCTGTAAGTCTGACCTTCTTGAAGGTGCGTCATAGAAGCATTAGCAAAAAAATTACTTTTGGCGTCGAATATACTCTTCTCCATAGTGATGCCACTGTTCCATTGACCAACCATCTGGAAGACCAGTAGCAGGTAATTTAGGCATCATTGGAGGAGGCGGAGGTAACTTTGACGAGTTACTTGGAGATTTTATATTGTCCATTAGTTCAATTGGAGCTTGTGAAATATACCGAGATTCTTCAACTACATTCTTTTTCCTTCTCATAATTGCAACAGTTGAGAGAGATGTTAGCAACACAGATAGAACGACTAAACTTAAAATTCCAACCACCATTAATGGGGAAAATGTAGTACTAAATGATGCATCATTCGAAGTAGGATTTTCATCATCGATAACTAACTCAGGCAATGTTGCATGAATTTTATAAGTTTCTTCAGTAACTCTATCCATTCCATTTTGATCAACTGCTCGTACTGTGAATGTCATGTAATCTCCAACACCCAAACCACTGCCACTAATGTGATTTACAATAAATGGACCTAAAGTATGAGAAATGCCAGAGGTGTGGCAGATTCCAGTTACTGAATTACAAATACCCCAAAATACAGAGATCTCTGATAATTCAAGAACTCCTATGTTGGTAATTGAAACTGAAGGATTAGTATAATAGTCAGTTGTATCGATAGAAATTGTAAAGTCACCAATTGAACCATATTTCCAGATTAAAGGCAAATCATCTACTACATTAACGGTGATTACAAAATAGGATGAGAAACCGTGCCTGTCTTCAGCAGTGACATTGACCATCTGTGTCCCAGAATCTTGCCATGACATAATCAAGTCACCAGTTATAGGATTCCACTGAGTTGCTCCAGGAACTTCATTTTCTACAACTACCCAAATTTCCTCATCCGAATTATCGATATCAGAAATTCTTTCCAGTAAATTAATCGAATAAACATCTCCGGTTTGGAGGTCAATTTGTTCTATGTCAGTTAAATTAATTCTAGGAGCATCATTAACATTGAGGACATGGAACGTAACAACTGTATCTGAGAATTTAATACCGTCACTAGCCCTAATTAAAATATCTACAATTCCAAAGCCATCTTCACTCAAAGAAACTACCGACAATGAATGACCATTTAAATTCGCTTCGACTAGATTTTCATCAGAAACGTCAATTATTGACAATGTGAGATCTGCTACTGGTACAGTGTTTCCTGCATCATTGGTATCTGAAAGATAATTTGTAAGTGTAATACTCCCATAACCTCCCTCATTGAATGATTGCGTATTAATGGGGGACCAACGTGGAGCACCATTTTCTATCACATTGAATAAAATTAGTCCTGAATTGATATCATCGCCGTCGTTAACACTCATGTAAATTCCTTGTGGTAAGGCATTTCCATGACTATCTCTAACTACTTGTGTAAATTTGACTGTTAATTCCAAGTTTACTGGGTCCCATGACAGGAATTCATCGTCTGTGCTAAATATATCTAGGAGTTGGAGAGGAGTTTCTGCATCGCTAATTAGACCAATGATGGAAACCTTTTCTTCAGTATCAACTTTAACAGTAGGCATTCCAGAATATTGATCATCACTACTTGAATAAATTGAAGGGAGAGCGTTTTGAAGAATAAAAGCGTCTTCAGAAATTAACCATTCACTATCTTGCCCACCTGCATCTGTCCACATTACTCTGAGATCATATTCACCTACTTGTGAAGTTAATTCAGTATTTATTGAAAATAAGTATCTAGCATTACCACCGCTTCCAATAATTTCAGGCCCTTCAATCCATGTGTCATCCCAAGAACCTGAACCTGACTCCGAATAATGCAATGTAGGGTACATAGATTCAATCGTATCAACTAAGTCATTTGATATTGCAGTTACTTCGAATTGAATGGTACTACCCCTGTTAACATTAGGGGAAGAAACAGAAGTCGGAGTAATTGGCACCGGAGGTAAATCGTGTAGTCCAGCTACATCCTGATAATTATTACTTGGAATTCTATCACCTTCCAGATTAGAAAGCCTTGCCCTAAATATAGAGGTACCAGAGGGTGACATTTCAATTGAAGAGGTATCGAAAACTGTTGTCAAGATTTGAGTAGAGCCAGATGCAATATTATTGTTTAATGAAACGCTAGAAATTAACTGTTCATCCGACCCATCTAGATAATAGATACTGATTTGACCGCCTTCAGAGTATGTTTCAACACCATTATTTCTAATAGTGGTTTCTAAGACTATTTCATCTCCTTGAACGAAACCAGAATCACCTTGAATAGTGAAATCAGATATCCCTATATCAACTAAAGGAGCCATGTCAAGATCAACCGCGGCATAGAAATTATTGTAGGTTGTATGGGGGCCATCCATTAGTGCAACTACAGGCCAAAAATTCTCAAATTGAGTATTACCTCCTGAAGCCCTAACAGTGCTCAAAGGTTTATCCCAAGAAAGTTGAGCGTTAGAACTAGGAGAAAGGACTACTTGTTCAAAACCACTTTGGCTACTATCTAATAGCCAAGATCTCCAAACATGATGTGGTTTGTATCCGTCATCATAGTTCTCAGCCCCAGATTGTTCAGTAATGGCAGCATATACATATACTGAAACTGAGGGTATGGAGCCTAAATATGAGATAGTCAAATCAGTAGTAACAGTATCTCCTGAAGGATTCAGGGAAGTCGAAAGTTCCATTGAAAAATCTGTAGAAGATGGTGCCATACATCCACCTGCCGTAAAATCATTATCATAGTAACTTGAACCACCGGCGCCCACTTTGTAGCAAGAACCTGCTTGTTCATCGGCAAAAGAGAATGTAGGATATCCACTGGATGCACCCATAACGTGATCTCTTCTAGTTCCTGAACTACCAATTGAATCCGAAGGCCATCCTGTCCCAGAGCCTTGGAAAAATGAAACATAAGTAAAATCTTCGGGATTAGATGTTTTCAGGTTGTGTAGAGAAGGAGATGCACTACTCATACAAGGCCCACACCAATGAGCACCTACATATTCGCCAAATACTGTATGACCGGGGCTGGAGGCAAAAAGTGGTAATTCCTCTTTTTCCAGTTCACTAGGTTGATTGAAATTTTGTTCTTCAGAATCAAAAAGACCACCAAGAGTCATTATGACCATCAATGATATCATGGCAACGGCCAAGACCGAACTGTACAACTTGTTCCTCATCACTAATTGAACGCTTGTAATGCTTGGTATAACCTTATCTAGCATTTGTATATAATAAATCAAATTAAAACTAACTTCTCAATCAAATGACTTGATATCATGGAACCTTTTCGTAGAATCAATGACTGGAATCAATGACCTAGATTGGGTGGCTCTCAGAGAAGATGATGGTAGAGCCTATTTATTACAAAAAAAGCCAGGAGAGGTTAAGATAAAGGGGCTAGGTAGATTCGATTCAGGACAACTACTAGATGGATACTCAATAGGTGAAAGGATACAAGTTGGGCAAAAATCTCTAACTATAGTCAAAGCAACCCTTCCTGAAGCGCGACGTAACATGGTTAGAAGAGCTCAAACTATTGGCATCAAAGACTCTGGTTTTCTGATTTCATGGCTAGGAATTGGAGTAGGTAGCCGAGTTTTAGAAGGAGGTCATGGTTCTGCCGGACTCGCCATGAATATAGCTAATGTGTTAGGGAATTGTGGAACACTAATTTCAGTCGAAGTTAGAGATGAACATGCATCGGTAGGAAAACAAAATATGGACAGACTAGAAGAAATTCTTCCCGAATTTCCAAATTGGCATTTAATTGTTGATGACTTATCCAACATTACTGATCGAGTAAAAGAAATTTGTATTGAAATTGATTCTGCAATTATTGATGTTGCAGAGCCTTGGAATGTTTTGAAATCAGTAGTTCCTTGCCTTCGAGTAGGGGGGAGAATTGCATGCTATTGCCCTACTTCATCACAATTAGAAAAGTCTTGGAATGCTTGTGAAGATGAAAATTTGAATATAGAATGGGCCGGAGAAATTATCGAAAGGAAATGGAGTAAAGCGAGTAAAGGAGGAGTCAGACCGGGGAATCAACCAATGGGACATACAGCATTTTTACTAATTGCTACTAAATTAGCATCTGAGGAAGAAGAATAGATTTGATTCATAACCAAGTATTCCTCCGCCAAACCATGAGAGACAGTAGCCAATGGGAACCTACATCTTACCGAACACATAC
>Ga0209631_10003409_pt1 | contig 18299 bp, 17 predicted proteins | sample COG_08_FD_184752 | JGI IMG/M metagenome (GOLD analysis project Ga0209631, IMG submission 184752) | Pelagic Microbial community sample from North Sea - COGITO 998_met_08 (SPAdes) (version 2) | ecosystem: Environmental > Aquatic > Marine > Neritic zone/Coastal water | place: Helgoland, sampling...
AAACTGCTCTTCGCGCGCCTCTTCAAACAAACGCTTGCGATGCGCTTTGTCTTCGGCCGACATCATGCGCTCGCCGTTCATGCAGTCGTCAATGTCGCGTCCGCGACGCTGCTGCTGCTCAAAGTTGCCCCAGAAGAAGCGTGTCTGTAGGGCCTCTTCGACGTCTCCTTTGGCGTCGTTGGTGGCGCCCATCCATACGCCGATGCATTCAGACTTGGTGAGGCGCGCCGACCGTTTGCCGGTGGACTCGTCTTGGTACCACGTTTTACAGGTTACGCGTTGCGAGGTGAGCTTTTCTTTGAACATGGTTTCCTGCGACGAGTCAGCGTTGGGGTTTTTGGCGGTGCGAAACATGCCCGGTGGCGCTTCGTGGCACACGGTGCAAATGTCGTTGCGGTTGCCGTCGATGGCGTCGGCTTTTCCGGTCTGGTACGTGAGGACTTCGGTGGTGCCCGGAATCGATTCCTCTTCCATGACCAAAAAGAGAAACGACTTGGACGTCGCACCGTCGCCCGCCTGAAAACAATTCAAGTGTAGTCCGAAATCGCGTCTGAACGCATCGTACCGCGCGTGATGAATCAGGTACATCATGCGGTGTGCCGTGGAAATGAGATAGTACTGTTCGTAGCCTTCGAAGAGCACGATGGCGCGGTTCGCGAACACGGACAGGCTGGGGTCTTTGATGTTGTGCCTAACCACTTTGGCCGTGGACGAGGTGCGCCACGTGAGCATTTTCGACACGACTTCCGAAATGCACGCGTCCGGGTCTAAGCACTGCGTAGTCAGCGCTTTCACGGCCCAGTCCTGAAACTCGCGATACGCAGTCCCGAAGAGTCCCGGTACGTGCTGTTGGGGCGCGCACTCTTTGGCGTACCGCACCTTGGCCTGATACGCCAGCGATGCAAAGGCCGAGCGGTCGGCCAGGCCATCGAGGCGAGCTCTCTCGATGTCTTGCGGCGTACGAATGTCATATTCTGTCTCACAGTTAGGGTCATAGTCGTCCTCAACCGCCTTTTGCGGAATCGCGCGCTGGGTTTGCATCCATTCCTGGTGGTCGGGCAGATATTTACTGCAGAATGTTTTCGGATGCAGTTGCGAGGGTGTCAGACGGATAATGTGGTGTTCTGTGGGAAACTCCATGGTGCGCACCGGTTTGTACGCTGCGGGCTCTCCGGTGTATTTAGCTCTGTCTTTGAAATCCGGTTCGGCACTGTCTGGGATTTTGTCTAGCGCATTGTCTATAGAAAAGACCTTGCGCGGGTTGGCGACGTTCGCCTTGTGACAGAGCGGGCGCTTGGGATTGATGATAGAGTCCATGTCGGACGTGTACTCTTGTGAGCCAACATAGCGGTCGGCTACGGTGCGCACGTACATTTCGACACCCGAGACGCACATCCATTTTTGGTGATTGTGGAGGCCCGACAGCGGGTCAGTCTTCCGCGTATTGGACTTGCGGTCCATGGATTCGCGGTGAAGCTGGCCGGATTCGTACAACATTTTGTTCAGTGCGTTGCCGAACATGACGTCGTCGTGCAGGGACACGGCGTGAATAATATAGCCCACCGCGTTTTCTTTGATGTTTTTCGAGGGCACCCACTGGAGCCAGGCTTTCACGTATGGGAACACGTCCGCGGGCTGCTGGTCGTCCGGCAAATTCGCCGTCTCGTAAATCATTTGCAGAAAAAGCTGCAGGTTTATTTCGTCGAACCGCGCTTTAGATTCGGCGTTGCGGACGTCCGAAAACTTGGAGGCTGCCGGGCGAAACATATCACGCGGTACGTATAGTGCTACATAGTCCTTCACGTTGTTGACAATGGTTTTTGAGGGTGGTTTGGCATATGTGTTGTCACCCCAAAGTGCTAACGGTTCCATGTGCATGCCTTCCATTATGAGATTCTTTATACCATATTTTTGGAACTCATTTAAAAAAACACATATGTCAAACAAATGTGCCAAATCCAATTTTAAAGAAAGCGACATTAATATATAGTTTAAGTTCAACGGTTTAAAATCTATGGAATTCACATTGCCGTCTCTAACTCAGGAAAGTTTCAGCCGATGGTGGAATAAAAAAGTGCCTAGGAACGACCAAGTGGACGAACGCATCGTTTATCCGGGTATAAGATTAAACTGCTCGACCAAATCTCGAGATTTGCGTTCGCAAATTACTCCCGAACACGTGTTCGTGACGAAGGAAACGGGCACCAATACGTTCCACCACAAAGTGCTGGGGTCTAACAATGTTTTCATCCATTTGCCGAAGCGTTTGTATTCCCACTGTTTCCGCAACATCAACATACACAGCATCCCCGACGACAACCGAATCATGGTACGTTTGACCGAGAATACTTCTGTGGTGTTGCCGTACATACCGGACGACTTTGTGTCGCAGAAAAGGACAAAACGCTCGGTGCAGAACCGCATGCGCAAGCGTGACGGAGGCAAGAAAAAACGAAAACGCGAACAACGTACCTCCGAACCGTACGTGGGCTGGGTCACTAAAGTCGTCACGCCCGCGACAGTAGCCGGCGCCGACGAGTCTATCGACGCTTTCCAACTCATCTCTTATATTCGTGCAGAAATGAAACGCAACGACGAAAACATAGACATATGCATTCCAAACCCCTTTTCGGGCACGTACAGCATACAAGACATTAATGCAAACCCTGAGAAATTAAAAGCCCTCACCATCGTCGTACAATTTGTACATCATTATATGCGCCATGCCTTCTAAACTACACTGCAGCCCGACGTCTCCGACAGGCGTGCGCGCAAATCCCGCGTGTACAGGCAACAACCTTTGATGTTGACGTCGAAATCGCTTGTCGTGCCGAACAACTGTTGTTCTAACCGCACCAACGAAGCGTGCACTTGTTCGACAGTGGTATCTTTCGACGGCGGGCCCGTATCCGTCAGTATGTCGTTCAAATCTTTCCGTATAAGCTGATGAACGTGCAAAACAGCTTGAAAGTAGCTCTTGGTGTCGTCGGTCAATATTTTCTGTGGGCAATGGAACATGACGTTGACCAACAGTAATGTTTCTTTGTACAAAAAACGCGGCGTATACGAGGCGAACAACGACATGTCGCATAATGTCAACTCAGCCTAAATAGTCTCGTACCGGAGTATTTAGCATTCGCATCTAGTTCTAAATGTTGGACAACTTGCACAAACAAACGTGCACGCTTAAAATGATGCTCGCTGGGCTCGGCATGGTGGTGTCGCCGCCGGCGTGCAGGTACAGTCATAAATTAAAACAGATGAACGCTGATTTTAATGAAATGGCGGGCGTCATGGGCTACACAAGTTCAAATAAAATATTTCTCACGTCGAGTTTCGTATACTCTAGCTTAGTCGGAAGACACTTCCACATTCAGAATCTACAAGACTTGGCACTGGCCTCTGACGTAGTTCTACATTACATGATGCACTATTTCGACAAGTCGTTCAACGCGTGTTGAAGCCACCGGAGCGATTCGCACTGAAACGGACGCTCGATAAGTAACGTTTCTGCCGCGGTCAACGGTTGTCCGCGGTATCTTGACAGCATCAAATCTGCCAAGACCCACGCAGGTGTCTCAGAAACGTGTGCGGGTATCTTGTCCGGCGCCTGCGAAACGACGCGACCGTCTAAAGTGTAGTATATGTAGTCGCCGTCGCGTTTATGGTGTGGGCCGAACGTATACGACGTTGTGTTCTCCAACGTTGTGCGCTGACCGTTGTAACCCTTATACTCGCGGCAAAACATTTTTTGATTATAAATATACCATCGTTATATACAAATATGATTAAGATTATCTTTCTCTTTTTTTTGGTAGACTGTATCCTCGCGTTTAATGCGGACGACTGTCGGCGTGTCGAAACAGAACACTGGGTCTGTGACTACATGCGCAAACACAACAAAAAGTACCACTCGCATTCCGAGTTTATATATCGTAAAAATATGCTGAAAAATATTCCTCATGGTACCATTTTCGGCCTCACCTCCAAGTCGGACATGTTTACACACGAATTGCGAAGTAATTCGGCGTTCGCGTTCGGTCACCATAAAAACGTCTTCCGCTCTTCCTTGCGCGTACACCAACACAAGGAAGCTGTGCCAAAAATGGCACCGCTGGATTGGCGCGATTCGGGCAGAATAACGAATGTGAAAGACCAAGGTGCGTGTGGCGGGTGTTTCGCGTTCGCGTCCGCGGCCGTGTTGGAATACTGGGAAGGCAACCACCCCAAATCGTTGTCGGCGCAGAGTATTATAGACTGCACTTCTGGAAAACAGCGGCCAAACGTCGGCTGCGACGGTGGCCTCATGGAGTATGTGTTCGAGTACGCCAAACAGCATCCCGTCCCCCTTGCGAACGATTTTCCATTCGAGGGCCACCAGAACGAATGCCCGAGACACTCTTTGCAGTCAAACGTGCTTGTCAAAGATTACAGAGTGCTGATGATAGAGGACAATCCAAAGGCCGAACAACAGATAGAACACATTTTGCACAACTATGGCCCCGTGGCTGTGGGTGTTGATTCTGCAAACATGTACCATTATACGGGCGGCTTGTTTAAAGCATCTATGTGCACGACAGACATTGACCATGCCGTGACTATCGTCGGGTACACAGACGACGCTTGGATAATTAAAAATTCGTGGGGGCCGTTCTGGGGAGACGAGGGGTATTTGTACCTTGAGCGGGGCAAAAACGCTTGTGGCGTGGCGGAATACATTGTGTATATCAAAGACGCGTACGCGACGCACAAATACGTAAACACCCTCTGGCACATGTCTGGTTAAGCCCACATCACCCACGCCATGAATATCGTCCACAAGGTGAGGCCCAGGGCAAACATCATCAATTGACATTTGGTGCTGAAACTCCCTTTGATTTGGCGGATGGATTTTTTCAGTTCGGTTCGATGGTCGTCCAACGTGCGGCGCATTTCGCGAAAGTTTTCGTTCGATTGAATCATTATCTCCGAGTTCATCTGGATGACATGCGCGACTTTGTCGTCCAAGGCCGCTACACGGTTGTCCAGCACGTTTACGCCTTGTTCGAGTGTGTCCAGTCGCCGCGCTAAAAATTTATCCGATTCTACCTGAATCATATTATGTAAAAACAAACTGACTTTTATACTGTGTTATAAATGTAATCTAGAAAACTACTCGACACGGACGCGTTTTGCGTCGCTCTCCGCCTCATCCGCGCGTCCCCGCTTGGTACCGCTCGACACATCTTCGTCGTCCATGCTGTACAGCACGCCGCCGCCTCCGCCAGAAGACTCTGGGTTGGAGACCACCTTGATGCCGTGGCGGAGCGAAATGTCGAGCTTGATGCCGAATGCACCGTCCGCCAAGAAATAGAACGACGGTGTGACGACAGCAGAAATATGAGCGCCACGGCTCAGCGTAAGCTCGGTGGTGACGTCATTGCCGTTCACATCCTGGAGCGGAATCACGTTGGGCGTGTCCTCGTTGTCGTAAGGGTACTGACGCGTCGTAATCTTCAGCTGGCGGTAGTCATTTCCTTCGCGTTTGACCACGGGCGAGTTGAAAATGTCTTCCACCATCGTGCGGAACGTGGAGTCGTAGCTTTCGCCAGTCTCTGCGCACATTTCGCGCGCATTGTCCTCGATTTCGCTCTTGGCCTTTTGGAGAAGATTGGCGTCGTCCAGACAGTGCTGAATGCCCGCATTGACAAACTTTTCCCAGTAGTCGAACATCGCAACGCTCTCGGGATTGGCCGTATCTTCCTTCAGTGTACCCGTGAGCTTCGCGGTGGCCGGCGTCACGCCCGAAAACTTGCCGAGAGTGCCGGTCTGCAAGTCGTTCCACTCCAGTTCGGCAGTTCCGAGACGCGTGGTCAGACGGCGATTCTCCGTGTCCTTAGAGTTGACATAAAATTTACCGCTGCTAGCCTCCACGGTATCAAACTTAAAGTCACGTTGGGGGGTATCAATGACTTCCACAGGCACGCCAGAATTGCCCGCTGTCCCCGTAGAATACACAATCACGTCCGGCGTTAGCGAATACGTGATTCCGTACTTGTCCTTGGACATGCAGTACGGGCGAAGCGTGAACACCATGCCGAGGACGGCACCGCCGTGCACTTCTGGCTTCTCCTCCATTTCCATGTAACGACCGCCGCAAATTTGCACGTAGCGCACGTCACGGGCATTCCCATCGCGATTGAACGCGCGGCACTTGGGCGCCACACTCGTCACGCCATCGCGCGTCTTCAGAGGCACCGTCGCGGCCTTGTGAAAGTTCTCGCGTGCTTTCGCCTCCTGTTCCTCGGGGGTCTTCGACTTGTAGTAACGCGCGGCCTTGTTACGGGCTGCGGTGGCCGCACCGCCGATGTCAGAGTCATACATCTGGTCAAGACCAGACTTATTCAGCTCAGAAAGTCGGGCGAAAAAGTCGTTGCGCTCAGACTGGAACTTGTCCGAACCACCGTCCCTCAGAAGCGTAGCCGTAATGTTCGACGTCGCCGGCGTCTTGGCGTACTTGGAACGGTTGTAATTGCCACCCTCCGCGATATGCGGGTAGCGAGACTCGCACGGGGGAGTCATGAGCTTGTAAGCGTATCCGGCCTCGTTTTGAAAGTCGTAAAACGTCTCTTGTTTACCAGTGGCCTTACTTAGGCGCTGGCTTTCAACGAATTTCATATCACCTTGGGTACGGAAGTTGAGCATGGTGAAGCGGGGAAGAGGGTATGTCGTCGTCATTTTTTTTTGATGTTCTATTGTCATGGTCTGATTAGAAAAAATATTATTCTTTACTTTTGTGGACGATTTTTGTGTAATGGTCGATTGAGACATTGTGATGCTATCATTGTGTAGTTTAAACAGAACTTAGAATATTCCCTAATTTATCGCTTCCTTATATATTTTTGTGTCTTCACCATCCAATTTCTTCGTGACAACACTGTCGAACAGAGATTTATCCTTGAATTTCGCGCGGATTTTACGAATAACCTTCCGTTCTTTGGCGATGTCGTCTATCTCTTTGTGTACCTTTTTGGCGGATTTCTTCATTTTACGTTTCAGCAGCTTCGCTTTCGCCTTATCTTTTAAAGATTTCAAACCTTCCGAGTCTTCGAAGGGTCGCACCTCCGTATACTTTGCAAGATGGTCTTGTTCCTCGACCGCCACCGGACGGCGAAATGAGGCAAGCGGGTGTTGTATGGCATAATCACTGGGGACGCTCTCATCCTCTTCATGTGTTTCCACTATCTTCGTGAACTTCTGCAGGCGAGACATAATGATAAGAAGGCGTCTACATATATACCACCAAAAAATTGTTCTCTCATGAGTTTTATTTTATTAAAATAAAAATGGCCTCCGACACTGAAAAAAAGTTCCAGCCTGACCCGAGTTTTATTTTATTAAAATAAAAATGGCCTCCGACACTGAAAAAAAGTTCTGACCAGACCCGAGTTTTATTTTATTAAAATAAAATCTTGCAGAGCATCCGGAAAAAAGTTCGCGCGTCGGACGAGTTTTATTTTATTAAAATAAAAATGGCCTCCGAGGCTGAAAAAAAGTTCTGACCAGACCCGAGTTTTATTTTATTAAAATAAAAAAATTGAATATATTACGATTAATCCGAACGACATATAAAAGCCGGAATCAAAGCACCAATCATGGAACGGTACATCGAAATGGGGTTCGAACGTTCAAGTGCCGAAGATGCGGCAGAACGTTTCGGCGACGATTTACATGCTGGGTGTCACTGGCTTATGGTGCGCCAAACGATGGGACACGTCCCAAAACGTCTGAAAGTATCCCAATCAGACGATACGTACATTGGCTCTTCGATTCGTTTGAACGGTTTGTCTTGGAACGTGGACGCTTTCGATAAGGAGCACGCGCTCATCCGAGTACATCGCGAGGGTAGCTTGCCAAGTCGTTGGGAACATATGTCTGACCAGCGCATTGAGTGGTTGACAGTACGGCACGAACACCCACAAAACGTCAATCCCCGTGCGTCCTGGAAACGTTCCATCGGAATCGTCTCTGTGACTTCCCCCGTCCGGAATATTCCTGATTTGCAAGAGACGCCCCCACTTCAAAAAATGTTGTCGACTTACATTCGATGGGGCAGACCGGACTCTGCGTGCCCAGAATGGGAAGTGTGGCGCTCAATGGTCTCTCTCACGCGCGAGCACGTACATCAGCCCAGTCGGGCGAAACCCCGAGGCGGATACACAACTGACATACACGATTTCCGCGTCGAGTGGATGACCTACTTTCATGTGCTGTGCGATGTTCACAGTCTGCAGATTGACGATTTTAGTAATGCGCTGTATAACGGCACCATTACGGAAACCGCGGCTTTGTTTCCCCCATCGGTGCGCAGTCAGCTCATTCCAAAACTACAGATGTGGAAAAATCCGTCTGAACATATCCAAACAGAATTGCAGAAATGGCGCAAAGACTGTCTACCCGTAGTACTGTTCAAGCCTATACTGCATGACGGTGAAAAATTACAGTTTGACGTTTTGATTCACGACATGACTTTCGTGAAACCGCGCAATTATGATGTGGGCCTCCACACTCAATTCCAAAGGTTGTTTTTCGCACTGTTTCCCAAAACTAGACCCGTGACGATTCCGGGGCCTGTGGACGAACCTTTTTTTAGTAAAATTTTGCGCGCCAGTAAAAAGACAAAGAAGAGAGAACACACCACTCCTGTTGCCGAATTCGTCACAGAACTGTTCCCGTTCCAAAAGCGCTGTTTGAACTGGTTGCTGGAACGCGAGCAACAAGCACCCCCCACTTCGGCCTGGGGGTGGTCAACCAATGTGTTGCAAGATGGGTTCACATTCTATTCTTCCGTGTTTGGGTATACTTCGTTAACGGCCCCAAACACAACTGTGCGCGGTGGCCTTTTGGCCCAAGACGTGGGCATGGGCAAAACCGTGGAAATGTTAGCTCTCATTGCTTCCAACAAAACGGACGGCCCGACGTTGGTCGTGGTGCCAACCACGATGCTTTCCGTGTGGATGCAAGAAGCTGCCAAGCACACACCCTCTCTACAGGTGCAAAAGTTCCACGGCGCCCGTCGTACTCGAGACATGGACGAGCTGCGCGCCGCCGACATTGTGGTGACGACGTATCGCATCGTGGTAAACGAAACACAGAGACACGTGCCGACCATTGGCGCAGTCCGCTGGGGGCGGATTATCTTGGACGAGTCGCACGAAATACGCAACATTAATTCTGCCACAACAAAGGCTGTGTGTCGACTTTACGCACCGCTCCGTTGGTGTGTCTCTGCCACGCCGTGGCCCAAAGCTACGCAAAGTGTGGCGCCCATGTTAGCATTTTTGGGCGTGGTGCCTTTCAACGACCTCAGTTCCACCTCCTTTTTCAGAGCAAATCAGTGTGCTACACCATCACTGCTGTGCGATTTACTGACGTCGTGCACTTGGTGGCAGCAGAAAAGGCACGTACGTCTGAATTTACCTGACATTCAACACAACACAGTGGAATTAGAGCACTCACACCCTGAAGTATACGAACAACTACTGGCGTCGATTCGCCATCGCACAGAGATGGATATGTCGGCCCACGGCGTGAACCATATTACGCGACGACTACATTATACGAGATGGCTTCGTCAGGCGGCAATTCATCCGCTGTTGAATCGCACCAGTCACTACGGTTTCCCGTGTGACCAGCAACAAGTACGCACTGAAACCAACTCCATCGAAACGTATGTCAGCACGCTCGGTACTTCTAATTATGACCAATCACTACGAGATGTGATTCAATCGTGGGCCAACGGGGAAGAAAAATGCTCAATTTGTATGGACGCGATGGACAGACCCACGGTGACGCCGTGTCACCACATGTTCTGTTTCGAGTGTATTCAAACCGCCTACCAACACGATACGACGAGGCGCTGTCCATTGTGTCGGGCATCCGCCGTTACCGGCGTGCTGCACGAGTTGACTGTCGACGAGCCCACCCCCGCTGAAAACGTGTCGAATATCTGGTACTTGACAGAGGTGAACGGCGGCACTGTGGAAATGGACACGCCCATCTGGAAAAAACTTTCGCATTTGCAAACGCACACGACGAACGGCCACAAAATCGATTGCACACTCCGTATGGTGCGTGATTCCACCGAAAAATTCGTGGTCTTTACACAATTTCACAACGCGTGGAAAATGGTCTGTGATGCACTCGCACGAGAAAATATTCCCCACGTATCGATTGAAGGTCGCATGTCACCGAAGCGTCGTGAACAATCCATACGTGATTTCCAGACGAATACGGAGGTGCGCGTGTTCGTTATGACGACCAAAACCGCGTCTGTCGGTATCACGTTGACGGCTGGCTCTCACATCATTTTCATGGAACCCTGCTTAGACCCACATGTGCGCAAACAAGCTGTAGGACGAGTGTGGAGAATCGGACAACAAAATAGGATACAGATTACAACATTAAAAACAAAAAACACCATCGACTGCACTACGGATTTGACGAGTCATCTAAATCTACCGACTGAGACCGTCTCCTCTGTATAAAATCGTTTCTTTCTTTCATTAAACGTGTAATTGTTTCTCTATCGTTCGCCTCGCGTGCATTCTTGAGTAAGTGTTGGAAATCCTGCATATCGTATTCGAACGCAATTTGTGCCACAGACTTGGCGCGAGATGTACACATGGTTCTATATACAGTTTTGGCGTTGTCCAACTCGCTCAGATACTTGCCCGACGCGGGGGTCAGAATTTGCCTTGTGTACGGGTTTCTGGGAGGACAGCGGCCGAATTCGCCCAGATGCAATCCCGTCAGCAGTTTGTTTTTTGTGGTTTCAGAGTACCCGACGTTGTTCACAACCCACGGGTTCGCTACGAATTCCTTCGTCATGGCGTCGAAGACGATGTCTACGTCTTCCGCAATCTGTGCCTGCATTGTTTCCGTGCATAATCGAAACAAACGTTCTATCATCGTGTACCGTCCCTGTGTAAACAACGCGTACGCATGCCGACGGAATTTGTGTTCGATGTTTTTTTGGGTGAGCATGTGCACCATGTGGCCACCCACGTCATGTTTGAACAACAAGCTCCACGAACAGAGTTTCGGATAATATCGCATGACCTCTTCCGCAGTCAACGTATCACGCTGCGCTATCATTTTTTTGACGGCCTTTCTTGCTTCTTTTTGATTCTTGTACGCAGTCAGTGTTCCCCACAAATACAACCGTCGTTTTCCGTCTTCTTTAAACGCACCATGTCGCACGTCACATAGCCAGTGTCCTTGCGAAATCACTTTGTCCTCGAATATCTCGACAAACATGCCCTCCCTGTCGCCGGACGCCCACGACCCCTTGAATATGCGTCCCGACGGTTCCGTAAGCGCGCCCCTGCCGTTCATTTCGTCCGACAACCAAAATCCACGGTACACAGCACCGTCCGAATAATTCATCACGCCATGGCCGGTTCTCTTCCCGTGACACCATCCGCCTGTATACACAGAGCCGTCGATGTACGTATGCGTTCCTTGCTTGTGACGCTGGTCGCGCTTCCAGTTTCCCTCATACGTCCCCACGTATTTTGACACCCATTTGCCGTGACCGTGGCGTTTATTGTTTGACCACTTACCTGTATACGTCTCTATGCCATCCGATTGCACACCCATGCCGTGTCTGTTGCCCGAGCGCCACGACCCTGAATATACGGAACCAGATAGCGTGGTTTCTATGCCCTTGCCGTGTTTAAGATTGTAGTAAAAGTTACCGACGTACGTGTACGTCTCTGTGGTAAGCGTACCCTGACCGTGTTTGGTACCGTGCGAATATTCTCCGACGTACGTCTGTACCCCACTCATTTCGCCGTAGCCGTGATACTTTCCATGGTAAAACGTACCTTGGTACGTAAAGTCGGGGGTGCGCAACGTGCCGTATCCATGGTAAGTACCGTTGGCCCACTCACCGTCGTACACTCCACCTCCCGGACTTTGCTGTCTACCTTTGCCGTGTCTTTTTCCGTGCAGGAACTCTCCGACGTATACGTTTACGCTACTCGACACCAGTCTTCCGTGCCCCGATGGTTTTCCGTCGTACACGTTGCCCGTATATATCGAACCGTCGGAAAGTTGCAACGTTTCTTCGGACAGACACTTTTGCCTCTTGTGGCCTTTCATGGTATGCCTGCATGTCTTACATCGGGGTCGTTTCATATAAGAATAAACAAACGCTTTTAAATATACCTTTTTAATTTTACTCATCGGATGTATCGTTCGTACGCTGACGCTTGGGCTTGCGTACCCGAAGAGACTCTTTCGTCTTTGCGTGGTCGCGTTTGTACTGCTCCACAATGGCAGGGTTCTCTACAATTTCTTCCAGCACTTGAAGCGACACCGCCGGGACAGTCGTCTTCTCTTCACGTTCGAAAGTCACGCCACCCAGGTCTGCAGACATCATGTTGTGTTCGCGCATATACGCGTAAATCTTGGCATGGCGTTGCTTCTGCTCCTTGTTAAAACTCTTGAGCTGCGCCTTGATGGCGTCGCCTTCGGGAATGGCGTCCGTATACTCCTTCTTCAACTGGTCGAATTCTTCAGCGGTCATCTGTGGCATGTCGGCGTCCATATTGAGTTTTGCTACTTACATTCCGGCGGACACATGTAAAATAGATTATGTGATACATTCGTGATTTTCGGTGAAACGATAGTATAAATGTGAGTGCAGTCCAAACACATGTCATACCTCAAACGCCACAAAGTCACTGTCGAAGATGTACAAACCTTGTTGGGAGTCAACGGGGCCGACGTGTCACACACCGCGCAGCATCCCCTGGCAAAACGTGCCGTCCATTTTCAGCAGTCTGAGGCACGGCCCGGTGGCGACCCAGAGCCGGAGCCCGAGGAATACTCGATACAGCGCACGTACATCAACCCGACACATGTCTGGAAAGACCCGTTCATCAACAAGGTGCTCGAAAAAATTCTTTTTCACGATACATCTTTCGTCCGACATGATGGGGGCGCCGGTACGGAGTGGGCTGGGCACGACTCTGTGCTCGTTATCGCGGGCGGCGAGGGGGCGGACGGCCAGTGGGGTGCCAAAGAAATACAGGTGGCCACCACGCCCGAAAAATACGCACAAGTCGACGCAGCCATTCGAAAAATGATTCTTTGGGAAATGATGAGCGACCGTTTGGAAGTTCACGCGTTCTGCGAGTACACGGTGGGTGGTACCGGTAGTGATTATGGGCCAAAACGCACAGAAGCAAGAACCGGGCCGAAAATCGGTACCGCCTTTCTTTTCTCAGAGTGGTGATTAAAAAAAAAGAATGAATTTCGTGTATTTAATCTGAACTATTTTATGTGTCATGTCGGTGCAGAGTGGCCGGCGTTCGCGACGTCTCTTGCCACCAGACCTTGCGTTCAAACAACTGTCGCGCCAAACCACGTTAAAACCTGCACCGTCTTTCGGGCGCGCCGTCGCTCTGACATTGTTAGGCGTTATCGCGGGTACAATACTCACTACACTGGGAATTTTGAATAAACAGACGGTATGGATTATATTGGGGTTTATAGTTATGCTACTTTCTATTGTCGGTTTAAGTTGTTCTGTTTACTCGTAACGGAACAGTCCATGCTCGCCGGCGTAATTGGCGAGCGCAAACGTGAGATTGTGCGTGTTGGCCTTGCCCATAATAGGGTTGGCCCAATTGTAAAATGCTTCGCACACCTGCTGGGCCTGAATCTCTTCCGAGTCCACAAAGGACAGAAACTTGGCCACAATCTGGGCCGGCGTGTAAATGCCGTGGTCGCCGAACTTCTGAATCGAAGCCGGTCCCATACCCGGAATCTCATTCATCTTAAAATCCAAAAGCGAACGGTTGACAAACTCCACCACAGTATCGGCACGAAGAGAACTTTTAGACGGTTCATAGTTAAAGTTGGACATGATTTTTGTACTAAATAGTCGTTCTTCGTTTAAATACAAGCATATTCTTTACATAATGGATTTTTTCATCAAAATATTTTATCTCTTTTGTGGATGTAATATTGTATAAATTTGATGGCAGCAATGCCCATCACAATCAACACCATGAACAAGAACGTGAAAAAGTAAGAATAATGGCGCACGTTTAAATCGTTGCGCGACTCAGCTGTTTTCAGAGTTTTTTTCATTTCGTGGTGTTTTGTACTCATGCTGTGTAACATTTCGGTGTGATACACATTCTTTTCAGCAAGACGGTCGTCCAGATGCCACACTTTCATATCGAGTTTCTCCAGTTTTTTTTCCAGTTTGTCCAGTCTGGTGCGGAGTTCCGTCAAACCTTGTTCTTTCGGCGGACTGGTCTCGACGGCATAAATACGTTGTTCCATCCCGGATTCCGTGTACGCACCCACGTCGAACATGTAACTGTCAATGACGTCGTCCAACTCAAATTGAAAACAATATCTGTACGTGTCGCCAGTTCTTGAAGACGCCACGCTGACCACCGTTTTACGCAAGTCCATGAACGGGTGCACGCTTACTTTTAAAAACCAGGGCTCCTTTTGTTGGAAAATACCAAAGCATCGGAGCTTGTCAGATGTAATTTTATCGCTGTGAATCGACAACGCAAACAACTTTCGACCCGTCTTGCTTTTAACAGTGAGCGCAATTTTAGAATCGCTGGCTTGCTTGTACACACGAGACCCAGCCTTGTAAAACCGAGACAGACGAACATATGTTTCGTCACTGTACAGCTCAGAAAAAGAACATTCAGACATTTTAGACGATTCAGAGGTCAGTTGTACAGCATTGTCGATTATTCTGGTACTGGGCGTGCACGACGGGGGCCATTCAGCACGCACAAACGCCAATAATACGAGCAACAAACTCGCGTACAGCATATCCATGTACAGTGCATATATTTATATAATGAAAACCAAAAATCCAATTTTTAACATATAATACATTCGCTATTCTGGCTTTTCACAGAAGTCAACGCCAATTCTTGCGATTCTTTGCCGACAATAGCCTTCACGTTAAACGTCACTGAATTTTTATCGGGTTCCGTTGAAACGACTTTACAGTTCCAAGCCTTCGTATCACTTGATGGAAACGAGCCCTTGTGCTCTGATTCGGCAAAAATCTGACACACCGATGGTCTTTGACGGTCGACTAATAGTGACGTCACCTTGAAACGCTTATCACCCTCTTCGTTCACAATCAATATGTCATCCCCGTGCACCACACTGTAGACGTCGTGTGTCTTTATCGCCGACATTTACATCGGATGACATCGGCCTTAAATAGTGTTTGGGCGCTTGTCGCGGCGATGTCGAATCAAACTCTCCGCGTTTGTATTCCGTCTGTGTTTACGCGTAATACAATAGAAAAGCCGCACCATCCATGGAAAATCCGAAAACTCGTGGTATCCACTGTCCGATACCATGCAATTTTGCCGCGAAGCGTGTTCGTCAGAGACATAATACTCTCGATGCACAGTACACCAAATACAAGACATCTTTTCATTATTTTTGTGCGGCTTAAGTATCTATATTTTACGCAACATTGTGCAACTTGCGCCGCTTACGTGCTGTGCGCGGGTGTAGATAGCGGTAGAAAGACTCATGTTCACGCACCGACATAGTTCCTGCGTTCGTCCAATCGTACTCGACGAAATCGGTCGGGCTACCATGGAACATTTTAATATTGAACCCCAAGCGCCGCGTCTCGGCACACTTGTGGAATTCGCGCTTCGTCGGATTCGGGCCCTTGATTTCAATAAAGGTAGACGTCTCCGGAAGCCAAAAGTCGGGCGTGTACTCCGAACCGTCGGACAACTTCATCGTCGCTGGTTCGAAAGTCGCCTTGATGCCTTGGCCCTTGAAAGCTTCCGCCCAGCTCGTCTCCAACTTGGAACGGTGGTTGGTCTCGCCCGGGCTCAAACACGCGTCCAAGAGACCGTCGTCGACGTACACAAGTTTGAACTGCTTGTTACGCTTTCCACCCACGCACTTGTAACGCCCCCAGTAGTAAGTGTCTGCACCACAGCCAAAACTGAGCACGTGGAACGGTTCAGTGGACGTGTACACCGTTTGGTTGTCGCGTGCCGTACGCGGGTTGATGGAAATGGTGGCAGAAGTAGGCGTCACTTCGTTGAACCACTTACGGTTGTTGGTGTTCGCCTTAATAGAATGCACCTGACCGTTACGAATGTCAATGCAACTCTTCTTGCTATGAAACAATGGCTTCAAGTTGTGAGGGATGAGCGCTGGACGAGACATTATTATCGAGTACTAGAATAACATGACCCATTACTAAAAACGTATATGTGTAACATGTTCGGATGTGGAGTCGGTGGGTAGCAATACGTACTGATTGCGGTTCTTGCAGCGAATGGCGACCACCGCCACCGCGAACAGGAAGCTCGTGTACACCGGCCACAAATACGCCACCACGAGCCATGCAGTATACTTTGTGGACACCTTGAATCCGGAGAATGAATCCACGTGTGCCTGCATCCATCGGCTGCGCGAGGTGAAATACGCTTCCAGCGTGTCCAACTCTTCCGAAAACGTGTCTTTGGTATATATACCGTGTCCAAATATGATGGCAAACACGTTGTCCATGTAGTCTTTGGGCCCACCGAACAACGCCCATCGTCCAACTTCACGTTTAAAATAATTCTGTTCGACTTGCAAACGCCGTTCGTGTATTTTTTCCAATGTGATGTTCTCGTTTTGACGTATAATGTTTCGGGAGCCTTGAACCTGTCGGATAAAGACGGGGTCGCTTCCTAGAGTCTCCCACAACGGAAGCGTTTCCTCATAAAACTCGCGGAATATGTTCCAACCAGCATGTCTGAATTTCCACATCACCCTATCGTAATCCCAGCGTGGGCCACTGAACAGGATGCCGCTGTCCGGATTCACATAAAAGTACTGACTGGAATGGGGGAAATCCGAATCTCGCAACAACATTTCGGCCAAATATGTGTGGACGAACGAGTCCAAGTCAATCTCCGCGGTGCCGCGTGCGTGTAGAGTGTCAATGTACGAAGTCACGAGTGCGTCGTATTCCTGCTGGCAGTCGGGTATTTCCGAGAAATGTGAACACTTGGGATACCGCATCTTCACGTTCGACCCTTCAAAGTGTGCGCACTCTTTCGATGCACCGCCCGACGTCTTGTCAATCGTGTACTCCAGGATGAGACCAACCTTTTCCACGTGATTGTCCTCGTATTCGTCGCAATCTTCCGCTTTGCCTTTGCTGTCCCAATGCTGTGTTTTCTCCAGCAATCGACGCTGAATTGTCGGCGAGAGGATGTACACGCCCTCGTACGTATATTCATCCCCAAACGCAAACAACACTTCGACCAAACAATTTTGTTCGCGACCGTCCCCGTCACCGAGCCCACCCTTCAAATACGTAGCCACAGCATCACGAACAAACGTTGGCTCTCTGTAATCACCGTTTAACACATAATCTTCGTATTTTTCGCCAAAGTCGAACATTTCCTCTTTGTCATCGTCGCACGTGCTCACAGACGTACAAGGCACGTCGTCCTCTTTCGGTTCCCAAAACTCAAAGGCCAGGTTTAGCTTGGGTCGTTTGTCACCTTTGAGTTCGACCCCTATAGTCGTCTCTTTCATTCCCGACGCGTCTCCCCACGTCAACCTAGCGAATTGTTTGTCCGATGGGTCGATGAAGTCTGCAGAGCCTATGTCTGTGAGATTGAAAATTAGTAGACGTTTTTCTGACCCAAACCCATACTCGGCGACCGGTAAAGTCGCCCTGACGGTGCCGGATTTGTTGGGCGGGTGGAAATTCAACACATTTGCAGCGTATACCGAGGTTACAACCACGAAGACCACGACGCTCCATGTAACTGGATATGTACAATAAGAGAACATTTAAAATGTTCTACATTATACTTTATACTCTAAAATTTTTAATCATGACTTTAAATTAAAATTTAATTCGTATTGACAACAGTGCAGCTGCGCGCTTATAGGTGTCCGGTTCCACAGTGACTAGCCAATTGAGGATACGTTCACGGTATTCCTGCTCTGTTTCTGAAGACGTGGGCCCACCCGCAGGCATTTCTAGACCGTCGCGAGCAGCTTTACTGGCATAATACTGCACGAGAGCCTTCAATTCGTACAGAGTTGGTGCAGGCATAGTATTTAAATTAAGTCAATTTAAATAGGGGGAAATGGATGCGTATGTTGTTGCCCGAGAAAGCCAATACCGCCTCTTCGACCTATATCATATATGGTACGCTGAGCGTGACCGTCCGTCAAGAAAGCGTACAGACCCCCGCGTGCTTTTCAAGGGGTACCCACGTGTA
>Ga0209631_10003410_pt1 | contig 18296 bp, 14 predicted proteins | sample COG_08_FD_184752 | JGI IMG/M metagenome (GOLD analysis project Ga0209631, IMG submission 184752) | Pelagic Microbial community sample from North Sea - COGITO 998_met_08 (SPAdes) (version 2) | ecosystem: Environmental > Aquatic > Marine > Neritic zone/Coastal water | place: Helgoland, sampling...
TCTTCCAATGGCTTGTTTCGCTTCTGGTTTACAAAAAATGACACCTCAAAACTATAGAGGTTCTATTTCAGGTTTGTATGTATTTATTATGAATATTGTAGGCTTAAGTCTTGGACCAACAGTAGTTCCTTTTTTTACCAGCGTTATATTCCAAAGTGACATGTCTATTAATTTGGCATTAAGTTACACATTCTTAATTTTTGGACCTTTGTCTTTCGCCATTTTCTTTCTTGGAAGGAACTCGCTTATTACAGAGTTGCAATCTGATAACTAAACTTTAAAAGAAAAAATTGGTGGAGCCAGACGGGATCGAACCGACGACCTTCTGGTTGCAAACCAGACGCTCTCCCAACTGAGCTATGGCCCCACTGATAAACTCTTATAGGGCAAGAGAGAAAATACCTCAACAGAAAATATTATTTAATGATGCAAATCTTTTGTGAAGCCAGCTATTGTTTTAATGGTAGGACTCTTTGGAATTTCGTTTGATGTTTTAAAAGTTTTTAAAATATAATCCGCCAAGAGATTTGTTATGCCCCAGTTATAATTTTCATTATGAAAATGATGTTGCATATGGGCTTCTTTGAGGTTTTTTCCAATACTTGTTAATGGCTTATAATGTTTAGAATGATGAGCAAGATGTACCCATTCGTAAAATAGATAATATAAGAAGGTTGAAAAGATTGGAACTAAAGCATTCGTAAAACTTAAGCATAAAATTGAATAAAAGAGATATGTCTGAACAAACAGAGAAATTATTGCTAATGGTGGAGCAAATTGAAGGTTTATATTATCAGGATCAGCATGGTGTCCATGATGTAGTTTGATTTGAAAATCTCTCATCCAACTTTTAGTTGGGGTCAATTCTTTATGTAGAATAAATTTATGAGCATACCACTCATAAAAGGGTGCAAATATAATCGCTAGGATCATTAGTGGCCATTTACTCCACAGGTCAAGATAATCAACAAGTAAGCCGGAAATAATTGAAAATAGTATTAGAAATCTAATTGTATTATGTTTAAAAAAATTTTGGAAAATATTTAGCAATGAAATTCTTTTTAATGGTCTCTCAAAAAAACAGGTGCATTTTTTGAGGATTCAGTTTTTGAAAAATAATATCCATCTATATTAAACTTGGCCAAGTCTCCTTCTTTTTTAATCTTATTTCTTAAAATCCATGAGGTCATTAATCCTCTTGCCCGTTTTGCATAGAAACTGATGATTTTATATTTCCCTTTTGAAAGGTCTTTGAAAATTGGAGATATTAAATTTGTCTTCTCCTCTAAACTTTTTACTGAACTAAAATATTCATTAGATGCTAAATTAATTACGGTTTTTGATTTTAATAACTTAAGATCATCTAAAATTTTATTAGCTATATCATCCTTCCAAAAATCATATAGATTCTTGGATTTAGACATTTCTAATTTTGTACCCATTTCAAGACGATAAGGCTCAATTATATCGAGTGGTTTTAGCACTCCATATAAACCAGATAGCAATCGTAAATGATTTTGCGAATAGCTAAGATCTTTTTTATTAAATTCTTCTATATTCAGTCCTTGATAAACATCTCCTTTGAAAACAAAAATGGCTTGTTTTGCATTAGGTGATTCTTTCTTAAGGCCTTTCCAGGATTTATATCTTTCAGTATTTAAAAGAGCTAATTTTTCACTGATTTTCATTAATTTTGAAATTTCTTCAGGTTTCTTATCCTTAAGGGTTTTTATTAAATCTTTTGATTTAGTTAAAAAAGAAGGAATACTATGCGACACATCATTAATTGGAGTTTCATAGTCTAAAGTTTTAGCTGGTGAAAGTAATATAATCATTTTTCTATTATCTCAATCTAATCAATTTATTCAATTAAATTCTTTTCTAACTCAACATTTAAATTAGCGCAAAGTTAAATAATATAAAAACCTATTAAATTTTATAATTTTAATATAAAGTCTTGTATTATATTACTAAATTATCTGGGGAGATAAATAATGAAGTCTACTAACTTAATAATGGCTGGTGCATTTTTTGTTCTAGGTCTAGTTTCTGTCCCGAGTATTGTATACTCGCAATCAAGTGAAGGTCGTCTAGATATTGAAGAAATTATTGTTACTGGTACAAAACGTGACATTTCACAACAAGATGTCCCAGTTGCTGTTTCAACTTTAACTGCAAAACAATTAGACAACACATTTAGAAATGATGTTTTTGCTTTAGGTCAACTTGCGCCTAACGTTACACTTACACCTCAAAATGGTTTTAATGCTATCGCTGGTGGAATGAGAGGAACAGGTTTTATTTCAATTCTTGTTACTAAAGATCCATCTGTTGGAGTGGTTGTAGATGATTTTGCTTTTAACCATGTTCAGGCTCAAGCTATTGAGATGTTTGACATGGAGCAGGTAGAAATTTATCGCGGTCCACAAGGAACACTATTCGGTAAAAATACTACGGGTGGCGCTCTAAGTTTTACAACTAAAAAACCTGTTTTAGGTGAGACATTTTTTGATTTTGAGACCACATACGGTCAATACAGTTCAAATGACGCATCCATTGAGAAAATTAGCGCTGCTGCAAATTTCCCAATTGGCGATAAAATGGCTGTAAGAATATCGGTTATTCAAGATGAAGAAGAAGGTTTCTATACCAATAATAAACCTTCTGGAAGTATTATTTCTTTAGGCGGTCCTGGATCTACAGCTCTTTATAGTCAAGGAGGACAAATTAATGATGCTGGTGCTACCCAACAGGCTGATGGTTCATTTGTATCTGTTGGTAATGGAGCAAAGATTGGTGGCAAAGATGTTTTAGCAGCTAAAGTAAAAGTTCGTTATGAGCCAAGTGATTTTTATCGTGCTGACTTTACTTATGAATATGTAGATGATTCGAGTGATGCCCCTGCAACAGCAAATGACACACCAGGTGGTGGTGCCGAAGCATATTTGTGGCCAGCACTTGGGTTTCCAGGTTTTAGAGATGGTCCGACTCCAGGTGATCCTTTCTCAACTGGTGAATCAGCAACTTGTAATACATTTACTTGTATTGGTAGAGGTCATGCTATTGAAGTTGAAGGTCTTTATTTAACTCAAACATTCAATTTTGATAATTATTCCTTTAAATCTATCACAGGATCACGTGATCAAGATGAAATTTTAAACAGTACATATACCGGTGAGTCATTTACATCATTATATGATGCTGCAAGAAATACTTCTAGAGAGCAATTCCAGCAGGAGTTTAGACTTACTTCTGAATTCGATGGTTTCTTTAATTTTGTAGCAGGTGCTGCTTATTATGAAGATAATCTTAAGTTTGTTGTTTTTGGTAATCTAGGTTTTGTCGATCTGATTTCTCCAACTGGAACTTCAGGAGCATTACAATTTGCTAATGTTGCTGAAATTCAAGCCACTTCTCAAGATAGAGAAAGTACTGCTCTTTATTTAGATACATCTTTCGACTTTACTGATCAGGTTAAACTTACTCTTGGTGTAAGACGCTCAGAAGATGAAAAAAAATTCAGTCGTCAACAGTATGCCTCTGATGGTGCTGGATTTGCTCTAATCTTTACTCCTGACCAATATTTAGGTCCATGGACAAATCCTTTGGCTGATGAAACATTTGGTCTTAATTATAATAATAGTAAAGATTTCTCAGCAACGACATGGCGTGCAGTACTTGATTATCAAGTCGATGAAAACACAATGGTATACGGAAGTATAGCAACAGGTTATGTAGCCGGTGGTTTCACTGAGACATGTGGCTCATTATTTACTTGCCAACCATACAATGATGAAGAAAACATCAATGTTGAATTTGGATTTAAGGCTGACAGGATGGATGGCAGACTTAGAATAAACGGTGCTATTTTCCAAACTGAATATGATAGTCTTCAAAGAGATTCTGTTAAAGTGCGTTTTGTTGGTGATACTCAATTCCAAGAAACAGCATCTGTTAATGAAGGTGAATCAACAGCAACAGGTTTCGAACTTGAGGTATCTTATGTTGCTAGCCAAAACCTTCGTTTTGACGGCTTCATAGGATTATTGGATCACGAATATGACACTTATGCTCCAGGTCTTGATGCTGGTACATTAATTGCTGGTGCTCCCTCTGGTGTTACTATCAATCCAGATCTTTCAGGCTTAAGCGTTCCTTTCTCTCCTGAAACAACAGCTGGTTTATCTGTGACTTATTTCCAAGACCTGCAGTCAGGTGGTTCAATAACATATAATGCAAGTTTACATTATCGTGATGAATTTGAAGTTAATCCACTTCCAGCAAATGCTTCAGGTGGTACAGCAGATAACCCTATTATTATGCAAAAAAGAAATACTCAAGTTGAAGAGCGTACTCTAATTAATGCATTTGTTACTTGGGATATGAATGATAATGTTGCCTTAACTCTATGGGGTAAAAACCTTACTGATGAAGTAAAAAGAGTTTCTGCTAATCCAGTTGGTACACTTTGGAACTTTGCTCGTTATGCACCCCCAAGATCAATTGGCGTGAAAGCAGCCTTTAACTTCTAAGTTATAATAAATATAATATTATAATATTTAAAACCCCGCTCATTGAGTGGGGTTTTTTATTATTTGGATAAATTTCGATATTTTATCAAATCCCCAGAAGTGCCTGTATTATACACAAAATGTTGTGTAAAAATATATTGCGTACACCATATCTAGTCAAAAATGGTTTTTATGATAATAAAATGGTTGATATTAGGTATTCAATGTAATTAGATAACGCATTATTTTTAATCGGGGAGAATATTTATGAAATTTTTTAATTCATTTGTTTTTATGTTTGCTTTTTTAGTGACATCACTTTTCTCTGTCAGTTCTATTGCTCAGACTAGCAGTCGTCTTGATATTGAAGAGATAGTTGTTACAGGAACAAAAAGAGATATAGGACAACAAGATGCAGCTATAGCGGTTTCTGCTATATCTGAACAAGCTTTTAGAAATACTTTTGCTAATGATGTTCCATCATTAAGCACACTTGTTCCTAATCTCACATTAACAACACAGCCAGGCTTTAATGCTGTATCTGGTGGTATTAGAGGTACCGGTAGTGTTTCTATTCTTGTTACTGAAGATCCATCTGTTGGCTTTTTGATTGATGATTTCGGTATCAATCACGTACAAGCCCAATTTGTTGAGATGTTTGATATTGAGCAAATCGAAGTATATCGTGGCCCTCAGGGAACACTATTCGGTAAAAATTCTACTGGTGGTGTTATATCTGTAACAACTAAGAAACCTATTCTTGATGAATATTCAGGTGAATTTAGTGCATTAGCAGGTCAATATGATTGGAACGAAGGAAGCATTAATAAATTTAAGCTTGCTTTAAATGTACCGATTGTTGAAGGCAAGTTAGCCATGAGAATTGCTGCTATTTGGGATAAAAATCAAGGATTCTATACAAATTCAAAACCAGCCGGTGTTTACAGTCCATCTGGACCTTTTATAGCTGGTGATCCAACTGATGGAACTAATCTTTCAAATGTTGGCGATGGTGGTGATTTGGGTGGTAAGGATGTTATGGCTGCTAAAATTAAATTTTTATATGAGCCAAATCCATCTTATTCAGCTCTCTTAACATTTGAATTAAGTAAAGATGACTCTGCAACTCCTGCAGCAGTAAATGAAACTGAATGCCCTAGCAGTATGTTATTCTGCTTATTAGGTTTTCCTGGCGTAGCTACACCATCTGTTAATTGGGGTGATAAAGCTTGGGATAATGTTTTTGCAACTGGTGAAAGTGATCACTGTAATTCAGCTATTTCGATCTGTAAGGGTCACAGAATGGATACAAGAGGTGTTTATCTTAACCAAACATTCGTTCTTGGAAATGATCTAACATTGAAATCTATAACTGGTTGGAGAAATCATAAAGAGCTTAATGCAAGTACATATACTGGCGAAGCTTTTGCAAGTTTATATGATGCTTCTAGAAATACTAATAGAGATCAAATGCAGCAAGAATTTCGTTTAACAAGTGATTACGAAGGCCCATTTAATTTTACGGCTGGTATAAGTTATGCTGAAGATAATCTAAATTATAATAATTATGCAGCTGTAGGTCTTTCTTGGTTCTTTGGACCAGGACAAGATTGGTTACATTATGATTATACAGGTGCGGCATCAGCTCAAAACAGAGTAAGTAAAGCAGCTTATTTCGATTTCACTTATGAGATTAATGAACAGTGGAGAGTTTCTGCAGGTGTTCGTGAAACTCAAGATGAAAAACAATTTGTTCGTCAGCAAGGTTCTAATGGTGTAAATGCCCTTGGAAGACCAAATAATACTATAAGTACTTTTGGTTTAACTAGAGACGACGATCTTCCTCAGTTTAATTCAGGACTTGATTGTTCAACTAGAGCAATTTGCGTAGATAACGTTGATGACTGGAGCGAAACAACTTATAGATTTGTTGTTGATTATACTATGAATGATGATGTTATGTTTTATGCTTCATTAGCAACTGGTTTCATGGCTGGTGGTTATACAGAAACATGTTCAACAGATTATTCTTGTGCCTATCCTTATGATCCTGAAACTAATACAAATATTGAATTAGGCATGAAGGGTGATTTCATGGATGGTCGTTTAAGATTTAACGTTAATGTTTTCAATACAGAGTTTGAAGATCTTCAAAGAAATCAGGTTCTTCCTTTACCAGGACCTCCTTTCCAAGAAACAGTTAAAGTTAATGCTGGTAAATCAACTAACAAAGGTATTGAAATTGAGTTGAATTACTTAGTTACAGATAACTTCCGTATTGATGCTAATGTTGCAACGCAAGATCATAAATATGATGAATTTGTTTGGGATGAAACACCTAATGATGGTATCGATAACCCAACTGATTTTAGTGGTTATCAGCTTCCTTTCTCACCTGAGTTAAGTTGGGGTTTATCCATGACTTATGATCAGGAATTGAGCAGTAACGGTTCATTAACTTATAATGTAACTGCTAACTATCAAGACGAAGCTCAAACTCAACCAACAAATCCAATTTACAGTCAACTTCAAGACAGAACGCTAGTAAATGCTAATGTTACTTGGAGAGATGTTGAAGATAAATATTGGGTTACTGTTTATGGTAAGAATCTTACTGATGAAACTCACAGAGTTGGTTCAAATAGTGTTGCCGGTCTTTGGAACTTTACTCTTTATGGTGCTCCATTAGAGTATGGTATCGAAGCAGGATATCGTTGGTAATAACGATTAAAACATAGATTAATTAAACCCCGTTCATTGAGCGGGGTTTTTTTATGCTTATAATTATAAAGAATTAAGGTTTTCCTGTACCTCGAACATCAACTTCTAAATATTCAATTTTATAATTTTCTACTGAGCTGTATAACCACCATCAATTATAGATATACTGCCCATTGAAAATTTTTCATTTAAGCGAGTAATAATACATTTAGCTAATTCTTCAGGTGAGCTTGATTCAGAAGGAGGAATTCCATCTAAACCATTATCATCTAGAAATCTTCCGTGCATAGGCGTTCTAATTACACCTGGAAGAACAGCATTTACTCTTATTGGAGAGGTATTCGTTTTAAGAGCATACTCATTAAGCTCTATAGTTGCTACCCTTGTTATTGAAGCAATACCTGCTTTAGAGTAGGCATAAACACTTGTATTAGGCATTCCTATTTCTGCTGCAATACTAGAAACATTAATTATTGAACAATCTTTTTTATTATCTTTATCCAAACTTAATTTCATTAATTTTATACCTTCTCTAAGGCAATATAATGTTCCTTTTCCATTTGTTGCGATAACGGTTTCTATATTATCAAGGCTAAGTTCATCTATAGGTTCTAATTTTCCTTCTGTACCAGCATTATTTATTAAATAATTTAAACAACCATAAGTTTCTTCAGCCCATTTAAAGAGAGATTCTACTTGAGAGTGATCGGTGATATCACATTGCTTAGATTGAATTGATAATTCTTCCTTTCTAAGATGGCTTATTGCTTTTTCACATTTTTCTTGATCTCTTGATACAGCAATAACTTGAGCACCATTTCTTGCTAATAATTCAGCTAAAGCCTGTCCAATACTTTTATATCGTTCATCGGTTGTGCTGACGCCTGTTACAAGAACAACCTTATCTTTTAGGAATGTAAATTCGTTCATTACGTTTTAACCTTTTTAATGAATAATAAATATGTGAATTTGTAGGAGTTACCCTTTATATTTCTCAATAAATTTATCAATAGTTTGATGAAAGTGTCTTACTCTGATTTCTTGTTCGCACAAAATACCACCTTTAAAACTATCTGATTTAGAACCCCATTGCATAGTTTCCATATTAGATCCGTCTTGCGCTAAAACATTATTAAAGACAGGAGGAAAAGTTCCTTCAAATGCTTCATCATAAAGCTCAGGCCCATTACCTTTATATATTTTGTGAGGTCTGCGAGGAGGTAATTCATTATTATCAGCATTATTTATTAGAATAAAAAAATCATAATAACATTTATCTGGATCAGTCGGATGCGGTCTATATCTAAAGACATTACCAGCTTCTGGTTTATTCGTGAAAACAGCGCTTGGAAAGAAAAAATAATGGTACTGGTGAACTAATTGCTCATCATTCATATCTTTATAATACGTTATTTCGTCTTCTTCTGATCTTCTCTTATTTATATAATATAAGTGTAAATCTTTTGCAGCACCCTTAAAGCCATCGTCAATATCTTGCATCTTACCTGCTACTCGATCACCCATCATCTCAGCCCTTAGTGGAGTAAAAGTATCTCTATCCTCAACAACCTCACTAACAGTTTCATTGAAATTAATCATACGTGAATGATTTCCAGAAATTTCGATTGGAACATCATGACCCTCACCAAATTGAACCATATCGGGGTGAAGTGCTGTAAAGTGATAACTTTCATTAAATGCATCAACGGCATGCTTCCAATTACCATTCCATTCAAAGGTTTGATAATCAATAAGGGTCCATTTATCTAAATTATAACTTTCTAAATGCTCACCATAATCTGCTAGGTATTCTTTCAGAGATATGCAGTTAGGATCCATATTTAACCATAACCAACCTCCCCAGGTATCTATTTTAACTTCTTGCAATCCTAGCTCATCGCTAGGAACTCCATCTTTAAATTGTTTATATAATTCTGGTGCAAATACAGAGTTTAGTGTTCCATCATTATTCCACTTCCATCCATGAAAGGGACATGAAAAAGTATCAAGTTCTCCAGATTCAAGTGTGCAAAGTTGGTTTCCTCTATGTTGACATACATTATAAAAAGCTCGAATTTTACTATCATTACCTCGAACAATTATAAAAGATTCTTTACCAATTGAATGTGTAAGAAAGGAACCATCAAATTCTAACTCAGCCTCTCTATGAACGATTTGCCATGTTTTTGTCCATACAGAGTCCCATTCTTTTTGCATAAATTCTCTTGTATAAAATCTTTCACCATCTAATTTCTCATGACCTAAATCAGGTATTGGTTTTCTGGGAATAAATGGCTCGGCTTTAAACTCTCTTCTTGTCGGATTATCTCTTTCGATAAAATCTTTTTCTATTTTTGCCATTATTAATTTCTCTAAATTTATTAACCAATTAACATTAATAACTAATAAACTGTCAACATAGCTTTTTATATTTCATGCGCACCTTAGCGGATGATAAAATTATACTCACCGGTGCGGATGAACTTATAAAGAAATATTGAAATATTTACTCTCCAACAATAATGTTAGTTCAGTTTAATAAATTTTCTAGTTTTAATTATTTTTTTGCTCCCCAGTTTTTAATAATAATTAAGGCTAGTTTTTGGGAGTGACTGTAATGCGTTTATATAAATTTAATCTTTCTTTAATTTTTTCATTTTCTTTGTTCCTTGGGGCTATTTCCTCATACTCACATGCACAAGATGAAGCAAGATCTTTTGGTCTTGAAGAGATTGTTGTTACTGCTCAAAAAAGAGAGCAAAATATTAATGATGTTGGTATGACCATCGATGTTGCAACTGGAGATGCTCTTAAAACAGCTGGCGTAACTGATACATTTGATATTGGTAAATTAGTAAGTGGTTTTTCTGCAAATATGAATTATTACGGATCTCCCATATATACAATTCGAGGTATTGGCTTCCAAGATACAGCTTTAGCTTCACCACAAACAGTAAGTGTAAGTATTGACCAAATGCCAATACCATTTGCACCTATGGCAAGTGGTGCAATTCTAGATGTTGAGAGAGTTGAGGTTCTAAAAGGTCCTCAAGGTACTCTTTTTGGAATGAATACAACAGGTGGTGCCATCAATTATATTGCGAATAAACCTACAAGAGAATTTGAAGGTGGTTTTTCAATAGGCGCAGCAAGTTTTGGTGAAATTGATGTTTCAGGTTATTTAAGTGGGCCTTTGAGTGAAACACTAAGTGCAAGAGTTGCAGTAAGGTCAATTACTTCCGATGGTCATTACTATTCATATACTGAAAATAAAGGTGCTGGTCCTAATCCAATGTGGGCATCAAGAGGTGATAACTATACTTGGGACGATGAAAAAGGTGCTAAAGATTTCTTAAATGCAAGATTATCTCTTTTATGGGAGCCAAGTGAGAGCTTTACTGCTTTATTAAGAATTGATAATTGGTCCGATGGTGGTGACTCCCCAATGCCACAATATCAAGCTTCGTGGGCTAGAGGACCAGGTGAATTCCCCCCTCTAATACAAAACTATCCTTTGCCTCCAAATGATAATCGTGCATCAGATTGGGGTCCATGTGTTAATTCTAAGAGAACTGGTAATGAAAATAATGAAACAGGTAATCTTGATGTTTTTGGCAATCCTGAAAATCTTGGTAATCAAAATTGGAATGAGTGTACTCAAAATGAAAAAGATAACGAATACACCGCTGTAAGTTTAAGAATGGATTGGGACTTAGGTAACAATATGACTCTTACTTCCTTAACTAGTATTAGTGATTATGATCGTGAAGAAGGTCTTGAGGCTGATGGTACTATTTACCAAAATTATGAAGTTCATCTCCTCGGTGAAGTTGAATCACAATTCCAAGAGTTAAGATTATCCGGAACATTTGGTCAAACAGGAAACTGGGTGATTGGAACCAACTACGAGAGTACTGAAACAAAGGATGATTTCCTTGCATCATTTGGTTACGCAACTGTTGTTCCTTATACATTTTTTACTGTCATTCCTTTTGGACCCACAGTTACTTTTAATAATCAAGAAACAGATACCACCTCATTCTTTGGTAGCGTAGATTTTTCTGTTAACGATAATTGGGCTGTTACTTTGGGTGCTCGTTATACTGAGCAAGAAAGAGAATCAGTAATGAGTAACCAAGACAGTGGCGACGGTGTAAATGCTACTTTTGGTAATCAAATCATTACTTATAATCAGATATTAAGTGGCCAACCTGTTATCGGCGGTAATGCCGTTGCGGGTGGTTCTTGGGTTGCCTCTCAAGAGTATCCATTCTATACATCTGAAAAGGGTTTTGCGCGTGAACTTAATGAAGATAATTTTTCTTGGAAACTTGGAACAACATATAGTGGAATTGAGGATGCTTTATTTTGGTTTAATTTAACGAAAGGATTTAAATCAGGATCATTCCCTACAATTGGAGCTACAACAACGCTTCAATATAACCCAGTAGTTCAAGAAGAAATCTTAGCTTATGAGCTTGGTGGTAAAATAAGTATGTTAGACAATCGTATGCAATTAAATGCTGCAGTTTTCTATTATGATTATAAAGATAAGCAAGTAGTTGGTTCAACGCCAGATCCTATTTTAGGACCGTTACCTACACTTATTAATGTTCCTGATGCAGAAGTTACAGGTATAGATGTATCTATTGAATGGTATCCAATGGAAGGATTAAGAATTGCGCCATCATTTACTTATGTAGATTCAGAAGTTGGCCAATATAGAAATTGGGATACTTTTGCTGGTGGTGCTAATTCAGGATCAAAAAATTTCACAGGGCAACCATTCCCTCATACACCTGAGATTTTTGGAAAAATTGATGTGCAATACTCATGGGATCTTGAGAATGGATCAACTATGTACGTTGGTGCTAATATGGATTACCAAGATGACACAACCGCAGGCTTCGTTGATACTTGCCAAGAGCCTGGTGTACCTTGTACAAGTGATTTAGTTGATATACGTGGCAATCTGACTGATCTTCGAATAAATTCTCGTACTTTAATTGATATTAGAGCGGGTATGGACTTTGGAGAATGGCAAGCACAAATCTGGGGTAGAAATATAACGGATGAGTATTATTGGACGCAGTCACAGAGTACAAATGATACAGTTATGCGTTGGACAGGAATGCCAAGAACTTACGGAATATCTGTAAGTAGAGATTTTTAATTGAATCTGAAAATTTGAGAATTTGAAGCCTTGGCAATAATATTGCCAAGGTTTTATTTTATTTAAAAGGGTCTCATGAAAAAATTTACTTTATATTTAATATTAGTTCTTTTCTCCTTTAATTTATTTGCAAGCGAAAGACCATTAACAACTGCTGATAGGTTAGATATTATTGATGTCATAAATAATTATGGTTTAGCTGTCGATAATAAAGATTATAATTTGTTTAGATCATTATTTTTTAATGATGTTGAAGCTCGATTAGTTTTTGACCCTAGTTTTTTTGGCGGCGAGGAAATTATTATTAATGGCTTAGACAAGTGGGTGGCTTATATTAAAGAGTCTGGAGCCTTATTTAAGACATCTCAACATTTAATCGGTAATCCGCTTATCTCCTATGATGGTGAGCTAGTTAAAGTAAGATCAAACTTAAACTCCAAAGGTTACTATAAAGGAGAAGAAGGAAGATCTGTAAGTCTATGGGGCTATTATGAAACATATATGCAAAAAGATAAGGATAGCTGGAAAATAACTAAACATACTTTTTTTAGTCTAGGGGCAGATGAATAAGCTTGAATTTTTTTTCAAAGCGAATAAAATTTTTTTGGGGGGCTATTAATGTCTGAATATTACCAAATTGATGAAAAACTTAATTATTTTAGAGACTTAAGATGGGAAGATTTATCTCTCTATGAGAAAACAGCTATCGCTGATTCTATTTTAGATATCTCTCTTTTATCAAAAAATTTTCATAGAAGTGTTCGCGAAGAAGGTGTCATTAAAGGTGAGTTCGATAGTCTTTCCAAAGCACAACATGATAGAGATGAAATAAGCTCAATGATCATAATCAAAATGACTCTACAATCGTTTGAAGATTCTCCATGGTTAAGTCTTCACCAGTTAATTCATTATTTTAAATCCAAAGGAGGTAAATTTTATTCATTAAGTAGGGATACTTTTGAGAGAAGAGTAGCCTCCTTGTGCAGATCTGGTGAATTAGAAAAAGTAAATATAAAAAAACTTAGCGAAGATGAATTATCAAAAATTGCACATAATACGACTTTTAAATATGTTTATAAAATATCAACAAAAGTTAATAAAATTCATGAAAAAGGGGATTATCAAGTCGCTAAAGCCGCCCCTCTCGATAAATTTTTAAATGCAATAATTGATATTATTCAACTTCTCCCAGAAGATGCGAAAGATACAATTATAAAAAATATTAAATAATAACGATTTTGCTATCCGCTAAGGTGCGGATAAAACGTATAGTCTAAATTGAGGAAAACTTTTAAAACTAGTAAAAAAATATAATACTTAAGGACTAAGAGATCTTGGGTTTCTTAGTCTTTTTTATGGGGGATTAAATGGTAAAAATTAAACCACATCACGTTCATCTTATATGTAATGCTAAATACCATGATACGGATTTTGCACGTTCTGAATTAGTAAATTTATTTTCTGAACATGATGATTTAGGGGTTTCAATATCACAAGACTATAGTGATTTTTATAAATTTAAGGACTCAGATTTATTAATTACTTATACTTGTGACCTTTCACCGGCTCAAGAGGAGGTTGATGCCCTTCGATCCTTCTTAAATGAAGGTGGAAAATGGTTTGGATTGCATGGAACAAATGCTCTCATTGAATTTGTTGGAGAGATGCAAATAGTTGATGGTCTCGAGATTCCTGGAAAAACTGATACCCCAAATAAGAATCCCGAATTAATGAAGCTACTAGGAAGTCGCTTTGTAGCTCATCCACCAAATATGAGCATTAAGGTAAAAGTTAATGACAAGTCCCATCCAATCACAAAAGATTTAAATGATTTTGAAATTTTCGATGAGCCTTATTATTGTGAATTTTCTGATGGTATAAAGGTGCTTTTAGAATCTAGATATACTGATGATGCTAATGCTTATGTTCATTCTTCATGGAAAGAAGATATTCCGAGACCTCAAATGTATCTTCATAAAGTAGGTAAGGGGGGCGTATTGTATCTTATGCTTGGCCATTGCAGAGGTAAATATGATATGAGGCCTTTTATGGATGAGTGTCCTGTTGATAGGGGTGGTTGGGAAAGTGAAGCATTTTATGAGTTACTAAGACGTGGTATAAAATGGGGAATAAATAAAATATAGGTGTAATTATGAAAATGTATGATTATCCAGCCCCTAATGCACAAAAAGTAAGAATTTTTGCTTATGAAAAAAATATTTCAATAGAATATATCCCTGTTGATCTAATAAAACATGCGCTGAGAACACCAGAAATGCTGAAAAAAAATCCTTTAGGAACAGTTCCTTTTTTGGAATTAGATGATGGTACTATTATAAGAGAGTCTAGGGCTATTATTGAATATCTTGAGGGAACAAAAAGTGAAATAAACATGCTTGGTGAAACGCCCTTGGAAAAAGCAAAGATACAAGAGGTTGATAGATTAGCTGAATTAGGACTAATGATTGAACTAGGCCATCACGTTCATAATATCTCTCCTTTTTTTGCAGATAAGGGCCCTCAATCTAGTGAAGCTTCAGAAATGGCTTTAAATTGTTACACAAAAAATTTAGATATTTTTGAAAAAATTATTTCAGGAGAACAATTCATTATATTTGATAGGCCAACGGTTGCAGATTGTACTCTTTTTTCAACCTTTACTTTTGCTGAAAGCATAGGTGTAAAGATTCAAGAAGATTATACAAAATTAATGTCCTGGTATAAGAAATTTGGTGAAAGAGAAAGTTCAAAAGTTTAATTTTAAATAAATTATGTTTTTTAAATTATATAAATATGATAGAAAATTTAAGCAACTGAGAGATATAAAAAAATAATTTTTAAATATTAAATTATTTACTATATAGACCCAATGTCCATTCAATCAAAAAACAAACTTGTTACTATTTCCACTTTACGTAAGTTGAAAAAAAATTCAGAAAAATTTACTTGTTTAACGGCTTATGAATCTACTTTGGCTCAAAGAATAAGCGAGGCTGGTGTAGAGGTTATTTTAGTTGGCGATAGCTTGGGGATGGTTATCCAAGGACATGATAGTACGCTACCAGTTACAATGGATCAGTTAATTTATCATCTTGAGTGTGTTGCTCGGGGTAATGTGAATTCTCATATTATGGCAGATATGCCTTTCATGAGCTACTCAACAGATGAATTGGCTCTTGAGAATGCAACGAAACTTATGCAAAATGGCGCTCATTCAGTCAAGATAGAAGGTGGTTCTTGGATATGCAAAATGACGAGTACCCTAGCAGAGAGAGGAATACCTGTTTGTGCTCATATGGGATTAACTCCACAATCAATTAATAGAATTGGTGGTTATTTTGTTCAAGGAAGGGATACAAAAAAGAGACAAAAACTAATTGAAGAAGCAAAGTCTTTAGAGAGTGCTGGAGCAGCAATGTTATTGCTTGAATGTGTTCCAAATGACTTATCAAAAGAAATAACAAGTTTGCTAAAAATTCCTGTAATTGGAATAGGAGCTGGGCCAGAGACAGACGGTCAAATTATGGTTATCCATGATCTTTTAGGCATTTCATGTTTAGAAAAACCACCTAAATTTGTAAAAGATTTCTTAAAAGGTTCATCTTCAATTGAAGCAGCACTTGGAAAATATGTTAAAAGTGTTAAGTCCAAAAAATTTCCTTCAAGATCCAACACATTTTTTTAAAAGATGGAAATTATTTCCTCAGAAAATCAAGTAAGAGAAACTTTAGGTAATTCTAATGATATAGCTTTGGTTCCTACAATGGGTAACCTTCATGCTGGTCATATTAGCCTTGTTAGAAAAGCAAAAGAATTAGGAAAAACAATTGTAGCTTCGATCTATGTAAATCCTCTCCAGTTTGGAATTAATGAAGATTTTGATAGTTACCCAAGAACATTAGAAAACGATTTAGAGAAATTAGAAAAAGCAGGTACTCACTTTGTATTTCACCCTTCGGAAGAAGTTTTGGAGGATATTAAGTTAAGAAAGGCATCAACTCTAAGTAGTAAATTGTGCGGTAAAGCTAGACCCGAACATTTTGATGGAGTTGTTACAATAGTTGGTAAATTGTTTGAAGTAATAAAGCCACGATTTGCTATCTTTGGCCTCAAGGATTACCAGCAATTTTTAATAATAAAGAAACTGGCTTCTTTAGATAATTTTGACACTGAAATTATTGGGAGTGCAATTGTTCGAGAAAATGATGGCCTTGCAATGTCCTCAAGGAATAACCTTTTGAAATCCGAAGATAGGGTAGTGGCACCTGAAATTTATAAAAGATTGAGCTGGATAAAAGATAATATCTCTAAAAAATCTAACCAAATCCTTATTAAAGATTCAATTGATTTTTTTCAAACAAAAGGATTAAAACCAGAATACCTTAAGATATGTGATCCAGATACTTTAGAGGATTTAAATCACTTTTCTGGTAGGGCATTAATTGCTATAGCTATCAAGCTCGGGGATGTTCGATTAATTGATAATATTCTTTTAGATTAAAATATTTTAGTGAATTAGTTTTAGGATGATAAAATGAAAAAGACATTACTAAGGTCAAAATTACATAGAATAAATGTTACTCAAGTCGAATTAGATTATGAGGGGTCATGTGCTGTTGATGTAGAAATTTTAGCAAAGGGCAATATGCAAGAATATGAAAAAATTGATATTTACAATGTTACGAATGGGGAGAGATTTTCTACCTATCTTATGGCTGCTGAGGCAGGATCAAAAACTGTATCAATTAATGGTGCGGCTGCTCATAAAGCTTCGCCAAATGATATTATTATTATTTGTTCTTACGGTTTATTCGATGAAAAAGAGGCTTCAAAACATGAACCAGTTTTAGTTTATTTTGATGATATGAATAATGTAAAATCAATAAAGAATGCTATCCCAGAACAAAAGTTATAATGAAAAGCATTCTTGTCTTTTTACTCCTAATTTTTCTATCTTCTTGTACTTTTTTTGAGAATGAGGTTTTTCAAAATAGTAATCAAAATATAATCTTAGAACCTGGAGAAGAGGCCGACGATAAATCTTTCTTTGGTCCTGGGTATGGTTTTTGGAAGGAACTTCGTTCTGTCGAAAGAGGTAAAATAGAACTTTCTAGGGAATACAAGGATTTAGAAAAAAAACCAAATGGTTATACATCATGGATTGGGCATTCCTCTTTTATTATTAATAACTTTGATTTAAATATTATTACTGACCCAATTTTTTCCGAAAGAGCTTCTCCATTTTCTTTTTTTGGACCCAAGAGACTTATACCTCCAGCAATAGATTATGAGGATCTTCCTAATATTGATGTTATTGTTATAAGTCATAATCATTATGATCATCTTGATAAAAAAACCATCAGAAATTTAAATAGAATAAACCCCGATATAATTTATTTAGTCCCCATGAAACTAAAAAAATGGTTTCAGAGCTTGGGCACTAAAAATGTTTATGAATTTAATTGGTGGGAAGAAAAGAAAATTAAAAATACGACATTTACATTTATTCCAGTTCAGCATTGGTCGAGAAGAGGCCTTTTTGATAAAAATAAAACTCTTTGGGGAGGTTGGTGGATTGAAAATGATAATATTAAGCTAGTTCATTTAGGCGATACTGGATACACCAATGATTTTATTGAAATAAATAAAAGACTTGGTAGTCCTGATCTAGCTTTTATTCCGATTGGAGCTTATGCACCACGATGGATTATGAAGGAAAGTCATATGAACCCAGAAGAGGCTCTAAAGACAGCTTTTGATTTGGATGCTAAAAAATCTATAGGCATGCATTGGGGTACATTTATTCTAACTACGGAACCAACAGAAGAACCTAGGCAAATATTAGAAAATCTAATAATCGAAAAAGATCTTAATAAAGATTTTTTTAGTAC
>Ga0209631_10003420_pt1 | contig 18267 bp, 21 predicted proteins | sample COG_08_FD_184752 | JGI IMG/M metagenome (GOLD analysis project Ga0209631, IMG submission 184752) | Pelagic Microbial community sample from North Sea - COGITO 998_met_08 (SPAdes) (version 2) | ecosystem: Environmental > Aquatic > Marine > Neritic zone/Coastal water | place: Helgoland, sampling...
TCTTATACGGCTTTTCCCATGGCGAATGATCATGTATCCTCTCGCTCCTTGATCGCACGACACTGGAGAGGTGGCAGAGTGGTCGAATGCACTGGTCTTGAAAACCAGCGGTCCTTTATCGGTCCCGTGGGTTCGAATCCCACCCTCTCCGCCATTCTGAATATTCTCCGCTAATCTAGTGCTAGGTCGGTTGCATATTAAAAATTTGAAATTCTATTTCCCAAAAAAATAAAGAAAATGAGTACAGTCAGTCAATAAATACTCAGACTGTAGATATTTGCTTCCCCATGTATACCGGTATGTGTTTAGTGACCAGTTGGTCTATTTATTCTGATTGGTACGAACGCTCACTGCACCAAGACATATAGCAATGGCTTGCACAGGAATCAGAATAAAAAGTATAGGGTTACTAAAGCCATGATTCGATCCTACAATTTTCTGAATTAAACATTCAAAGTTCTCCAAATGTTCTCTATCATGTTGAGATGGAGATAACCTATAAAAACAAACCCATCTTATTTGACGATACTAGGGCTAAATTGCCTATTGTCTTGAACAATAGATGCTATTTCGTACCTTGGGGTAGAAGAGAGAATGAGGAAGGCGCATTACCGACAATGCCTTATATTGCTGATGATTTACTCAAAACAGGGGTGTTTGCAGGATTTAAACAGCAACTTGTTCCTATCTTAGCTGATACGTATAAAACAGAAGATAATCGAGGCTACCTAGTACCTGATGTTGTGCAGCCTGGTCAGTATATCCAGGGACTGATGATTGAATTAAATAATGAAAAACGCGTCTATGTGGTGGGATTAATATTTAAAGGTTCAGGTGGACACTATGTAGCACCCAAGATGATGTGGCGGCGTTAAGTTTTTTTAAATATTGTAAAATCTGAGTTATAGAATAAACAGTCAGTCATGAAGAATATAATTAGTCCGAAAAAATTGCTCAACAGCAAATGGACAGCAGTGAAGCCCCAGCGAAAAGAAAAGCACTTCATGGTCACTGAAGTCGAATTTAATGAAGAAGGTGCGGTGATCTTCTGTTTAATAGAAGCCGTTATGACTAAACGCACAACGGCAATTCAATGGCAGGATTTAAAAGATATGAGTCACTGGCGTTGTGGCTGGAAATAATTTTTCTGTTTATACGACTTTTATGATTTCTACTTCACAGATGTCGATTTGAGATAACTGTAAGTATAAAAGTAGAGCAATAGCAGAAGAATTTTATCTTCAAAACTCAACCAATAAGAGGCAAGGAGAACTGCCGCGATGAAAACACTACGTTTTATTTTGGGAGACCAGCTCTCACAGAATATTTCAAGCCTCAGAGATTGCGATAAATCTAACGATATCATTCTGATGTGCGAGGTGATGGCAGAAGCGACATACGTCAAACACCACAAAAAGAAGATTGCATTTTTATTTTCGGCAATGAGACATTTTGCCGAAGAACTGGAAGCGCAAGGCCATCATGTCAGATACATAAAGCTGGATGATGAGCATAATAGCTGCTCCTTTACTGGCGAGGTAGAGCGTGCAATAAAAATACATACTATTGAACAAATTATCGTTACCTATCCGGGAGAGTATCGTGTTTTGCAAGATATGCTCTCTTGGGGAAAAAGATTTGGCATGCCTGTTGAAATCCGTTCTGACGATCGGTTTTTATGTGACCCTGATGAATTTGTCGTTTGGGCAGAAGGACGCAAACAGCTACGCATGGAGTATTTTTATCGCGAAATGCGCAAAAAACATGCTGTCCTGATGAATGATGATGGGCCGGAGGGTGGCCAGTGGAATTATGACGCTGAAAATCGCAAACCGCCGAAAGAGGGACTCACCATCCCCGCAACATATCACTCAGAGCCCGACGCCATAACGCAAGAGGTGATGAGTTTAGTGGCAGAACGATTTAACGATCACTTTGGTGATCTTGAGCCTTTTCATTTTGCTGTTACGCGTGATCAAGCATTGATAGCGCTTCGGCAATTTATTGAGCAACGCCTATCACAATTTGGTGATTATCAAGATGCGATGATCGAGGGTGAACCGTGGATGTATCACTCCCACATCAGCTTTTATTTGAATTGTGGTTTATTGCTACCTCTTGAGTGCGTGCAAGCTGCCGAGCAAGCTTACACAGACCAAAAAGCGCCGCTCAATGCGGTGGAAGGATTCATCCGTCAGATAATCGGTTGGCGAGAATATATGCGCGGCATCTACTGGCTGAAAATGCCCGATTACGCTAAGCAAAACTTTTTTGATGCGAACAGAAAGCTGCCGGGGTTTTATTGGACGGCTAAAACCAAGATGAACTGCCTGCATCATTGCGTGAAGGAAACAAGACAGAATGCCTATGCACATCATATTCAGCGCCTTATGGTGCTAGGCAATTTTGCACTTATCGCGGGCATTGATCCCACCCATGTGAATGCATGGTTCCTGATTGTCTATGCTGATGCGTATGAATGGGTGGAGCTACCTAATGTTTCTGGCATGATTCTTTTTGCGGATGGTGGATACTTAGCTAGCAAACCCTATGCTGCTGGCGGCAGTTATATTAATAAAATGTCGGATTACTGTAAAAACTGTGACTACAAAGTTAAGCAGAAGACTGGTCCCGATGCCTGTCCATTCAATTACCTCTATTGGGATTTTCTTGTTCGTAATCGCGATAGACTGGCATCTAATCATCGCCTCGGGATGATGTATAAAACTTATGATCGGATGGGGGATGATAAAAAATTAGCAATTGAACAAGATAGTAAACAATTTCTGGGGTCTCTCTATGATCAAAAAATATGACCTTCCCTCGAAAATCTGCGCTGTTTGTGATCGCCCCTTCGTTTGGCGTAAAAAATGGGAAAAGGTGTGGCGTGAAGTGAAATATTGTTCAAAAAGATGTCAGAATAGCAAAGTGAACAGCGTGACATGATAACAGTATTTTATGACGGCAAATGCGGCTTGTGTTCCAGGGAGATCAAGCATTACCGAAAGATTGCGCCGGATTGTGTCTTTGACTGGCAGGACATTACAAAATCAGCGGATGATTTAAAGCAGCATGGCATCAGTGTTTCCGAAGGTCTGAAACTGCTCCATGCTATAGATAATAATGGCAGGCTTCATGTTGGTGTGGATGCCTTCATTTTAATCTGGAAGCAACTGCAGCGTTGGCAGGTGTTAGCATCTATAGTCTCTTTGCCGATCATTCGGCAACTCGTCAATGTTACCTATCGAGCATTTGCGAACTGGCGTTTTAAACGCCTTGAACACTGCCAAATAGCTGAAAAACAGGTGTAAAAGACATGGCATTGGTATTTAGCATATTATTCGAATTTATATTGGTCGCTGAAGACGCAGAGGGTCGTCATGTGGGGATGCTGAAATTAACAGGAAGTGAGACAGATAAGTGATGAAGAAGAAATGGATTATTATTTCATCAGTTGTTTCAATCGTTCTGTTAGTTTGTGTAATGATGGGACCTGTCATGAGTAATGTTGAACAACCAAATTATCAAACAATAACCTCTCAGCAGGGGATTGATATAAGGAAATATGCGCCTATGATCATCGCCGAGGTAGAGGTGAAAGGTGAACGCGACGAGGCGATTGGTGAAGGCTTCAGGCTATTAGCAGATTACATCTTTGGTAATAATACGATTCAACAAGAAATTGCGATGACCGCACCAGTGCAGCAACAAAACAGCGAAAAAATTGCCATGACCGCACCGGTACAACAACAATCACAAGACGGTGTCTGGAAGGTTAGCTTTGTAATGCCTGCGGCATACCAAATGGATACGCTACCTAAACCCAATAATAACAGAGTAACGCTTAATGAAGTGTCGGGAAAAAGTTATGTTGTTATTCAATTCTCTGGCCTGAATTCCAATGAGAATATTGCACAGCATGAAAAACAACTGATGCAATATATCGAAACAAAGCAAATTAAGACTTCAGGCTCAGCAAAATATGCTTTTTACAATCCACCCTGGACGCTGCCGCTTATGAGGCGAAATGAAATCATGGTTGAGATTGAGAATAACTCAATGAATTAACCTAAAAAAATATAGACGTTGAATATCCAGATAAAAAATGAAGAATTGTTCTAATTATTTTGGAAACAAGAATGTGATCGATGCCTGAATATTATATTCAGAGCCAAAGTCCGGCTTCTCGACATTGTAATAGCCTGCAAGCTTGGCATTGATGGGTTGTTTGCCTATTTTGAATATCCGACCAACACCTGCGCCAACAGGTACGGTCCAGCGCTGGGAACTGTTTGCTTCCCAGTTTGCGCTAATCAACGGAGCTGTAGTGACATACCAACCGTTATCCATGTTGTAGTTAATGAAATATTGAGCTGTGAAACTATTGACATCTGCCGCATCAGAATCTCCCGCCACATCCCAAACATTGCTAACGAGCGCACCAATGACCCAGCGACCTGGCATCGTCAGTACAACGGCATTTGGACCAATTGACCACTTGTCTGAGCTAAATCGATCGTTGGTACCAAGCGGCGCTACGACTGAAGGTCCAATACCCCAGATGACCTTTCCCGGTTTTGCCGGTGTGATAAAACCCTGATAGGTAAGATCGCCCAGCCCCCATTTATCTTCCTGACCTCTGACCAGTCCTTCCTGGTAGAGCACGGGTAAGATGGCACGATTCACCAGGCTCCAGTTTTCATTGAGCGTCATGGGTAAAACCGGTTTGATCGATAGCTGTTGAAAATAGGCATCTTCTGGCCCAGTGTTAAAATTGTTATTAAATTCGAATGGCACACTGATAAGAGAACTGATGGGGTTTTGTGAGGCTTTCGCCAGATCATTAGTGTCATCATTGGCGTGAACAGAAATCATTGATAGATTCAGTACAGCGAATGTCAGTAATGAATAAGAATATTTGCTTTTAATCATTTTATTGTATTCCTGCTATTTATCTTTGTGCATTGGCCAACGTTGGTCAAAATATACTTGCATAGGACCATGCCATCAATGACAAGCGATTCACTTGGATTAGTCTGTACCCATTGACCGGTCTTATCTAAGCAGCTTGGAATAGTATTGAAGTGCAGTTTTAGTCTTCGTCTTTTGCTCACCTTCAAGGTTTACGCCCTTGCTGATCATGAAGTTTCTGGTTTCGGTGACAACCTGAAATGTTTCGTCTGGCATACATTTTGTCGACAGCTCAAGAATGCGTGTATTGTCCGGGTAAAACCACACCTCAGCGACCAAATCTCTTTCAAGCTCTTTTACAGGTTGCTTTAGTTTTAAAGTAAGAATTGGTCCAAGGGGAACAATATCGTTGAGCTTCACACCATCAGGCCGGTAAAACTTAAAATAATCTTTTTGTTCCTGTGAAAAGAGCTTCTTTATTTCCATTTCTCCGGCAACTGCCTTGTTCACATCGGCTGGATCCGTTTTACCCTTCATCGATGCCGATGCGATATAACTACCTGGCAGTAGATCTACCTCAACCTTCATACTATCCGATAGTCGAAAATCTTTCGGTATCTCACTCGGGACAACTGGTCGACGCTTGATGACAGTATCCGCTTTGCCACCCTGGATACGTCTTGCTCGAACTGCAATCCCCGCTGCATTGAGGGCTAAATTTGGTGTATCAAAGAAATAGATCTGCCGAATCTCGGCTTCTATTGGATCTAATCCAAGTGCCTGAACTGCACTAGTATGGTCATCCTCTTGCACTGAAACTTTCAATTCAACACTATCCGACTCTTTGGTGAGATTAAGTAGTTCTTTCATTTCTTCGTCGGTAAGATTTGTCATGATTTTTCTCCAATTTTTATTACTTTACTAAGCCAGATTTTTTCGATCCGCTCGTCAGTAGAGGTAGCATCGTCAATGGCCCGTAGGATGGGGCCACGGCGAAAACAAACGTCGACCAGACCCTCGAGGGAATCATTCAACAGGACAACGGGATCGCCGACGCCTGTAAACCAGGGCCCGGTTACAGCTTGGATCTCGACCCTCACCAGTTCCAGTAAGGTTTCCATCAGATCGTGTAAATCATCGAAGTACTGGTAAAAAGCCGAGCGGCTCAGCCCTATCGAAGCCATCAGCGAGCTGACCGTCATGTCGCGAAAAGGGTACGTCCAGAGGATATCGACCGCCGCATTCAGAATTGCCGCACGCGTACGTTCGTATTTATTAATTTTAAGCGACGGTTGCGGATTTATCTTCATATTAGACTTGATTTGTTTGAGTTATGACGCTTTGTCAGTATATTATTACACTGCGTTAGTTATTTATGACATCGTGTCAGAATTATTGTAAGACGTCAGGAGAATCGGAAGCCGCCTGTAAAGCAGGCCATCGTTGGAATACTCAAGATGCGTTGTAAAACAATAGAAAGGGAACTTGATCCAAATAAGTGGTTCAAGAATGTCGAGCTCGTTTGCCGTGACTTATTTACTACAGATAATGAAATAAGACAGATGAGGAAAAACAGGAAAAATTAATCACAGATTGAAGATACTCATGGTCCGTTATAACAAGTTGCAAGAACAACTCACTTTGCTTAAAAACTATCTGATGTCTTTAGCTCGTCAATTACCATTGGCTAAAGAAATAGCAGAACATGATTAATTACAGGGGAATGCTTTATGATAAGCAGTTATAGTAAGGCCCTCGGCATCGTAATGTAAATTCTCTGGATGCTCTTCAAGGTATTTCACTAGAGTACGAGCAACCTGAATGTTGGTGACATTTTCAGCAGGGCAAAAGAGTGATTGTATAGCGCCATTTTTCGCAGAAGAATTGTGCGTGTCGGGTCTAGCATTTACATATAAATTGCATATGGCGCTTTCTGTATTCTGTTCATTATTCTCAATGTCTTTAATAAAACATTTGCAACTGTGCAGTAATTGTTTGCCACTAAACATACCCGCATAGACAGGTAGTGACGGATTAAGTAGTAAGACGGCAAATATTATTCGTTTCATATTGTTGCTCCTGAGTCAGCACAGCGGGAGGTATTAAACGAAGCATTTTGAATCAGTGAATGTGTTGCAAGATGGCATTTTTGAGGATGTGCATTCACGCCATTCACGAGTTAACAGAGATTGAGATTATCCTAAGAGTTACTGCCTTCAACTCGACTAAACACGTTAGTAATTGAACTGATTGCGCCATAAGTAAGTTCGGCAGGGGGCCTTAACTGCTTTTAATATTCCTTTTCGGCTAACTGCCAACAATCAATCATGTCATCAATGATATACAGGTTGTCTTCGCACTCACGCTCAATCAGTTGGTCAAGGAATATGTCTAAGAAGTCTTGGTCGAATACCACGCTAAACACTTTGTTATTAGCTATGAATTCAGCCTCTTTGGCGAGTATAAATTCATCAGGTATGGCTACGTCATGCCCGGACATATACTCTGCACTAAAGGCATCCGCCTTTTTACTCAGTCTGTGCTTTGCTACTCTTTCTGCTGATGTTGTAACCATGTTGTGGTCTCTTTATTATTAATAAATTGTTACATGCGACTGTAATGTTGCATATTATAGTGACGATGCGTCAATGCAAGGAATAATGACACTAATTTACGCACTCAATATCAAGTTTGAAATCGGTGGAAAGCGGAAACACGTCAGCAAAGCGTTACTGTCCAGACACAACTTATTTTGAGCATTCATATCGCATTTGGTGATTATGCTAATGACGATATAAAACCAGGGAGACGTAATAGACAGCTAAAACAGACGTTATGAAATTGAATGCCAGCTTACTCTAACATTGCATTTGTGGCTTCATGTTAGCCATCAGCACTAAACACTTTCCCAATTACCAGCTTGTTTTGCGCAATCAATTATATTTTGAGCTCTAATCAGAGGATCACCATGTATTTTCAAGTTTGGGTCCCTGTTTTCGTCAAGAAATAGATCAACCGCCGCCTTGATTTCATTTTGCTCGCCATATTTCGCTACGTAACAATCTGCTTGTTTTTCGGATAGTGCCGGATAGTATTTTGGAGGCAGAATTGCGTGGTTTAGCATGTAATGGGCATAGGCATGCCCTCGGAAAAATCCACAAGCTTTACCAATAAGTTCGCAGGTATCCGAATTATAGATAACCGTATATGAATTCCAGGGAAGGTGTCTTATTGATGCAATTTCTTCATGAGTTGGGTCTGAAAGTTCTTTATAAGGCCGAGTGTAATTTGTAGTGCAGGCCGACAGTGTTACAAGCAGCCCAACAATAAATAAAGCTTTCATTGTGTTTTCTCTTCTAATCTCAGTTTTTAGTCCAATTTCCGGCTTGTTTTGCACAATCAGTAATATTTTGGGCCCTTATGCTGGGGTCTCCATGTATCTTTAAGTTTGGATCTCTGTTTTCATCAAGCAATAGTTTCACTGCGGCCTCGATTTCATTTGGTTTCCCATAGGTTGCCGCATAACAATCTGCCTGTTTTTCGTTTAGTGCCGGATAGTATTTAGGACGCATAAGTGTGTGATTGAGTCTGTAGTGTGCATAAGCATGAGTACGGAAAAAGCCACAGGCAGCGCCTATAGCTGAGCAGGTATCAGGATTATACATAACCATATAGGAGTCTAATGTGTGTTTTCTGATAGAGGCTATTTCTTCATGGTTTGGATCAGCAATTTCACCAAGTGGCGTTGCATAGTTTGTAGTGCACGCAGAAAGTGTTACTAGCATTACGAAAAGAAACAATAATCTATTGGATATGAATTTCATTCACTTTTTCTCTTTAACATCTTCACTAATACCCTGATAAATATAGACGTATAGGTTTTCGTTTGACTAACTGAAGCAGTAGTTTCGTAACTATAATAACATTTATGAACATTATTTTAATATAGACTCTATCGATGACATTTGATTGGAAAGTTCAGTAATGTTCAAAAAACTATTATTTCGGTGTTTTAACATCGTTTGTAATCGATACACCGCCATATCATTAATGACGGCAATAGCCGTTTCCATTTATTTTATCTCTGGCGGGTTTGAGACAAAGCCCAATCTAAAACGATTATTTCTCGAGAGTAAAATGGTTTCTGACCAACCTCCGGTTATCTTTATCCATGGTGTGCTAGGCAGTAAATTACGACACAAAGAAACAGGTGAAGAGGGCTGGTTTAGTTCCCCCTGGAATTTATTGTTTGATGAGTTTCGACATTTAACACTCGAATTTGATCCTGAGTCATTGGCAGTTATTTCTAATGCTTATGAACCTTATGAATTGGCCGGAGATATAATCGGAAAAGATTTCTACGGAAATATCATTAAAACCTTAGTTGATTATGGCGGCTATAAGCATGCTGAAGTTGGACAAAAAGTAAATCCCAGTCAAAAAAATCTTTATACGTTTTTATACGATTGGCGACAGGATAATGTAATCAGCGCCGGGCAACTTGCCGACATGGTCGATCAGATACGCGAGGATTATGATGACCCGCTACTGAAGGTTGATATTGTTGCTCACAGTATGGGCGGTCTTATTACCCGTTACTATATGCGTTATGGTCGACTTGATGTAACAAACGACAATGATTTTCCTGTCAATATGTACGGTGGTGACAGAGTGCATCGGGTGATACTCCTCGGCACGCCTAATTTGGGTTCTCTTGAGATGTTAAATACATTTATTGACGGTCTTAAGCTAGGTTTGAAGAGGATTAATGCTGAAACGTTGGTCACTATGCCGAGTCTTTATCAATTATTGCCGCACCCACTAAATAACTGGATTGTTACCGCTGCAGGTAAGCCGCTTGATAGAGATTTATTCGATATAAATACCTGGCGTAGTTTTCAATGGGCAATTTTTGATCCGAAGGTCAGGGAACGTATTGCAAGTGAATTTGCGTCACAGCAAGAGGCTGATAAATATTTAGCCGCCCTAGAAAAGTTTTTTGATAAAACGATTGAACGAGCAAGACGATTTGTTTGGTCATTAACTGTTCCTCTGCCAGAGAATCATCCCGCATTGATAGTATTTGGTGGTGATTGTCATTTGACGCCGGCGCGGATTATTGTCGAAGAAGTAGAAGGGAAATCATTAGTGCGTATGCATCCGGAGCAGATAACGCAACCGATGGAAAATGTTGATTATGAAGCCCTATTACTTGAGCCCGGTGATTTGACTGTTACTAAGGCGTCATTATTGGGTCGAAATGTACTCGATCCCAGTGTGCCAAGACATAAGTATTCTTTCTTTCCTTTAGACCATGCTGTTTTATTGTGTGAAAAACATAACAGCCTCACTGGTAATATCAGTTTTCAAGACAATCTTTTAAATGCATTGTTGATTCGGGATTAGTTAAAAATAATGAAATACATTAATCATTTTATAAGTATTGTTAGTGTCATATTACTCACCGCCTCCGCATTGGCTTCTGAAATACAAGATAAGCAATCTATGGCGATTGATGAACTGGTTTATCTTGAACAAAACTGGAGTGATGCTGATCGAGACTGGTTTTACTTCATTGACCAAGGCTCGCGTTTGATCCCATATCGAATTTTTAAAAGTTTAGAGCAAGCCGATAATGAAAAACTTTTGAGTGACGCATATAACCTATTACGGTTTGGGTTTTTGTCCGCAAACAAAAGCAAAAACAATCCCGATGGTCTGCCAGTAGGTTTTACCATAGCTGATGATTATCTCGGGTTGAATTGCGCCGCATGCCATACCCAGCAATTAAAATATGAGGACAAGTTTATTCGTGTTGATGGTGGTCAAAGCATGATGGACTTGCCGATGTTTTTGACTGCTATTGAAGCATCAATGCAAACAACAGTTGATGATGAGAATAAATACAAACGCTTTGAGAAACGTGTGCTCGGTGAAAAATATACAAACAAGGACAGCTTGGAGTTGAAAAATGAGTTTCAGAATTATTTAGTCGTTAGAAGAGATAATAATCATCGAAATAAAACCGATGTTGCCTATGGCTATTCACGTCTGGATGCTTTTGGTGCGATCTTGAATAAGGGTTTATTGCTAACCGGCGTTAAAGATAATTTTAACTCTCCCGATGCACCGACCAGTTACCCTTACATCTGGGATACACCACAACATGATTATGTTGAGTGGGACGGTTCACAATCCAATGCAGATATCGGGGCACTGGCAAGAAATGTTGGTGAGGTGATAGGGGTGTTTGGCGATGTTGAACCGGTTACAAAAAAATGGTTATATTTTATTGATGGTGGTTATCCATCATCTATTCAGGCAAAGAACCTACGCGACATGGAAAAGAAAGTAGCAAGCTTGCATTCGCCGCTATGGCCAGCATTTTTTCCAAAAATAGATCAAGCAAAAGCAAAAATCGGTAGAGCATTATATGAAAATCATTGTTTGAGTTGTCATCAAGATATTGACCGAACTGACCCAGATAGAAAAATAAAAACGCGCATGAGTACATTAAATGCTGTTCAGACTGATCCCTGGATGGCAAAAATTGCTATTTTTCAACGTGGCAAGACCGGAATATTTTCAGGCAAACCGCGTTTTTATTCTGTTGGCGAGATTATGGGAGAGGAAGAACCGGCGCTCTATATTGTCAACAATATAATGGGTGGTGTCTTAACGAATAACCCGATACAAAGTCTTTTAGCAATAAGAGATTCTGGGCAGATGGGACATCCCGATGAGGTCCACCCGCCTAAATTTGTTGATGGCGTGATTATTGAAAGAGGACAAGAAGTCTCAGAAAAAGCCTTGCTTGCTTATAAGGCAAGGCCATTGAATGGCGTATGGACAGGTGGGCCGTTTTTACACAATGGCTCTGTGCCAAATTTATATGAATTGTTATTGCCCGCATCGCAACGGACAAAATCATTTTATATAGGCTCATGGGAGTTTGACCCTGTAAAGGTCGGATACGTTGATGAAGAACGAGCGGGTTCTTTTTTATTTGATACGCGTTTGAAAGGAAATAGTAATGCCGGACATGAATATGGCACCGGTGATTACGGCACTGTTCCTTTTACAGATGAAGAAATCTGGGCTTTAGTTGAATATATGAAGTCATTATAAAAATGACCGCAAAACCTATCGAAACAATAAACTTCAAATAGCAAGGGACCTCTATGCGTCTTCTAAAAATATCTATTGCCATTGTTTTCTTTTTTGTTTTTTTCTTTGCATACCATTTTTCCAGTAATGCGCCTGTCACAGAGGATGAAATCTTTCGTGATGATGAAGAAATACAAGCTGCACGTTCGATCAAGCAATTTATCAAAGACCTTGATGCTGATAAGACGACGTATGTTGCTCGTGGCGCACATTCTAAAGCCCATGCTTGCGTCAAAGCTTTTTTCGAAATTAATGAAATTATCAAGCCTCAATTACAGCATGGTCTATTCTCTCAACCTGGCAGAAGCTATAAAGGGTGGATACGTTTTTCTAACGCAAAGGGAGGCATGACAGGGAATTACGACATAAATAAAGACGCACATGGGATGGCGATAAAACTCTTTAATATTTATCAGCATGGATTAGAAAAGAAGGTGGATGGTCCAGATACACAAGAATTCCTGATGCATGACAGCCCTGTCTTTTTTGTTGCAAATATTGATGACTACAATCAGTTTCTTGAAAGTGAAGATAAGGTTTTATATTTTGTTAAAGACATCAATCCTTTTAAATGGAAATTAAGAGAATTAATGCACGCACTAGAAACCTTGAAGCCGCCACCTATAAGCCCCCTGAAAACACAGTATTTCAGTAATACCGCTTATAAGCTCGGATCACATAACATAAAATTTTCAGCTAGATCTTGTGCTTTACAAGATAAAATCTCGTCAGATGAAAAATTTGATCCTGATTTTTTGCAAAAAGAAATGGCTAAGGAATTAACAACAGGAACAGGTTGCTTTGATTTTATGGTGCAATTACAAGATCCAAATAAATACATGCCAATTGAGGATCCAAGTATTGAATGGCGCGAATCAGATTCACCGTTTATCACAGTGGCTAAAATCATAATTCCAAGTCAGGAATTTAACAGCCCAATGCAGCGTGAATTCTGCGAGAACTTGTCTTATTCTCCCTGGAATAGCTTGTTTGAGCATCGCCCAATTGGAGAATTAAATCGAATAAGAAAAGAGGTCTATCAAGCGAGCTCCAGCCATAGGCATAAAATAAATAAAGCAGAGACGCCGACAAACCTCGATTGGTAAAGTAATATTCCCCTATGTCAGGAAATAACCCCGTATTTGATGTCAATTGTACTGCTTGTCCAAGGTTGAGTGATTTTTTACAAGAAGTCCGTGAACAATATTCCCAATATCACGCACGACCTGTTCCGGCTTTTGGTGTCAAAAAGCCTAAGTTACTTATAGTCGGGCTAGCGCCCGGGTTGCACGGTGCTAATGCTACTGGCAGACCCTTTACCGGAGATCATGCCGGGATCATTCTATATGAGATGCTTTATAAATATGGATTCAGCAATAAAGCAATATCGACAGATTTGAATGATGGCTTGGTATTGAAGCATTGTCGAATCACCAATGCGGTAAAATGTTTGCCCCCTGCAAATAAGCCTATTGGCGAAGAAATTAATACCTGCAATCGTTATTTAGTTGAAGAATTGAAGACTATCGATAAAAAAGCTGTGATTCTTAGCTTAGGGCTGGTTTCACACAAAGCAGTGATAAAGGCTTTAGGGTTAAAGCAATCAGACCATCCCTTTAGTCATGGTAAAGCTTATGAGCTTGATGATGGACGAACCATTATTGATTCTTATCATTGCAGTCGATACAACACAAACACAAAAAGGCTGACTGAAGCTATGTTCAGTCATATATTTGCCCGGATTAAGGCTCAGCTCAAAACCTAGTTTCTATGTCATTTGATTCAAAGTTATTCCTCAAGACGTTGACCAGTCTTCCTGGTGTTTATTGTATGCAAGATGACCAAGGGAAGGTGATCTATGTCGGCAAAGCAAAAAACCTGAAGAAACGGGTTTCAAGCTATTTTAATCGCAGCCAGTCTGATTCGCCTAAAACGCAGGTAATGATTAAGCAAGTTGAAAATATTGAGGTGACGGTTACACATACTGAAAACGAGGCATTGATTCTAGAAAATAATCTAATAAAAAGTTATAAACCGCGGTACAACATCTTGTTTAGAGATGACAAGAGTTATCCATATCTCTATTTATCCAGCGACCATGATTACCCCCATTTTCGCTATCATCGAGGTGCCTTAAAAGGGAAGGGGAAGTATTTTGGACCCTATCCTGGTGCTGGTTCTGTCAGACGCACACTAAATCTATTACAGAAGTTGTTTATGATTAGATCTTGTGAAGACAGTGTCTTTGCGAATCGTTCTCGGCCTTGTTTGCAATATCAAATTAAACGCTGCTCAGCCCCCTGTGTCGATATTATTGCAAAAGAAGATTATCAACGTGACATTAAGCATGCGACATTGTTTCTTGAAGGGAAAAATGATGAGGTTATAAAGTCATTAAATGAACCCATGCAAAGAGCATCAGACGCACTCGAATTCGAAGTTGCAGCAAGATTGCGTGATCAAATACGCTCGTTACGCGATGTTCAGGAAAAACAGCATATTAGTACCGACGGTGGCGACCTTGATATCATTGCTTGCGCTATAAACGGTAACCACGCTTGTATACAGTTAGTTATTATCCGTTCCGGTTTGAATCTGGGGAGTCGTAGTTATTATCCGCAAAATATTGCTGAGCAATCAGAAGCCGATTTAGTAAAGGCATTTTTAAGTCAATTTTATTTAAATCCAAATACACAGCAAAAAACTCCCTCTGAAATATTAATCAGCCACGATATTGATGCTGTTGAATTGTTAGAAGGTGTTATTTCGGAAAAAGCAGGAAGGAAAGTAAGACTAAAATCCAAAGTGAGAGGTGAGCGTGCAAAATGGATCAGCATGACACAAGAAAACGCAGATTTGACACTAAAACATAAATTGGCGAGTAATAAGAGCCAACATAAACGCTTTGATGCCCTACAGGAATTACTCTCGTTTAAAGAGCCTATAGAACGCATGGAATGCTTTGATATTAGTCATACACAAGGTGAGTCTACGGTTGGCTCATGTGTCGTGTTTGGACCAGATGGGCCTCTGAACTCACAATACCGGCAATTTAATATAAAAAACATTACCAAAGGTGATGATTATGCGGCCATGAGCCAAGTTATTCGACGCCGATACACACGACTGGTTAAAGAAGACGCAAAACTACCGGATCTTATTTTAATTGATGGTGGTAAAGGTCAAATTGGCGTAGCAAAAAAGGAACTCGATGAGTTGCAAATAATGCATATTCCAATATTAGGTGTCGCTAAAGGACCTTCAAGAAAACCTGGGCTGGAAAACCTAATTCTGGCACTTGAAAATAAAACAATAGACTGTGATAGTGCATCTCCAGCTTTACATCTAATACAGCATATTCGAGATGAAGCGCATCGTTTTGCAATCACAGCGCATCGGCAAAGAAGACAAAAGACTCGCAACCGTTCAACACTCGAAGATATAGAAGGAATAGGGAACAAGCGCCGCCAAAGTCTGATAAAACATTTTGGTGGATTACAGGGAGTTGCCAAGGCTGGCATAGACGATCTGGCAAATGTGCCAGGCATTAATAAAAATCTCGCTCAGAAGATATATGAAACATTCCACAATACGTTATGAATATACCTAATCAATTAACATTACTCCGTATACTTTTAATACCCGTTTTTGTGCTGGTATTTTATCTACCAATGAGTTGGAATAATTATTTGGCATGTCTTGTCTTTACTATAGCTGCTGTGACTGATGTGCTAGATGGTTACTTGGCGAGAAAATTAAACCAAACTTCGTCACTAGGCGCATTTCTAGATCCTGTCGCAGATAAATTGATGGTTGCCGTGGTGTTAGTTTTATTGGTCCAGCAAAACCCTGTTATTTATTTAGCATTACCCGCAGCGATCATTATCGGACGTGAGATTACTGTCTCGGCTTTACGTGAATGGATGGCCGAAATTGGTGCGCGTAATATGGTTGCTGTTTCCGCCTGGGGTAAAATAAAAACAGTAGCACAAATGCTCGCACTAGGCTTTCTTATCTTCAGAATGCCTCTATTCGGTCTGCCCATATATGAAATTGGTCTAGTTCTACTTTATATCGCCGCAATCTTAACTTTGATATCCATGATTCAGTATCTATTAGCGGCTTGGCCACAAATAAAAGAATAATTTGGTAATTTGATTGACACCTCAAAAGCCGAAGCTACAATATGCGTCCTTTGCGGGAATAGCTCAGTGGTAGAGCACCTCGTTGCCAACGAGGATGTCGCGAGTTCGAATCTCGTTTCCCGCTCCAAATTATGGAAACCCCGGTATTTCCGGGGTTTTGTATTTTGCAGGCGACAAAATCAGTAAAATAGTAACTCTGGCTGAGTGGCAGAGTGGTTATGCAGCGGTTTGCAAAACCGTGTACCTCGGTTCAATTCCGGGCTCAGCCTCCAAATTACTATATCAAGTGTCTAGCCCGGGTGGCGGAATTGGTAGACGCAAGGGACTTAAAATCCCTCGTCCTTACGGACGTGCCGGTTCGATTCCGGCCCCGGGCACCATCCACGTCTATATAATTTCTATATATTTTTGTTTAAATCTCTTAAGAGGCATATGCAGATAAAAAAAAGACCTTAAAGATTACTCTTTAAAGTCTTTTGTTTGGCCCCGAGACAGCTTAAAACTGCAGGCATCGAAGGTTGTCAACGTATCAAAATTATCACATATCTAAAATATCAAGACTGGAGTTGACTAAGTCTCAGTTTATAATGTGATGAATGATATCGAGCCTATTACTTGACGAGTGGAATGCCACCTGCAAGTTCGAATTTAATCAAAGCGCGAATTTTGTTTTCAATCTGCATGTAACGAGCAGCTTTAACAGCACCGACGGCAGCATCAACCTTTGGTAAGTAGGTGCGTTTGAGTTTAAGTTCTGCTTCCGCAACGGCTAAAGCATCATTAACTAACTTTTTAGCAACGTCGTTAGTAACAGCATTGTTCGCATAAGCATCAGCATAAGTATTAATCACATCACCAAGTTGCATATTCACTTTTTTTAAATCAGCTTGGTAAGCGTCATAAACAGGCCAGAATTTTTTGGCTTCAGCATCAGTCAACTGCATGTTTCCGGCCACGACTAGTTTTTTGTCAGCCTTGACTTTATCGCGCAAAATTTCCATATTCGAATCGTTTAATTCCTGTGCAACAGCAGGTAAAGTCAGGGCAAGTGATACCGCTATAAATACAACACGTAATAAATTAATTATTATCCTCTTTGAATGTCAGTTTAAAATTTAGATTAGATGTGCGGTAGCATTCTAGAACAATTGCTAAAATACCGCGAGTAGAATAAGCACCCCCAAAAGCGGCACTATTAAGCCACAGGATAGTTCCGGTGGGTGACGTTAGGATTAATCCAATAATCAATAGTTCAATGCGTTACCGAGATTCCGCCCGACAGCATTATCTTCAAGCACAAATGAATGCTTGATCGCGGTTCATCACAGCTTGAGCATTTCTTTTTAAGAATAGATGTTGAATTTGAGCTGAATATTTAATTTCATTATTCCTGGCACAATATTTTCAGATTCAATAATTACGCTTTTTATCGGCATCTATAGCAAAAAAATAGACAGAATTTGTTATTAATGCGTTACAATCAGCGTCCGTACTAATTTCAATAATTCACTTAAAACACTTAGGGAGCGCTCATGGCTACGAACAAACTAACCGCTGTTAAAGATAGAATGACAAAAGCACAAATCATTGCAGAAATATCCGATGCTACAGAAGTATCAAAAAAAGATGTTAAAGCGGTATTAACTGCCTTATCAGAACAAGCGCAGCGCCACTTAAAAGCCCGTGGTTGTGGTGAATTTATGGTCCCGGAAATAGGGGTAAAGCTGAAACGCGTTAAAAAGCCTGCTACTAAGGCGCGCAAAGGCATAAACCCGTTCACTGGAGAGCCAATGATGTTTAAAGCTAAAAAAGCATCTACCAGCGTACGTGCAGTTGCGTTAAAAGCTTGTAAAGATATGGCAACTAGTTAACTTATCTGCCTGAATATAGGAGCATTATAATATTAAACTACGATAGCTTCTGTTATTGAATTAAAGCAAAGGGACCTTGCTTGATTCTCATACAACTGTACGTCGTCAAAACCTTTTGGACAAAGAGCTGTATAAGCTAAGAGACAGTTCTGTTCATCGGGTTAGTTAATATG
>Ga0209631_10003425_pt1 | contig 18245 bp, 15 predicted proteins | sample COG_08_FD_184752 | JGI IMG/M metagenome (GOLD analysis project Ga0209631, IMG submission 184752) | Pelagic Microbial community sample from North Sea - COGITO 998_met_08 (SPAdes) (version 2) | ecosystem: Environmental > Aquatic > Marine > Neritic zone/Coastal water | place: Helgoland, sampling...
GTGAGTTTTTTTGATTCATAATTTTAACAAAATAATCTATATAATATAGATAATGTCATTTAATACTTTTGGAAAGCTATTTCGTTTCTCAACATGGGGGGAATCTCATGGACCTGCAATAGGTTGTATAGTTGATGGTTGTCCACCCAATATAAACTTAAAAGAGCAAGATATTCAAGTTGAATTGAACAAGAGAAAACCTGGGCAATCAAAGTTTACAACTCAAAGAAAAGAAGATGATAAAGTTCAAATTTTATCTGGAGTGTTCGAGGGTAAAACTACAGGAACTCCTATTTCACTAATAATTTATAATCAAGATATGAAATCTAAAGATTATAAAAATATCAAAGATAAATTCAGACCGGGACACGCTGATTTTACATATTTCAAGAAATATGGAATAAGAGATCATAGGGGTGGAGGAAGATCTTCTGCAAGAGAAACAGCTGCAAGAGTTGCTGCGGGGGCAATAGCTAAAAAAGTTTTAGAAAAAAAATTAAGTAATAAATTTCAAGTTATAGGTGCTGTTACTCAGTTAGGAGTATTAGGTTGTGATACTAGTAATTGGAATGACCAAACTATAAAAAGAAATCCATTTTTTTGTCCTGATAAAACTATGATAAAACTTTGGGAAAAATACTTACTAAGTATTAGAAAGTCTGGATCTTCTTGTGGTGCGATTATTGAAATAAGAGCAAGAGGAGTTCCTGTTGGTTTCGGTGCTCCCATTTATTCAAAATTAGACATGGATATTGCCTCCGCAATGATGAGTATTAATGCAGTTAAAGGTGTAAATATTGGTTCTGGAATGAATTCAGCTCAACTGAGTGGTGAACAAAACTCAGATGAAATTTCTCAAACAGGAAACAAATTAAAATTTGACTCTAATAATGCTGGGGGAATTCTAGGAGGAATTTCTACAGGCCAAGAAATTGTGGCTTCGTTTGCTGTAAAACCAACCTCTTCAATTTTAACCACTAGAAAAACTATAAATAAATTTGGGAAAAATACTACAATTTCTGTTAAAGGTAGACACGACCCTTGTGTTGGTATTCGTGCTGTGCCTGTTGGTGAGGCTATGATGAATTGTGTTTTATTAGATCACTATTTAATGAATAAAGCTCAATGTAGCTAACATTTAAAAATTTTAATTTTTTACTACTTTGATAGATTCTTTTGTAAAAAAAATGTCTAAAATTTTTTTAGAAATTTGATTTGCATTAAGACCTGCAATTTCATACATTTTTTTTGGATCATCTTGCTCAATAAAAATATCAGGTAATGACATCGATCTAAACTTTAAACCTTTATCAAATACACCTTTTTCGGACAATAAATTTTCAACATGAGAACCAAAACCACCTATGGATCCTTCTTCTATTGTAATCATTACTTCATGTTCTCTTGCACATTTCATAATAAGCTCTTGATCAAGAGGTTTTGCAAATCTCGCATCGATGATTGTTGTTGAAATTCCCTTATTTTTTAATTCTTCAGCTGCTAATTTACATTCATCAAGCCTTGTTCCTAAACTTAGAATACAGACTTGCTTTCCCTCTTGAACAATTCTTCCTTTGCCAATTTCTATCTTTTCATCTATAGAAGGTAACTCAAGTCCAACTCCAGTACCCCTTGGATATCTGATTGCACTAGGTTTATTATCAATATCAACTGAAGTATTAATCATCTTAACCAGCTCAGTTTCATCACTTGCAGCCATAACTATAAAATTAGGAAGAGTTGATAAATAAGTAATATCAAATGATCCCGCATGTGTTGAGCCATCAGCTCCAACTAAACCAGCTCTATCTATTGCAAACCTTACAGGTAAGCTTTGTATGGCTACATCATGAACGACTTGATCATAAGCTCTTTGTAAAAAAGTTGAATAAATTGCTGCATAAGGTTTAAAACCCTCTGTTGCCAAACCTGCTGCAAAAGTAACAGCGTGTTGTTCTGCTATTCCAACATCAAACATTCTTTTAGGAAATTCTTTTGCAAAAATGTCCATGCCTGTTCCGCCAGGCATTGCTGCTGTAATTCCTACTATTTTACTGTCTCTTTGAGCATGTTTAACCAATGTATTTGCAAATACCTTTGTATAAGTGGGAAGATTTGTACCGCTTTTAACCTGTTCTCCAGTTACGACATTAAATTTCGACACTCCATGATAATGATCATTTGCTTTTTCTGCATAAGAATATCCCTTACCCTTCTGTGTTTTTATATGAATCATAATTGGACCCTCATGTTTTGAGTCCCTTGCATTTTTTAAAATAGGCAAAAGAGAGTTTAAATCGTGACCATCTATTGGACCTATATAATAAAATCCTAATGAATTAAACATAGTTCCACCAGTTACTGCTGAACGTAAAAAATCTTCAGCTTTTCCTGCTTTAGCACTAAATCTTTTTGAAAAAGCTGAAGTGATTAATTTAAAAGTTTCTCTTAAACTAAAATAAATTTTGCCAGACAATAGTTTAGCTAAATAAGTTCTCATAGCACCCACTGGTTTAGCAATCGACATATCATTATCATTTAAAACAACAATCATTTTAGTTTTTGAAGCCCCTGCATTATTCATTGCTTCATATGCCATGCCAGCACTAATTGCACCATCACCAATAACAGCAACAACGTTGGTTGATTTATTTGATAGCTTATTAGCTTCAGCTATTCCTAATGCTGATGATATAGATGTTGAGCTATGTGCAGCACCAAAAGGATCATATTCACTTTCTGATCTTTTAGTAAATCCAGATAAACCATTTCCCTGTCTTAGAGTTCTAATCTTATGTTTTCTTCCTGTTAAAATTTTATGAGGATAAGTTTGATGTCCAACATCCCAGATTAATTTATCATTTGGAGTATCAAACACATAATGTAAAGCAACTGTTAACTCTACAACTCCCAATCCTGCTCCTAAGTGTCCTCCTGTTTCAGAAACAGCACTAATCATCTCTTTCCTAACTTCATCTGAAAGTTCTTGTAAATTACTTTCAGAAAGTTTTTTTATATCAGATGGAAAATTTATATCTTTTAAAAATTTATAATCGTGTGTCATTTTTTTCTTGTTAAAATATAATTTAAAGTTTCATTAATATTTTGTGAACTTGAGCCATATTTTTTTAAATCCTCAATAATTTTAGATTTAATTTTATTACTATATTTAATAGCATTTTTGTATCCGAGTAAACTGATTAGAGTAGCTTTTCCTTTTATTTTATCTTTTCCAGTTTTTTTTCCAGCTATTTTAGAAGAGCTATTAAAATCAATTAGATCATCCGCTATTTGGAATAAAAGACCAATATTAGCTCCTATTTTTTCAAAAAAAACGATTTCTTTAAAACTTTTTTTTTTAATAATGGCCGGAGCCATGCAGCAAAAACTAAATAATTTACCAGTTTTTTTTATCTCCATATCTATAATTTTATTCTTAGAAATCTTTTTTTTTTCAAAACTGAGATCTAAATATTGACCACCTGCGATTCCAAGGTGTCCTGAACATTTAGAAAGTATTTTAATTAAATGAATTTTATTTTTTTCATCAGTTTTTAAATTCTTACTTGTTAAAATTTCAAAAGCCATTGTTAAAAGAGAATTTCCAGCAAGTACAGCTGTTGACTCTCCAAATTTAATATGTGTTGATGGTTTTCCTCTTCTAATGCTATCATTATCCATGCATGGTAAATCATCATGAATAAGTGAATATGCGTGAATACATTCTACTGCTGCACCAATAACAATTAATGATTTGTAGTCAATTTTAAACAAACATCCTATGTCCAATATAATCTTAGTTCTAATTTTTTTTCCCCCTGGAAATAAGCCATATTTCATAGCTGAGATTAATTCTGTTTTTTTTTGTTTTTTAATAAAATATTTTAAAAATAAATTTGTGTCATTTGCAATTTTATTGAGTTTATTTTGCATTTTTTTTATTAGTTATGTTTTGAATCTTTATTTTTGTTTCTTCATTAATCATTTTTGAGCTTTTATGAAATTTTTTTTCAATAATATTGTTTAATCTTAATAATTTTTGATAATTTTCTATTGAATTTTGAAGATCTTTTTCTTTTTCTAGGGACTCTATAATATTATTTACCTCTATTGTTAGCTCTTCAAGAGAACTTAGATTATTATCAAGTGGTAAATTTTTATCTTTCATATAATAATAATTATTAATACATGAAATTTAATCAATCAAATATCAAAAAAGCTAAAAAATATCTTGATAAAAATAACTGTATAGCCGTTCCAACTGAAACAGTTTATGGATTGGCTGCAAATGCTTACTCAAATATAGCTGTAAAAAAGATATTTAAGCTCAAAAAAAGACCAAAAAATAACCCTTTAATTGTTCATTATTCAAATATTGATGATCTTAAAAAAGATTGTTTAATAAATGATAATTTTATTAAACTTCACAAAAAATTTTCACCCGGTCCGTTAACCTACGTACTTAAATTAAAAAAAAATTCAAAGATATCTAAATATGTTACCAATAATCAAAAAAATTTAGCAGCAAGATTCCCCAACCATCGGGTTTTTAGAAATTTACTACAAAAATTAGATTACCCATTGGCAGCCCCTAGCGCTAATATTTCTACTAAATTAAGTTCTGTTCAGGCATTAGATGTAAAAGAAGAATTTGGCTCAAAGATTAAATATATTTTAGATGGTGGTAAATGTAATATTGGCTTAGAGTCAACAATAATTAATCTTACCAGTAAACCAACTATATTAAGATTAGGTGGATTAAATATAGAAAAAATTGAAAAAATTTTAAATAAAAAAATTACCATTAATATAAATCCCAAAAAAATAATAACGTCGGGTCAATCACGCCTACATTATTCTCCTGGAATTCCTTTGAAAATTAACGTTACAAAACCAAAAAAAGAAGATGCTTTTCTTTTAATAAAAAAAAGGAGGATAACTTTAAGTAATTATTACTATTTAAGTAAAAAGAATGATTTAAATGAAGTTGCTAAAAATTTATATTCTTATTTAAGAAAAATAAAAAAAAAGGGCTATAAGTCGATTGCAGTTGAAAAAATTCCTAACAAAGGAATGGGAAAAGCAATTAACGATAGATTAAATAGAGCTTCAAAATATTAAGAATTAAATAAATAACTTTATTATTGGTGTAATTACGTGAATCAGATCAATGGCTTTCTAGTGAAAAATTTTTTAATATATTACTTGTTTAATTGATAAGGATATTCACCAAATCTATTTTCTTTTTCATCTCCTTGTGAAATCAACCACACTAACAATGGTATAACACCAATTATTGTAAATGATATTAACATCCACCACCCAGATTTATCCGTATCATGAAGTCTTCTTGCTGTAACTGCAATTCCAGGAATTACTGTAATTAAAGATATAAAGAAAAATAAACCAAATTCTCCATATTCATAACCCATTGAGATATCTAAAAGTTCACATAAAATATCAATAATAATTGTAAATAAAAAAAACCACCAATATTCTGATCTACTAGCTCTGCCATCAAAAACAAAATATTTATTAAAACAAATTTTTATTGCATCAAAAAAATTTATCTTTTCAGGTTTTTCTTCAACGATTATCTCTTCATTAAGTTCATTTTTTTCTTCTATCGTTACTTCAGTTTTTTCGTTTGATTTATGCTCCTTTTTAGTTTGGAATTGTTGAGCTGAGACTTCCTCTGGCTTTTCTTCTATTGTAGTAAAAGATTTTATATCATCTTCTGGAGCTACAGTTTCATTTTCTTCTGGAGCTACAGTTTCATTTTCTTCTTCTATAACTTCCTGATTAAATACTAGTTCTTCAATATTAGATGCAGTAGTCCATTTTCCTCTTAATCCGGCTTTAACTTTTGTATCTTCCTTTATTGTTTCACTATCAACCAAAGCTTGTAAACTTGATAAAGAGTTCACACTTATTTCAGAACCATTACTGTCTATAAATTTATAAATCATATTAATTTGGGAAAATTATTTTTCCAATTCTCTCTACTGAAAATCCAGCACCACCTCTTTTAAGTACACATGGTTCAGTTGAGTAATTTGATCCCTCTGAGATAGAAAATATACCTTTAAAATCAATTCCTGCTTTCATAAAATCCATATTCATGTAGGTCGCCATGTTAGATTTTACTGTTGAACCAGGTAAAGCAAAATATTTATCATCGAAATTAACACACCAAATTGCAGATTTTTCAAACGCTTGATTTGATTTTATTAAAATAGTTTTGTTTCCATCTTGACGTTCTTTTCTACTAAGAGGTAAACCTTGCCATTTTTGTTTAAACGCAGCTACTTTAGAAAAATCTTCCAATACAAGTTTGTATTCGGATATTAGTTCATCATATTTAGCAGCTACTATTTCTTCTGGTGTTTTTGGTGTTTCTTGAACAGGGTCAACTTCTACAGTACTCCCTGATTGTTGGGCTCTTGCAGCAGTTCTACCAACAGATCTTATTTGTTCAGACGTATCTTTTAACTTATCCTCAAGGTCACTTTTTAATGAACCAACTTGTTTATCTGCATTTTCACGTATTTCTCTTAATCTTTTATTATTAAAATAAACGTAAACTGAAATTCCTATAATTGCTAATAATGCTAAGGCACCAATTATAACTATATTCCAAGGGAATTGGTTACCTATTTCATCTTCTAGATTTTTAATTTCTAGGTTTATTGTATCTATATTGTTTATGATATTACTTTCTGCTATTGCTATATCAATGTTTAAACTATCTAGATTTAATTCATGAGCTTTAGCTCCAAGTTTACTGTTTTCAATTCTTTCCCATTGATCAGGAAAAGAAGGTTTACATTTTTTACTATTTTTGCCAGTCTGAAAACATTTTTTTATATTAGATCTTTTCTCAATATTATTTAATAAATCTTCTAGTTTTTTATAATTTTTATATTCTTTTGATTTTATTTTTTTTAAATTTTTATATTTTGTTTTTAAATCATCTAAAATTATAGGATTTAAAAATTCTCTTTTAGCAACATTAAGTTCTTTAGCCTTTTTTTTAATTCTCGGTTGACCTTTATCAACAAAATTTAAGATATCTTCTGTTTCTAAAGTTTTTTCTTTAAAATATTTTCTAAAGTTTTCATATCTAATCTTCAGTTGAGTATATTTATTATTTATATCTTTTATTTCTTGATCAAATTTTTCTTTTTTTTCTGTAATTTCTTTTATTAACCCAGGCTTAATGCTAGCTATAAAATCTCTAGTTTCAGTGTCATTTTTAATTTTGTTGTTATGGTCAATTTTAGCTTGTTCAATCTTTTTATTTTCAGCAATTAAATAATCAGGTAAATAATAAACTGTATTAGGTTCATTAATTATTAGTCCTTTTTCAAAGTGAGAATTTCGTAATGTTGCTTTTAAATTTGGTTTACCATTATTATTAACAAATCCATTATTTATGGCAATTTTGTTAAACAACTCAAACATTGTTGGAGATTTTGTTTTACTAAATTTACTTGGTCTTTCTCCATTATCATATTGTAAACATATGATCTTTAAAAATTCACCTAAAGTTACACCACCTTTAGTAAATTTTGTTTCATCTGTATCATCTGGAAGAAATTGCGACCTTTTTAAAAAAACTAACTTTTTTTTATATAATTTAACTTTATCGTTGTTTAATGGAAAAGAAAAATCCCATTTGTCGGGTGCTTTGATTGACTCGATATCATGGTAGCTTTCTATATTCCAACCCAACTGACCATCTTTTTTTACTTGAGATAAAACATCTGAACCCTCTGTTTGTTTTTCTTTCCAGGATGTAACTTTAAGTGCGCAGTGTTTTGATAAAATTTTTTCTTTATTTAATTCTTCATTTTCATAAACTTGCTTGATCTCCCCATTTTTATGAAAAGCCAGTGCATTAGAATATATCAGCAAAATTGATAACAGAGATGTTATTGATATTTTAAGTGTAGAGTTAAACAACATTATTTTAACTTTATTTTTCCACTAGTAATTTCGTTGATTACTTGCTTTAGCCCTTGAATAAATACTGGCTCTACTATTGAAGATGTTTTTTGTATTTCTGCTAAACTATCATCACCTTCTACTGACTGCATATTTTTTTTCAAAGCTTGCGCTCTAGATTGACCATCTTTTAAAGCTGCATTAATTTTACCTTCAAGGTCGCTTTCAAATTTTTTAGTTATATTAACTGGTATTTTTGAATATGCTTTCAAGTATTTAAGAAACATTTTTAATTGAGCAATATCTTTAACACGCCATGGACTATCTGGGTCTAATTTAGATACAATGCCAACCTTATCTTTTCCAACCAATACATCTTCACCAATTACTGTTTCGTGTGACCTATCTGTTAAATCAAGTTCAGTCGCACCAGTTTTATCAACTAACAAGCCGTATGAAACTTCATGTTTTGGTGAATGCGTAAACTCAATACTTATTCCTTTAGTAAAAATTTCACCAGTAACTTTTTCAACCATTTTAGATAAGCTTTCTTGATCTTCACTATCTTCAAATACAATTTTATAGAGAGTACTTGCTTTTCCACCTAAGCAGATTTTTAAAGATTTTGATTTATCTGATCCTGTTTGAAAGCCACCACTTTCTATTAAATGATTTATGACTTGTGACACATAATAAAGTATTCCAGATAAAGCTAATTCTGTTAAATCTTTAAGCTTTTTGCCCTTCTCTTTACCACTAACAACTTCAAAACGATTTTTAAAAGCCTCTCCAAACTGTGGGCTATTTATCAGTAATTCTATTCCATTAGCAAGTTTAGTCTTACTAGTTCTAATTTTTTGTAAAGTTTCATAGCTCTCTAGTAACAAATCATCATTACCACTAATTTCTTTAATCAAAGTTAAGTTATTTGTTAAATAATCTATTAGTACATCTTTTCCCGCAAGTCTAAATGAGTTTCTCCATAATAGTTTGTTAGTTTGCCAAATTGAAAGGTCAGAAGTACCACCCCCAATATCAATAGTTACTACATTTTCTGTAAATGGAATATCTTGTCCTTTAGCAAAGTACAAAGCACTAGCAACACTCTCAGTTTCAAAACCTGTTCTTTCAAGAGTTTTATATTTTTCATCCCCAAGACCTACGTTAACAGCTCTTCTTGTAACTTTCTTAAATGATCTAGTAAAATTTGCTGTGTAAGCTTCTGGGTAAGAAAAATTGAAATTAAGGTTTTCTTTTTTTACTCCATTGGCTGCTGCTTCAACAGCTGATTGTAATACAGCCTGTGCAACAAAATACTGAACTTTAGTTCTTCCTTGTTCTGCCTCATCCCACTTTAAATTAAATTTTAAAGGTCTTTTATCATCTGGCAAATCTTGAATAGCGTACAAAACCTGATCAACATAATAAATAAAATTACTTCTAAAAGGTAAGTTTTCTACTGAAGTTTCTTTAAAAGATCTTTCTCGTAAAATAGTCATAAAAGGAACAGTAATTTCTCTACTTGGAACAAATTCTTTATGCGCTTGCATCACCTCTTCTATTTCTTCATCATCTGTTCCAGGTTCATAAGGTAGATTAATTCTATTTTTAAAAATTAATTCCTTAGGATTTTCTTTATTTTCTTTAAAATAAACACATGAGTTAGTTGTGCCGAAGTCAATACCAACTGACCATTGGTTGCTTGTTTCCGGGACTTCTTGTGCATCTGGGAATAAGATTAAACCAACATCTACTCGCTTACTATGTTCTGTATAAGATTTTCCACCAGACTGGATTACAACATTACATAAGATAGCTTCTGGAGATGATTTGAGTGTTCTTAATTCAGTTACAGCAGTTGTTTGTTGAATTGGAATTTCTTCTCCAACTACTTGATGTGAATTAATCATGCCACCAACAAACTTAATTTTATCTTGTTCTGTTAAACTTTCTAGTTTACTTTTAATATCTTTAACTGAAAAAATATTTTTAGGTAAAATATTAACTTGTGAGTTACCATCGTAAAAAAAGAAGTATTGATCCCAATTATCAATTTTAATATCAGGCCATACACTAAATCCTAATGGCACACCCCTATTTTTAACTACATCTTTAGCTTTATAAACCTTCTCTAGAGTATAATTTATTTTAGCACCAGTCTCACTTAATAGTTCTAAATAAATTACAGCTTTAAAATTATCACCATCAGCTTTAACAATACAATTTGTTGATAGAGCTTTTGGATCCATAAACATTAACATTGCACTATTAACTGGATAGGCATATTGGTTGCCTTCTCTAGAATGTTCTTTAAGTTTTCTATTATCTCCAGCAAATACAACCAATTTTTCAGTAAAAATTGTTTCTGGTGTTAAAAATAGATAACCTTCGTTTTCACATTCAGTTTTAAGTTTATTAGGTAAAGTTTCATCCTGCCTTAATGAGTTTAACGAATAATTATTCCACACTCTAATATCTGATAAAGTTTTACCAGTAGATTGAGCTACTTTAAAATCAGCAAATATTGCACCTTTTATTTGGTCTTCAAACTCAGGTCTAACAGATAAACCACAATCAAATTTTGCATTTTTATCTGCTGCACCAACATAAATTTGAGCAAGTTTGTCATAGATTGGTTGAGCTGGTAGATTTAGATTAATTCTAAATGGAGACCAGCTAGAAAAACTTTCACCAGAAATTTTAGCATGACATGCTGCTTTAAATTCTTGTAACCTTCCAATTACGGCGTTGAATACTTCCATGTTTGAAGCTTGTAAACTTTGTATTCCGGTAATTAATCCATCAAGATAATGTTCTAAAACAACATATTGTTCATTTCTCATATCTTTGGCATTACAAGGATCTATTAAATAGCCATCTTCATACCATGGTAATTTTCTAATATTTGGTATTACAGTATAATCTCTTGCAGAAGCAACGATTGTATAAGGGTTAACAATTGCAATTGCCTCTTTATTTCCGGGGCTTTCAAAATTTAAAACTCCAATTGCATTCCAATCTTGACCTGTAACCATTGTATCTTGTGGCTTAACGTCAAATAAAATTTTACCAATATGGTCCAATCCATTATTGTCATTGTTTGGACCATTATATGGATTGTCCTTAATATCCTGAATACTCACAATATTAGAAGTAAGATTATAAATATGAGTATAGTATGGAGCTAAAGCTAAAAGTGCTAAAGTTCCTCTCCATTCATTGATAAGAAATTTATTGTTATCAATAATTCCATTTCTAACTAAAAGAACTCTCGCCCAAACATCTGGAATTGAATATATATCTGAAAATGAAACTTCTTCCTGACCACCTAACTTAAGTCCTTTTGCAAGTTTTTCTAAAAAAGTAGCATCTTCAACTTTCCACTCACCTGGAGCTGCTAAGTTAGCTATTTGGTTTTTTATATCTAAAGGTGGTAAAACTTTTTTAACCATAATTTTTATTTCCCACAAGATCTAAAAAGAATGTCCATAAATACACCTAATCCTTTTTGATCTCTCTTAGTTCCCATATATGAAATATTACTCATAATATTTGCAAGTGTTAAATTTTCATTATCAATAATTAATTTTTTAAATTCTTTTTTTTCAGTACCTGATAATTTTTCTTTTAAACTTACTTTTTTTGAGTTTTCTTTTGGTTGATATTCTGAGAAAAAATCAGTTAAAATTAAATCCATTCTTTGATCAGAATTAACAACTGTTGAATGAGTCATGTCTGTAATCCAAGTTAATATATCTTGGCAGTATTCTCTCATTTGCATTATAATTTTTTGATTATTTTCATGACCGATAGTTGAAGATTTTGTTTCATCACTATAAGTATTAGCCTCTATGATCCTCTTGAACCAATGTTCATTTGAATATTTTTTAATTTTACTCAAACTACCTGTTAAAGCTGGCCCATACATCCAGTTATAAGAAAATGCAAATCTTATTAGATTAATAATTTTATCTTTTGAATTTAAACTAGCTGATACATTTGGAATATCACTCCATAAAATATCATTACTTTCATTTTTACCAATGTGAAAAATTTCTTGTGTTTCAGCAATTTTATTATCTTCATTAAAGAATTTTAAAGCACCTAGTGCCGCATAAGTTTCAGCAAATAGTGGTGAATTAAACTGAGTGTTACCACCTACTTCAAATTTTTGAAGTTTTGATAAAGGATCCCATCCTGTTACATAAACTTGATCAAAAATTTTATTATATTCAAATAATTTTGAATAATACTCTAAAGCTGCTTTTGTTTGATCTAAAAATTGATTAGGTTTAGCAAAAATTGTGCCATCATCAATATCATCGGGCACTTCATAATCAAAGTATGGTAGCATTAATGCTCCACCTATATGAACATTAGAAGTTACACTTTTCTCTTCTTGAATGGCTCTAATTTTTCTAGCTATATTAGGAAATCCTGAAGCTCCTGTTCCACCAAATATTGAACCTATTATGAAAATCCTAACATTTTCCCCACCTCTTGCTGCATCAATTGCTTTATGAATTTGTGACCAAAATTTACTATTTTCATTTGCTGCAGTTGCAAGCATAGCAGCAGCACCAATGTTGGGTCTTCCTCTAAAACCTTCAGATAAAGGTAGTTGTTGTTCTGTTGGATCATAAAGACAATTCAATAACCCTTTAACTTCATCTTTTAAAGCATTATAATTTACTACTTCTTTTAAAGTTGGTTCAGCACCTGGCAAAGGTATCCAAACTGCATCAGGGTCTGTTGTTATATTTGTTTTAAAAAGATCACTTTCAATAGAAAGATCATTTTTTCCTTCTTCTCTTAATTTATTTCTTAAGCTTATATATTTATTTAATAAAATTTTTGTTTTATTAACATTTCCATTAGCTTCATCTTGATCAACCATACCAACCCATAATTGATCAGGTCCTAATCCAGCTGAACATGTGTGAACTAAGTGCTCAATACATTTAGCTCCAGTACCACCAATACCTATTAGAAAATTTTTCATAGAAAGTTCCTTGCTGGTAACTTATTAGCTAGTAAAACAGCAGACCTAGCCTGTCTTGCTGTACCTAAGATCACTGCAATCCAGTACATCAATCCATAAAAAACAGCTGAGATTATTATGATATTAAATGTGCTATCGGTTGTAACATATTGAGATACATAAAAAATAGATGATGTAAGTACTATCAAACAAACAACAACTATAGCTCCAATACATAGGGCAGATATTACAATCCAAGGAAGTCCAAAAAACTTAGCTTTACCTGGTTCATCAATATTTAAAAAATGTGAACCTATACTCCAACCTAGTGAAAAAACAAATGTTACTATAAGTAAATTAATATTTAACCATGCCATCATAATATTAAATTCAGATGTTGTTGAAAATCGATCTTGACCATCTTCTTCAACTCCAGCAAAATCTAAAAACGAATTTGCTACCCAATCAGAACCAAAAAAATAATTTTCTGCATCAACAGGTACTAATAAAGAAACAATTAAAAGTATTGCAGGAATTCCTAGGGTACCTAAACCAACAAAATACCATGGTAATGTCTTTAAAATATTAATCATCATTATTTTTCCAATTCAAAATTCATAGCAATTGATGCAACTTTAGTTGATTTAAATTCTTCATTAGCAACATCATTAATCATCTCAATTATATTCATTAAATTTAATGTTTTAAAAGTTTTAGGGTCAGATTGCATGTGGTTTGCAGCATCACTATCTGTAAGGTCCCAATCTTTAAATTCATCTTGAGTTGAACTACCATTTCTTGCTGTATAAACTTCAGCTAATAAAAACCAACGCAACCCCCAATTAAGTTTTTTTTCTTCAAAAAATTTTAAAGTTAATGTGTCATCATTAACATCACCAACACTTATAAAATTTTTACGATTTGACTTACCCCATTTACTATTTTTTTTACAAGAACCTCTTAAAGACCATAGTTCTTGTACAATTTTATATTCTGCAACACCACTTGAACCTGGTACTATAAAGTTTGAATTATCAAACTTTAATTCAAAATTACTTTTAGAAGTTATAAATTCATAAATTGGCAAATTATCTTTATATTCAAATTTATAACCTTCACTTTGTGAACTAATATTGGTTAAATTTTTAGCTTTAATTTTTTTATTAGTATTTAAATTTTCAGCAATGACATTACTAGTTATCATGGTAAATTTATAAGTGTCTGGGTTTTCTGCTATAGCGTCTTGTAGCTTTTGGTTTTTTTTAAGTTTTTCTTCTATAAAATTTATATTTTCACCACTGCCAATTACTATTATATAAAAAGGCCTCTTTGTTGCTTTAGAGTAAGTAACATAACCAAGACCATCTTCTAATGGTATACCTGAAATTTTTCCATTGTATGAAGAAGAAACACCAAAAATACCTACTGACTGACCATTGTTAAATATTTCTCCTAAAGGTTTTTTTATTTTCTCAGCATTTTTTGCAAGTGTTTCACTTGTTGATATAAATAAGTCAGTAACAATTATAATTGTTGAGTCCGTATTTTTTTTAGCAACACCTAAAACTTTACTAAAACCATTAATTCGATCTTTAGCAACACATGCTTGCGCAGATTGATTGCACTTATAAAATTCCTGTGTTGTTACAAGTGATGCTCTATTTTCATCAATAGTTTGAAACCTTGATCCAAATGTATTGTAAGAAGTTTCTGTACCAAGGGATTGGGATGCTTGTTGTAAACTATTTAAAATTGGGCGAAAAAGATTTACTTCTTCTGATTGTGATTTAGTAAACCCACTCATACTTAAAGAGGAATCATACCAAACGTGAACTTTATCCTTAAGATTTTCGTTAACAGATGTTTTGATTGGTATATCAGGTTGCTTAAAGTCTGTTGGCAAACATGCTGCATAACTATTTACAATAGATGCAAAGAAAAATAGAAAAATGATAATAAAATTGTTAAATTTAATCATAATATAAATTTATAAAAAATTTTATTTAATAGAAAAAACTATTACGTGTCTATAAAATCATGATAGGATTTACTTATAAAAAATGACACTTTTTTACAATTATTTGGTAAAATTTTTATTTATTTTGCTACTTCTAACTTTAAATCAATGTAGTGATCCAGCCCCAAGAGAGATGACCAAAGGTCATATAGATGCTGTTAAAGAACAGTGCAAAAATGACCCTGATAAAAAACTTTGTGGAAAAGAAGTAAGACTCAAGTTTAAAAGAGATGGTCACAAATATGTTAGTTTAGAAGAGCTTGAAAAATCTAAAAGAAATAGAGTCGCCTTTAACTGTGCTGATCAAAAAAAATATGGTTTGGTTACTTATAATGATTGTTTATATAACAATAAACAGCTTGCATTGGGTAATAATCTAACATCACAAGATGGTGAACCACGAATTACATCAAATGTAGATGAGATTAAACAATACGTTTATTATATTATGGCCTTTAATGAAGGTGATGAAGAAAAGGGAAAAATTTTTACAGGTACTGGTGTTGCAATAGCTAAAAATTATATTGTAACAAACTGTCATGTAATTACTGATTCAGAATTATCACTTAAAAATAAAAAAGCTGAATATCTAGATATTATTTTTGTACAAAATCTGCAAGATGAAACAAAAGAAGGAACTGTAAGATTATATAAAAAAGGATATGAAAAAAATTTAGATATTTGCATTTTGAAAACAACAAAAGACATCAAATATGTTAAAAAAAAAATTAAATATAAAAGACTTAAACAAAGAATGAAGGTAATGGCCATGGGAAACCCCCGAGGTATTATTGGGCATGTTTCTGATGGAAAGATTACAGCTTTAGAATCAAGAAAGTGGGTTGTGCCAATCCATACTCAAAAATTTGTTTCTTTGGAAAGTCCTCATAAAATCATACATCATGATTCTGCTATAGGTTCAGGAAGTTCAGGTGGCCCTTTATTTGATAGTGGTGGTAATCTAATTGGAATAAATACATGGATATTAAGTGAAGACGGAACTTCTGGTGGTTTTGGTTTAGCTTTATCGGCTGATCACATTAATGATGTTTTAAGAGATTAATTTTTATTCTACTTCAATTTTAAATGTTAAAACTTTGCCTATTTGTTTTTTACCTTTATAGGAAGTAATTCTAACATCTAAAGTATTTTCTATTTGTAAACTTGCATTGAACGATCCATCTGATCCTAAAACCATCTCTTCATCATTACCATCATAATTTATTATAACTTTATTTATTCCAAGATCTTTATTTATATATCCATCTATTTCAAAAAAACCACTTTGATCCAAAGTTATTAACTTTCCCTTTTGAGTCCATTTTGGAAAAGTAATCTCGATATTGTTTTTTATTTTAGGTAGATCTTTTTTGACAGTTCCAGAGCTAGTGCTTAACCCAACATAGCTTTCATTGATATAACCAATTTTACAAGTCTTGGCTTTAGGTACAACTATAATCCATCCTTCTTTATCAGTTGTACCAACATATGAAATTTTTTGTCCTTTTTTAACTTTTTGAATTACCTTAGAATTACCTGAGGTATTCTGATAAATATTAGCGCTATCCAATGCTATGTGAGCAAAAGTTAAACTATTACAATTTATTGGATCTTGATTTTTAATTTTAGCAGTTAGAGCTTCAACATTTTTTTGTAATTTTTCTAATCTTTCAATAGCACAAAATGCATCAAGGTCACACATCGTATGTCTCTTGAGTTTGTCTCTACAAATGCCCCTTTGCACTATGTCTCTTTCGCTATCTGGTATGCAAACTTTAGGTTTATGTTTAAAATGAAGAATAGATATATCTTCATGTCCTTTAACGATATTAATATTAAAAAAATTAAAAAATAGGAAAAATAATAATAGAATATTTGGTTTTGAGAACATTTTATATTTTATAATCATCAATTTAAAATTCTTTATATTTGCTTTTTTCTTTTTTGTGTCCTTTTTTATTTTTTTCTTTTTTTGTTGTATCTGTATTTGTGCTTACAGATATATTATCACAACTTGTTTTTATTAAAATAGACATTACAGTTTTAGGTTCTGCTGTTTGCCATTCCAGATCTTTTTGGGGTATTAATTCATGATACAAAATACTTCCACCCCCATTATATTCACTAAATTCTGACCAAAGGATCTCTTGCATTCTATTTTTTTTACAATCCATAGTAGTATAGGCAACACCTGATTTTACCTCTTCGAAGTCTTTTAGATAATTTATTAAAAGCCATTGATAGTTATAACCATCAATTGATCTAGTAGATTTAGTGTCTAAAAAAAATTCATTTGTACCCGATTTATTTTCTACAATTTTAGACCAATTAAATTCATTAGCCAACAAAGATCCTATATTGAAAGCAGTAATTATTAAGAAAATAAATGTTTTCTTCATACTCTATATTAATTACAAAGATGAGGTTTGGGCAATACTAAAAATTATATAAAAATGACTAATTTTTGGTGCGCCTGCTAGGAGTCGAACCCAGAACCTCCTGATCCGAAGTCTTACGTTTCAAAACAAGAACATTTAGACAATAGCGATTCAATAATACATTTCAACGAGAAAGCAGAAATGATGTTATGAAAGATTCTACATTTGTTCACGTGCGTTGGAGTTCCCGTAGAGTTCCCGCAGCTAAAAAGAACATTGGTAGAGTTCCCGTAGAGTTCCCGAAGTTTATTTCAGGAATCCTATTTAAGAGCATTTGACGTTTTACTCGTGTAACTAAAACACAAACCGAGAGGAACTATTAATGTCTAAAGAAATACAAGAACGAAAAAAATATACGAATGCCATGATTAAAAAACTGGCCCCTAAAAATCAAAAATACTATGTGTTAGATTCAGAAGTTATTGGATTAAGAATCTATGTGCAGATAAGCGGCGATATATCTTTTTATCTTCAAAGATATGTTAAGCAGTTCAGGTATTCCAAGAAGACTAAAATTGGTGATTATCCTGAAATGAGTATTGCAGCTGCGCGGAAATTAGCAGCCCAAATTAAAGCAGATAACGTTAAGGGTGTTGATCCAATTATTGCTGCTGCTGAACGTGCAAAAGAAAAAACATTTGGCGAAGTGCTGAATGATTATGTTGAAAAAAGATTGGATAATAAAAAAGATAAATCCAAGTTAAAAAATGAACTTGGTAATCTTAATTGTTGGTTATTAGCCAAGACCCACGATCCCTAAAATTTTTTTCATCAACTTATTTAAAAAATTACCTTCTAGTTGGAGTTTTTGATGCAACGTATTGTTTTCTAATCGCTTCTCTAAAATAAATATAAACCCCTG
>Ga0209631_10003431_pt1 | contig 18233 bp, 20 predicted proteins | sample COG_08_FD_184752 | JGI IMG/M metagenome (GOLD analysis project Ga0209631, IMG submission 184752) | Pelagic Microbial community sample from North Sea - COGITO 998_met_08 (SPAdes) (version 2) | ecosystem: Environmental > Aquatic > Marine > Neritic zone/Coastal water | place: Helgoland, sampling...
GCTCAATTGAAAAACTCCAATTTCTAATAGTGTTTAAGTGATTATAACTAAATATTGCTTTTTCTGTAGATATTAAAACATCATTATTTTTAACGATTATTGGTTGGCTTAAAAACAAATCTGTATCTCCAGCAAGTGAGGGATTTTTAAAATTTAAAACCCAATTAATTTTTTGATCTAAATAATTAATAGAATATAATTCACCACTAGTATTTACATCATTGCTCGCTGCATTAGTGTACATAGGAATATGTTGTTTGTAATACTCTTGTTGCCATTGATTACCTTGCATTTCATCAAAGTTTTCAGTGGTCACCTGTTCATCATCATCATCATTTCTTAAACCACAAGACACAAGTGCATTCTGTTGAATAGAAATATAAGTATCATTATTTAAATTGAATCTAACGCCCTTCTGTTGACTCGCTTTATATATTTTTTTAATATCATCCATAGTTTTTCCTATATTTTAGCTGTTTCGATATCCCTTTCGGGATTCTCATCAGTTCGGTTAATTCCGAAGACAGGAGCAGTTTAAAATCTTGCTCAGGATTATTTTTTAGCGAACTATTTTTAATAACCTCCTAATTTGATCTTTATAGATTCTTAAAACTTCTTTCCGTTCTCTTAGAGTCATTTTTTGTAAGTCCTCTAATTCTATGCTAGTCCAATAAAAAGCCTCCTCTAAATGCTCATCGTTCATAAGATCATCATCAGTTTCTAGCCACCCGTATTGCTGTTCTAGCCACATTGAAACCATGCTCTCTAATGAGATATTTACAAATTGCTTAGGAGTAAGTCTTTTTTCTTCGCATTCTTTAGTTATCATTTTTATCTTCCTATGTTGTTGTAGCCATTAGAGGGCTGAAAGTTGTTATAGAACACACCTTGAGAAGACTTGCCCCAGTTAAATTTTGAATCCGGACGAGGTGCAAAAGCTTTTCTTAAAGATCGTTTAGCCCTTCTAAGATCGTTAGCATTATCATTGAATCTATAACGCTCTAGATCATGCTGATAAACTCGAACCAGTAACCACACATTTAAGCCATCCTTTCCGATACCTTGAAAGACATGAAGATTATTAAATTTATCTTTAGCTGTCTGCCCTTTCTGATACTTGCCCTCTCTTTGAGATTCAAGACTTATTGATTTTACATATTTCATTTTTATATTTTCCTATATTGATTAATAAAAGTATGTACATAGCTTGCGCCCTTTTGATTTTTTATAACGTGTTCTATATACATACAGCCCATATTACAGCAAAGAATCAGAAATACAATAGGGCTACTGAAAATAATTTATATCGGCTTTCACCCACTAGAAAAGACCTACTAAAAGAATACCCATAGCAGCTAAATAGAAGCCCATATAGACACGTTTAGTATGTTGAATAAGTACGTGCTGCCCTACCTAGTGAATAACCACCCACGTGATTGATTTAATTAAAGTTTGTTTAGTCCCTTGCTAGTTTATTGTAGGGATATCTACATATAACTAAACGAGGTTATTCATTTACTAGACGAGGGAACAGCTAGAACTATGATAAATATTTCTAGTTCCTGTTTAGTTCTAGATCGGGGAGCAACTAAAAAGGGCTGTATAATTTTTGATCAACTAGGATAATCCTTGCTAGTCTTCTGTGATGCCCTAGTTTAGTGCATAGGGAGGGCAGGATGCACAGGGGTATACCCACCCTATATATAGCAATCATATACATTTCTAGAAGAATTGGATGTTTACTAGACAGGTCCTTGGCGGTATCCCTGTTTAGTTTAAGAAGCCCTCACTATATATTTTATATATACCCCCTTGCAGGGTACTATATCATTGTACAGTTAAATATCAATTTTGTCAAGACCTTTTTAATTTATTTATATCTTGACAACATCGTATACTAGACCTATAATAGATTGCATGAGTTACTTACCACAAACAACAAACAATAAAGCTAAAGCACTAACGGAAAAGCAACAATCTTTTCTGGACAATTTGATCCAGACAGGAGGTGATCCGAAAAAAGCAGCCGAGCTTGCAGGATACTCAGGCAATTATCATCAAGTTATAAAATCATTAAGACAAGAAGTGATTGAATTAGCCTCGGACGTACTCGCTCGTTCTGCCCCTGCTGCAGCTTTTAAGTTAGTTGATATCATGAATAGTGATGCTCCTATACCACAGGTCAGCAATAAGCTGACTGCTGCCCAGACTATATTAGATAGAGTAGGTGTATCGAAGAGTGATAAGTTAGATGTAACTCATTCAACTGGAGGAGGTATCTTTATACTTCCTGAGAAAGCACCTATCGAAGTACAAGCAGAGGATGTAGAGTATGCCACCGAAGAAGAAGAGTAAATCCACAGTAAATAAAGCAGGTAACTATACTAAGCCTACAATGCGTAAGAGATTGTTTAATAAAATTAAAGCAGGAAGCAAAGGTGGTAAAGCAGGACAATGGAGTGCTAGAAAAGCACAGATGTTAGCAAAACAATATAAGGCAGCAGGTGGAGGATACAAATAAAAAATTACTAAGCAGACCGCTATGGTATATGGTGTTCTTACCAACACTACCTCCAGTACTAGGAGCAATCTTTATACTATTAATTATCTATAACTTACAATCATAATGGCACTTAAAAAATCACAAAAGTCTTTAAAGCGTTGGACTAAACAGAAATGGAGAACTGCTAGTGGAAAGAAGTCTTCAGAAACTGGAGAGGTTTATGCACCTGCAAAGACTATTAAGAAACTTAAATCTACTGCAGCCGGTAAAAAGAAACTAGCAGCAGCTAATAAAAAGAAACGAGCAGCTACAAAGAAAGGTAAGCAACACGCTAAACATGGACTACATAAAGGAAAGAAACGATGAGAGAAGAGTATAAGAAAGGTGGGAAAGCTAAAGACTCACGTTTAAAACGAGCAGGAGTATCAGGCTACAATAAACCTAAACGTACTCCTAACCATCCTAAGAAGTCGCACATAGTTGTGGCTAAAGAAGGATCAAAGATTAAGACTATAAGGTTTGGACAGAAAGGTGCAAAGACTGCAGGGAAACCTAAAGCAGGAGAGTCTGCTAAGATGAAAGCAAAGCGTAAAAGCTTCAAGGCTAGACATGGTAAGAACATAGCTAAAGGAAAGATGTCAGCAGCTTATTGGGCTGATAAGGTTAAGTGGTAGTATGGAAAGGAAAGGAGCACAACTAGGCACACCTGAGAAACCAGTATTGATGTCTAGTAAAAAGAATAAAGGCAGAGTAGGTAAAGGTTCTAGGTTAAGACCCCTATCTGTATCGAAACAAGAATTTGATAACAACTGGGATAAGATATTTAATAAGTAATGGCATATTCACAACAAGTACTTGACAGGTTTAATAGTGTACTTAACGAACCTGAGAAACATGCAGTAGGTAGGTTTGATCCTACAGACCCTAACGTAGCTACAGGGATGACAGGTGCACCGGCTTGTGGTGATGTCATGAGACTACAGCTTAAACTAGATGGGGACTTAATAGAAGACGTTAAGTTTAAAACCTATGGTTGTGGTAGTGCTATAGCATCATCAACTTTGTTTGTTGATATGCTCAAGGGTAAAACAATACAAGAAGCAAAGCTTATTAAAGATAAAGATATTGCAGAAGCATTAGAGTTACCACCAATAAAGTTACATTGTTCTGTTCTTGCAGAAGATAGTATATCTAAAGCAATAGAAGATTGGGAAACAAAGACAGCTTATAGAAAGCACAATCAATAATGAAAGAAGGATATATAAAAAGAAAAACATCAACAGTTCCTTTTGGTTATGAAACAAGCGAAGTAGATGGTTACTTCAAACCAGTACCTGATCAAATAGAAGCATTAGAAGTAGCAGAAGACTTAGTCGCAGGGGAGTCTATAAGCCTTCGTGATGCATGTGACTGGATAGAATTTAAAACTCATCGTAGCATTACACCGGCAGGATTAAAGAAACACATAGATAAAAAGTATGGAAAACGACAACAACGACTTGAAAGATTGGGAAGAGAATCCACATCTTTACTTGACAGATTCTAACGGGGGCTTTATACTAAAGAATGATGGTACTCCTCGTAAGAAAGGGGGAAGACCTCAAGGTAGTAAGTCTAACTATGGATATTCTAATGAACAAAAAACAAAACAAGCAGCAAGACGCTCAGTCTCAGCTAAACAAAAAGCAATTAAAAAGATTGAAAAGCAACTTGAATCAAAGAGAAAAGCTCTTAGACAAACGACTGATATCCTCGGTAAACTCGAAAATGAATCGTCAAAGCCGACAGAATCGGGGCAGGTAGTAACCGAAGATAAACTTAGTTCTCTTCCTAAAGCAGTACAGATTGAAATAGATAAAGGCAGTCATGTTATCTTTCATCCAAATGAAGGACCACAGACTGAGTTCTTAGCTGCGGATGAAAAGGATGTATTGTATGGTGGAGCTGCAGGTGGCGGTAAAAGTTATGCGATGCTTATTGATCCGTTACGATACTGTCATAAAAAAGCACACAGAGCTTTAATACTTAGAAGGTCTATGCCAGAGTTACGAGAACTGATAGATAAGTCTCGTGAACTATATCCTCAAGCATTTCCCGGATGTAAGTTTAAAGAAGTAGAAAAGGTATGGAACTTTCCGAGTGGGGCTAAAGTAGAATTTGGTTTCTTAGAAAGAGATGCAGACGTATATAGATATCAAGGACAAGCATATAGTTGGATAGGCTTTGATGAGATAACTCACTTACCAACAGAATTTGGTTGGAACTATTTAGCCTCTAGACTTAGAACAACCGACCCTGAAATTAAAACTTATCTACGCTGTACAGCAAACCCCGGAGGGATAGGAGCTAATTGGGTAAAGAAAAGATATGTAGATTCAGGAACTCCAAATGAATCAAGAGTAGGAGAAGATGGATTAACACGTAAGTTTATTCCTGCTAGGTTAGTAGATAATCCTTACTTAGCAAATGATGGAGTCTATGAGCAGATGCTTATGTCTCTACCTCCTGTACAACGTAAACAATTACTAGAAGGTAATTGGGATGTTAATGAGGGAGCAGCCTTTGTAGAGTTTGATCCTGAAGTTCATATTGTTAGTCCTTTTCAGATTCCTATTACATGGGAACGTATAAAAGGCATTGACTATGGGTACGCTTCAGAGAGTGCTTGTGTTTGGGGAGCAGTAGATAGATCAGATGGTACGTTAATAATATATAGAGAATTATACAGAAAAGGCTTGACAGGTGAAGATTTAGGACGTATAATAACAGAAATGGAAATGCAAGACCCTTTTTCCGTTTCAGGTGTACTAGATACATCTGCTTGGTCACGAACAGGAACAACTGGACCAACTGTAGGGGAAACGCTCGTTAAGCAAGGACACAAACTTAGACGAGCAGATAAAAATAGAATACAAGGAAAGATTCAGATTCACGAATATTTAAAAGTACAGCCAAGTGGTAGACCAAAGCTACAGATATTTAATACATGTCCTAGCTTAATTAAAGAACTACAAAGCATACCATTAGATACTCGTAACCCTGAAGATGTAGACACTCATGCTGCAGATCATGCTTATGATGCTCTGCGGTATTTGATTATGAGTAGACCAAGGATAAATAATCCAATGGATAATCTACGTCAATATCATAGAGAGTCAGTCTATAAACCTGTTGATGAAACATTTGGATACTAAGTATGGAAGAAGATAATAAACCTTTACAACCTACAGGCTTACTAGATGCTGATGCAATCTATGTTGAAGAGGTAGAAGGAGAGCAAGGTTTAGAACTTTCTTTAGAAGAAGATCAAAAGTTAAACTTAGTAGGTCTTGTTAAGAGTCGTTTTCAAATGGCAGAAGATTCTCGAAAGCCACACGAAGAAAGATGGATAGCAGGATATCAAAACTTTAGAGGGCTATATGGAAAACGTGTTAAGTTTAGAGAATCAGAAAAGTCTAGAGTATTTGTTAAAGTAACAAAGACTAAAGTACTTGCAGCATTTGGACAACTTATAGATGTTATTTTTGGTACAGGTAAGTTTCCTATCGGAGTTTCAGAAACTAAAATGCCAGAAGGTGAAGTTTCTGTAGCACATTTAGATTCTCAAAATCCTTCGCCAAGTATTGAAACAACTCCTCCTGAATCAACTCCTCAAGAAGTTGAAAGCCCTTATGATGTAGGTTATGATGGAGATGGTAAGGTTTTAAAACCGGGTGCTACTTTTTCAGATGGTAAGTTTCAAGAAAGATTTTTAGAAGAGTTAGCAAAAGAAGAAGGTAATTATACAGTAGGAGCAAGTCCTTTACCTACAGATTTAGAAGTTAGTCCTGCACAAAAAGCTGCAAGACGAATGGAAAAATTAATTCATGATCAAATAGATGAATCTAATGGTTCTTCGGAACTTCGTAGTTCTATGTTTGAAGCAGCTATGTTAGGCACAGGAATTATTAAAGGACCATTTAATTTTAATAAGACATTAAATAAATGGGATGAAGACGAAGAAGGAAATAGAACTTACAACCCTTTACAAGTCAGAGTACCTAGAATTGAATTTGTTAGCTTATGGGATTTTTTTCCAGACCCATCAGCCACAACAATAGAAGAATGTGAATATATAATTCATAGACACAGACTAAACAGAAGTCAATTTAGAGCATTAAGTAAAATGCCTTACTTTGATAAAGATGCTATTAGAGAATGTTTACTTATGGGTGGTGATTACGAAAAGCGTAGTTACGAAGATCAAATAAGAGATGAAGAAAACGATGAGTATTCTTTACCACAACACGAAGTATTAGAATATTGGGGCTGTATGGATGCAGCTTATCTAAGAGACATAGGTGTAGACTTAGATGAAAATGTAGATGATCTTGATGAAGTACAAGTAAATGTATGGACAAGTGGTGGTAAAATACTAAGAGTAGTTTTAAATCCTTTCCAACCTTATAGAATACCTTATCATGCTTTTCCATATGAAAAGAATCCTTATAGTTTCTTTGGTGTTGGTGTAGCAGAAAATATGCATGACTCACAACAGATTATGAATGGTCATGCGAGAATGGCAATAGATAACTTAGCATTATCTGGCTCACTAGTTTTTGATATTGACGAGTCTGCTTTAGTAGGTGGACAAAGTTTTGAAGTGTATCCCGGAAAAATATTTAGAAGACAATCAGGTATGTCAGGACAAGCGATACACGGAGTAAAGTTTCCAAACACATCAACAGAAAATATGATGATGTTTGACAAGTTTAGACAGCTTGCTGATGAACAGACAGGTATACCAAGTTACTCACATGGTCAAACAGGAGTACAGAGTATGACTAGAACTGCATCAGGAATGTCTATGTTATTAGGTGCAGCAAGTCTTAATATTAAAACTGTTATTAAGAACTTAGATGATTTTTTACTTAAGCCTTTAGGTGAAGCATACTTCCAATGGAATATGCAATTCTTAGAAGATAAGTTAGGAATCGTAGGAGATTTAGAAGTTAATGCAACTGGAACAAATAGTTTAATGCAGAAAGAAGTAAGGTCACAAAGACTAACCACATTCTTACAAACTGCACAGAATCCTGCTATTGCTCCGTTTGTTAAGATGTCTAAATTAATTAGTGAACTTGCCTACAGTCTTGATCTTGATCCTGATGAAATACTCAACGATCCTGAAGAGGCTGCAATGATGGCACAAATAATAGGAATGCAAAATAATGTTGGACAAGAATCAGGCGCGGAAGCTAGCCCCAATGGTCAAGAACAAGAAGGAATGGGCGGTCTTACTGGAGTACCTCAACCACCTCAAGACCTTGGAGTTACAGGTACTGGCGGTGGCAACATCGGAACTGGAAATATACCGCAGTCAGGGGAAGCTGAATTCTCTGGTACACCTAGAGCAGTTGGAGAGTAGAGTAGACGAAGCTCTAAATAGAAAGGAAAATATATAATGGCAATGACGCAAGAAGAAAAAAGACAAGCTAATCAAGATAAACTTATGCTATCTATTATTGCTCAAGTAGATAGAGAAGAAAGTGATTATCCACAAAAAGAACTTGATAAATTTAAAACAGAATTAAAAAGAAATGCAAGTAGTCTTTATACAGGAGCGGAAATAGAAACTGAATTAAAAAAAGAACGTGATAGAAGATTTGAAGAAAGACGTGCAGAAGTATTAGCTAAAAGACCTGAACAAGAAGCAGCTAATCCATTAGGGGCTAGGACAGGCAGGGCTACAATGTTAGTTGGAGGACAGGCTAAACTTGACAAGAATAATAGTGGCTCAATAGATGCTAACGATTTTAAAATGTTAAGATCAGCTAAAGCAGAAGGTGGAGAAATGAATCAACAAATGGATATGTTGATGGGAATGGAACAAGAACAAACAATGCTTCCTGATGAGGAGATGGAAGAAGACTATGTAGACTATGTTGTTGAAGAAACATTGTCTAATGAAGATAGAAATTATTTAATAGATGCTCTCGAAAAAGATGATAGATTAAGCGTAATCTTTGATCAAGTTGTCGAGACAGCACACGAATTTTCAGGTTCAGGAACTATAGAAGGTCCGGGAACTGGAAAATCCGATTCGATACCTGCAAGGTTATCGGATGGAGAATTTGTTATAACTGCAAAAGCAACTGAAGAAATCGGATCAGACAATTTAATGTCTATGATGAAAGATGCAGAAGCTGCTGCAGATGAAAGACAAATGGCTTATGATGGTGGTATGATAAGAGAAGAGAAAGAAGTAATGGCTGCTCCTAAAGAGCCAATACAACAAAACATTAATGTAACTAAAAGCACAGTTGATAACGGAGCAGTAATGCCGAGAGCTCAACAAAGCCCTATAAAGGCTGCGATAAAAGAAGACATGATGCTTGACCCTTATCAAAGACACGTCAGAAGCTAACAACTGATAGGCTACTTACGTCAGTAACCCCTATCAAATTTATAACCTTTAGCTACCTTGTAAGACAAGCCCCTAATAAAAAAGACGTTTTTAGAATAGGCTACCTTGGAAATAGCACAAGCCCTTAAGGAGAAAAGAAATGGCAGAAGTTGAACAAATACAGGAAGAAACTGTAGAACCAACTCCCAATCCGTATAACCAGAAAAAAACATGGCACACAGATAATGTAATGCCTAAACATGGAGATACGGCAGAAGGATTGTTTTTTGAACGTTCACAAGCTGAGTCTGTAGAAACAGAAGTAGAAGCGGAAGCTGATACTAAAACAGAAGATCAAGCTTACAAACGTCCAGATTACAAAAAAAGATATGATGACTTGAAAAAGCATTATGATACTAGGCTCTCTGAATTTAAAAACAGAGAACAAGAATTGCTCCAAGAAGCTGTAGCAAATAGACCGGAGTATACTGCTCCTAAGTCTGCTGAAGAACTAGAACAATTTAAAGCTGAGTATCCTGATGTTTATGAAGTAGTAGAAACTGTAGCACACCTACAAGGTGAAAGTAAAGTAGCTGCTCTTCAAGAAAGGTTAGACCTTATGCAAAGTCGTGAAACAGAAATACTTAAACGTGAAGCTGAAAAAGATTTAGTGACTAAACATCCTGACTTTGAAGAGTTACGAAATAGTGATCAATTTCATGATTGGGCAGAAGCTCAACCTGATCAGATAAAAGATTGGATTTATAATAATCCTAATAATGCATCTCTAGCAAGTAAAGCCATCGATCTATTTAAATTGGAAAATGGAATCGCATCTGTACAACCAAACCGAGATAAATCTAGGCAAACCTCTGCTGCTGATATGGTGTCTACTAAGACAACAACAGTAGATGAGAAACAGCCGAAGATTTGGACACAACAAGAAATTGCTGCCCTCTCAATGGACGAATACGATAGACTTGAAAAAGAAATCGACAAAGCCCAAGAAGAAGGCAGAATTAGATAATAACCAAATATATAATATTCAAGGAGAATAATTATGGCATATAATCAATCTGACGCTCTATTTGAGCAATCGACTGATACTAATGGTAACTTTGGTAATTCTGTAAGTGGACAAACTAACTCCTTCTTTTTACCTGAAGTCTATTCTAAAAAGGTTTTAAACTTTTTCAGAAAAGCTTCGGTAGCAGAAGCAATCACTAATACTGATTACTCAGGAGAAATATCTGCTTATGGAGATACTGTAAGAATCATTAAAGAACCTGAAATTACTGTTTATCAGTATGAAAGGGGAGCAAACGTAACTAAAACAGCTTTGACAGACCAAGAACTGTCTCTAGTTGTTGATATAGCTAACGCTTTTAAATTCATCGTTGATGATATTGAAACTTCAATGTCTCACGTGAACTTCAAAGAAGTAGCTAGTTCATCTGCTGCATACGCATTAAAAGATGCGTTTGACGAAGGTGTAATCGCAGAAATGTTTGCAGGAATATCTACTTCATCACCTGATCACTTGATCGGTTCTGACAGCGCGACTGCTGATGCAACACTTGCACACGCAACGAACTCTGTTGACCTATTAGGTTCTGATGGAACTGGTGTAGATGCTTTAGACCTAATGGCTAGATTAGCCAGAAAACTAGATGATCAGAACATCCCTGAAGAAGGAAGATGGTTCTTAGCACCACCTTCGTTCTACGAAGAGTTGTCACAATCTGGTTCTAAAATGTTATCCGTTGACTTCAATGCAGGTCAAGGATCATTGAGAAATGGTTTAGTATCAAGTGGTAAATTACGTGGATTTGATATGTACAAGTCTAACAATGTCGCAGCAACATCTAATGCTACTGGCAAAGTTATGGCAGGTCACATTTCATCTACAGCAACTGCCCAAGCTATAACATCAACAGAAGTCATTCGTGACCCTGATTCATTTGGTGATATAGTAAGAGGTCTTCACGTTTATGGTGCGCAAGTACTTAGACCTGAAGCTCTTGCAGGTGCTTTCTATGTAGTAGACTAGTATCGACTCGTAAGCGGGGGAGGAATCATGTGTTCGCTTCCCCCTTACACTTTTTAATTTTGGAGATATAATATGTACGAAAAACGAATGAAGAAAATGGATGGTGGATACGGAACAAAACGTGTTAAAAAAGGTATGGGTGGACGTACAATGTACAAAAAGGGTGGAGAAGTAATGCCTAAAGCTAAACCTTGCTAATGAAAGTAACAGCACCAAAAGGATACCATTGGATGAAAGATGGTAAAGATTATAAATTAATGAAGCACACCGGTAAGTTTGTTAAACATAAAGGTGCAAGCCTTACTGCTAATTTTGCAGTTCAAAAGAAACATAAAAAATAATGGCAACAACATTTCTTACACTAACTAACGATGTTCTTAGAGAACTTAACGAGATTGAACTAACTTCTGCAACTTTTGCAAGTGCGAAAGGTATTCAAAGCTTTGTTAAAAATTCTATTAATAAATCTATTAATGATATTGCAAACGAAGAACCACAACTTCCTTTCTTTGCAGTTGCAGCTAGTGGAGAAACAGACCCTTTCTATGGTAATGTAACTGTACCAAGTGTAGCAGGAACTAGATGGTACTTGTTAAAGTCTGGTAGTTCGAGTATTACAACTGACTATGCTTCTATAGATTGGGATGATTTTTATTTAACAACAATTGGAGTAAGTGGTGAAACTGCTCCGTATACCTCAAGAGGATTAACATTTATTACATTAGACGATTGGACTAGATACTTAAGAGATTCTGAAAATGATGATGATGCAGACACGCAACAATATGGAGAACCTAAATATATTATTCGTAGTCCTGATCATCGTAAGTTTGGATTGAGTCCTATACCTGATAAAGTTTATAATGTGCATTTTTATGCATACGCTGCACCCACAGCCTTATCAGCTTATAGTGATGAAATAGTATTACCTGACCAGTACTCTAATGTAATAACTGCTAAAGCTCGTTATTATGTGTGGCAATTTAAAGAAAGCCCACAACAAGCAGCTTTTGCTATGGATGATTATAAAAAAAGCATGAAACAAATGAAGTCTAATTTAATTAATCCTGCTCCTAAATATGTAGGTGATGATAGGATGTACTTCTAAATATGCCCGCATCTCAACCATATACAGTTGCAGTTAATGGAGGACTCGTAAGTTCATCTAATGTTATAGATTTACTTAAGACTCCCGGAGTTGCAAAAGATTTAAGAAACTTTGAAGTATCTACAGAGGGTGGATACAGACGTATAAATGGTTTTGAAAAATATGGAACTACAAGTTCTGTACAGCCTACAGGAAGTGCAACAACAATATTAGGTGTATTTCCGTATGCTGATGGAGTTATTGTAACAGCAGGTACAAATATTTATTTTAGTAACACAGGCACAAGTTGGTTACAAATAAATAGAAGTTCAGTTGCAGGAAGTGGAGATGACCATACAGCATTTACAGGACGTAGTATACTTACAAGAACTGGACAAGGACAATGCCAGTTTGTTTTATTTGAAGGACCTACATACGAATATGGTGAAGTAATTATAGCTGATGGTGCAAATAAGTTATACAGCTTTCGTATGGAAGGCACAGGTGATTTAGATACTAGAACATTTTTTGCTAATGAAATTACAGTAACAGGAACAAAGCATGTTAAGTATATTACTATACATGACCATCACTTAATAGCTTCAGGAGTTGAAGATAATTTAAATACAGTTTATTATAGTGTCTATAATGACCCTGATAACTTTACAGGTTCTGGTGCAGGTGCAGTTACAATATCAGACCAAATACAAGGCATCAAAGGTTTCCGTGAAGATTTAATAGTCTTTGCAGAAAATAGTATACACAAGCTTATTAATATAAATGATAGTGGTAGTATTCGTATTGACCCTATTACTGAAAACGTAGGTTGTTTAAGTGGATATAGTATTCAAGAGATTGGTGGTGACTTAATATTTTTAGCACCTGATGGTTTAAGAACAGTTGCAGGTACAGCAAGAATTGGTGACGTTGAGTTAGGTACAGTTAGTAAAGCTATACAACCTTTAGTAACTAACTTGACAGAAAGCATAAATAGCTATATAATAAGTAGTGTTGTTTTAAGAGATAAGTCTCAGTATAGATTATTTTATACTGATTCTAGTTTAGAACAAACACAACAAAAAGGAATAATAGGAACATTAAGACCTGATGGGTTTCAATGGTCAGAAACAAGAAGTCTAGAAGTTACTGAAATAGGTTCAGGCTTTGACCAAAATGGTGTTGAACAATATTATCATGGAAGTACAAATGGATACCTTTACAAACATGATACAGGAAATAGTTTTGATGGAACAAACATACTTGCACGTTACGAAACACCTAACTATGATTATGGAGACTTAGGAACATTAAAAACTTTACATTATGTTAGAGTCTCTGCAAGTGCAGAAGGAATTGTAGAACCAGATGTACAAGTTAGATTTGATTACGGAAATACAGATATACCTCAACCTCCAGACTTATTTGATATAGGAGTTATAAATCCTCCTTCAAAGTTTGGTGATGCACTATTTAATACAAACGTATTTGGTGGTGGAGATAACCCTTTAATAAGAGTTCCATTACAAGGGAGTGGAACAAGTAATAATTTTACCATTATAAGTGATGATACAAAGCCACCATACACTATAAATGGTTTTTACGTAGACTATATACCTTCAGGCAGGAGATAATAAATGGCACAAACATATACACGACAGAGTTCGTTTGCAGATGGAGATACTATAACTGCTGCGTTATTTAATGATGAATACAATCAATTAGTAAATGCATTTGCATACAGTTCAAGTAGTGCTAGTTCTACAGGACACAGACACGATGGTACAGCAGGACAGGGTGGAAACATACACACTATCGGTGACTTAGACTTTTTAAACAAGATTGTCGTAGACGATACAAACAACAGATGGGGAGTCTTCGTAGAAGTTTCTTCAGCAGCAGTAGAACAAATAAGAATTCAAGATGGAGCTATCGTACCTGTTACAGATAGTGACATAGATTTAGGAACAACTGGTGTAAGATTTAAAGATGCTTACATAGACTCAGTAACTACTACAGGTAATGTAGCTGTAGGTGGTAATTTAACAGTAACAGGAACAACTACCTTTAATGGTGGTACAATTACAATGGGTGATGCAGCTACAGACAATGTAGTCTTTGGAGCTGACGTAGACTCAAACATTATACCTGACGATGATGATTCATATGACTTAGGAAGTTCTTCACAAGAATGGAGAAACTTATATATTGATGGAACAGCCAACATTGATAGTCTTGTAGCAGACACAGCAGATATAAATGGTGGTACAGTTGATGGTGCAATTATTGGTGGGTCAAGTGCAGCAGCTATAACAGGTACAACTATTACAGGTACAAGTTTTGTAATAGGTAGTGCTGATATAAGTGAAGCAGAACTAGAAACAATTGATGGAGTTACAGCAGGAACTGTTGCAGCTTCTAAGGCTATTGTAGTAGATAGCAATAAAGACTTTACAGGTGCTAGAAACATTACACTTACAGGAGAACTTGATGCAGGTTCATTAGATGTAAGTGGTGATGTAGATGTAGATGGTACACTTGAAACAGATGCACTATCTATTAATGGCACAGCAGTTACTTCAACTGCAGCAGAACTCAACATACTTGATGGAGTTACAAGCACCGCAGCAGAACTAAACATCCTTGATGGTGTAACAAGTACTGCAGCCGAGATTAATATTCTTGATGGTGTTACAAGTACAGCAGCAGAGATAAATGTCCTTGATGGTATTACTTCAACAGTTGCAGAACTAAACATTCTTGATGGTGTTACAGCAAGTGCCACAGATATAAACCTTATAGATGGTATTACAAATGGTACTGTTATAGCTAGTAAAGCTATCATAACAGATTCAAACAAAGACATTAGTGGTGGTAGAAACATAACCATTAGTGGTGAGTTAGATGCAGGGTCACTTGACATATCAGGTGATGCAGACATAGATGGAACACTAGAAGCTGATGCAATTACTATTGGTGGTGTTACACTAGCAGAAACAATTAGTGATACTGTTGGAGCTATGGTTAGTTCTAACACAGAAACAAACATTACAGTAACCTATCAAGACTCAGACAATACATTAGACTTTGCATTTAGTGGTTCAGCAGATACAACAGGTAATGCAGCCACAGCCACAGCTTTAGAGACTGCTAGAACTATACATGGTGTATCATTTGATGGTACAGCTAATATAGATTTATCAGAAGTAGTACAAGATACTGTCGGTGCTATGTTCTCAAGTAATACTGAAACAAATATTACTGCAACATATCAAGACTCAGATGGTACAGTAGATTTAGTTATTGGTACATTAAACCAAGACACTACAGGTAATGCAGCAACAGCAACCGCATTAGCCACAGCTAGAACAATACATGGTGTTAGCTTTGATGGAACAGCAAACATAGACCTAACAGAAGTTGTACAAGATACAGTAGGAGCTATGTTTAGTTCTAATACTGAATCAGGAATAACAGTAGCCTACGAAGACTCTGATGGTACAATAGACTTAACAGTAGGAACGCTTAACCAAAATACAACAGGCTCTGCGGCTACATTAACAACTGCAAGAACAATTGGTGGAGTAAGCTTTGATGGTTCAGCCAACATTACACCTACAACTTTTACAACTGCTACATTCTCAGGTGACGTTAATATAGATAGTGGATTATTATTTGCAGATGTAAGTGCTAATAGAATAGGTATTAATCAAGCATCTCCTGATGTCTCTTTAGACTTAGGTGCAAACACAGATGCTGTTCACATGCCTACAGGTAATACAGCACAAAGACCCGGAAGTCCTGCAGCAGGTTACTTTAGATATAACTCAGAGACTGCTAAGTTTGAAGGCTACACAGATGAGTGGGGTTCAATAGCAGGTGGTGGTTCAGGTACAAACATGGATACCAACATCTTTGCAGGTGATGGAAGCGATACAACCTTTACATTAAGCACAGCACCCGATACCGAAAATAACTTAATGGTATTTGTTGATGGTGTATTCCAAGCTCAGAATGTTTACTCAGTATCAGGAACTACACTAACCTTTGCTACAGCTCCTGCTAATGGTAGAGTTATAACAGTCTATCATAGCACAACAACAGTTGGTGGTTCAAACAATACTATCAACACAATGACTGGTGACAATAGTGATACAACATTGACACTATCTGTTGCACCAGTACACGAGAACAACGTACAGGTTTATTTTGATGGAGTATATCAAAGCAAAGCAAACTATGCAATCTCTGGAACTACACTAACATTCTCTACTGCTCCTGCTACAGGTGTGCTAGTAGAAGCAATTACAAATACAAATACTTCAAGCACTACAGCTAATCAATTACTTGATGCTGATGGTGACACAATGATTCAGGTCGAAGAAAGCTCTGATGAAGATAAGATACGTTTTGATACTGGTGGTACTGAGCGTATGATTATTGATAACTCTGGAAACGTAGGCATAGGAGAAACAACACCTTTAGCTAAACTACATATAAAACGTGGAGATAGTGGGTTAAGTTCTCTTAATGCGGCAGGTGACCATATATTTTTAGAAAATACTGGTGCAAATGGTACTGGTATAACTTTAGCTTCTGGAAATACATCTAATGGTTCAATTATCTTTGGTGACCAAGATTCTAATTATAGAGGTGTTTTAATTTATGACCATTCTGCTGATGCGATGAAATTTGTCACAGCAGCTTCAGAAAGAATGCGTATTGATTCTTCTGGAAACGTAATTCAGGCAGCTACGCACATAATTAAAAATGCTATGGGTGACTCAAGTGGTTTAAAACTTTCACAAGAATCTAGTGATGAATCTAGAATATTCAATCATTTTAGTGGAGCTATGACCTTTGGTACGGCTAATACAGAAAGGATGCGTATTCTTGCAGGAGGAGGTCTTACTTTTGGCGGAGACACAGCAGCAGCTAACGCACTTGACGATTATGAAGAAGGCAACGCAACTCTTGCTTTTGCGACTTCTGACACACAATACACTACGTCAGGTCAAAGTGACTCTTCAACTTATACAAGAATAGGTAATCAAGTAACTTTATTCGTGTCACTGTCTATTACAAGTCCTACAAATGGCACTGGGGCATTAAGAATTACAGGATTACCATTTACTAATACTGGACCGCAAGTATCTACGTCAGATTGTTCATTAGGCAGAATGCTTAATTCTGCAACTCAAAGACCTTTTGGATTGTTAGGAAACAACTCTGACGTTATAACTTTTTATTACAATGTAAATGGTGCTGTAGGTGCTGCTTTTTCAGCAACAAATCTTAACGGACAAGTTACACCTTTTATAAATTTCACAATTACATATACAACTTAATAAATTATGCTTAGTGGATTCTAGGCAAGGAGAAAAAATGGCAATAACAAAAACAATAGAAGAAGATAAAATAGAAATAGTAGGAGTAGGTAAGAACATACAAGTTCGTACAGCTACAGTTATCAAAGAAGATGGTGTAGAACTTACTAGGTCTTTTCACAGGCACGTAGTTTCATGTGTGAATTCAGTCAAAAATGAGGACGACTCATGGACACACACAGACACAGACATATCTAGTGAGTCTACAGAAGTACAAGCTATAGCAAACGCAGTTTGGACAGATGCTGTCAAGGCTGCAAAACGAACTGCTAACGAAGCATCATTAGTATAAAAAATTATAACAGGATAAAGACATGACAACAAAAATACCAGTAGAACTCTCAAGCACTCCCGGAATTGTTGATGGGTCTAATGCAACTGCTATAACTATTGATAGTTCTGAGAATGTAGGAATAGGAACTACGAGTCCTTCAACTAAGCTAGAAGTTACAGATGCTAATGGTATTGGGTTAAGGTTTGGAGATGTTGCATCTACACCTAGTTCGCAAACAGCAGGTTATGTCGGTATGTCTACAAGTGCATATTCAGGCAATAATGGCGATTTAGTTCTTATTCCTAGAACGAGTGCGACATCTAAAATACTTCTTATGGAAGGAAACGTAGGCATAGGAACTACGAGTCCAAATGCTAAATTAGAAGTTACTGGTAGTAGTGATGGTAATTTAACTTCTGCAATATTTGCTAATACTGTACAAGGTGGTACGAACGATACGGTTGCAGTTGAATTGCAATTAGCTGGTACAAGTGGGCAAGTTGCTGCTAGTACATTAAGAGCCGGTAAAGGTGAAGATTGGACAAGTGGT
>Ga0209631_10003435_pt1 | contig 18210 bp, 18 predicted proteins | sample COG_08_FD_184752 | JGI IMG/M metagenome (GOLD analysis project Ga0209631, IMG submission 184752) | Pelagic Microbial community sample from North Sea - COGITO 998_met_08 (SPAdes) (version 2) | ecosystem: Environmental > Aquatic > Marine > Neritic zone/Coastal water | place: Helgoland, sampling...
TTTTTCTTGTTTCTCCAATTTTTGCTGGATTAGTAACCTGCGAGTTAATTTTTTGAAATCTAAAATTAAATAAATCTTTTTTTAACTTATCAATATTTTTGATCATCTCATCTTTTGATAATTTTTTAATTTCTTGTTTTTTCATTTTAAGATACCCGCTTAATTGTTTTTGTCTTAATTGGTAATTTTGCTGAAGCTTTATAAAGTGCCTCTTTGGCAATTTGTTCCGAAACACCATCAACTTCAAATAAAATTCTTCCAGGTTTAACTCTACACGCATAGTACTCTGGTGAACCTTTTCCTTTACCCATACGAACTTCGATAGGTTTTTTAGATACGGGAATATTGGGAAATACTCTGGTCCAAACTCTTCCTTGTCTTTTCATATGTCTAGTCAACGCAACTCTGGCAGCTTCAATCTGTTTACCTGTAACTCTTTCAGGTGATAAAGCTTTTAATGCGTAAGCGCCATAGTTAATAAAGTTTGCTCTGGAAGCATTGCCATGAATTCTTCCTTTGTGAGCTTTTCTCCACTTTGTTCTAACTGGTTGAAGCATAACTATTCCTTATTCTCCTGTGGGATTATTTTATTAGTCTCTTGGCTAAATTCCCTTGCAAAAACTTCACCTTTATAGATCCACACTTTAATACCAATAATTCCATAAGTAGTTAAAGCTTCTGCTTCAGCATAATCTATATCAGCTCTTAATGTGTGTGCTGGTATACTGCCATCTCTTAACCATTCGGTTCTTGCAATTTCATTTCCACCCAGTCTACCACTTATGGAAACTTTGATACCTTTTGCACCTAATCTTAAACAAGATTGCATTGCTCTTTTCATAGCTCTTCTGTATGAAATTCTTTTTACTAATTGTTGGGCAATATTTTCTGCAACTAAATAGGCATTAGTTTCAGGTTTTTTTACCTCTTTAATATTTAATGTTACTTCGTTAGTTGTAAATTTTGATAAATTATTCTTAATTTTATCAATATCACTTCCTTTTTTTCCAATCACAAAACCTGGTCTAGAAGTATAAATTGTTACATAACACTTATTAGAAGTTCTCTCAATCATGACTTTAGCGACGCCTGAATTTATTACATTTTTTTTGATATATTCTCTGATTTTAAAATCTTCAATTAAATAATTACCAAAATCTTTCTTTTTGGCATACCAAACAGAATCCCATCCTCTGTTAACACCTAATCTGAACCCTACTGGATTAACTTTTTGTCCCATGACTCTCCATTTGTTTTGCTTCTGATAGAATTATTGTAACACTAGAATATGGTTTTAAAATAGGTGCAGCTCTTCCTTTTGCTCTAGGTCTAAATCTTTTCATCACAATTTTTTTTCCACAGTAAGCCTCTTTAACAATTAAATTATCAATATCATATTGATAATTATTTTCTGCGTTGGCTACTGCTGAACTTAAAGTTTTTCTTATATCTTTAGTTATTCTTTTTTCAGAAAATTCTAAATCTCTTATTGCAACATCAACTTTTTTACCAACTATAGCTTTTAAAATTGGATTAAGTTTTCTTACACTTGATCTAATATTGTTGTTAACAGATCTAACTGTATTTTCTTTGCTAGGATTTATTTTCTTTTTTTTGCTCATTATTATTTTTTAGCCTCTGCTGGTTTAGCTTTTTTGTCTGCTGGTGTGTGACCAAAGAATGTTCTTGTGGGAGCAAACTCACCTAATTTATGACCAACCATATCTTCTGAAATAGTTATAGGTATAAATTTTTTGCCATTATAAATTAAAAAACTTACACCAACAAAATCAGGAATAATTGTAGATTTTCTGGACCATGTTTTAATAGGTATTTTTTTTGGATCTTGTTTATATTTATCTACCTTTTTCATCAAACTTTCTTCAACAAACGGACCTTTCCAAACTGATCTAGCCATTATCTAATCCTTCCTCTTCTTTCTTCTTCTTACAATAAACTTATCTGTTCGTTTATTATTTCTAGTTTTTAAACCTTTAGCTGATTGACCTGTTCTTGAAACTGGGTGTCTTCCTCCAGCTGTTTTACCTTCACCACCTCCGTGTGGGTGATCTACTGGGTTTTTAACAACTCCTCTAGTATGAGGTCTTCTTCCAAGCCATCTTGATCTTCCTGCCTTACCAATTTTAATATTTTTTTGATCAGGATTACTTAAAACACCAATTGTTGCTAATGATCTTGAGTCTATTTTTCTAACCTCTCCTGAAGCCATTTTAATTAAACTATAATTTCCATCTAAACCACTAATTGTTACTGATGTACCTGCTGATCTGGCTAACTTACCACCAGCGCCTGGCTGAATTTCAACATTGTGTATATTTATACCTACTGGAATATCTTGAAGTGGCATACAATTTCCAACTTTAATTTCTTTTTTATTTCCATTCTCAATTTTATCACCAACATTAATTTTTTGAGGTGCTAAATAATAAGCATGAGTATTGTCTTCAAATTTGACTAACATAATATGGCACGATCTATTCGGGTCATATTCAATTCTTTCAACAGTAGCGGGCATATCAAATTTTTTTCTATAAAAATCTATTTGACGATACATTTTCTTATGTCCACCTGCTCTATTAATAGAAGTAATATGTCCGTTATTGTTTCTCCCTTTCATGGAGTTTTTTGGGGAAACTAAAGATTTGAATGGTTTACCTTTCCATAAATCAGATCTATCAACTAAAATTGTGCCTCTAGTAGATTTTGTATAAGGTTTAAAAGATTTTAATGCCATTTATTAAATACCTGTTGTTAGATCAATACTTTGACCTTTTTTTAATGTTATGATTGCTTTTTTAAATCCTGAAATTTTTACTTTCTTGCCTCTAGTAACTTTAGTTCGATTTTGTTTATTAATGATATTAATTTTTGTAACATTAACTTTAAATATTTTTTCAATATTTTTTTTTAAATTTTTCTTATTTGCTGAAGAAGGTACCTTAAATACAATCTTATTTAACTCTGATAAATTTGTAGATTTTTCAGTAACTAAAGGAGATAAAATTTTATCATATAGATGTAGCTTATCCATTATATGTACCTCTTTTCTAGTTCTTTAACAGAACTCTCTGTAAAAACTATTTTTTTAAATTTTACCAAATCAAAAGAACTAAAATGATTAACATCAGTTATTTTAATATTTGGGATATTTCTAATTGATTTTTCAATAAAATCTTTAGATGGCTTATCTAAAATGACTAATGAATTAGTAATCTCTAATTTTTTAACAATTGAGAACATTTCTTTAGTTTTTTTAATTTCAGATTTAAAATCACTCAAAATAACAAGATTATTATTTTTAACTTTTTCAGATATTAGTGAAGCAACACTTAATTTTTTTTCACTTTTATTTAGTTTTCTTTTTTTATATGCCAATTCACCTTTTGGTCCATGAGCAACACCTCCACCAACAAAAATTGGAGCTTTTCTACTAGCATGTCTTGCATTTCCTGTACCTTTTTGAGCATAAATTTTAGCAGTAGAACCAGTTATTTCATTTTGTTGCTTTGTTTTAGCGTGTCTTCCTTTATAATTTGCATTGGTCTTATAAAGAACACTACTCACCAATTTTTGGTTAATTTTTGCAGAGAAAATTTTATCTAAAACTTCTATAGAGTCTTTTTTCCCATCTAAATTTAATTTATCAATTTTCATTATTTTTTCTTTTTATCTGCCGCATTTTTTGCTTTTTCAGCAGCATCGATTTTTTCTGTTACCGTTAATTTTTTTATATTTTTTACTGATTTTTTTACCAATACTTCAGAATTTTTTGATCCTGGGATCGAGCCTTTTAAATACAATAATTCATTCTCTAAATCTGCTCTAATAATTTCTATATTTTGCATAGTTCTTAGCTTATCCCCCATGTGACCAGCCATTTTCTTCCCTTTAAAAACTTTTCCTGGATCTTGTCTTTGACCAGTTGAACCATGAGATCTGTGTGAAACCGATACACCATGAGATGCTCTTAATCCTCCAAAATTGTGTCTTTTCATCGCTCCCGCAAAACCTTTACCAATAGTTTTTGATTTTGTGTCTACAAATTTTATGTCTTTAAAAATCTCTAAGCCAAATTCATTTCCTTCTTTATAATTTTCAGTACTTTCAACTCTAAACTCTTTCAATTTTTTTTTAGCTTCTGTATTTTTTTTAGCATAAAAGCCTTTCATAGCTTTTGTTAATTTAGAATTTTTAATTTTACCAAATCCTAATTGGACTGCTTTATATCCTCTTTTATCTTCTTCTATAACATGGATAACTCTAGCTTTTTCCATTTTTAAAACTGTAACAGGAACTAGTTGACCCGTTTTATAAAACTCTCTAGTCATTCCAATTTTTTTTCCAATTAATGCTATTTCGCTCATAATTAAATTTTAATCTCTACATCCACACCTGAAGCTAAATCTAATTTCATCAAAGCTTCAACTGTTTGTGGTGTTGGCTCAATAATATCTATTAGCCTTTTATGTGTTCTAGTTTCAAATTGCTCTCTACTTTTTTTATCAATATGAGGGGATCTTAAAACTGTATATTTTTCAATTCTTGTGGGTAGTGGAATAGGACCTTTGATTGTAGCTCCAGTTCTTTTTACAGTATTAACAATCTCCTCAGTAGAAGCATCCAGAATTTTATTATCGTAAGCTCTTAACTTAATTCTAATATTTTGTTTTTCCATAATTATCCTGCAATCTTCTTGGTTACTTCATCCTGAACGTTTTGCGGTACTTTTGCATAATGATCAAAAAACATTGAATACTGAGCTCTACCTTGAGACATAGATCTTAAATTATTTATATAGCCGAACATATTTGCTAATGGCACCATTGCTGTAATTACTGTTGCATTTCCTCTTTGTTCTTGAGTATTTATTTGACCTCTTCGACTGTTTAAATCACCAATTACATCACCCATATAATCCTCAGGTGTAACCACCTCAACTCTCATAACTGGTTCTAAAAGTTTTAAACCGCCTTTTGTACAAGCTTCTTTAAAGCATGCTCTACTAGCAAGTTCGAAAGCCAAAACACTTGAGTCAACATCGTGGTGTAAACCATCTAAAATTGTAACTTTATAATCAATCATTGGGAAACCAGCTAAAATTCCACCATCAGATATTGTTTCAATTCCTTTCTCAACACCAGGAATAAATTCTTTTGGGATTGATCCACCTTTAATTTTACTTTCAACCATTCTACCTTTACCAGGCTCTTGTGGCTCAACTAACAATTTAACTTTAGCAAATTGACCTGCACCACCACTTTGTTTTTTATGTGTATATTCAACTTCAGAAGCATTCTCAATTGTCTCTCTATAAGCAACCTGAGGTGCACCTACATTTGCTTCAACTTTAAATTCTCTTTTCATTCTATCTACAATGATATCCAAATGAAGTTCTCCCATACCTTTAATGATTGTTTGTCCGGACTCTTCATCTGATGAAACTCTGAATGAGGGATCTTCTTTTGCTAGTCTTCCTAAAGCTTCACCCATTTTTTCTTGGTCAGCTTTTGTTTTTGGCTCAACTGCAATTTCAATTACTGGCTCTGGGAATTCCATTGGTTCTAATAAAATAGGATTTTCTTTATCACATAATGTGTGACCTGTTATTGTGTATTTTAATCCAGCAAGAGCAACAATATCACCTGCATTTGCTTCTTTAATGTCTTCTCTTGAATTGGCATGCATTAAAAGCATTCTGCCAACTCTTTCTTCTTTTTCTTTAGATGAGTTATAAACTCCAGTACCTGTTTTAATAGTTCCTGAATAAATTCTAATAAATGTTAATGATCCAACAAAAGGATCATTAGCTACTTTAAATGCTAGTGCAGAAAAAGGTGCGTTATCATCAAATTTCATTTCCACAGTATCTTCTGAACCTAATTTTGTTCCTTTAATTAATCCAATATCAACTGGACTTGGCAGATAATGTACAACAGCGTCTAGTAAAGGCTGAACACCTTTGTTTTTAAAAGCTGAACCAGTTATTATAGGAACAAATGAAAAGTTAAGCGTTCCTTTTCTTATACATTTGATTAAATCTTCTTCTTTAATTTCATCACCATTCAAATAACTTTCCATAAGTTTTTCATCCTGCTCAACTGCAGTTTCAACTAATTGGGTTCTATATTTGTCGGTAATTTCTTTTAAATCAGCTGGGATTTCTTTATATTCCCATTCAGCACCTAATGCCTCATCTTTCCAAACTTGAGCTTTCATTTTAACTAAATCAACTACTCCAGTTAATGATGATTCAATTCCTATTGGTATTTGAAGAACTAAAGGTGTAGCACCCAATCTATCCTTGATCATCTCTACACATCTAAAAAAATCTGCACCAGTTCTATCTAATTTATTAACAAAACAAATTCTTGGGACTTTATATTTGTCTGCTTGTCTCCAAACAGTTTCAGATTGTGGTTCAACTCCTGCAACACCATCAAATACTGCTACTGCTCCATCTAATACTTTTAGTGATCGTTCAACCTCAATTGTAAAATCTACGTGTCCCGGTGTATCGATAATATTAATTCTATGGTCTTGCCAAAAACATGTCGTTGCAGCTGATGTAATCGTTATTCCTCTTTCTTGTTCTTGCTCCATCCAATCCATCGTTGCAGCACCATCATGAACCTCACCAATTTTGTGACTTTTGCCTGTATAGTACAAAATTCTTTCTGTAGTAGTAGTTTTGCCCGCATCTATGTGGGCCATAATTCCAATGTTTCTGTATTTATCTAGTGAGTGAGATCTTGACATAATTTTTTACCATCTAAAATGTGCAAAAGCTTTATTTGACTCAGCCATTTTATGCACATCTTCTCTTTTTTTAACTGCTGATCCTTTTTTTTCATAAGCATCATAAAGTTCATTGAAAATTTTATCTGACATATGTTTGTCTTTTCTTTTTCTAGCAGATTCTATGAGCCATCTGATTGCTAGGGCTTGGGCTCTTTTACTTTTTACTTCAACCGGTACTTGATAGGTAGCACCTCCAACTCTTCGCGATCTAACTTCAACAGTTGGCTTAATATTATTAATAGCTTCATTAAAAATATTAATTGGTTCTTCTTTTGATTTTGTTTTTATTTTTTCTATTGCATCGTAAACTATTTTTTCTGCAACTACTTTCTTTCCATCATACATTATTGAATTTATTAATTTTGGAATAATAGTAGAATTAAATTTTGGATCTGGTGTAATATTTTTTTTTGGTTGAGTTTTTTTTCTAGACATTATTACTTACCTTTTTTTGTTCCGTATAAAGATCTTCTTTTCTTTCTATTGGCTACACCTTGTGTATCTAAATTTCCTCTAAGAATATGATATCTAACACCTGGTAAATCTTTAACTCTACCACCTCGAATTAAAACTACAGAGTGTTCTTGAAGATTGTGACCTTCACCAGGTATGTAGGCAGTTACTTCAAAACCATTTGACAGTCTAACTCTTGCAACTTTTCTTAAAGCTGAGTTTGGTTTCTTAGGAGTGGTTGTATAAACTTTTACACAAACACCTCTTTTTAAAGGTTGTTTTTCTAGCGCAGGAACTTTGTTCCTTGCTACTGCTTTAATCCTAGGTTTTCTTAACAACTGATTAATCGTTGGCATAATTTTTTATATAAATTTTATTTTTGAATGAAATAACTGACAGGTTATTCATGGCAGCGTTTAGTACTTAAGTTAGCACTACATTCCAACCAAAAACATCGCCAAAATACTGATTAATCTGACTTTGTCAAACTAAAACTATCAAAAAAGTTATTATTTTTATTAATTTGCTTGGGTTTCTGCTGGCTCAATTTTTTCTTGGTCAGATAAGAATTTATTATCATCTGCAAGAGCTCTTCTGTTCCATCTGTTCTTAATATGACCTGTGCCTGCTGGAACTAATCTACCTACAATAACATTCTCTTTTAAACCATTTAATGGATCAACTTTACCTTTAATCGCAGCATCAGTTAATACTCTAGTGGTTTCTTGGAATGAGGCAGCAGATATAAAGGACTCTGTTTGTAATGATGCTTTTGTAATTCCCATTAACACTCTTTCACCTTCAGCTGGAGTTTTGCCTTCAGCTTTAAGTTTTTCATTAGTATTATCAAATTTAATTCGATCTACAATTTCCCCAGGTAAATAAGTCGAATCTCCCGAAACCTTAACTTCAACTTTTTTAAGCATTTGTCTTAAAATAGTTTCAATATGTTTGTCGTTAATTATTACACCTTGCAATCTGTAAACTTCTTGAACCTGGTTTACAAAATATTCTGTTAATTCCTTAATACCTAATATTCTCAAGATATCGTGAGGTAATGGTTGGCCATCTAATAAATACTCACCTTTTTTAATTTTTTCACCTTGGTTAAAATTGATGTGTTTACCTTTTGGTATTAAATAATTTGATGCCTCAGATCCATCTTCTGGAACAATTGAAACACGTTGTTTACCTCTAACTTCTTTACCAAAAACTACCTGACCATCATTCTCTGCGATAATTGCACTATCTTTTGCTTTTCGAGCTTCAAAGAGCTCAGCTACACGTGGTAATCCTCCAGTAATATCTTTTGTTTTAGTAGTTTCTTTTGGCAGTCTTGCAATAACATCTCCTGCCGATACTTTTTGTCCATCTTTTATTGATAAAATTGAGTCTGGTACTAAATAATATCTAGCTTCATTATCGTCAGCCTTTTTAATTACGTTTCCTTTTTCATCTCTTAGAGTAATTCTCGGTTTTAAATCAGTACTTTTTGATTGTGATCTCCAATCAACTACTGATTTAGAAGAAATTCCTGTAGCGTCATCAGTTGTTTCTTGAATTGAAACTCCATCAATTAAGTCTACATAGCTTGCAATACCACTTTTCTCAGCGATAACTGGAGTAGTGTAAGGATCCCATTCACATATTTTAGTATTTGCTTTAACTTTTTCCCCATTTTTAAAAAATAATTTCGAACCATAAGCAACTTTATATATTGCTATTTGTACACCATTATCATCTTCAATTGATAACTGCGTATTTCTTCCCATTACAATTAAATTCTTTTTTGAATCTTCTAAAATGTTTGAATTGATAATTTTTAATACACCGGCATTTTTAGTTACAATCTGAGATTCTTGTTTTACTGATGCTGTTCCTCCTACGTGGAAAGTTCTCATAGTTAACTGTGTGCCAGGCTCACCAATTGATTGTGCTGAAATCATACCAATTGCTTCACCTACATGAACCATTTTACCTCTCGATAAATCTCTTCCATAACAAGTTGCACATACTCCTTCTTTAGAGCTACAAGTCATTACTGAATAAACTTTTAACGATTTAATTCCAGCTGAATCTATTTGATCACAACAAGCTTCGTCGATCATTGACATTTTTTTAATAATTACTTCACCTGTAATAGGATGTTTCACATCACTTGCAGTAACTCTTCCTAAAGCTCTTTCTGATAAACTTACTACAATATTTCCACCTTCTAATATTTCTGAAAGTTCAATAAAGCCTGGTTCGTCACACTTAATTTTGCTGATGGTTAGATCTTGAGCAACATCACAAAGTCTTCTAGTTAGGTAACCCGAACTTGCAGTCTTAAGTGCTGTATCGGCTAGACCTTTTCTAGCTCCGTGAGTAGAATTAAAATACTCTAAAGCTGTTAAACCTTCTTTAAAATTAGAAATAATTGGGGTTTCAATAATTTCTCCAGATGGTTTTGCAATAAGTCCTCTCATCCCTGCTAATTGCTTCATTTGAGCAGCTGAACCTCTAGCGCCACTATCAGCCATCATAAATACAGAGTTAATTTTTAATCCATCGGGTGTTTTTTGTGTTGCAGAAATTCCCTTCATCATTTCTCCAGCTACTTTATCTGTACATTTAGACCAAGCATCTACAACTTTATTATATTTTTCACCTCTTGTAATCAAACCTTCCGAATATTGAGTTTCATAATCTGCAATTAATTTTTTAGTGTCATCAATCAATTGAGTTTTACTTTCAGGAATAACTAAATCATCTTTACCAAAAGAAATTCCAGCTTTAAATGCATGCTTAAATCCTAAATCTTTTAACTTGTCACAAAATATTACCGTTGCTTTTTGACCACAGAATCTAAAAACACTATCTATTATTTCAGATACAATTTTTTTAGGTAGCAATCTATCCACTAAAGAGAATTTAATATTATTATTTTTAGGTAATAAATTAGCTAATAGAAATCTTCCAGCTGTTGAAGTGTATTTTTCTAATTTTTTATTTCCTTTTTCATCAACTGTTTCAAATCTAGAAATGATAGTACTGTGCACTTTGATTTGTCCACTTGCTAAAGCGAATTCAATTTGATCGTAATCTACAAAATAACCAGCCGGTTTATCAGTCATTGGTTCTTGTGAAAGATAGTAGATTCCTAAAATCATATCCTGACTAGGAACGATTATTGGTTTTCCGTTAGATGGAGAAAGAATATTATTTGTTGATAGCATTAAAATTCTAGCTTCTAATTGTGCCTCTAAACTTAGAGGAACGTGTACAGCCATTTGGTCACCATCGAAGTCAGCGTTAAACGCCGCGCAAGTTAGCGGATGTAATTCAATAGCATCTCCCTCTATTAATTTAGGTTCAAATGCTTGAACACCTAATCTGTGTAAAGTTGGTGCTCTGTTTAATAATACCGGATGTTCTCTTACTATAAGTTCTAATGCATCCCAAACCGCATTAGTTTCTTTTTCAACTAATTTTTTTGCCTGTTTAATTGTTGAAGCTAATCCTAATTTATTTAATCTTGCATATAAGAATGGTTTGAAAAGCTCTAATGCCATTTTTTTTGGCAAACCACATTCATGTAATTTAAGATCTGGACCCACAACAATTACTGATCTTCCTGAATAATCAACCCTTTTTCCAAGCAAGTTTTGTCTAAATCTTCCTTGTTTACCTTTTAACATTTCTGCTAAAGATTTTAATGGTCTCTTACCAGTTCCTGTAATTACTCTGCCTCTTCTACCATTATCAAATAATGCATCAACTGACTCTTGCAGCATTCTTTTTTCATTTCTTACAATGATATCTGGTGCTTTAAGATCCATTAATCTTTTCAATCTATTATTTCTATTTATAACTCTTCTATAAAGATCGTTTAAATCTGATGTAGCAAATCTACCGCCATCTAAAGGTACTAAAGGTCTTAATTCAGGTGGTATAACTGGCACAACTGTTAAAATCATCCATTCAGGTTTTTGTCCAGTTTCAATAAAAGACTCTAAAAGTTTTAATCTTTTAATTGCTCTTTCCTCATTAACTTTTGACTTAGTTTCTTTAATATAACTTACTAAAGTTTTTCTTTCTAACTCAAGGTCTAAATTTTTAAGCATTTCTAATACTGCTTCAGCACCAATACCCGCGCTAAATGATTCTTCGCCAAATTCGTCTTGGTATTTTGCTAATTCTTCTTCATTCAAAAGTTGATTTTTTTGTAAACCAGTTAAACCAGGTTCAATTACAATGAAATTTTCAAAATATAAAACTCTTTCAATTTCTTTTAATTTCATATCAACAGCTAAAGCTATTCTGCTTGGTAATGATTTTAAAAACCAGATATGAGCAACAGGGGTAGCTAAATTAATATGCCCCATTCTTTCTCTTCGAACATTTGATTTTGTAACCTCGACACCACATTTTTCACAAATGATGCCTCTAAATTTCATTCTTTTATATTTGCCACATAAACATTCATAATCTTTTATAGGTCCAAAAATTCTTGCACAAAATAAACCATCTTTTTCTGGTCTAAATGTTCTATAATTAATTGTTTCAGGTTTTTTAATTTCACCATATGTCCAAGATTTTATTTTTTCTGGACTTGCTAAAGAAATTTTTATGCTACTAAAATTTTGTGCTTCAGAAATTTCAGTGTTTTTAAATAAATCTGTAAGTTCTTTTTTCATATTAATTTAACTCCACATTTAGTGCTAATGATTTAATTTCTTTAACTAGTACGTTGAAAGATTCAGGAATTCCTGACTCGAAGTTTTCTTCACCTTTAACAATTGTTTCATAAACTTTAACTCTTCCAGCAACGTCATCAGACTTAACAGTTAAGATTTCTTGTAAAGTATAAGAAGCACCATAAGCTTCCAATGCCCAGACCTCCATCTCACCAAATCTTTGACCACCAAGTTGAGCTTTTCCTCCTAATGGTTGTTGTGTAACTAAACTGTAAGGACCTGTAGATCTTGCGTGAATTTTATCCTCAACAAGATGGTGTAATTTAAGCATGTAAATAATACCGACAGTTACAGGTCTATCAAATTTCTCACCTGTTCTTCCGTCCCATAAAGTTGTTTGCCCAGAAGATGGTAGTTTTGCTAATTCCAACATTTCGGTAACATTTTTTTCTTTAGCTCCATCAAAAACTGGTGTGGATATTGCAATTCCGTTTTGTAAATTTTCACATAAATCTCTAAATTCTGATTTATTTAATGTATCAACTGTTTCTTTAAAAACTTCTTCCCCATAAACTGATTTTAAGAATTTTGCTATTTTTTCAGTTTTTTCGATTTTTTTATTGTTCTCATTAACTAATCTTTTAACTTCCTCACCAAACTCTTTACAAGCCCAACCTAAATGAGTTTCTAAAATCTGACCAACGTTCATACGACTTGGAACTCCTAAAGGATTTAAAACTATATCTACAGGTCTGCCATCTTCTCTATATGGCATGTCCTCTACAGGCACAATTTTACTGACAACACCTTTATTGCCATGTCTTCCTGACATTTTGTCTCCAGGTCTTAATCTTCTTTTAATAGCAACAAAAACTTTAACCATTTTCATTACACTTGGTAACAAATCATCACCACTTCTAATTTTCAAAACCTTATCTTCAAATCTTTCCGTAATATCTTGTTTAGCTTTATTGTATTGATCTTTTAATTGAGCAAGAGTAGCTTCATCATTAACATTGCCAACTGTAATTTTAAATACATCATTGATATTTAATTTATTAATTGCATCAAAATCTAGTTTTGTCCCTTGATCTAAATCTTTAACTTTTTTAGCCAATGATGAACCAGATAAAAATTGAGAAGCCCTTTGCTTAATACTTCTCTCTAAAATTTCTTCTTCAACAATTTTGTCTTGTTGAACTTGTTCAATTTCCGCTCTTTCAATAGTAATAGATCTTTCATCTTTTTCTATTCCGTGTCTATTAAAAACTCTAACGTCAACCACAGTTCCGCTACTGCCTCTAGACATTCTTAAAGACGTGTCAGTAACATCAATAGCTTTTTCACCAAAAATTGATCTTAATAATTTTTCCTCAGGTCCTGATGCTGAGTCTCCTTTTGGAGTAACTTTTCCAACTAAAATATCACCAGCATTTACTTCTGCACCAATATAAACTACCCCAGATTCATCTAAATTTTTTAAAGCTTCTTCATTAACGTTTGGGATATCTCTAGTAATTTCTTCTTCACCAAGTTTTGTGTCTCTAGCCATTACTTCATACTCAACTATATGAATTGAAGTAAATACATCGTCTGTGACACATCTTTCTGAAATCAAAATAGAGTCTTCAAAGTTGTAACCTTGCCAAGGCATGAATGCTACAGTAACGTTTTTACCTAGGGCTAATTCTCCTAGTTTAGTAGCTGGACCATCTGCAATAATATCTCCTGATTTAACTTTATCACCAACTCTTACAAGAGGTTTTTGGTTAATACAGGTATTTTGGTTAGATCTTTTAAATTTTTGTAGATTATAAATATCTACACCAGATTTAGTAAAATCAGTTTCTTCTGTTACTTTAATAACAATTCTTTTACCATCAATTTTATCAACAATACCGTCTCTTTTTGCAACAATTGTAACACCAGAGTCCAGTGCCACATCACTTTCGATACCCGTTCCAACAAGTGGTGATTCAGGTTTTAATAGCGGTACAGCTTGTCTCATCATGTTTGAGCCCATCAATGCTCTATTTGCATCATCATTTTCTAAAAAAGGAATTAATGAAGCAGCAACTGATACAAGTTGTTTTGGAGATACATCTATAAAATCAATTGTTTCAGGTTTTGCTAAAATAAAGTTTAAGTTTTGACGACAAGAAACTAACTCTTCAGTAATTTTTCCATTTTTATCTAATTTAGTATTTGCTTGTGCAATCGTATATTTTGTTTCTTCCATTGCAGATAAATATTCAACATTATCTTGCACCACTGCATCTTTTACTCTTTTATAAGGACTTTCAATAAAACCATATTTATTAATTTTAGCATAAGTAGATAAACTATTTATTAATCCAATATTTGGTCCTTCTGGAGTTTCGATCGGACAAATTCTACCATAATGAGTTGGGTGGACATCTCGAACCTCAAATCCAGCTCTTTCTCTTGTTAAACCACCTGGTCCTAATGCAGAAACTCTTCTTTTGTGTGTAATTTCTGATAATGGATTTGTTTGATCCATAAATTGAGAAAGCTGTGAACTTGCGAAAAAATCTTTTAAAGATACTGTTAAAGGCTTAGCGTTAATTAAATCTTGTGGCATAGCAGACTCAATATCTAGAGTTGTCATTTTTTCTTTGATAGCTCTTTCCATTCTATAAACACCAATTCGAGCTTGATTTTCAACTAATTCTCCAACTGACCTCACTCTTCTATTGCCTAAATGATCGATATCATCAACTTCATCTTTACCATCACGTAGATCTAACATTTTATGAATGATAGCTATTATGTCGTCATTTCTTAAAATTGTAATTTTATCTGAGCATTCTAAATTTAGTCTAGAGTTCATTTTAACTCTTCCAACATCAGATAAATCATATCTATCAGAGCTAAAGAATAAATTATTAAAAATTTGAGTAGCAATTTCAGTTGTTGGAGGTTCACCTGGTCTCAACATTTTGTAAATTTCTGTTATTGCATCATTTTTGTCCTCATTTTTGTCATTTAATAGAGTCGTTAAAAGATAAGAACCTTTATTTATTGAATTTGTAATTGAAATTTTTAGTGTGTTAATATTTGCATCTAAAATTTGTTGAATAATAGTGTCATTTAACTCTGTTCCAATTTTAAAAACACCATCTTCTTCATCGTTAATTTTAATATCTCTATGTAAAAATTTTCCATATAAAGATTCTCTTGAAACTAAAATTTCTTTTAAACCCTCATTTGCTAATTTTTTAGCATTTAAATAGTTAATTTTATCACCTAATTTAACTACTACTTGTCCTGTTTTTGCATCAATTACCTCTTCTGCAAAGTTTTTAGATTTATAGTTTTCTGGGTTAAATTTTGTTTTCCATTTATTGGTTTTTGGATCAAAAGTGTAATCGTCACTCTCATAAAATTCATCAGCTATTTCAGCTTTTGTGAACCCTAATGCTAACAATAAAGTTGAAGCTAGAATTTTTTTCTTTCTATCAATTTTAAAATATAAAAAATCCTTAACATCAAATTCAAAGTCTAACCATGAACCTCTATTAGGAATTACTCTACAATTAAATAATAATTTACCACTAGCATGAGTTTTTCCTTTATCATGATCAAAAAATACACCTGGACTTCTATGCATTTGGTTAACGACTACTCTTTGAACTCCATTAGTTATAAAAGTTCCACTATTAGTCATCATGGGAACTTCACCCATATAAACTTCTTGTTCTTTTGCTGATAAAATATCTTTTGTATTATTTTCTTGATCTATTTCATAAACCACTAATCTAAGTGTACATTTAAGAGCTGAAGAATAAGTTAGGCCTCTGGTAATACATTCTTCAACATCAAACTTTGGTTTTTCGAGACGGTAAGAAACGTACTCTAAAGTTGCTTTATCATTTAAATCTTCAATTGGAAAAATACTTTTAAAAACTCTGTCAAAACCTTTTGTTAAATCACCATCTTCCGGTTTGAATTCTGTTAACTCTTTGTATGAATTTTTTTGAACTTCAATTAAATTAGGTATTGATAAACTTTCTTTTAGTTTACCAAAACTTTTTCTTATGTTTTTCTTTTCAGTAAAAGATAATTGCATTTATATTTATTAATACTGATTAATGAAATTAATCAGTATTGGAATTCTTTCTTTTAATTTATTTAAGTTCTACTTTAGCGCCTGCAGCTTCTAACTTAGCTTTAATTTCTTCAGCTTCTTTTTTGTTTACACCAGATTTAACTTCTTTAGGTGCACCCTCAACTAAATCTTTTGCTTCTTTAAGACCTAAAGATGTTGCTGCTCTTACTTCTTTGATAACATTAATTTTTTTATCTCCAGCTGAAACTAACATGATTGTAAACTCATCTTTTTCTTCTGCTGCTGCTGCGCCACCTGCTGCTGCTGGTGCTGCCGCTGCCATTGGAGTTACACCCCATTTTTCTTCTAATTGTTTTGAAAGCTCTGCTGCTTCAGCAACTGTCAAGCTTGATAAATCTTCTATAATTTTATTTAGGTCTGGCATATGTTTTACTCTTTAGGTTGTGTTTCAGAATTTTCTGGGGACAAACTACTCATTTTTTCCGAACGTGCAAGTAAAATACTTATTAATTTTCCTGCAGAAGCACTTAATATTCCCACTATATTTGCTCTAGCTTCGTTTAATGTTGGTAAATTAGCTACATTTTGGACACCGGCCTGATCTAAGACCTCATTATCCATAATTCCACCAATTAATTTTAGATTTTCGTTTTCTTTAGCAAATTTTGATAAAATTCTTGCAGACATTATAGCATCTTCACCAAATGCTACTGCTGTTGGACCTATAAAGAGATTAGAAAGATCCTTACATTTAGTTTTCTCTAAAGCAAGTTTAGTAATTCTATTTTTTGTAATTCTAAAAATAATCCCATGCTCTCTCATTTGAGATCTTAGTTCATCTAGTTGAGGCATTGTTAAACCCTGATAATGAGTTACCATAACAGCTTTACTGTTCTCAAACTTTTCGGTCATCTCAGAAATATAATTTTTCTTTTGTTCTTTGTTCATCATAACGATTAAATATTTTTTCCTAATTTAAGTTTGTATGAAACACCCATAGAAGATGTGATGAATGCAGCTTTAACTAAGTCACCTTTTACAGTGTTGTTTGATTTTTCTTTTTCCAAAGCATCTAAAACAGCATTATAGTTTTTTATTAATTGATCATCATTAAAAGATTTCTTACCAATACTAACTCCGATATTACCATCTTTGTCATTTCTTATTTCGGCTTGTCCAGATTTTGCATCAGAAATTGCTGTTTTAAGATCATCAGTTACTGAGCCTAATTTTGGATTGGGCATAAGTCCTTTGGGTCCTAATACTTTTCCAAGTTTCGATAACTTTATCATCATAGAAGGTGTACAAATTAATTTTTCAAAATCCATTTCACCACCTTTTATTTTTTCTATAAACTCATCACTACCAACAATATCTGCGCCAGCATTTTTAGCTTCTTCAGCTTTAGCATCTTCGCAAACAACAGCAACTTTTACTTTTTTTCCTGTTCCCCCTGGAAGATTAACCACTGTTCTAATATTTACTTCACTTTTCTTTTGCTTGTTATTAATTTGAAAACTTAAATCTACAGACTCGTCAAATTTTGTTGTACAATTTTTTTTAACCTCAGGAATTAATTTCTCTATTGCTTCTGCAGGAAGATCTGAGGTTTTTTCAGGTAATTTTTTAAATCTTTTTGATGGCATTAATCTTTTACCTCTATTCCCATTGATCTTGCAGATCCTGAAATAATTTTTACCGCTTGATCTAAATCTAAAGCATTTAAATCAGCCATTTTTTGATTTGCAATTTCTTCAACTTGTTTTCTTGTAATTGAAGCAACAATATTTCTTCCAGGTTCTTTTGATCCACCTTTAAGTTTTGCTGCCTCTTTAATAAAATATGAAGCTGGGGGTGATTTAATTTTAAAATCAAATTTTTTATCTTTATAAACTGTAATTTCAACTGGAACAGGTTTGCCAGCTAATGATTTCGTTTTATCATTAAAAGCCTTACAAAATTCCATAATGTTAACACCACGTTGACCAAGTGCTGGTCCAACTGGTGGAGCTGGATTAGCTTGACCACCATTTATTTGTAATTTTATAAATCCACTAATTTCTTTTTTTGCTGCCATTAACTTACTTTCTCAACTTGGTTATATTCTAAATCTACTGGTGTTGGACGTCCAAATATAGAAACTGAGACCTTAAGTCTAGACTTTTCTTC
>Ga0209631_10003443_pt1 | contig 18170 bp, 14 predicted proteins | sample COG_08_FD_184752 | JGI IMG/M metagenome (GOLD analysis project Ga0209631, IMG submission 184752) | Pelagic Microbial community sample from North Sea - COGITO 998_met_08 (SPAdes) (version 2) | ecosystem: Environmental > Aquatic > Marine > Neritic zone/Coastal water | place: Helgoland, sampling...
CATTGACCACCCGCTCAAAGGCAGGATCGGAGTCGCGGTTGGTCACCAGCCGCAGATACGCGAGCGCGTCCTTGATCTCCGCGCGCTCGAAAAAGCGCAGCCCGCCGTAGACGCGATACGGGATCCCGCGAGCTAGCAGCAGCTCCTCAAAAACACGCGATTGCGCATTGGAGCGGTACAAAATGCCGATGCTGTCGCGGCGCCGGCCGAGATGCTGCCAGGCTTCAATCCGGTCGATCACAAAGCGCCCTTCATCGAGCTCGTCGAGCGCGCCGTAGACCCGAATCGGCTCCCCGTCATCGCCTTCGGTCCAGAGGTTTTTGCCCATGCGGTCCGGATTCAGATCGATGACGGCATTAGCGGCTTTCAGGATATTGCCGGTTGAGCGGTAGTTTTGCTCCAGTCTCACGACTTCGGTGCCGGTGAAGTCCTTTTGCAGCTGGGCCATGTTTTCAATCCGGGCGCCGCGCCAGCCGTAGATTGACTGGTCGTCATCACCGACGGCCATGATCTGGCCATGGGCCAGCGCGAGGCATTTCAGCCAGCGGTATTGAATGGTGTTGCTGTCCTGAAACTCATCCACCAGAACATGCTGAAATCGTTGCTGGTAGTTCTCGCGAAGCGACTGGTTTTGCTCGAGCAGTTCCAGCGCGCTTAAAAGAAGTTCGGCAAAGTCGACAAGCCCCAGCCGTTTGCAGGTTTCTTCATAGTGGGTGTAAACCCGGATCAGGGTTTGTTGATGGGCATCGCCCGTGCCGTGTAGCGCGGCTGACCGGCGGCCTTCTTCTTTTTGACTGTTGATGAACCACTGCACCTGTCGCGGTGGCCAGTGCTCTTCGTCCAGATTCATTTCCCGCAGTGCGCGCCGGATAACGCGATACTGATCATCCGAATCGAGAATCTCAAAACCGCTCGGCAGGCCGGCGAGCTCATGGTGGTCGCGAAGCAATCGATGCGAGAGGCCATGAAAGGTGCCGATCCACATGCCGCGGACCGAAAAACCCAGAAAGTCTTCAATCCGCCGGCGCATCTCGCTGGCGGCCTTGTTGGTGAAAGTCACCGCAAGAATCGAATACGGCGAGGCCTGCAGCGCCTGGACCAGATAGGCGATGCGATATGTGAGGACCCGGGTTTTGCCACTGCCGGCCCCGGCCAGCACCAGCATCGGCCCCGGCGTTGCGCCGACCGCCTCACGCTGGGCATCGTTGAGCGCATCAAAAATCCTGGAGACGTCCATCCGCTATCTCTTGAAAAACTGCTGACAAATCAGGCGCTTGTCTTCTTCGAGCGGGCTTTTGGGCCCTGCTTTCCAGTGGGCCGGATCGAGTGGCGGAAAGTAAACAAGATCCTCGCCCGGGACGTGATCGGGAACCCACATCACGTCAATGAAATCACAATGCGAAAGGGCCGCCGCATAAAGCTTGGCACCGCCGATAAACCAGATATCACCGTCACAGTGATCGAGCGCGTCGTTGACCGAGCGAAAGCACGAGACGTTTTCAAACCTTGATCGTGTCACCACGCGATTGTCCCGATTGGGCAACGGCTTGCTGCCGATGGATTCATAGGTGTTCCGTCCCATGATGATCGTGGAGCCGGTCGTGAGTCGTTTAAAGCGCTTGAGGTCTTGCGAGTAATGCCAGGGAAGCGTGCCGTCCCGACCGATCACCCGGTCTTCATTCATGGCAACGATCGCGGCGCGGATTGGAGTTGTGGGGGAAGCTGTCACCCGCTAGACCGCAACTTTAAATTGCAGAGCGGGGTGCGGCTGATAGTCATGCAGGCGAAAAGTATCCAGCAGGGATTCGGTGTCCGCTTCAAGCAGCGCGGTCACATCGTCGAGCGCTTTGATCTCATCGCTGATCTCGAGTCGGGGTAATGCCCGCGGCGCTCTGGCGAGCTGCGTTTTGAGTCCGGGGATATGATCATAATCGGCCATCGACCCGTCGGCTTTGGCGGTATAGATGTGCGCGTCGATTAAGGTGTGGCCAAAGTAGCCGGGCTTGATTCCGGTAAAGCGCGCCATCAGCTCCAGCAAAAACGCATAACCGGCGATGTTATAGGGCAGTCCCAGCGCAATATCACAGCTTCGCTGGGTCAGGTGCAGGCACAGCATCGGCTCGCCGTTCGCATCCTGTTGGACGTTCATTACCCAAAACGCGTGGCAGGGCGGCAGTGCGCTGGTTTGGGCGTTGCCGGGCGCCCAGGCCGAGACCACCAGCCGCCGGCTTTGGGGATTTTGTTTTAACTCGTTGATAACGTAACGAATTTGATCATTAAAGGTCGCTTCCCCATCGGTGTGCACGGGATAATTGCGCCAGAAATTTCCATAGGCGCTTGGCACCAGGCCGTCTTCATCTGCCCAGGGCTCCCAGAACTTGCAGCCATGTTTACGCAACAGGTCAATGCGGGTGTCGCCTGACAGAAACCACAAGTTTTCGACAACGATGTTCTTCCAGGAAATCTCTTTGGTGGTGAGCAGCGGAAACCCTTCGCGCAGGTCAATCTGATAGTTGACGTTGAAGGTCGATAGCGTATCGACACCGGTGCGGTTATTTTTGCGTTGCCCTGTGTCGAGGACGCGGCGAATCACGTCAAGATATTGCTGCAAGTTTGGGTCCTGTCGGTCCAGATGTTGTCTGGACTATTTTAATGCTTTTACGGTTGTCCGAAAAAATGCTCGATTGCTTTGCGTGCCACGTAGGCTGATTTTACATACCAGAATTCCTTGTTAATACACATGACGGCAAAAGCGAGTTTACGACCGTCTTTTTGTGCATAACCGACAAACCAATCATAGCGTCCAGCGGGATTTTTGCCAGTCAGGCTGCCGGTTTTTCCTCCGACCTCGACGTCTTTCATGTCACCGCGGAAGAATTTTTTAAATGAGCTCTTTGCCGATCCCTTGGACACGGTTGTTTGCATCAGGGTTCGAAGGTCGTTTGCCGTTTGCGTGCTGATGACGGGTTGTTGCTGGTTTTGTTGGACGTAAACCGCAAGGCCGTCTTTGGCAATGATCTGGCGAACAAGAGAGGGTCTGATTAAATGCCCGCCGTTTATTGCGGTGGCCGCAATGGCGGCGGCATGAACGGGAGACAAGGTGGTTGATCGGGTGTAACCCGAAGCCACTTCTGCGATTGACCAGTTGTCCTCGGGATCAATTTTCAAGGTGCTCGGCGCGAGTTTAAAGTCGGCATCGAGCTCGCGATTGAAACCAAAGGCCTCGCCATAGCCGGTGAGCGGTTCCGCGCCGATCGTGTAAATACCCAACCGCGCAAAGACGGTGTTGACCGATTTGGCGAAACTCTCGGTGAGCGTATATCGCCGTGTCCATTGATTGTTTTTGTGTTCCAGCACGTTTTTGCGGTAAAGACTGGTGGTTTTGCCATTAAACGGGATCACCGTTTTGGGGGTTACCTTATCCAGATCCATAGCGGCGCTCGCGGTGACGATTTTAAAAACCGATGCCGCGGGATAGGTGGCCTGAAGCGCGAGGTTTTGTGCTGCAACTGACTGGCGCCGATGATTCACGAGTGCCAGGATTTCGCCGGTGTCCGGATTAAGGGCGGTAAAGACGCCGTAATCCGGTCCGTACTGCTCGAATATTGTTTCGACGGCGTTTTGCAGTTCGTGATCGATGGTGTATTCCACAGACGCCTCGTACGCAGACGGCTCACGAACAATGCTGATTTTTTCCGGATACTTGTTTTCGATAATTCTGGCGCCGAGCGTCTCGCGAAGTAAGTGGCGATTGATGCCGAAGGCCTGTTCGCGAGTCCATTGCTGGGTGTCGAGAATGCGTGGCTTGTATACAACGCCGAGCCCCAGCAAAAGCAGTGAGATCAACAGCCAGGTCGGCCACGACAGTCTCCGCCGGCGGCGGGCGGGTTGTCGTGGGTGAGCGTTTTTCAACGGGCTGCGGTCAAGGTGTCACGCGCTTCGTTGATTAAAGCGGCAAGATAGTCGGTGCCGCCCCGATCGGTATGCAGTTTCTGGATCAGACGCCGGTGGGCGTCCTGAATCTCGTCAAGCGATGCATTTTTTTCGAGGCCGAGTATTTGTAGGGCTTGGTCGGTTGATAACGGTCCTTGCGGTGCCGCGTTTGAGGGTTCGCTGGTGTTTTCATCGCGCCAGCTGTCGCCTTGTGTTCTGTCGAGATAAGCTTCGAGCAAGGAGGCGGACTGGGCGTCTTGTGCTCGACAGACGGCAAGCAGCGACTGAAGCTCTGCATGGCTCAGCTGGCTGAGTTGACGACCGGTGAAGGGCCCGCTGATGACTTCACCGTCCAGATCGCCGCTGTCGTGGTCCAGAATCATGCGAAGGAAAGCGGTTTCCACGTTTGATGTTTTGCCCGCTGTCGGCCCCTGGCTTGATTTGAACATGCTCCACGCCTGCCGGGCGACCATGAATCGCTGTAGCCACGGCACGGCCGCGCTGATCAGTGCAAACATCCAGGGAATTCGCCCCGTCACGACCAGCACCAGCAGCGCGCCGGCGACGCCGTAAAGCAAAATGAGTTTGATGGCTCTCACCCGCTGTTCGGGGCTGGCTTTGCCGAGCCAGGATGCCAGCCACATCAACCCGACCAGCGCGGCCAGCGCCAGGAAGATCCTCACCATAGTTAGCCTTTTTTATCCAGTTGCTGAATTAATTTTAAGGCTTCGCCCCCCTGTTGGCGGCCGTGATCACTTAACGCTTTTTGTCCCCCTGCAGCATACACCGCAACCGCACACAGAAGATCCCGAAGCTGGGCCGCACTTGATCCGTCAAAACGGCAGTATGCCCCGCGGGTGAGTTTTGCAATTTGAACGAAGGTTTTTTCAGCCGATTGATTGGCACCATCCTGAAAGACAAATACGGGTATGCCCAGCATCCCCAGCTCCCCGGCATGTCGGGTCAGGGTGTCAGGATCTTCTTCAACACTATCCCCCACAAAAACAAGCGCATTAATTTTGCGCTGGCCATTCCGCGCCTGCATGAGAACGTGCTTGAGGACTTTTGCAATCTGGGTATGGCCTGCCGCACAGCGTATTGCGGTCATTGTTTTCAACAGAATTTGGGCGTCCGCGGCCCAGGGCATGGCTTTGAACTCACCGTAACCCCGGTAGTACGCCAGTTGTATTTCAAGGCCGCCGAGTGCTGCGGTTTGCTCGAACATTTGTCCCTGGATATGGCAGGCACGATCCCAAAGGGGCTCACGACTGGCGGTGGCATCCATGGCAAACACCAAACGACCCTGTCCTTCGTGGCGCACGGGGAGCCCGGTGCTGCGCACCTTTTGCAAGAATTGATTGACCGCGTCCGGACTGGAGGGCCGTAGTTCCGTTTTTCTGGTTGAATTCACGGCGTATATCGGTAAGCCAATTTCAGAGGACAATCTTATCATTGAGGATGAAATTTTATGACGGAAGCTGAACATTGAATCTAATGCCCCTGATCGAGGGTTTGGCGCTAGGCAGCGCGTTAATCATTGCGATCGGCGCGCAAAATGCTTTCGTTTTGCGTCAGGGGCTCGCCGGACAGCATGTGTTTGTGGTGGCGACCGTTTGTTTTTTGAGCGATGTGCTGCTGATCGGATTGGGGGCCGGCGGTGTCGGAACCCTCATCCGAACCCAGCCGGATATTTTGCAGGGTGTGGCCTGGTTGGGCACTGCTTTTCTGTTTGTTTTCGCACTGCGGTCTTTTTACCGGGCCTACCGGCCACAGACCCTTGCCGGCACGGATGTTCATGGCGCCCAAACATCAATGGGCGCGGCGATTGGCACCGCGCTGCTGCTTACTTTTTTAAATCCGCATGTGTATCTCGACACCGTGCTGGTGCTTGGGGGGATTGCCTCTCGTTTTGACGGCTGGGATCGCGCGTTCTTTGCAGGGGGTGCGATGTTGGCCTCTGCCCTGTGGTTTTATCCGTTGGGTTTTGGCGCTAAAAAACTCCGTAAGTATATGAACCGCCCAGTGACCTGGCGAGTGATCGATAGCGTGATTGGCACCCTGATGCTGATCCTTGCGGTCTCGCTTGCCGGTGCGGCCTGGCGCGGAGACTTCTAGCGATCCGAATCTTCCGGCGCCAGGGCCCGTTCTATGATTTCACTTACGTCACGGGAGATTCCTTCACGGGCGCTGATGTGCTCGAGGGTTTTTTTCATCCCCTCCCGCCGGTGCGGTTCAAAACGTCGCCAAAGATTAAAAGCAGAGGCCAGGCGGGCGGCAACCTGGGGGTTTTTTGCGTCGGTTTTGAGCAGTTGGTCCGCCACAAATTCATAGCCTGCGCCATCTTCCCGATGGAAACGAATCGGATTGCTGTGCGCAAACGCGCCGATGAGGGAATGGACCTTATTGGGGTTATCCGCCTCGTAGCAACGATGCTGGGTGAGCGCTTGTACCTGATCGATCGTATCTTCGCATCTGGAAATCGCCTGCACGCGCAGCCACTTATCCATGACCAGTGGATAGTCCTGCCAGCGTTTTTCAAAAAATGAAAGCGCCTCATGGCGCGCCTCGCCCGGTTGATTGGCTAACGTTGTCAGGGCGGCAATCGCATCGGTCATGTTGTCGGCGCTTTTTAGCTGATTGAGCGCCAGATCTGTGATGTCTGTTTCGCCAAGCACCATCAGGTAGGAAAGACACAGGTTGCGCATGGCACGCTCGCCCGCGCTTTTTGCGTTGCGCTGATATGGGCCTGCAGGCTGAAGCGTCTGGTAGTGGTCAAAAAATTGATCTTTGAATTGTGTCGCGAGTTTGGTCATGACCGCATGCCGGGCCAGGTGTAGCCGCGCCGGATCAATGATTTCAAGCATTTCGCTCAGGTAACTCTCGTCCGGTAATCGCAGCGCCAGCGCCTGAAAGGCGAGATCATCAAATTGAGCCCGGAGGGTTTCACCAAAAGCCCCGACAAATTGATCGTCGAGCGCGGGCTCATCACTGGCGTTCATCCATCGCAAGATTTCCTTGCGCGCTAACGTTTGACCGGCATCCCATCGACTGAAAGGGTCGTTGTCGTGACCGGCCAGTACCGCGAGATCCGCATCTTTTCGATCCGTTTCCAAAACGACGGGCGCTGAAAATCCGCGCAGCAGCGAGACGATCGGTGGGTGGGCAACGCCTTCGAAAATAAAGGTGTTCTCGGTTTCTTTGAGTTCGAGCATATGCTCATGGCGCTTTAGGGTGTTCCCGCTTTGGGTGGTTTCAACCGGATTGCCTGACTGATCAAACAAAGCGACCGCGACCGGTATTTGCAGGGGCGGTCGATCATGACCGGAGCGGTCCGGATTGCTTTGCCCCATCCAGAGATGGTAGCGGCTGTGTTCTGCGTCAAAACTGCCTCGCGCGCAAAGTCGAGGCGTGCCCGATTGATCATACCAACGTCGAAACTGGTTCAGGTCAGCGCCACTGGCATGTTCAATGGCGCTTACAAAGTCATCTGTGGTCACGGCCTGACCGTCGTGTTGCTCGAAGTAGTGCGTACACCCTTTAAAGAAAGCCGCTTCGCCAACAAGCTGACTTAGCATGCGAACAACTTCGGCACCCTTGATGTAAACCGTTAAGGTGTAGAAGTTATTGATCTCGACGAAAGATTCGGGGCGAACCGGATGGGTCATGGGTCCTGCATCCTCACGAAACTGCTGGGTGCGCACCAGGTTTGCGTCTTCTATTCGCTTGACCCCCGCGGAGCCATGATCGGCACTGAACTGCTGTTCCCGAAAAACCGTGAAGCCTTCCTTAAGACTTAATTGAAACCAGTCGCGAAGGGTGACACGATTGCCCGACCAGTTATGCAGATACTCATGTCCGATCACATCACGAACGGATCGATAGTCATGATCCGTTGCTGTTTCGGGCAGGGCCAGCACATACCGGGTATTGAAGACATTGAGGCCTTTGTTTTCCATCGCGCCCATATTGAAATCTTCAACTGCAACAATGTTGTACTGCGACAGATCGTATTCCCGACCGTAGGTTTTTTCATCCCAGGCCATTGAGTCCCGGAGCGCGGTGAGGGCGTAATGGCACTGCGAAAGATCTCGCGAGCGAGCATAGACCCTGAGCTGAACCTCGGTGCCGGATTGTGTCGTAAACCGGTTCTCCAGAAACTCAAGACGCCCCGCCACGAGGGCGAACAGATAGCTGGGCTTGGGATGTGGGTCCTCCCAAACGAGCGTGTGATGATCGCCTTCATTGCGGGTTTCGATTAAATTGCCGTTGGACAGCAAGACTGGATAATCTGACTTGAGCGCCTGCATGGTGACGCGATATTGAGAGAGCACATCAGGTCGATCGAGAAAATAAGTGATGCGCCGGAAGCCCTCCGGTTCGCATTGGGTACACAGGGTATCGGCAGACGCATAAAGTCCCGAGAGTTCCGAATTTGCAGCCGGATTAATTTCCGTTTCAATCTCGAGAACGGCGTGATCGGTGTCAAGGTCGAGCGTGAGCGTGCTGTCCGAACGCACCCAGTCGTTGCCATTCAGTTTTTGGTTATTCAGTGAAACACTAATGAGGTCAAGTTTTTCACCGTGCAGCACGAGGGGACGATGATGCGCACCATTGCGCTCGATCTGTAGACGGGACCGGACCCGGGTGCGATTTTTATTAAGGTCGAATTCAAGTTCGGTTTTCGGAATATGAAAATCAGGCGCCGCATAGTCTTTCAAATAAATTCGATTATTTTTTTGATCCGATGTCATCATGCCACCATCGCGATGAGAAAAATAACAAAAGCAACGACCGCGATCAGCGGAACAATCACCGCGGGCCAATCTTTTGGCGCTTCCTGGCTTTCACGCATCATGGTTTTAACCCCTGGAAAAAACCACAGGATGATGAGCAGTGCGAGAACGCCCAGTAAAATTTTCTCCCACGTTTCCATTGCAATGCCCTTTTCTGAATTCGGAAATATTTTGGATTGATGACCCAAAATAAATTAAAAATACCGCGTAATTATATATTTTTGAATTGAAAATATTGTTTAAAAACGAGTCAAATCACCAAAACCTGACGATTTTTTAATCATGAAATCAAAGCGTAAAAGGAGTAGGATGAAAACATACGGTCAGGTCGCGAACATGAACGTCGAAAAGCTTTTTGTCTTCTGATGTCGCGGTTTTGCCGTAGAAAGTGGAAGTTCGGAAACAGCGAGTACTTGATGGAGACCTACTGATATGAACGAAGCACAGGACAATGATTTGAGTCAGAGAATTTTAGAATTGCGATCGGAGCATCGCGCGTTGGATAAAGCGTTAATTGCGCTTTCTGACAATCTCCGAATAGATGATTTACAGATGCAGCGCCTGAAAAAACGCAAGCTGTTTATCAAAGACAGCATCGATCATCTCGAGCACCAACGCACCCCCAGCCTGTTGGCATGAGCTCAGGTTTGCAGACGCAATAAAAAAAGCCCCCGACACTTCGGGGGCTTTTTATTTACAGCGCTGAAGACCCGAACCGAGATTTAGTAACGATAGCTCTCGGGCTTGAAAGGACCTTCTTGCGAGACGCCAATGTAGGCGGCTTGTTCTTCAGTTAGCGTGGTGAGTTTGACCCCGATTTTTTCAAGATGAAGTCTGGCGACGGCTTCATCAAGATGCTTGGGTAAAACATAAACCTCGTTTTTATACTGGTCGCGATTCTTGAAGAGCTCAATTTGCGCCAGCGTCTGATTGGTGAACGAGCTTGACATGACGAAACTCGGATGGCCTGTGGCACAACCGAGGTTTACCAGACGACCCTGCGCCAGCAAAATGATGCGTTTGCCGTCCGGGAAGATGACATGGTCAACCTGCGGCTTAATGTTCTCCCACTCATACTGTTCGAGGGAGGCGCAATCAATTTCGTTGTCAAAGTGACCGATATTGCACACGATCGCCTGATCTTTCATGGCGGCCATGTGATCATGGTTAATGACCTGGTAATTGCCCGTTGCCGTTACGAAGATGTCGGCCTGACTGGCCGCTTCATCCATTGTCACGACTCGATAGCCTTCCATCGCGGCTTGCAGCGCACAGATCGGATCGACTTCTGTGATCCAGACCGTCGCACCCAGTCCCCGCAATGATTGTGCGGATCCTTTGCCAACGTCACCGTATCCAAGCACCACGGCGAGCTTACCGGCGACCATCACGTCGGTTGCCCGTTTGATGCTGTCGACGAGGGACTCACGGCAACCGTAGAGGTTATCAAACTTTGATTTTGTCGCAGAGTCGTTCACGTTAATCGCCGGGAAAGGCAGGTCACCTGACTTTTCCAGCTGATACAGGCGCTTGACACCGGTTGTGGTCTCTTCGGTGACACCCAGAATGTTGCCCTGGATATTGGAGTACCAGCCCGGATGCGTTTTAAGGCGCGCGCGGATGGCGTTAAATAAGGCGACTTCTTCCTCGCTGGTGGGATTATCAAGGACCGACGGGTCTTGTTCTGCTTGAGTGCCCAGATTGACGAGAAGAGTGGCATCTCCGCCATCGTCGAGAATCATGTTCGGCGTGCCACCATCGCTCCATTCGAAAATGCGATGCGTGTAGGCCCAGTACTCTTCGAGTGTTTCGCCTTTGTAAGCGAACACAGGCGTGCCGCCTTCTGCGATCGCGGCTGCCGCGTGATCCTGCGTTGAAAAGATGTTGCACGATGCCCAACGAATATCGGCGCCGAGTGCTGCAAGCGTCTCAATCAAAACCGCCGTTTGGATGGTCATATGCAGACTGCCTGCAATACGCGCTCCTTTCAATGGTTGATCTGTGCCATGCTTTTCGCGTAGCGCCATCAGACCCGGCATCTCGGTCTCGGCAATGGCCATCTCTTTGCGGCCGAATGCGGCAAGCGACATATCGGCGACGATGAAGTCCTGATCGGACTCTGGTTTTATCACAGCGTTCATGGTTGCTTCTCCATGTTCACTGAGCGTAGTTGGTTAAAGACGCGTAATTCCGAGCCTGGCGGGTAATCACCCGTTGCAACGCTCCTCGGCAGCGCCTGAAAAATATCGAAGGAGTCTAAGGCTCCCCCCTAGACTCTCTTCACAGCTATTTTACCGCAGGCGAGGGCTATAAACCGCTCGCCGCTCTTAAAGCATCCGCTTTATCGGTTTGTTCCCACGGAAATCCTGCATCGTTACGGCCAAAATGCCCGTAAGCCGCTGTGGGCCGGTAGATGGGCTGCAGTAGATTGAGATCTTCGATAATGCCTTTTGGGCGTAGGTCAAAGTGCTCGTGAATCAATGTTTCTATTTTTTCTTCCGGAATCTTGGCTGTTCCACTGGTATTCACCATGAGTGAGACGGGCTCTGCGACACCGATGGCGTAAGCGACCTGGACCTCGCATCGCTCGGCAAGACCGGCCGCCACCACGTTTTTAGCCACATAGCGCATGGCATAAGCGGCAGAGCGGTCCACCTTACTGGGATCTTTTCCAGAAAACGCGCCGCCGCCGTGGTGTGCTGAGCCACCGTAGGTGTCGACAATGATTTTTCGACCGGTTAACCCGCAGTCGCCATGAGGACCACCGATCACGAAACGTCCGGTGGGATTCACCAGAAACCGGGTTTCTGCGCTAATCATGTTGGTGGGGAGTACGGGTTTAATGATTTCTTCAATCACCGCGTCACTTAAAGTGGCGTGATCGATTTCTTCGTCATGCTGGGTAGACAGGACAACCGTATCAATGGCAACGGGTTTGTTGTCTTCGTAGCGGACGGACACCTGGCTTTTGGCGTCGGGCCGAAGCCACGACAGGGCACCGCTTTTTCGAACTTCTGACTGGCGTTTGACCAGTAAATGAGAATAAGTAATCGGAAAAGGCATCAGCACGTCAGTTTCGTTGCAGGCGTACCCAAACATCAGGCCCTGATCCCCGGCGCCTTGTTCCCGATCGAGGCCTTCCCCCTCATTAACCCCCTGCGCAATATCTACAGATTGCTTGTCGAGGGTGACCATCACTGCACAACTTGCGGCATCAAATCCCATTTCTGAGGACGTGTAGCCAATTTCGGTGATGGTGTCTCGTACGGTTTGTGCGAGATCGACCTGGGCGTTGCTGGTGACCTCTCCCGCAATCACGGCGAGCCCGGTGTTGACGAGTGTTTCGCAGGCGACCCGGGAGTTTTTGTCCTGCGCCAGCATGGCGTCCAGAACCGCGTCTGAGATTTGATCTGCCATTTTGTCAGGATGGCCTTCGGATACAGATTCTGATGTGAAAAGAAAACTACTCGCCATGGACGCCTCCGTTGATACTAATCATGATTGTTTTGATTTTCAGATAAAAAGTCTAGCAGACCCCTCGCCTTCAATCTCCCTTTGTTAATTTTTTGGTTGTTGGGTTTTATCCCATTCCTGTCCCATCATGTGAGCCGTTCTAGTGAGATCAGCCAATTTTGGGCGTCTAGATTCTTCTCAAGAGAGAATCCGGTCTCCAATGGTGCGAGGCTCCACTCGGTCGTTAGCGTCTCACTCATGATCCAGGACTGGTGCTCGCTGATCACTTTTTGAATGGTTTCGTCTCCACCGACGTGTAGCCGTATGCGATCGGAAACCTCAAGACCCGCCTGTTTTCGGCCATCCTGCACGGTTCTAACGATTTCCCGGGCCAGCCCCTCCCGGAGCAGCGCGTCGTTGAGTGTGGTGTCGAGTGCCACCAGGGTGCCGCTCGATTCGGCACAGGCATATCCGGCGGCCGATTCAGTTTCAATGAGAAGATCTTCAGGCTCAAAAGTAATGGACTGCCCGGAAACCTCAAGCGTGATTGATCTTCCCTCGGCTTGGGCACCCGCGATCGTGCTGCCCTCAGCGTTTGCCAGGGCCTCTCGAATAGCGGGAATCTGTTTGCCGTAACGTTTTCCGAGTCGGGGCAGATTGGGCTTGATTCGGTAGCTGACCAGCTCGGCATCATTGGCAATAAAGGTCAGGGATTTGACGTTTAATTCGTCGAGGATCTGTGATTCATGCTCAGAGACCGCTGCGCGAGCGGTTTCAGTGGGAGTCCTGACCAAAAGCTGGGACAAAGGTTGACGGACTCTCACCTGACTTTCCTCCCGCGCGGCGCGACCGAGCGCGACAACGCCCTGAACAATTTCAGTGGCTTCACGAAGGGGCGTGTCCTGCCATTCCGCATGCGCTTCCGGCCAGTCGGCCATGTGGATACTTAACGGTGAATCAGGGTTTTGTGCCCGGGTCAGATTCTGGTATATCGCCTCAGCCATAAACGGCATAAAAGGCGCGATCAGTTTTTGCAGCGTTTCAAGACATTGATAGAGCGTCAGATAAGCGGACTGTTTATCCGTGCCCGCTTCGCTTTTCCAGAACCGTCTCCGGTTTCGTCTGATGTACCAGTTACTCAGTTGGTCAACGAAACTTTCAATGGCTTGCCCGGCTTTTCTTGCGTCATAGGCATCGAGCGCGGTGGTGGTGGTTTCAACCGTATGGTGGAGCAGTGCAAGCGCCCAGCGATCGATTTCGGGGCGCTCTCGTACCGGAACATCCTTCGTCAAATCGACATCGTCGAGGGACGCATACAGGGTAAAAAAGGCGTAACTATTCCAAAGGGTGTTGACGAATGAGCTGGCGACTTCGCGAATAATATCGACTGAAATGCGTTTTTGACTTTCAGGCGCCAGTCGGGCGAGGAAATACCAGCGCAGGGGGTCGGCTCCGATATGATCGAAAACGTCGTAGGGATTAACGATATTCCCGATCGACTTCGACATCTTTTTGCCGTCTTTATCCACGATGTGACTGAGGCAGATGCAATTTCGATAGGCAACGCTATCGGACACCAACGACGCAATAGCGTGCAGGCTATAAAACCAGCCTCTTGTTTGATCGATGGCTTCACAAATATAGTCGGCGGGGAAATGCTGCTCAAACGTTTGCTCGTTTTCAAACGGATAGTGCCATTGTGCGTAGGACATGGCGCCCGAATCGAACCAGCAGTCGATGACTTCCGGGACCCGTCGGTAGGTGCGGCCATTTTCCGGATGCGTAAAGACAATCTCGTCGATGGCCGGTCGATGGAGATCAGTCTCAGAGAGCGAGGTGCCACACAGGGCTTCGAGTTCTGCGAGCGAGCCGATACAAATGTAGTCACCGTCACCGTCAGTCCAAAGGGGTAACGGCGTTCCCCAAAAGCGCTCACGGGATAGCGCCCAGTCGATGTTATTTTCCAGCCAATTTCCAAAACGACCATCCCGAATAGATTTGGGCACCCAGTTGATGGTTTGATTGAGCGCAACCATGCGATCGCGAACGGCGGTCGTGCGGATATACCATGCGTTTTTCGCGTAATAGATCAGCGGGTCGCCGGTTCGCCATCCAAAAGGATAGTTGTGCGTGTATTGCTCATTTCTAAACAGTATCCCGCGGTCTGCCAAAATACGAATAATGTCGGCGTCCGCCTCTTTAAAAAATTTGCCCGCCACCGGGGTGACGGCATCAACGAAGTGCCCATCAAGCCCGACCCCATGAACGACCGGGAGTCCGTTCGCTTGCCCGAGCGCGAGGTCATCGACACCATAAGCGGGCGCGACATGGACAATGCCGGTCCCATCCTCGGTGCTTACAAAGTCGGCTGACAGCACTCGACAGATATCGCCCGGGGCATCGAGGTAATCAAATAGTCTTTGGTAGCGCATCCCCACCAGCTCGCGACCCTTAACCGTTTTGACGATCTGGATCGGCGCCTCTTTGAGTACTTCACTTACCCGGGCCTCGGCCAATATCAGGGTTTCCCCGTCCAGTTCAACATAAACGTAGTCGATGTCGTCGCCCACAGCGAGTGCGAGGTTTGATGGCAGTGTCCAGGGGGTTGTGGTCCAAACGAGGAAGGTTGCGCTGCCATCTAACAGCTCAAACCTGACCGTGATCGATGGATCCACGGTTTCTTTGTAGCCCTGGGCGACCTCATGGGATGAGAGGGTTGCGCCGATCCGAGGATCGTAAGGCACCACTTTATAGTCCTGCTGGATAAGCCCCTTGTCCCATATCGTCTTCAGGAGATGCCAGACAGACTCAATATACTGGTTGTCCAGGGTGTAGTAGGCCTGCTCGAGATCAACCCAGAAGCCCATTCGCTCGGTCATCTTTTCCCAATCGCCGATATAGCGCATGACCGATTCGCGACAGCGACGGGTAAATTCCTCTACGCCAATTTGTTTCTCGATTTCTTTTTTGTCAAAGATACCCAGTTCTTTTTCGATCTCATGCTCAACCGGCAGACCATGTGTATCCCACCCTGCTTTTCGGGGAGCGTGAAAACCACGCATGGTTTTGAATCGTGGATAGATATCCTTGAAACTGCGCGCCAGGACATGGTGAATGCCCGGTTTGCCGTTGGCGGTCGGGGGGCCCTCGTTAAATGAAAAAAGAGGCCTGTCGGCGCTTTGCTCCAGACTGCGGGCGAAAACATTTTCGGCTCGCCAGAAGTCCAGGATCTGCTGCTCGAGTGCAGGGCCGTCATAACGGGAATTAACTTTGCTAAAACTCATATTGGTCGCGCTTTCGGTTTACCCCATTTGGGTTTAAATTCCGGGGCGATTCGAAATCACTCGGGGAAGAGTAATTCGCGCGCGGTACCACCCGGCTTCACCAAGCAACGATTTGCTTTGGTCTTGGAACAATTTCCTGCTCCGCACCCTTTTCGCGGGTGAGTCGGCTGAGTCTATTGCGCTTGAAACAACGAAGCGGTTCGGTCAGCGGCTCCAGGGTGATTTTCGCCGGCACTCGGCCCGGGGATTTCAGCTCCCCCCGGTCTCTCGATGCGCGAGTTTCTCCAGTTACTCTTCCCTTTCAACGCTCAATATCAACATGCCCCAAATAAGGCATCGATAAACGCTAATTTACCGCTTAGGCATAATCAAGGCAAATGAACTTAACGGTACTCATCGCGCTTTTGCCACCTGAGGTCGGGATAGCGCCGAGCGAATCTGGAAGCGTATTGCTCAAATGACGATCCTCCCCTCAGTAGTTGAAGTCGTATTGCCGATTTTTATGGTCATTGCGCTCGGCTATGGCGTGGGTATCCGCCGCTGGATCGGTGAGTCGTCTGTTCAGGGACTGTCGATTTACGTATTCAATATTGCTGTCCCTTTGCTGCTATTTAAATCGATGAGCGTGGTGACGCTTCCCGAGATGCTTCCCTGGCGGGGTGTGATTGGATATTTCGGATGCGCAATTGGATTGTTGATCAGTATTTTTTTCGTGGCCCGGTTTTGGCTGCGCGATAACGCGACAGCGGGTATTTTTGCATTCTGTGCCAGCTATGGAAATTTTATTCCGCTGGGGATTCCTTTAGTTTTAATGGCTTTTGGCGATGAGGCTACGGTCCCGCTTTTCATCCTGGTTGCTTTTCAGGCACCGCTTTTCTTTCCTATTATGATTTTGATTCAAGAGCGCGCCCGTGCCCGTGAACATCGCGACCCGATGCGATGGCCGGTCCTTAAGAGCGTGATCCGTAATCAATTTCTATTGGGCATCGGACTTGGCGCAGCGATTAATATTGCCGGGGTATCGTTACCGCCAGTGTTAGTCACGTCTCTTGATCTCATCGGTCAGTCGGCAGGTCCTGCGGCGCTATTTACCGTGGGCGCTGCGTTAAGCTTCTATCCGATTCGGGGCGTGCTTCGATCTGTTGCCGTTATCGTGGTGGTGAAAAACGTACTGTTACCGCTATTGGTCTGGCAAGTGGCCAAGTGGCTTGGCCTACCTCATATTTGGCAGGCGGTGATGGTTGTGATGGCGGCACTTCCGGTTGGAATTAATGGCTACCTTTTCGCCGAACGGTATAAGTGTGCCCAGCCTCTGGCGGGTAGCGCGGCTGTGATCAGTATGGGGGTTTCGCTTGTGACGCTTTCCGTTGTTCTTGCGCTGGTTAAGGTTTAGACACCGTCTTTTGAGGATTTGATTATTGCGGGCTGTTCGTTCAGGGTCGCGAGGTGGATGCCAACGCTTTCGGCAAGGGCGTCTAAGTCGTAACCCCCCTCAAGCGCGGATAAAATTCGCCCCTGACAGTATTGATCTGCACATTCCATCAACCGAGTGGTCATCCAGGCGTAGTGTTCGCTGCTCAGGTTGATGCTGCCCAGGGGATCAGCGCGATGCGCATCAAATCCTGCGGAGATCAAAATCATGTCAGGTTTGAAATTATGTATCGCCGGCAATATTTTTTCTCTGAATGCATCCTGGTAATCATCATCGCCCGTGCCGGCATTCATTGGACAGTTGAGCGTTGCGCCCTGTCCTGCGCCTATGCCGTTTTCCGAGCGTGATCCGGTGCCGGGGTAGTGAGGATATTGATGCGTGCTGATAAAGAAAACGCTGGGGTCTTCTTCAAATAAGTGTTGAGTGCCATTGCCATGGTGCACATCCCAATCCACAATCAGGATTCTTTCGAGGCCGTGTTGTTGCTGGAGATATCGGGCGGTAATGGCAATATTATTGAAAAGACAAAAGCCCAGCGCTTCATTTCGCTCGGCGTGGTGACCCGGGGGACGAATTAATGCAAACCCGTTATTCACTTGACCACTGACAATTGCATCGCTTAATGAAAGGACCGTACCCACCGCGAGGCGCGCAATCTCAAACGAGTCGGGACTAATCACGACGTCTGGCGAATCCAGATAAGAAAGACCTTGTGCGCAACTGGTCTGCGCACGATGGATGAGACCTTCATCGTGCATAGATGAAATTTGATCAAGATTGCACGCGACGCCACTCATCGTGTGCAAAGACGGGAACCAGGGTTTGCTCTCGAGATGCGCTAACGTGTGTGAAAGTCGGGCGGGTCGCTCAGGATGCCCAATACCGGTGTCATGATCCATAAACCGGGTGTCACTGGCAAAAGCGGTTTTCATGTTGATGTTTTCCGTAAGAGATCGTGGCTCGTTAAAATGCGCGCCGGATCGTTTAAATTATCGGTATCTTAGTGAAGCCACTAGGGAAGCCACTTGTCGCGAACGTTGAGTGACTTCTGAATGTGACGAATAAGTATAGTCAACCCAGACCCGTTGACGTTACGCTGATTTTTTTCGACGGATGAGCCCGAGAGCGCCCTGATAATGCTGGTGATAATTTTCCTGATTGTATTGCTATTGGCAGGACTTTTTCTCGCCACTCGCGCCTGGCCCTTAAAAGCCCGAGCCGGTGAGTCATTATCAACAGGAGCGGATTCGCTTCTCAACGGGAGCGAGACGTTCA
>Ga0209631_10003451_pt1 | contig 18144 bp, 10 predicted proteins | sample COG_08_FD_184752 | JGI IMG/M metagenome (GOLD analysis project Ga0209631, IMG submission 184752) | Pelagic Microbial community sample from North Sea - COGITO 998_met_08 (SPAdes) (version 2) | ecosystem: Environmental > Aquatic > Marine > Neritic zone/Coastal water | place: Helgoland, sampling...
CCGTCCGCCGCCGCGGCCCCCCCTCCCGCGACCACCCCCGCGACCACCCCCGCGCCGCTCGTAGAACCCATCCTCCTCCCCACCGCCCGCGCGTTCGTCGTACTCGTCCTCCCCCCCGAACCTCTCACGCACCGCGCGTCTCTTCTCCATCTTGTCCTCCTCGCGTTTGGTCTTGAACCACGCGACGATCTTGCTGCGCGGGAGCTTGGTCGCCCGCCTCACGCTCTCCACCATGTCGTCGCTGGGGTGCGTGTCGGATGCGTACACCTTCTCGAGCGTCGCCACGTTATTGGACCCGAGCCGGGTCTTGGTGTACGCTTTGTACGCGGGCATGCCCTTCGGGACGTGCTTGGCGCCCGGCGCGTTTTTGAGGTACGAGGTTTGCGAATCGTAATTTGCGTCGTCGTCGTACCCGCGTGGGGCGCGTCCCTCGCGTCGGTCGACTTCGGGTCGTTCGGTGAGCCTGACCGTGGCCACCTTCTCGTATGGATCGGGCGGGTACTGCTTGGCGAGCTCGGGGACGCGCGAGGCGTTGGACTTGACCCACGCGAGCACCTCGTCGCGGGAGAGCTCGAGCTCCTTGGCGATGGCGACGATGGGCACCTGCCTGCGGCCCTTGGCGAGGGCGCGCTCGAGGACCTCGAGCTGCGCGGCGGAGAGGTCGGGCGCGAGGGGCTTGAGGTCTTTGAATAGCTTCTCCCAGTCGTCGTCGTCGGACGCGCGCGGCGCGATGGAGCGTCGTCCGGGCGCCTCGGACCAGCGACGCGCCGCCGCCGCCGAATTGAGGGACGGCATTTGCGAGCCACCGTGTCCGAGGAAGCGGGAGGAAGCGGTGACGCGGGCGGCGAGAGGCGCGCGGGCGCGGGACGGACCCGCGGGCGCGGCGCGTGATGCGACGAGCGCGGATGTTTGTTGAGCGAACGCGACCATCGTGGTTCGACGCCGTCTCGGTGTGTGCTCTTCTGGTGCGTGCCAAATGCCAAAAAGCGAAAAAGTTTCTTCGTTTGCGTCACCTCGTGAGCCGATAGTGCATAGCCTATTTAGTCACAACTAAATGTGATTATCAAGCATCAAGCATAAATGTATGACTGATACTCATATATCATAAATCGGATCGCGCTTGGCAACTTTTTGATCTTTTTGATATTCTCGACCTTTGGGCGTTTCCGCCGCATGCCAACCTCGATACCTGCGCGACGTCGCCGACCCCGCCACTTTCACGCGCGCGGGCCAGTCGCGACTCGCTCTCATACATCGTGGGTATCGACGCGACCGATTGAGACACCGTCAATCCGGCCCAAACCCACCGGGACCACGCCGTTCTACACCGACGGCGACCTAAAATACCGACAACGATGCCCCCGAAAGCCGGCAATGACTCGAGCCTTGCGCGTACCGAGACTCCAAAGGCCAAGCCGGAGGTGAAGAAGGAGGTGATCCCTCCCAAGGTGCAGCACAGTTTCGAGGACATCGAGGGACTCATCAACAACCTTCTCATGCTCAACACGTTCACTCTCGGTTTCAGCATCTCGTTCCTCGCGGCGTTCGAGAAGGAAAAGCTCCTGGAGATGGACCAGGACTACTACAACGTGTTCATGGGTGTTACGTACCAAGGAGCTGAGGATGATAAAGGAAATCTGATGATCAAGTCGTTCGGTGAGCAAGGGATCGGCGATACCTACTCGCTCTCCCCGTCGGGCACCATCCTCGTCCGCGGCATGCGTTCCTCCTCCTGCCTGACAATGTCCCTCATCGTCGGCCTCGCATCCTACGTCTCGATGTCTCTCAGCGACGCTAGGGAGGATGAGAAGTTCTTCATCAAGTGGTACTCCTGGTTCAAGTGGATCATCCTGTCCGGCTACTGCCTCTACGTCGCGGGATTCACGCTGTTCTATATGATGGTGTCAGCCTCCGCCTATGCGCTATTCCCGATGTACTGCAACTCCAAGCGGGGGGGCTTTAGCAACTCCGTGTGGCTCGACACCACAGCAGGTGGAGATTTCGACAACGACGGTAAAATCCTTGAGGGCTGCTTCGTCAAGGGTATGAAGGATCCCGTGGGAGACTCTACCCTCTTCCTGAACATCATGATGCCCATGATCCTCATCTTCTGCGGCGCCGTCACCTACGCCATGCACTACAAGACCAAGGTCGTGAGGAGGGGCAGGGTCCGCGCCGACGGCACGCTGCACGGCAGGTGGTCCTAAAAGGGTTCGCGGCACATCATTCAATCTCTATTATCGGTGTACATAGTCTAGACGTCGTGTAACACAGGTCAGCGTCATTCTCACGCGGTCACCTCGCCGCCCCCCGGCTTGTCGAGAAACTGCCACTTCGCCACGAGCAGCTTCTGCGTGCACAGCAGCGCCTGTTTGCGAACCTCGTCGTTCGCGTGCGCCAGCAGCCGCATCGCGCACTCCTTTCCCTTCAGATCGTGCACCAGGAACCGCCCCGCGGGGTAGTGCGTGGCGAACTCGCCCAAATCGTGACACGCCACCGCGAGCGTTCGGGCATCCGCGTCCGCGTCGCCGGCGGCGGCGACGAGCGTCCGCAAGAGCCGGCAGTTGTTGTCCGTCAGCTTGGACGCGTTCTCCCGCCAGAACCCCTCGTCGGTGTGCGCGGCGGTCCAGTCCATCGTGCCCGACATCAACTCCGCCGCGTACCGGTCCCACGAGCTCGCCTCTTTCCGCCGCGCCAGCACTTCGTCCTCGAGGTCGGTCAGCGCGGCGAGGAGCTCCTCGTCGTGGAAGTCCCGAAGCCTCAGGTTCTGAACCAGCTTACGAAGCGCCTCCTCCTGCGCCGCGAGGCTCGTGCCGACGACGACGCTACCGGACGTCGTCGGTACCGCATCGTCGTCGCCGCCGCCGCCGCTCGTGAACCTCGCCAGATTTCTCAGCGCGAGCGTCGCGACCCTCGCCACCTTCTCCTTCGCCGCCGTCCCCGCCACATCCATCAACCCGCGCACGCAACCCAGACGCGCCATCGCGTCGCGCGCGGGCGGGTGGAAAATGAGGAGCCACGCGCAGAGCGCAGCCTCGTAGATCTCCTGGACGTCGTGCGGTCCCGCGTTTCTTCGGAGCAGAGGAGCGATGGCGTCGACGGCGCCCGCTCGGTGCGCGATGGGCCGAACCTCGCGGATGGAGAGGAGCGACGCGAGCGCGGCGACGCACGACGGTACCGCGCGCGTGGGGTGCGACGGGGCGGGCGCGGTGAGCTCCCGGCAGAGCCAACGGACCAGCCGGATCGTCGCGGCGCCGGCTACGGATTCATTTTCATTCGGGACGACGTATTCGGCGCCCTCGCGGTCCTCCGCTCGGAGCCCCAGCTTCTTATCCCTCGCCGGCCTCTGGTCGATGAGCCGCGTCAGGCAGAACACCGCCTTCTCGCGCGTGAACCAGTCGGGGGAGGCGAGCAGCCCGAGGAAGACGGCGTGCGCCCGCGCCCCGGCCCCGTCGTCGCTTTTCTTTTCCCCGTCGTCGTTTTTCTTCTCCGCCGATAAAAAGTGAGCGGCGCGGGTCTTGTCGTCGGCGAGCATCCGCGTGACGAGCGCGAGGGTGTACTGGACGTACTCGGTCTGCGATACGTCACCGAGGACGTTGAGGAACGCGCGAGCGCACGCGTCTCCCTCCTGCGATACGGGTCAGGAGTGTCGGGTGTGAGATGTTAGATTTTATGTTAGATTTTAGGGCGGCCGCGAGATCCACCATCCTTTGGGCGAGGAAAGGAGGCACGACGGGGATTCAAGTATCGGATGGGATTTTGTTCACGTACCTCGTCCATCAGGTCGGCTCGCGCGTCCTCGTCGCGCGTATCGTAGCGCTGGATGGCCTGCAGGTCCTCGTCGGTGACCAGCCGCGAGGTGAGCAGCGGGTTCCACTGAACGCCCTGCTCCAGCACCTCGCGCAGGTCGTCCGTGGGGGTTATCATGACGACTCCACGTTACTCCCGTGCGGCGGCGGAGGTTCACGTCTCCGTCGAAGGCACCGCGGTCAGTCGTGCACCTCGCGTCGTCTTCGTCGGCACCGACCCAGCCGCGCTGCACCTCCCGTGTGTCTTGGCTTCTTGAGTCGTCTCGTGTGAAAGTGTTCAGTCACGTAGCACTATGGGTTTTCGCAATTACGATGAAATAGACTACTCGCCGTTGGCGCTTAACACTAAATAGAACTCCTACTGATTTGCGCGGTGCGGAGTGCAAAGCTGCTGCAAAGCTCGCCGCTGATTGGTGGATTTGGAAGATCTCCAGTTTTTGCGAGGCCAGTGCTTGACCCTCGATTTTACGCGTCGAGGACGTGGCGCGTGCCGTCGCTGGTATTCATAATAGGGAACGCGCGTGGCGGCGACGCGTGTGTAGTCCGACGCCGTAGTTACGATAAGAGAGAGAAGCGTTCGATCGCGCGATGCGAGCGAATCACTCGGCGTAGGTAGTTAGAGAGAGGGGGTTCGGCACACACAATGAGGGGTTGCACAGGGCAGCAACTGTCATCGTGCCTGGGGTTGGTGGCCAATCGCGGACCCGCGAGCTCGCCGTCCACGGCGGGGCCCTCGGGCCGCGCCGCGGTGGCGTCCACGGTCGCGTCGCCTCGAAGGTCCTCGCCGTTGAGCGCGAGGATCGGCGAGTCGACGCGACGCGATGCCACCCCCGCGGCGTGCTCCACGTCGAGGCTGGGGAGCTTATCTCCCAGTGGCTCGGACGCCGTCGCGAGATGGAGCGCGCTCGACGCGAGGCACGCGGGGCCTGACGGCGATCTGTCGTTCCGCGCGTGGACCGGAGGTAACGCCTGGCGTCGCACCGCGATGGACACGGCCCATCCGCGCGATGTACGTACGCGCGCGTCGGCAGATCCCGTCGCGAGCGATCGCGAGCGGGAACCGGGCGCGAAGGCGAGCGCGGGCAAGAAAAAAGCCGGCGAGCAACCCTCCGCGGCGCCCGATAAGGTGATCCGCGTCGCGCGCAAGCGACGAACGAGCAGGGAGAGGCGATGGGATCGTCCGAGGGACTCCAACTCGTGGGGCGCGGCGTCGTCCCCGGGGTCCCTGGGCGAAGCCTCCGGGGCATCCCCGGGCCAGATTTTTCCATCTCACTCTGCGCAGACGAACGGCGTGGCGTCCGGATGGGCAGCCATGCAGGAGCAGCACCGGTCCGATTCACCCTCGTTCGGCGATTCGCCTCTCATGACCGACGCGGCGGGCCTCGGATTCGAATTCGGCGCCAAGCCGCGGAACGGCGACGCCGGGAACGACGGGAAGCCCGCGGGCAACCGCCAGCAGAGGCTGCGGGGGAAGAAGCTCGTGGCTCGCATCAAGGAGTTGGGCGACAGGCGACAGCTCGACAAGGTCTTCGCGCTGGTGGAGGCGAGCCCGATCCCGGAGACGACGAACGGACACCGCATCACCATGGGCGCGGTGATCGGCGCGTGCTGCAAGTGCGGGGATCTGAGCCGGGGGCTCAAACTCCTCCAGCAGCTCGACGGCCCAGGCGGCGTCGGCGCGGGCGGCCCGGCGTACAACGCGCTGATCCGCGCGCACGGACGCGCGGGACGGCTCCGCGAGGCGCTCCTTTTACTGGACGCGTGGGAGAAAGGCCGGGGCCCGCGGGACAGCAAGATCGGCGTGGGACGCAACGGAACCATCTACGTCGCCGCAGCCGGGAAGTGGCGCAAGTGCGACGTGCCGCTCAAGATGGAGTCGTACAGGGACGAGATGGGAACCGAGTGGTACCCCCCGAGGGTGGCGCAGACACGAACGCTGCTCACCGTCCTGGACGCGTGCGCCGACAGCGGCGACGTGGCCCGCGCCAGGGAGTTCAAAAACAGGGTTTTAAACTGGAAGGAGCGCATCGTGGACGGCAGAGAACGAGTCGACGGCGTGTCCGACGCTGAAGCCGCTTGGAACGGAGTCGCCAAGGCTCACGCCCTCTCCGAGGATCCCTTGTCCGCCATCGCGGTGCTACGCGAGATGGAAGACTGCCCGCACCACCCGTCGAAGCCGTCGCAGGTGTCGTACAACATCGCGATACAGGCGTGCCAGCGCGGGGGACGGCCGGATTGGGCCAGGGCGCTCATCGCGCGCATGCGTAAAATCGCGGCGAGAACCGGCGACCGGAGCATGTACCCGGACGCGGTGTCGTACACGACGACGGCGCGCGCGGAGGCTGCGGCGGCGCGCGGGTACACCGGCGCGGAGCACCAGGGCGGCATCGAGAGCGTCGAGGCGATGTACGCCGAGGTGCGCGGGCCACTCGGACCGCCCCCGGATCCGCAATGCTACGGGGCGCTGGTGGACGCGTTCGTGGCGCACGGATCGTTGGACCGCGCGCTCGCGACTTTATACACCGCGGAGGATGAACCGAGGGTTAAGCTCCCGGCCAGGGTGTACCTGGGCGTGATGCGCGCGCAGGCTGCGACGGGAGACGTGCGCGGCGTGCGTCTATTGGCGGAACGTCTCGAGCGGGTCCTCGCGGAGCGGCGGGCGGAGCGCGAGTCGAAGGGTCGACGCGGGAAGAAAGCGACGTCCGAGGATCTCTTGTCCGCCAACGACGTCGCCGCGGCGGCTTCCGTCGGCGGCGCGATCCCTGGCCGACCCCTCGGGTTCAGCGGCGGGCCCGCCGTCGAGGCTGAGGTTGTCATGTGCGAGGCTGAGGCGAAAGCCGCGGCGGGCGACGCCGACGGCGCGAGAGCCGCGCTGGAGCGGCTGAAGAAGCTGGATTACTCGGCATCGTCCAAGGTGCTGAGGGACAGGTCCACCGAGCTCCTCGTCTCCTTGTTCGTGAAGGAGATAGTCAGCCGCGGTGACGTGGTCCCCGCGGGCGGTATCCCCGCCATGGGATCCCTGTCCGCTGCGGCGGAGGGTGGCGACCAGGGAGCGGAGCAGTGCGTCCTCGAGGAAATCGCGCCCGAGGTTGGCGAGGACGCTGGCTTTCTCAACTGCAACGTCGACGACGTCGCGGTCGATCGATCGCAGGACAGGTCCGATAAGTCCATGTGGGGGATCACCCAGGCGCTCGATCTCATCGACAGCGCGTGGGGCTTCGCGTCCCTGGACGAGGATGACGAGTTCCTCCCGTCTCTCGACGAGGACGACATTCCGGTTCCCTCGGCATCCGGCTTTGGCGGCTTTTACAACAACGCGTTCAAGCGCGACTTTGGCGTGCCCATCGGTAAGCCCCAGTACGACTGGACCGCGCCCAAGGCTGCACCGTCGTTGAGGTCGTCCGAGGCTGCGGATGCCCTCGAGCTGTGGGCGGGCGCGGCGGGGCGGCTCTTCGCGGGTGAAGCCGAACCCTTAATTTTCCGCGGCGGCGTCGACCCGTCCACTTTGTTGCGCGAGCTCAGACCGGAGGTTGGCATGACGGTCGACGAGGACGATGACGATTTCGAGGACCTCGACCTGGACGACACCGCGCGGCGTGACGCCGTGGATGCGGGTTTCTCCCTCGGGTGGTTCTCGAGCCCGCTGGGCGGAAACGACACGGGGGCGTACAGGTTCGTGGTGAGGGACGACGAGCCCGCGGGTCCCGCCGCCGCCGCGGTCGGTCGCGAGGGAATCGCGGTGGTCATCGACGAGGAGCTCCGGCCGGTCGGTGTCCTGCGGGGATCGCCGGACGCGCTCTTCTTCGACGTCGACGCCAAGGTTCGGGAGGTTATGGGCATGTCGCCGGCTGTCATCGAAGGGGACACCGCCACCGTGGGCGACGTCGCGGTCATATGCGCCGCCGCCGCGCACGATGAGCCGGTGGCCATCACGGACAACGAGGGTAGGCTTCGCAGAGTGCTGAGGCAGGAGGACCTGCTGGAGCCTATACGGAGCCAGCTGAGGGAGGAGTCGGAATCGCGTTTCGGGGGTTCCACCAGATAACTATTCTTTCGTTGTTTTCACGCAGCTAAACCATTTTTTGTGCTAGTCGCTCCGCCGCGCGAAGCATCTTGATCGCCGACATCGTCGCCCCGAACCCGTTATCGATGTTCACCACCGTCACCCCAGTCGCGCACGAGTTCAGCGTCGCCATCAGCGGGCTCAGACCCCCCATCGCGGCTCCGTACCCGACACTCGTGGGCACGGCGATGACGGGCGCGTCGATTAAACCGGCGCAGACGCTCGGCAGCGCTCCGTCCATCCCCGCCACCACCATCACCACGTCCGCCTCCCGTATCTCATCCAGCCGGGACAGTAGTCTCTGAAGCCCCGCGACGCCCACGTCGGCGATGAGCCGGACGTCCTCCACGCCCATGAGCCGAGCGGTGATTGTCGCTTCCTCTGCGACGGCGAGGTCGGCGGTTCCCGCGGTGAGCACCGCGAGCGTTCCGTGGACGACGGGCGTGGGCGGGGCGTCGGCGGAGCCCTGTAGGGTGCACACGCGCGCGAAGGAGTCGTACTCGATCGCGGGTTCGATTAAACGGATTTTTTCGTACACTTCCGGGTCCACGCGCGTCGCCATCACCGCGGACTGGCGGTCGCGCAGCGCGAGCATGATCTTCGCGATCTGCCCTGGGGTCTTTCCCGGGCCCCACACCACCTCGGGAAGGCCCGTGCGCGCGGTCCGGCCGAGGTCCAGCTTGGCGAAATCTCCAACCTCGAGCGTGGTGTATCGAGCTTCGCCTGACGTGGACTCCTGGCCGTCCAGGCTCAGAGCGGCGGGAGTCATTGTTCGGGCGGGTCGTCCGGCGTTTTGCGTAACAACGCGCGCTGAACGGGTGGCCACCCTCGGGTTCCTCGCCGCCCCTGGGGTCGACCGCGCGCGCGTGAGGGCAACGTGCGATGCGATGGTCATCGCAGCGTGCATGCTCGTCTCTTGCTTTGGTCGGAAGGACCAGCGCGCCCCGCGTGTGATCTCGGGGGCGTCCCGAGCAGTTATTTTGGCGACTCGCGAAAGATTATTTCGTCGTCCTCAACCCTAAACCTCGGGCACAACGCAGGGCACTCGCACCGGGGACGAGCCGCGGGGGACGGTGCAGGCGCGACCCGAGGAGTCATGTCGAACGTATACCAGCTCGAGCCGCCGACGGAGGGCAAGGTGCTGCTCACCACCTCGCACGGCGAGATCGAGGTGGAACTCTGGCCCAAGGAGGCTCCAAAAGCATGTCGCAACTTCGTCCAGCTGTGCATGGAGGGCTACTACGACGGCTGCATCTTCCACCGCATCATCAAGGACTTCATGATCCAGACGGGAGATCCCACGGGCACGGGGCACGGCGGCGAGTCCATCTACGGCGAACCCTTCAAGGACGAACTCCACTCGCGGATCAAGTTCAACCATCGCGGGCAACTCGCCATGGCCAACGCGGGCGGCCGCGACACCAACGGCAGCCAGTTCTTCATCACCCTCGAGCGAACCGACTGGATCGACCGCAAGCACACGATCTTCGGCAAAGTCACCGGACACACCATCTACAACGCCCTGCAGATCGCCGACCTCGAGGTGGACGGCGATCGACCCGTGGAGCCCTACCCGAAGATCCTCAAGGCGGAGATCGTGTGGAACCCCTTCGAAGACATCGTCCCGCGGGTCACCAAGAAGCTGGACGGCGACGTGGACGACGCGGAACCCGGGGGCGAGAAGAAGAAAAAGAAGAAGGAGAAGAAGAAGCTCAACCTGCTGTCCTTCGGAGAGGAAGCCGGCGAGGAGGAGGAGGAGCTCGCGAAGATGGCAAAGCCGAAAGTCAAGTCCGTCTTCGACGCCGACGCCGCGGAGCACGACGAACGCATCGCCAAGCCGGGATCTGCCGAGGAGGCCGCGGCGCTAGACGCGGACGCGACGGAGCTGGAGCGGACCAAGGCGTTCCGCGAACGGATGCGCGCCAAACTCGCGGCGAGGGAGGCGGGCGAGGAGGAACCCGAGGGGGGCGACGGCGACGGCGGGCTGGGCGACTTTGAGCGGCGCATGCGGGAGAAGGCGGCGTCGATGCAGGCGCAGTTCGGGGATGTCGCCGCGCGCGTCGCCGCGGAGACTGCGGACGCGGATGAGAAGGAGGCCAAACGGCGGCGGAAGGAGGAGAAGGCTGCGGAGAAGGAGCGCCGCGCCGAGGAGAAGAGGGAGAAGGAGGCGAGCCGGCTGCGAAAGCTCGGGATCGGCAAGGCGAAGCTCACCTCCGAGGAGGCTGAGCTGATGACCGCGAGCGAGGTGCGACGCGTGGAGACGAAGCACAAGCGCAAGACCGTCGCGGGGCGCGAGAAGGGGATGCTGAAGAAGCTCAAGGCGTTCGAGAGCAACCTCGTGGGGAGCCTGAAGGCGGCGGCGAGACACGACGGCGCCGACGAGGACGACGGCGCCGCCGCTGCTGCCGAGAAGGAAGGCGAGGAGGAGGCGCGGGAGGGCGGCGCGGGAGTCACGCGGTTCGTCTCCGAAGGCCTCTACTACGGCGACGACGACGACGAGGACGACTCGGATTGGAAGTCGCACTCGCTCAAGTTTTCAAAGGAACCGAGGCGGGGCGAGTACCACGCCTCCGTGGACGACTACGTGGTGGAGGATCCGCTGCTGATGAAAGGGAAGGAGAAGTTCATGGCGTCCAAGGCTGCGAAGCGGATGAACGAGTGGGCGGGGCAGAGCCTGACGTGAGCGCGCGCGATCGTTTCGCGTAGACTAGAACTCCAGAAGTGTGTCACAAAGGGCTGAAGTAAAATAAAACCTCAGTCATCAGCCCCACTCGGCCCGGAGAAAACCTGCGATGACTCAAGGTTTTGGGTCTATTGTATGTGGATCCAGACTGAATCAGCCCAACTCCAAAAAGTTGCCCGAATCGACCTCCATTGACTTAAGAGATAGACCGTGAGAGTGGGTGTGGGCATCGACTCAGGAATGGAGGTTCGAGTGTCCTGTCGCGGTTTGAACGCCGAGAGACAGAAAAGACTTGGGCACCCATCGGCCGTCACAACCAGAAGCGCACCTCCGAGGTTCATCACACCCGCGGGAGAAGCACTCATCGCCGCCACCATGTCGCAGGGCTGGGGCGTCCTCGTCGCCAAATGCGACAAGTCCAGGTCCGCGAAGCACCTGGACAGGTCCGTCGACCGGGGCGGCGACGTCACCGCCGAGCCCTTCAGGGAGCAGCCCGACATCGAGCTGAGGCTGACGAAGACCATCGTCGGGCGCATGCTCATGAACGCGGAGGGTACCGCCCGCGCGCAGAGCCAGGTGGCCGATATCCTCATCGACATGCCGTCCGGTGCGTGTTCCTCCGTGCATCCCCTCGCGTTAAGACGCCTTCGACGTTCAAATGATGGCACCCCCCACGGCCAAAACCCGAGCGAGATCCGACGACCCATCTCCCGTATCTGACGCCCATCCGCCCCCACTTCCCATCCCACCAGTGAGCGCCAAGCACTGCGTCATCACGTGCACCGAGTCCGAAGACTCCGATACCCCCTACGTCGTCACCGTCCAGGACAGCTCCAGACACGGCGTCCAGGTGAACAAGAAGAAGATCTCGGGACCCGCCGCGCTCGAGCACGGCGACGTCCTCACCCTCCCCTTCGGCATGGACTACGAGTTCTCCGTCCTTCACGACGGCGAGAAGCCCATCGCGCCCAAACCCGCGGAGCCCAAGAGCGCGAAGAAGACCCCGGGCAAGCGCGCCAAGTCCGCCGGCAAGGCGTCCGCGGGCAAGAAGAAAGCCGCGCCCGAAGGCGACGAAGACGCCGCCGCCAAGAGAGCCAAGGCGGACTCGGGCGATTCCCCGTCCGCCACCAAGAAGCTCTTCGCCGACGACGCGAACGCGCTCGAAGAGGCGAAGCAGCTCGAGGACGCCAACGCCAAGCTCCGCGATGAGCTCAAGGCGGCCAAGGAGACGATCGACGAGCTCAACGGCGCCAAGGAGGCGTCCGTCGCCGCCGCCGAGGCGCTCAGGGCTGAGCTCGAAGAGGAGAGGGCCGCGATCGCCGACGCCGCGAAGGCGCAGCAGATTGAGATCTCCAACCTCACCGCGCAGCTCAAGGGCGCGGAGGCGTCCGTCGCCGCCGCCGAGGCGTCCGCGGCCGCCGCGACCGAGTCCAAGGCGGAGGTGCGCACGGCGCTGGACCGAGCCGTCGCCGCGCGAGAGGAGGCTGAGAAAGCCGCCGCCGAGACCAAGACCGCGCTCGAGGAAGCCAAGTTCGCGATCGACGAGGCCAACGCCGCCGCCGCCGCCGCCGCCGAGAAAGCCGCGGGCGGGTCGAAGGAACTCGAGGCTGAGAACGCGTCGCTCCGCGCCAAGCTCGACGAGGAGCGCGCCGCCGCCGCCGTCCTATCCGCCGAGATCCGCGAGGCTCGCGAGAAGCTCGAAGCCACCGAGCAGGACCTCGCGATCGCCAAGAACGACGCCGACCAACTCGCGATGAAGCTCACGGAGGCTAAAGCCTCCCTCGCCGCCGCGGTCCATCGCGCGGACGCCGCGGATACCTGCGCGGCGCCGCTGCGAGCGTCTGAGAACGAGGCTCGCCGGGTCTGCGCGCAAAAGGAGGAGGAGGCGAAGGCCATGGCCGACCGACTCGCCGTCGCGAGGATGGCGCACAAGCAGGCGATGGCCGCGCTCAAGGAGGTTGGACTCCGCCTCGAGTACGACCCCGCCGCCGTCGCCGAGGCTGACGCCGAGGCTGACGTCGAGGCTGACGTCGAGGCTGACGTCGACGCCGTTCCCCCCACCGTGGACGAAGCCGTCGAGGACGCGCCCATGGACACCGACGGCGTCACCGGCGCCACGCAGGCTGCGCCCGGGGACTTCGAGACCGATGAGGCTGACGAGACACCCGCGGCTGACGAGACACCCGCGGCTGACGAGGAGATGGCCGTCGAGAACGAGAACGAGAACGAGGACGAACCTGTCCCGGTGACGGAGGCGGCGGAGGGTTCCCCCGCGCCCGCCCCCGCGATGGCGCCGCCGAGCCCGGTCGAGAAGCCGGAGTCCACGATGCGCCCCAGCGTCGGCGCCGCCACGCAGGAGGCTGCGGCGGTTCTCGGAAGCGGCGAACTCGGGAGCACGCCCGCGCCCGAGGAGGAGGGCGAAGAGGAGACGGAGGCGGCTGTCGTCGAGGGATCCGACGCGGAGACGAAGGGCTCCGACGGTGAGGACATGGAGGAGTCCATCGAGGAGGACGAGGATGCCGAGGAGGACGAGGAGGACAAACCCGTCGAGGAGTCCATCGAGGAGCCCGAGGCTGCCGAGGAGGCTGCCGAGGAGGCTGCCGAGGAGTCTGCCGAGGAGCCGGCTTCAGTTGCCAAGGTTACGGGCGAGGAGGAAAAGGAGAACTCCGCCCCGGTCGACGCGAGCATCGGCAAGGAGATGCCCTTGACCGAGTTGCAGCCGGAGGACGCCGCGGCGGTGCCCCTCTCCTTTCTGGAGGACTGAGCCGGGTCGAGAGACGGGTGGGACATGATCAGGATCACGCCAGTAGATGATCCCCGTGCAAACGAACGAAGCACTTTTCACACGCACTGAGAAAATACAACTCGCATCTCCCAGTCTCCGCGCGAACCTTCGTCAACAAGTCACAACTGATCTGTGGCTCACAGGCGCCCCTCGAGACGTTGGAAGAGGTCAACGCGGATCGACCGGACGGCTCATTAGCGAAGGCGCGCGGGAAGATCTCGGTTCGAGTCTTCACCTCGTGTCGTCCGGAGTGGAAGTCCGCATCGTCCTCGGGCGTGAAGCTTCCTCGACCCACGGGCACAGCGCGCACGGCGGCTGATCGCGATCGGGAAAAGTCGCGGACAGGATGTGCGGAATCTTCGCGTACGTGAATTACGGCGTGCCGACCAAGCAGAAGGCCATCGTGGACAAGCTCCTGAACGGTCTGCGTCGCCTGGAGTACCGTGGGTATGACTCAGCGGGTATCGCCATCGACAACGGCCCGACCCTGGACGAGCTCCAGCCCATCGTCCTCAAGGAGACCGGCAAGATCGACAGGCTCACCGAGCACGTCAATGGCAAGGAGAACCTGAACGGCGATCTCTTCTTCGAGAACCACTGCGGCATCGGACACACGCGCTGGGCGACGCACGGTCCCCCGGCACCCCGCAACAGCCACCCCCACACATCGGACGCCTCCAACGAGTTCCTCGTGGTGCACAACGGCATCATCACCAACCACCAGGCGCTGAGGGAGATGCTCGAGCGCAAGGGCTTCGTCTTCGAGTCCGAGACGGACACCGAGGTGATCCCGAAGCTCACCAAGTACCTCTACGAGAAGTTCCACACCCGCGTCACGTTCAGGCAGCTCGTCATGGAGGTTGTCCGTCAGCTGCAAGGTGCCTTCGCGCTCATATTCAAGTCCTCGCACTACCCAGGCGAGCTCGTCGCCGCCAAGCGCGGGTCGCCGCTCCTCCTCGGCATCGTCGAGGACACTCACGCGAACGCGCCGCACGCGGTACTCACCTCTGAGGGTTTCAAGACCAGCAAGGAAGGGCCCATCGGCGACGAGGCGCCTAGGGATAACGGCGGTAAGAGGCAGAAGGCGGTCAAGAACCACGTCGAGTATTACTTTGCCTCGGACGCCTCCGCCATGGTGGAGCACACCAAGCGGGTGCTCCACCTGGAGGACGATGACGTGGCGCACCTGCACAACGGCGGCTACGGCATCTACCGCATGGAGAAGAGCAAGCCCACGTCCGGGACGTCGTCCCCGGTGCACTACGAGCCGACGGTGCAGAGCGCCGAGGTTGAGCGCACGGTTGAGACGCTCCAGATGGAGGTTGAGCAGATCATGAAAGGGAGCTTCAAGCACTTCATGCAGAAGGAGATTCACGAGCAGCCCGAGTCAATGGTCCAGACCATGAGGGGGCGCATGGTGACGTGCGATGAGGGCAAGACCGCCGAGCGCGTGTTCTTGGGCGGTATGGTCAACTTTGTCAGCACCATCCGCAGGTCCAGGCGCATCATCCTCTGCGGCTGCGGCACCTCCTACAACTCCGCCATCGCCGTCAGGCAGCTCATGGAGGAGCTCACCGAGCTCCCCGTCACCCTCGAGCTCGCCTCCGACGTCCTCGACCGCCAGTGCCCCTTCTTCAGGGATGACACCTGCGTCTTCATCTCCCAGTCTGGTGAGACGGCGGATACCCTCAAGGCTATGCAGTACGCCAAGGAACGAGGCGCTCTCTGCGTCGGCATCGTCAACACCGTCGGCTCGGCCATCTCTCGCAGCACCGACTGCGGTGTCCACATCAACGCGGGCGCGGAGATTGGCGTCGCGTCCACCAAGGCGTACACCTGCCAGATCGTCGCCATGGTTCTCCTCGCGCTCGCGCTCTCCGAGGATTCCATCTCCCGCGCGACTAGGCGCAAGGAAATCATGCAGTCGCTCCTCGGCCTCCCCGAGGCGGTTCGCACGGCGCTCAAGCTCGACGCGCAGATGCTCGCGCTCGCGGCGGATTTGAAGGATGAGCAGAGCCTGCTGATGTTCGGCCGCGGGTACAACTACGCCACCGCGCTGGAGGGTGCGCTCAAGGTTAAGGAGGTTGCGCTGGTGCACTCGGAGGGTATCCTCGCCGGGGAGATGAAGCACGGCCCGCTCGCGCTCGTGGACGAGACGATGCCCCTCGTCGTCGTGGCCACCAGGGACGGGAGCTACGCGAAGCAGGAGAGCGTGGTGCAGCAGCTTCGCGCCAGGGGCGGGCGGCTCATCCTCATCGCCACCGAGGGCGACGAGCAGATTGCCGAGGTTGCCGGGAAGGACGCGACGATCATCTGGGTGCCCGAGGTGGAGGACTGCCTGCAGGCGGTGGTGAACATCGTGCCCCTGCAGCTGCTGTCGTACCACCTCACGGTACTGCGCGGGCACAACGTGGACCAGCCCAGGAACCTGGCCAAGTCCGTCACGGTGGAGTAAGCGAAGGTCTCAGTAGACTTATAATCAATATTGAAAACGTCACAACGAAACTCACGGAATCCCTTAGATCACGTCTCATTAGAAGGTGCGGCGGCGTCGAACGGCACGGGTTAGCTAGGTAGGTGCACCGTCACCATGGCGTTCTGGAAGCCCGGCGGGAAGAAGCCCGAGGCTTCCCTGCCTCTGAGCGCGGAGGTGGACAGGGAAGGCCCAGGGGACGGCGGGGGGCGGCTCGTGATGTATAATCGGAACGAGAATGTCGCGCTGCAGACCCAGCGCGAGCGCCTCCCCATCTTCAAGACCCGCGACGCCATCCTGCACCTCGTGGAGACCCGCGCGACGATCGTACTCGTGGGACAGACGGGATGCGGCAAGACCACGCAGGTCCCGCAGTACCTCGTCGAGGCGGGGTGGACCGCGGGCGGGCGGCTGGTGGCGTGCACGCAACCCCGGCGGGTCGCCGCGATGACCGTCGCGTCTCGCGTGGCGGACGAGATGGGCGTCACGTTGGGCGCGGAGGTTGGCTACGCGGTGCGGTTCGAGAACGTGTCCACCCCGGGGACGACGCGAGTCAGGTTCTGCACCGACGGCGTGCTGCTGAGGGAGCTCATGGAGGATCCCTTACTGTCGAGGTACTCGGTGGTGATGGTCGACGAGGCGCACGAACGCTCGCTGGCCACGGACTTGCTACTCGGGCTCTTGAAGAAGGTGCAGCGGCGACGGCCCGACCTGCGGATCATCATCGCGTCCGCGACGATCCAGGCGGAGGAGTTCGCCGCGTTCTTCGATACCCGCCACCTGGCGCCGAAGCCCGCGGCCGGGGAGGCTACTTCGTCGAACGCCCCGTCCAGGGAACCCGGCATCGTCTCCGTGGAGGGCAGGGCACACACCGTGCTGATCCACTACCTCGAGAAACCCGCGCCGGACTACGTGAGAGCTTCAGTGGAGGCTGCGATCGATATCCACCGCGCGGAAGGACCGGGGGACGTGCTCGTGTTCCTCACCGGCGAAGAGGAGATTGAAGCCGCGGTGAGCATGCTGCAGGAGGAAGCCGAGGACAACTCGCAGCGTTTACTCGGCGGCGGCGCGGGGACCAACCCGGCGGGAGGACCCGAGCGGTTCACCGTACACCCGCTCTACGCGGGGCTATCCCCGGCGCAGCAGATGGAGGCGTTCAGGCCCGCGCCGAGGTACACTCGCAAAATCGTCGTGGCGAGTAACGTGGCTGAGACGTCGGTGACGATCGAGGGCGTGGTGTACGTGGTGGACTGCTGCTTCGTGAAACAAAAGGCGTACGACCCAACGCGCGGGATGGAGTCACTGCTCACCGCGGAGGCGTCCAGGGCATCGGCGAATCAACGCGCGGGGCGGGCGGGTCGGGTTCGGCCGGGGAAGGCGTATCGACTCTGCACCGAAATCGCGTTCCGCGACCTACCCGAGACGGCGCCGCCGGAGATGATCCGATCCGACCTCGCCGCGACCGTGCTACAGTTGAAGGCGCTGGGCATCGACAACATCATGAACTTCGAGTGGCTCTCGCCTCCACCCGCGGCTAACATGATCAAGGCGCTCGAGCTTTTATACGCGCTGCAAGCCGTCGACGACGACGCTCGGCTCACAAAGCCACTCGGCATGCACCTCGCCGAGTTGCCGCTTGAACCTCAACTCGGTAAGGCACTCTTAGTCAGCGGCGAGCTCGGGTGCGTGCAGGAGATGCTCACGGTGTCCGCGTACCTCCAGGTGCAGACGCTGTGGGTGTCGCCGCGGGGCCGGCAGAAACGGCTGGACGAGTGCAGGGACAGGTTCGCCGTCGCGGAGGGCGACGCGGTCACCGCGCTGAACGTACACACCGCGTGGTGTAAAGCGGGCGGGGCACAGGGCGGCGGGCGCGCCAAGTCGTTCGCGGACAAGAACATGCTCTCGCACCGAGCGCTGGTCAGGGCGTCTGACATCAGGGCGCAGCTCGCGAGGCACGTTCGCAGGGTGGGACTCGTGGTGTCCTCGGCGGGGAAAGATTCGGCACCCGTGAGACGCGCGATGACGGCGGGGTTCTTCGCGAACGCCGCGACGTTGGCGCCGCACGGGGGCGGCGCCGAGGGATCCGCGTTTAGGTCCGTACGAGGCGGCGCCACCTTGTTCATTCACCCGGGGAGCGTACTGTTCAGGGCTCGGCCCGCGATGGTCGTCTACGCCGCGGCTGTTAGGACGGGAAAGGAGTACATGCGGGACGTGACAGCGATCGACCCGGAGTGGCTGTCGGAGCTCGCGCCGCACTTTTACGCGCCGACGCAGAGGAGCGGTAACGAGCGACCGGCGGACGCGGCGGCGGTGTTTTAGTATCATCATAGA
>Ga0209631_10003459_pt1 | contig 18123 bp, 27 predicted proteins | sample COG_08_FD_184752 | JGI IMG/M metagenome (GOLD analysis project Ga0209631, IMG submission 184752) | Pelagic Microbial community sample from North Sea - COGITO 998_met_08 (SPAdes) (version 2) | ecosystem: Environmental > Aquatic > Marine > Neritic zone/Coastal water | place: Helgoland, sampling...
GTTCAAATGCTTCTCTGCCCTGTTGTGTTCCAAGAGCAAGTCTGCCTTTAACCTGTAATCCATCACCATCTTCTTTAATGGTTTCAAATACGCCAATAGGTTGATCTTGTTTATGTTGCCATAATAATTTAACTTGATTAGGCTTTCTTTTTCTTAAACTTTTAGAAAAAGCACCTGCCTCAACAACATCATTACCTAAATCTTTATTACCAAATATAGAGCCATATCCCTCAAACATACCCTTTTCTTCATCATCTTCTGAATTTATTGCTTTAAACTCAAATGGTACTGTTTGTGTATCATAGTCTTCTACTGATTTGGTGTTTTCATTCTCTAGACCATCTTCCAACATATCCATGCTAGTTTCCTTTCCACTAAAGCTAGTCATACAAACGGCAGACCTCTGTCTATTATCTGGAAACTCTGACCTCATTTTATCATTACTCATGCAACGATTCATAAAGTTGTTTTCCGTTTCCCCTGCATTTGGTTTCAATATTGGCATATTAACCAGTTTATATCATACATTTATACTTTACAAAACACAAGTCTAAAAAAAAAGTGCAAAAAACTACAAAAAAGATATAAATAACTCTATTTAGGGGTTTACTTTTATAAATATAAATATTATAATGAATTATATTTAATGCACAGGAGAAAATAAAATGACAAAGTATTTAGTAAAACAGCCAAATTACGGAAGAATGGAAGAAAAAATATCTTTTGGAATATCAAGAGGCAAAGTACATTTAGCTTATTTTTATATTGACGAAGAAGGTTATTACAGAGATTCAGCTTATATTAAAGCTGACAGCTTAGATAAAGTTTTTGAAGAAGGTAACTTTCCAGAATACAATGATAACATTGAAATTTTAGATACATTTTATTCTGTTTCAGTAGGAGACGTTATTGAAAACACAGAAACAAAAGAATTACATTTAGTATCTAGAATGGGTTTTACTAAATTATATTAATATAAACTACAGAAAAGGGTTTACTTTTATATTTATAAAGATTATAATGAATTATAACATAGCACAGGAGAAACAAATGTTAAATTTTACTACTAAAAAAGAATATCAGGGTTCTAATCTAGACCAACTTAATGGTCTGGGTAATGAGTTCTGTACTTTTCATCAAGCTGTTGATTATTTTAAATTATCAGGTAAAGAATTAAAAGGTGCTAAGTCATGTGCCAGATTAATGAAAATTGTTGATAGAGAAGTTTTTAATAAAATCTCAAAGAAAAAAGAAAAAAAGAAAGTTCCAGTTTATTTTAATGTTTTTGAAAAGAACCATTTAATATCTGTACTTACACAGAATGGAATAGAAGTTTAAACAACAGGGGGATTTAATTCCCCCTTATTTCTACAGGGGTTAAAATGTACGAAGTTTATAAAATAAATAAAGATGATACTTTAAGCCATAAGGAACATCTTAATAATTTTGAAGAAGTAAATAAATGGCTTATGGATAGTTCTTATTTTAAATATGAATTAGTAAAGATTATAAATGTTAATTCAGAAAAGTTTAGAGATTATAAAATTTCTAAAGATGGTTGGATTGGTATAAATACAGGAGATGCAAAATGAAAGGTTATTTAGGAAAGTTTGCACCAAGAAAATGTAAATTATGCAAAGGCAATATAGAAATGCGTGGTTCTTATAGAGATGGTCATGATGCCAGACCAGTTGCAAATGGAAGATGTTGTAGTACTTGTAATGATTTATATGTAATACCAAAAAGATTAAAAAATATATTTGCTATGATGGAGAAGAAATAAATGACAGAACTGGAATCATACGAACAGGCTTATAAAAAGCACATATCAAAAGAAAATACTGAATTGTTAAAAATTAATGTATCTTTGGCTAGGAATTACCAAATCTTACCTTGGTATCTAAATGAATTTAATAAAATAGAAAATTCTACAGCAAGCCCTAGAACCAATCCTAATACATTAAATAAAATTTTAAAGGTTGCTAAAAATTCTTTACTTTTAAAAATTCAAGATTTGACATAGTAATATATTTCTATAGATATAAATTATCCTCCCCTTTGCCCTCCATTTTAATTAATGGGGGGGTTTTTATAAATCTATACCTTGTAACCTATCTTTCTTAATTGGTTTGTTATCTATTATCGCATTAATTATTATTTCTATTGGTGATTGTTGCCATGTAGTTGTATTTACCATTGGTTCTCTATTAAAAATGTCTTGATATAATTTAACCCAATCTTCATAAGTTGTTGCTTCATCAAATCTTTTTAATTTTTCTTTTTTATTTAAACTCATTTAATCTATCCTCAAATGCTTTAAGACTGTTTGGGAAATTCTTTTTAATATATTCAATACTTTGTTTGCTATTATGTACTGTAAATAAATTAGCAAATATTTCGTGCATTTGTGCTGTTCCATCTCTGTAATAAGCAGTTCCATGCCCCCAAACATTAAATTCTTTCTGAAATTTTCCTGCTGTAAAAGCATCCCAAATATCTGATAAATATTCTGCACCATCAATTTTTGGTTCTACATCCTTATATTTTTTTACACGACCTTTATAAAATCCACTTCTTACTGTTTTTTGTTTTTCAACTGTTTGAAATAAATCATCTTTTATTTTTTGTAATTTATCTTTGTAATTAACATTATATGTAAAAAATATTCCGTCATATTCACCAAGTTTACTTAATATAATATCCTTTTTAACAGCATCTCTAAATACTTTTTCCTCTGACCAAGCCACTTTACCACGACCTTCAGCAGTTTTGCCTTTCATTAAAGAATAATCAATATGATGACCATATTCATGTGTTAATGTTTTTCTTTCTAAAGCTGATGTAATTTCATTATATTTTGGTTTATAGAAACCTTTAGTGCCTTTTTTAATTATTCTATCTGGTAATGGATTACTTAATACAGCTAATCTAGTTAATGCACTTAATTGTGAATTTAATTTATCATTATATTCTTGTCTGGCTTTTGTTCTACTACCTCTTATTTCCACATAAACAACATCTTTAATATCCACAGACTGTGTTTGAACTGTGTTAATCTCTTGTGGTATCTCTTGGTCTACTATGACATCCTCTGGTTCAATATAAACTACCACACATCTACAATTAATAACTTCACTAGCACCACCTCTTGGATCACCTGCATATTTCATTCTTTTACCACCAACAATAAAATCCTCATCTATACCAACTTCTGTACCATTTACTGCTAAATGTGATGCTCTACTTCTATCATCAGTAGTTGTTACCCATCTCTTTCTCATATTAGGTTCTTCAAAGTTTTCTGCTTGTTTTTGTATTGCAAAACTAGATGCTGTATGGGTTTCAGTTCTAGCTATTGTTGATGCTCTGGCTTTAGTAAATTTTGGTGACATTCTTTCATTAATAGCTTTTGCTATTTCTGATACACCTGCTGTTTGATTATCTAATATTGTTTTGGATATTATTTTTCTGGTGGTATCACTAATTTCTGTAATTCTAGTGCCACCGATGTTTTGCATAAACTGTTTATAGATTCCTTCGTAGTCTTGGATTGCTTTCTGTGCGTAGCGATTAGTAAATGAGCGTTTCGCAAACGCCATGATGATTTCTCTATAATAAAACTCAAGAGTGGCTCCCACATCATTTCGTATAGATGCAGACATGGCTTGATAACCTTGTGTACCATTATTAAGAAAAGCATCACTGGCTTTAGTGCCAATTTTTGAAAAGGTGCTAATTAACCTAAAATTAATTTGCCTTTGATAGCTGTTGCGAAGTCTGTTTACCTCTAGGTATTCTTTCCTCACATTTAGCTTCTGACCCTTTTGTTTGTATGCTAATTGAAACATTTTTTTCTTTTTCTCTCATAATTTCATTCCTTTTTCTTTTTGACCAAGAAAAACCAGAATCACCACCCCATAAACCCCAAGCAATGCGACCTGCTGAAGGAAAACCTTTTTCCCCACTATTAAAGCCTTCTGCTTGTTTGTCTACTTCATGTCTACTAAAGAAACTATACATTCTAAGTATAACTGATTCTGATAAGTTTGTTCTGTTAACTAATTGGTTGGCTCTAGCAACACCTACTCTTGTGCCACCACGATTAAATTCTTTTCTCCATTCCAAAGCCTGTTTGGCATTATTTGCCATAGTTTCAGTTGGCTTTGTATCTGATATTGCTTTTGCATCAGAATAAGCATAGCTTTGACCCTCTGACATTTGCTTCCAAGCAACACACCAATAATCAGGTCTAACTAATGCTTCCCATCTTTTGCAATATAAATCCTTATGCCCTTTTGTGCCATCTTCCATTTCAACTTCTTCTTCATCATCATCATATGTAGCATGGTGACAATTTATACATTTATATGTTGATTGGGCTAATTGATAAGCATCTGGCAATTTTGGGTCTACTCCCTCTCCATCTGGGTAAGTATCTAATTTGGTTCCATAGGCTTCATTAGCAAACTTATTTACATCATCTGCTGATTGTGCTTGTGGACTTTCAGAACCTAAAGGAAATAAATTAGCAGGAATGTAAACATCATCACCACCATCTATAGGCTCAAGACCTAATCTTTCTCTAGCTTCATTTCTTGTTATAATACCTTTATCAACTGCTGTTATAACATTATCATATATCATTCTTCTACGTTCTGTTATGGCAGGAATTTCATCTACTAAATATTTTAATGTTAAATCTTCACCAAATGAAGGCACTAACCATTCATTTAAATCGCTTTCAATATGCCTCAACATTGGTATAATAGTTTCCTCATATAAAGCCAATCTTGCCTCTTGCATATTTGAATAAGTATTTGAATCAGGTATACCAACTAATTGACTAGGAACTCCAAAACAAAGTGCTATATCTTTTGCGGCAAAGTTCTTCATAGATGCAAAATCCATATCTTTTGGACTCATACCCATTTCTTTATAATCAAAATCGCCTTCAAGTATCATTGTTCTGCCTGCATTAGTAGAACCCTCAAACCTATGTAACAAATCTCCTCTTAACTGTTCTCTTTGTGTATCTGTTAACATTGTATTTGCACCTGACTCATCTTTAGGTCTATATACAACAGCACCACTTGGTCTTGCTCCATTCATTAAAAGCATTACATTATGTTTGTTAGCTAAATTATGTTGGTCAATATCCACAGATGCCGCTTTTAATGGAGATAAGCCATAATAATCATTTAATGGATTAAATAACATTACTTGCTTTACATCAGAACCACCTGTGCTTTGGTCAACAGGATAACTTGCTGTGGTCTGACCATTAACTACATATTCAAAACTTAAAGGTATTTCCCTTTTACTAGGAACTATTTTCATTCTGTCTGGTCTTAATGTATAGAGTTCTGATGGTGTTCTATTCTCTGCACCTGTTTTTAAAATATAACTGTTTCCTGCCAGTAATAAATAAGAGTAAACCTCTTGGAAAAACTCTGATTGACTGTTCATTGGATTAGGTCGCATTAATAAATCCAACAATGGGTGTTGTTCTATTGGTTGTTCCCCACGATACAAACCAAACTTAACTGCTGATGCACCATTTGCTATTTCATTTACACATCTATAAACAATAGCATTTTCTTGATAACCCTCTCTAGCTAAATCGTTGTAGCTTTCTTTAGGTTGTGTTTGTGTACCTACATTTGAATATGCTATTACTGGTCCCTCTTTTCTTTGTAAGACCACATTTTCATTGAATAATGCTTTCCAAGCGTCTTTTAATCCCATTAACTTACTCTCCATATGGCTTGACCAGACGATTTGCTGAGTTCAGTTAACCCCCACACTAGGGCATCAAGTCTATCTGGTGAACTTCTACTGTCTAAAGTAAAAGAACACATTTGATCTTCTAATTTAGAAAAAGTACCAACATGGCTAACTTTTTCCTGCTCATATAATGCTGATATTGGTTCTGCTCTTACTAACTTTCCTCTTGAGGCATGGACTTTTTTATAAGCCACATCTTTATCAACAGTTCTAATAAGACGTTCCACCAAATCACCACCATTATTTACTTCAGCTATAATTCTATCACAATTATATTTATAAAAAGCATTAATTGCAACATTAGCCCAAGTATCTGCACTCATTCTATCAGATAAATCCTCTAAAATATAGTATCTATTATCAAAACCTTTTCCAACGACCATAATACCAGTTTCATCAGAGTTTTCATTATTGCTTACAGCAGGGTCAATAGCAACTACAACCCTTTGCATATCTGGCATTTCTTTAACTCTTGTATTATCTATCATAGATGGTTTCCATAAAGCACCTTCTATTTCATCAAGTACCTCTGCATAAAGTTCTTGTCTGCCTAAAGTTGTACCCTCATACTTATCTCTAAGCTGTTGTAATGCACTTTCTGCTAAATGTTTTTTATTATCAAAGGTTGTTCCTGTGGTAACATAAACATCTTTATCACGCCTTTTTAATAAATCAGTTACCATTTTTACAGGTCTTGGTGTAGTTGTAACAATTAATTTAGGATTCTGCCCTAATCTTAAACCAAACATCATTTGGTCATAAGCATCTGGATACCTCCATGCCGCCATTTCATCAGCCCATATTCTATGAAACTGTGGTCCACGAAGTCTGTCTGGCTCTATTGCCGCATATCCTTGTATAATAGAACCATTCCAAAGTTTTATTTCCATAGCTGATTTATTATAAGCATTACCAGTATCTAATAAGCATTCTCTTGGTATCATCTTTAATATACCAGATGGTCCTTCAAAACATACACGCCTTAAATCACCACTGGTTGGTGCAATCACTCCACATATGACATTTGGTGTTTTTAAAGCATAAGATACAAGGGTTTCTGCTCCTGTTCTAGTCTTACCCCAACCTCTGCCTGCTAATATAAGCCATGTTGACCAGATGCCCTCTGGCTCAATTTGTGTTGGTCTTGCTGTATCTAACCATTTTAATCTGCTATGAAAAGCAACTGACTCTATGTCATTAAATTTTTTAGATAAAGTTTCAACCTTTTCATAATCCTGTGGTGGTTTAATCATCACATTCATAATTATTCCTTTTTATCTCTAGCCATTCTTTCTGCTATTGCAAGTGCTTCTGATAATTTATTCGTTGATATATCTTCTGTAACAATGTCGTGTTTATCTCTTTGACCTAATAACTGTTTACCTAACCATATTGCCATTGTAGCATTATTAGTTTCATCTAATATCTGTATTTGTTTTCTTCTTAAAGATAATTTACCTTGATTCCTTCCTTTATCTATTGCTTTTCTTACTTTAGGTTCATTGGTGTACTTATCTTCTAATGTTCTTAATGGTATATCAAAATAAGATGCTATCTCTGGCATAGTGCAGTTTAATCTACATAACTTTTCTAGATTATCTAAATTTATCTCTGTTCTTGGTCTACCAACCTTTTTGACTTCATTAATTTTTTTCATATTCCCAATCCTCCATTATAACCCTTAACTAATAACATCTTTTTTTATATCCCACGAAAATTATTGTAATTATCTATTATAATCTTAAAGTTTTTTTGTATATCTGTTTCTTTATTATTAATTAAAGTTATATAATTATCAGCTAAATATGATTTTATATTATTTGTTTTTGTTACCCTACCTTTAATAAATTTTTCTGATTGACTATCATTTCTGTTTATATGTCTTTGAATAGTATTATTACTTGTTACGATATAAACCTGTAACGTCATCTTGTCTTTTACCTTTTGTAAGGTTTTTATATTAAATAACCTATCGCCTTCAAACAGTATGTTGTATGGTGGTTTTTCTTTATCAATAAATTCTTCAAAGTCAGGTTGTACTGCCATTGACAGTTTATCTGTTCCAGAAAATAATTCATTATCTATGTATTTACCTAATATGATTAAATTTAATTGTTCATTATAATGTCCATAAAGTTTTTTAAACTTAAATGATTTCCAGTTTTTATAATTATAAAAAAATTGTTTTATTATAGTTGTTTTCCCTACAGCAGGAATACCACCTATAGCTATTAAATTGGGCATCCTTCCCTCATAAAGTTACCTGTTTCTAAAAATTGAGGATATAATTCTTTTTGTAACATCTTTGACATATGTAATTCTTTCTTTAACAATTCTTCTCTGCCATCCCAAAACACTTGCCAATCAATGCCTTGCCAACCATCTTCCTGTACTTTTTTAATTTCTTCTGCTTGTCTGTCTAAATAATAACCTAAATATCTTCCATTTGTTTTTCTAAATATTTTTTTGTAACTACATAAAGCAGTTTCTAAATAATAGAAATCTGTTATATTATCATCTTGAGATAAATATTTGATTTTATCCTGTATATATTCAGCATTAGAATTTAAATAGGCAATTGATTCTTTATTTAATTTTTTATCAATCCATTCATCTTTTCCTAAAGCTAAACACAATCCATTTCTATGTGACCTACTGCCACTATAATCTTCTAATTTTAAATTGTTTGGTTCTAAGTTTACCCCCACGCATTGTTTTAACGTTTGCATATAAAACCAAGTTGAATATCTGCCAAATTTATAAAGATTTTGCGATATAGACTCAAAAAGATAATTAAAACTTTTTTTCTTTTTATATATATTAAATTTTTCTCTTTGTGTTTTGCTAGGGTTATTATGCTCTATCCATTTTTTGTAACTTGCAAACTGTTGTGGCAAATATCCTTTATTGTATTTTGTATCTGTTTGATACCTTAATCTTATATAATTTTTATCATTCCAATCTTTTAATCTATCGTAATCAACTAATTCAAAATCAGGAAATTCATTCCAGATAATCCAAGCTGTAGGCAAATGATAGGTTGTTCCATATATCCAAGCTATCCAATATTTTTGCTCTAAATTATGTTCAAATCTGTCAAATAAATAATTTAATTTCCATATTGGTGGATCACAGTCTTTATATTTAAGTGACCAATAATACCATTTAAAAAAACCTTTTTGTCTATTTTTTATTTGCCTGTAGTCCATAAATACTTTCCTAAATAATATTCACCTACTTCTTTAATAGCAAACCAAGTTCTAATGCTCTGCTTAGAATTTAATTTAACATTTTCAATTTGTTCATTTTTAAATTGTTCACATAATTTTTGTTTAGGCTTTGCAATCTTTGGGTCTGTTATTGCTTTTTCTCTAAAATGTATTTGTTCTTCTATTGTGCTTTTAATAGGTTGGTCTGATTTAATACTTCCTTGCTTGTCTACTGCCCAAAAAACAAGACCATTTCTTTTATGCCACCCAATAGATTCTGGCGTACATGATATTTTTAATCTTTCCATATTCTTTTGTTTAGCTATTTTTAGATATTCTGACCAAATTTGAGTTGCATAACCTTTTTTCTCCATGCCCTGCATTGTGCATATTTCATAAAGATTAGTGTAATTAGTTTTTTCGCTGAATGTAGCATATATTACAGCAACACAATTATTATTCTCATATAATGCTATACAAGGATTTTTTTCATAATTCTTAAATCTATACCATAAGTTATGTGCATTTTTTAAAAACTTTGTATTATTTCCAACTGCTGAAACAGATATTAAATTACCTATTTCATTTTCGTTGAGATATTTAATCATTGTAAATCAACATTTATATCTCTAATTTTAAATTTAGATAACTTATGGTCTTTTATAGTATAGTTTACACAACAATCGCATTTATTTATATTTATAAAATTACTCCTTAATAAAATATTTTTTGTTGAAGCTATTACATACATATCTTTTTCTTTAGAATAATATAAAGGTCTTTTTTCGTTTCTAAAAAAACTTAATTCTTGTTCTTTATTGTTTATAATTATTGAAGCAATTGAAGCGTTTTCATATTCTTTAATTGGGTGTTTGTTTTCTATAAAACTTTTTAAAATAAATTCAGAGTCATTTTCAGTTTGGAAATCATAATTACTGTCCCAATTCGCACTTTCCTCCTGTGTTATTACTCCATTGTGTACTATAGAAATATCTTTATAATAAATTGGCTGATTGTAGTTTAATGAAGATGTGCTGTATCTAGCATGACCAATTAAGCATTTTGTATTTACATCTGAAAAATCCATAAATGTAGCTTCTTTAGATATTATTTTAGTTTTTATAGTTTGATTTTCTAAATAACTTATACCTGTAGCGTGTTGACCTCTTATCTTAGACTGAACAATTAAAGTCTTTAGCGTATCTTTTGGTATAATATTTTTTGACACTATGCCTATTAAACCACACATTAGCTTAAAATCTTCTCTCTAATTTTATCAGCTTTTTCTATTTCTTCTGGTAAAGCTACCTTTTTTGTTTCTGTTTTTGCCCTGTCTAATTCATATTGTTTATTGCCACAATAAATCATTTTCTCCCTATAATAACAAACGATTGATATTCTCTCAAAATAACTTATTTTTTCTGGTTCTGTGTTGCCATGAACTTCGTGAACATCAAATAAAGCTACATCTCCGTGATTAATATCTAAACCAACACCATATCTAGGCAAAACTGTTATAAATCCATTATATTTTCCTCTGGAAATAACTCCTAAATTACCAAACCCCTCTTTTAAATCGCCTTTGTCTTTATGTGCCGCAGTTCTAAAGTTTTTATTTACTGTTACTGTAGTAAAAGCAGTATCTTTAATGATAAAATCTTCTGATGAAGCCTCAGCCATGTTTTTTTGTATTTTATATCTATGTGGTGCATATTGTTTAAAAACTTCATTAATACATTTTATATATGGAACACATAAGTTATATTCATCAAAATATTTCTGTGAAAAAGCTGTTGTCCTACAATAAGGTATTCTAGGGTATCTATCCATGTAACCTATTACTGAACTATCTACTGGAATAGCGTGCATTGTTTTAGACAAAGTTCCATCTTTTAATAAAGCTCTATATTGATTACCTTCAATCTGACCAATGGTTGCTGAACCTATTTTATCACCAACTTTATATAACTTTGAAACATCGCCTGCCGCACTACCTCTGTTGTTTGTTGGAGAAACAGCTTTTCTAAATGGTCCTCTTGCCATTTCCAATGTTTTTTCTGGAACTACATTTTTTTTCAAAACACATAATAAATCTCCATTTTCTTTAAACACTTCAGTATCTTCTGTTATGTGGTATTTAATAAAACTTTTATCTAAAAAAGAACCAATTAAATCATCAGCATCCTTTTTTTCCATAATTGGCTCTAATTTGATTGATTTCATAATTTAACCTTTTTGTTTTTGTTCTTCATTTAAAACACAATACATTACTGCATCTGATATATTATCAATATTATTATTATATTTCACTAAATTTATTATATCTCTAAATCTTTTTTCAGTTTCTGGTTCATAAAATAATTGAATCATTTTTACGTCATTTATAAGATGGTTTTCATCATCAATTGCATTAATAGGGTCAGTAATTTCAATTTCTTCTTTTGAAAACATACTATCAAGTTCTTCGCTACTAAACCCTGTTAAATTTAAATCCATATCTAAATCTAATAATAAATTCAGTTCTTCTTGTAAAATTTTATAATCCCATCCAGTTTCTTCATTTATTCTGTTATCAGCAATTCTATACGCTTTAGATTGTTGATCTGTAAAATCTCCTACGACTATAGGTATTTCTTTCAGACCTAGCTTTTTACTTGCTTCATGCCTAGTATGCCCAACTACAATTACATAATCTTTATCCACAACTATAGGTTGTTGAAAACCAAATTCTTTTATACTACCTGCAACCATATCAATAGATTTAGGCGATATCTTTCTTGGGTTTTTTTTGTATGGTTTGATACTGTTTATATCTACATTTTTAATTTGCATTTACTTCCCTTTCTTATTGATAAAGTTCTTTATCTTCTTCTTTTATTTCTTCATAAACTCTAGAAACATCACTAAAACTAAAATAAGTTTCACCAATATGACCATAAACACCTTGCTCTCTAATTTTTCTAGATATAATTCTAGTAATGTTATTTTCAAAATCTCTATGAACTACCAAACCTACATCTGTCATATTATTCCAATGAGCCGAACCACTTACTTGATATAAATCTGGTGGTGGAATAACTCCACTATCATTTCTATGTAGCTTATGAGGGTGAGCCACCATCCATACCACAACTTCATGATTACGAGCAAACTGCTGACATTTAGCAATTATATCTCTAATATGCTCATCTTCTCTTTTGGAATAATCTCTATCAGGGGATATTTGATTGAATGGGTCTATAACTAAACCATTAATACCAAATCTTTGCTTGGCTACCTTTGCTTTACCCAAGATGAATTCTATGTTGGGTATTTCTTCTGTATTCTCTATAAATTTAAAGTGTTGATCTAAATAGTTTATACCATCATTTAATTCATCTTGAGTTAATCTTGAGTTTAAGCCAATATCAAAAGGTTTCCTACATCTTTTTTCTAATAATCTTCTTATATGACTAGGTGTAGAATGTTCTGGACTAAAAACAGCAAAGTTCCAATTATGGTTTTCTGCAAGATTTAATAATATTTGGTCTAAAAAATTACTTTTACCATGATTAGGAATACCAGTTATTAAATTGAATGTACTTGGCATAACCTTATATATTTTATCTAATTCTTTAAAACCTGTGCTAAATGCTTTTTGTTCATTGCCATCATAAATATTTTGTACTGCTTGATGATATTCTTTAACACCATGCAATCCATTTACTGGAAATTCTTCAGCATATTCAATACATTCTTTTAAAACTTTAGCATCATATTCAATTAAACATTGATTAGCATCTTTACATTGCCAATCATCTATTCTTGGAAAACTGACAACCTTACATATATCTTTACCAAATCTGTGGATAAGTTCTAATTTTAATGCCTTACCATTCTCATCCATATCTGTAGCAAGTATTACTTCATCAGCTTCAAATATCCACTTAGAATGTTCAAATGCCTTAAATCTTTTATCATCATCACTAAATTTAGCAGTTTGTGGTGCTCCATCTGGTAATGTAACAACATTTTTAAATCCTGCTTCATATAAAGCTAAGACATCCATTTCACCCTCTACAAAAATTACACTTTTTGTTCTTTGTGGTACATGGTCTTCATATTCATAATGGTTTTCCCAATGTTTCTTCAACATATCAATATTATACAATGACTTAGTTGCATTTTTTTCTTGTAAAAATTTCTTATCTTTTGTTCTGCTTTTTATATTTACAATATCGCCATCTAAATAATATGGAAAACATAGCTTTTGGTCTTTAGTAAATAATTTAAATGTTTCTGCAGTTTCTTTAGATATTTTTCTATTATCCAACCAAGCTATAGAACTTTCTGATAAATCGTGATTATTAGAACTAACTATTGGTACAACTGGTGTAAATACATTTTTATATTCTCTTACTGGCAGAGGTCTTGGTTTATATAATTGCATATTATCTCCATCTTTTGCACCACCTTGCCATTCACAATGATGACAAAACCATAATATAGCATCATCTGTAATTGTTATTGCTAAACAATTATCATTTCTTTTTTTTCTAGTAGGAGAACAACTAGGGCATATTACCCTTTGTTCACCAATATCATAATTTCTTAAATAAATACCAACATCATTGGCTCGTTCTATTTTACTTTTTCTTTGTTCCATTTTCTTCTCCTGTGCATTTTAGCCAACCAACATATTAAGGTTAGTTTTCTTTATAATAGGTTTTTCTACATCAAGAAACCTTTTTTGTGATAACCATGTTTTACAATGTGGAATAAATTTAGCATCTTTACCATCTTGTGTTTTTGCAAACCATTGTGTTTTCTCAATTAGTTTCTCAAATGTAATTTCTTTATTTTTTATTATACTACAATATTTTTGAAAAGCTCCATATTTGTTATCATTTGGTCTGTTTGGGTATGCTTTCCAAAATATTTCAAACTCATTATTATATATTGGTTTATTATGATTGGTTATATGGGGTATCTTTCTGATACTGGGGGGAGTTTCTTTTATATACTCAGGGGTATCAATTTGATACTGGGGGGTATCAATTTGACTTACTATATTTAATTGATAAATATTGCTTGTTTGCCTTGCTGAATCTTGCATTTCTTGAAACCTTTTGTTTATACTTATAAAACCTTTTTCTTCTAATTTTTTTAATGCCCTTATTACTGTTGCTCTACTACATTCGCTTATTAAACATATCGTTTTAAAGCTAGGAAAACATGAATTTTTATCATCTGCATAGTTAGCAAGGCACAAAAGAATTAATTTTGTTGTTCCATTACCTGTTTTTTGTTTTGATGCCCAAGCTAATGCTGTAAAACTCATAATATCTCCTTTATAATTATAGGTGGATTATATGTCGCTAATATCTTTTTTCTAATCATATAATCTCTTGTTCTCGTTACTTTGGACTTTACATCTTCAATGATAGTTTCACCACTTTGGTTTTTGTATCTAAAATCAGCAGTATAACGACCAATCTTAATACCATTAACCATTAATGGATAAACAGGGTGCAGTTCTAAATCTGTAATTAATTTAACATTTAACATATCTTCTAATACCAAATATCTATGAAATTCTTTTTTGGAATCAAATTTTAAACCTTTATACGTCTGTTTTATAGCGTTGTATTTGTTCCTCATATAAATCATGTCCTGTTACTTCGTTATTAGTATATTCAAATATTTTATTTGCTTCTTGCCATCTAGGAAGTCTTTCACCCCTTGACCACTTTTCCACATTTCTAAATGATGTATTAATTTCTTCTGCAAAGGTTTTATAAGTAAACCCATGACCTCTTATCCAATATTTTAATTTCATATTAATCTCCTTTAAATGCACTATAATACTATTATAATAAAAAAGTAAACCTCTTAAACAATATTTATTAATTACTATAAAGGGCTTTACTTTAAAAATATTATACTATAAAATAGTAAATATGATTAACGATTAATGAATAACAAATTGGAGAGATTAATGAACTATAAATTTTATGCATTTCGTGAAGAAACAGAATTTCTATATTTAATAGACACAATAAATTCTATTGAAGAAATTAATTTAAATGAAGAAACTTTCCCAGAAGGTGCTGAAGCTGTTTATCATAACATAAAAACAAATGAAGTTTTTGTGTTTTTTGATGAGTGGGAAAGAATGGAAAAAGAAGTTGAAGATAATTTTTTTAAAATATTGAAAGAATTATCATGATTAGTAATAATCCATTTAAGGCTCATGGAATAGAGCATTTATCTCCTAGTAAAATTAATTTATGGGTAAATAATCCTTCAATGTTTATTGCTACATATTTATGTGGCTGTAAATCAAAGGCAGGTGTAGGGGCATTTAGAGGTAGTGCAACAGAGTTTGCTTTATCTAAAAAACTTATGGGAAACTTTCCTCAAAAAGCTATAGATGAATTTTTATATGGCTCTTTTGATAGAGAATGTATTGAAAATAATATAGACACAAATGATTTAAAAACACAAAAAGAACGTAAAGCATTATCATCATATTACAGTCAAGCATTTGATTTATATGAAAGTTTTGGAGAGCCAGAACATTATCAACATAAAATTTATTATAGTTTACACGAAGATTTGCCTATACCTTTCCTTGGGTTTATAGATTTTGTTTTTAAAGATAGTATAAGAGACACTAAAACAACTGCTAGAATGCCATCTAAGCCATCTATAGCACATGAAAGACAATTAGCAGTATATTCTAAGGCTTTTCCTGATAAAGAACTGTGGCTTGATTATATAACGCCCAAACAAGCAGTATCTTATAAAGTAAATAATATACAACAAAGATTAAACGAGGTTATTAAAATAGCCTTTGGTTTACAAAAATTCTTGAGTATCAGTTCTGATCCTCTTGAATTAGCAGAAATGCACCACCCTAATTATGATGATTGGATGTGGTCAGATGCTATGAAACAACAAGCAACTAAAATTTGGAGTAATGAATAATGAACTATCAAAGTACAAATATAATAGCAGTATTATCTGCTATAGAAGAAGCAAGAAAAGAATTTAAACCATTAAAAAAGTCTGGAGTTAATGCTTTTTTTAAAAATAAAAAAGGAGAACCACATTTATTTAGTACCTTAGATGATATTTTTGACACTTGTCTTGATGCTCTTTCTAAATATAAATTAAGTATTACTTATCAAGTAAGGTTATTAGAAACATCAAATGGCTATGATAATATATTAACTACTTCAATAACACATTTAGATAGTGGAGAATATATTTTATCAGCATCTTTATTAGGAACACATTTAAAAACACAAGATGTTGGTTCTGCAATTACTTATATGAGAAGATACCAAATACAAGCATTGCTTAATCTTGAAGCAGACTTTGAAGATGATGGTAACACAGCATCAGGTAATAAAAGTGGAGATGGTAATATAATAGAAAGCAAAAAACCATCAAGAAAATACACCACTTATGACTCATTTGGAAAAAAACTTGGTCAGTATACTGATTTTGCTAGTTATACCAAAGCATTGGGAACTAAATGGTCTGATAAACAACTTTGGGTAATTCCTACAATAAAAGAACTAAATGATATTATTGATTGGACAGATAGCTTTGAGGAAACTGACAAGAAACACGCTATCAAGATAGTTAATAAATGTTCACAAGAAATTAATATAATAAAGGGAGAAAAATAATGGATAATACTAATAGTGGCGTTTTATATAAAAATTCTGACGATTGGAAAATTGTTCAACAAGGTAAGTTAAATCTTAAAGGAGAAGACCATAGAATAATTGGTGTTCTTAGAAAAAACAAAGATGGTCAAAACATTGTTGAATTATATCGTGCTATGGGAACACTTAAAGCAAATGATGAGAAACAAGGCGATAAATCTCCAGATGCTAAGGGTGTAGTAAATGTTATTACAGATACAGGTGCTATGACTATATCAGCTTGGAAAGATAAATCAGAAGCAGGAAATGAATATACATCTCTAAAGTGTAGAGAATTTTCTAATGAATTTAATCAAACAGATACACCACCAAAACAGCCAAGAGCAGAGGAAACAATAATTTCTGACGATTTAAATGATAAAATACCATTTTAAGGAGGGTGTTATGGAAGAATTAAATCAATATACTAAACACCCATTAATAGATTATGCACTTAAATATATAGGTATTGAGGAATTAAACTATTATTGCCAAGATGTTAACACTAGAAAAATACATATACCTAGCTTAAAAAATCATCTTATTGTCAAAGTTGGCTGTAACAAAAAAGATGTAAAACAACATTGTAAGGCATAATAATGTTAATACCAAAGGCAGAAAAACATAAAAACAAGAAGCATTTAATTTTTGTTTCTGCTCAACAATGTTGTTTAAATGTAATTAGTGCTGATTGGTGTAGTGTAAATATCCAAGCACATCATCTATTAAAACCATTTGATGGTAAAAGAGGAATGGGTATGAGGGCATCAGATAAAAATGTTGTACCTTTATGTTATCACCATCATGCACAATTACATGACCAAAATGGAGATGAGGATAGTTTTTGGATTAGCTTTGGATTATCTGAAAATTTTGGAAGACAGAAAGCAGAGGAGCTTTGGAATAAATCACCACATAAAAAATAAGGAATGAACAATGAATAATAAACAATTTATTACAGAAGAAGATGTATCAAAAGCAGTAGATTTTCTTAGAGATACAGCAGAAAATTCAGCAAAATATAAAGCAGAAAGAGTTTACCTTGATGAATATAGAAAATCATTAAAGGCACTTCTTATGAAACAACATCTTGATTTACCAGTTTCAGCTCAAGAAAGAGAAGCATATGCAAGTCCTGTGTATATACAACACTTAGATAGCCTTAAAACAGCTATAGAACGAGATGAAAAACAAAGGTTTTTAAGGGTATCAGCAGAAGCCAAAATTGAAGCATGGCGAACTATGTCTTCAAACATAAGATCAATCAAACTTTAACAATATATTATGTATTTACTTTAAAGGCATCTAGGCACACATAGAGAGGTCTTATGCTTTTAAGGTATAATCCATTGAAAAAAAAGATTTGGCAATTTTTGAAGCAGAGCAAGGGTTACAAAAAAGGTTTAAAAAAACCTTTAAAAGGGTTTACTTTT